>MDTC01114749.1_pt1 | contig 41976 bp, 24 predicted proteins | sample 811181 | NCBI WGS metagenome assembly MDTC01 (sample SAMN05326644, study PRJNA326480) | marine metagenome | isolation source: seawater | place: Pacific Ocean: North | collected 2011
ACTTCCAGGCGGATATAGCAGGGCCATATCCTTGGATTCCCTTCTACTCGCTTAGTTGTATTGGGTTTTTTGCGTCTTCACTTGCAATCATCCACCTCAACAAACTCTCCACCCTGAGCCTTCGGCTCTTCCCTCCTCTCAAGCCTTTCGAGAGGAGGGACAAACCAACCGATGTATACGATGATTGAGCTCGGACATAAGGCCCGTCCTTACTGACACCAAGCCAATCTACACGAAATATGCGTTTGTATCGCGACATCTCGTTTGATATGCATCGCTCCCCTTGCCAACGAAGTTGAGTGGGGGAAGCTGGACGAGTATTCGCCCGGCTGAGGGGGCGCGTTCATAATATCCAAAGTCACGTATATGCCGTTTGATTGGTCCCCCTTCCTCATCCAGAGGATGGAGAGGAAGGGGGAAGGTCGGAGGCCAGGGGGATGGAGAGGTTTGTTGAAGGGGTAGTTGCAAAGTGAATGAAGCAAATGACAACCGCTGCAAGTTCGTGAGCAATCGAGCGTTGGGAGGATACTGCTCGCAGTATCTGTATTGTCACGAGGGATTGTGTCGTATCTTCGGGTGCATTTTGCGAAGACACAAGTGCAACTGCGCCTGGATCAGAAATCTAGTATCCCCCGTGCACACGGTATAATCCCTCCCCTTGCCTTCTCCGAAGGTCGGAGAGGAAGGGGGAAGGCCGGAGGCCAGGGGGATGGAGAGGTTTGTTGAAGGGGTGGTTGCAAAGTGCATGAAGCAAATGACAACCGCATATGTTGTCCGAGCAATCGAACGTTAGGAGGATATCGCTTGCGACATACGTATGATCATGAGGGATTGTATCGTACATTCGGGTGCACTTTGCGAAGACACAAGTGCAATTGCCCCTGGATCAGGATGGACTACTTGTATTCTTTGAATTCGCCTTTTTGGAATCGTGTCCAATAATCATCGAGTCTTTCTTTGACGATCCCACTCAACAACACACCTGCGATGATGTTGGGGAATGCACAGAGAAAGATCATGATATCACTGAAGTCGAGCACAACCCCTAAATTGGCGACACTCCCGAGAACAATCGCACACAAAAACAGCATGCGATAGATCATAATGGAGCCACTACCAAAGAGGTAGGCCCAACCCCGTTCTCCGTAATAACTCCACGACACCATCGTAGAGTACGCGAACAAGAAGACGACAATACTCAACAAGATCGGGAACCACGAAAAGACCGAGCCAAAAGCAGCCGAAGTGATCGCTGCACCTTTGGATTTGCTCTTGTAGTCCTTCTTTGCGAATGACAACTTGGACTTCAAGCCAGCGATGATTGCCTTGGCCTTCTTCTCTTTTTGGGCCTTTGCGAGCGCAACGTTCAGCGTGTAAACGTTCTTTTGTGCCGACTGCATCGCTTGCAAAGTCTTGTTGTCAGGTGCAGTCAACAAGATCACAGACGCTGTCATCAAACAAATCATGACAGTATCGATGAAGGGTCCAATCATCGCGACCATACCTTCACGAATGGGTTCGTCTGTCTTGGCTGCGCTGTGTGCAATTGCAGCCGAACCAATACCAGCTTCGTTAGAAAAGACCGCGCGGCTGATACCAATGACCATAACCCCTAAAAGACCGCCATACATTGCGCCAGGGTTGAAGGCCGATTGGACAATCTCGACGAGCAATCCAGGAATACGACCGACATTCATGAGGATGATGATAATCGCTGTACCGATGTAGAGAGCGACCATAAAGGGGACGATTTTGGAGGTCGCGCTACCGATACGCTTGATCCCACCGAGGATGATCAACCCAACGATGATCGCGAGCAAAAGACCAAATCCCAACGCGTAAGGATTGACACCCATAACAGGTGTCGTCGCAGGAACGTACTTCGCGATCAGCTCAAACGATTGGTTGGCTTGGAACATGTTCCCACCACCAAACGCACCACCGATGATACACACGGCGAAGAATCCGCCCAAAAACTTCCCGGCGACGCCCAAGTTCTTTTCTTCGAGACCACGGGAGATGTAGTACATGGGTCCACCATGAACAGTGCCGTCATCTTCGATCGTTCTCCACATTTGGGCGAGCGAACATTCGACAAACTTGGCGGTCATACCGAAGAAAGCAATCAAGATCATCCAAAAGACAGCGCCTGCTCCCCCCTTCCCAACAGCAACAGCGACACCAGCGATGTTTCCAAGCCCAACCGTCGCGCTCAAAGACGATGTGAGCGCCTGAAAGTGACTGATCTCACCTTCATCATCGGGATTATCGTATTTTCCACGAATAATTTGAATGGAGTGTGCGAATCCCCTCAGGTTGATAAAACCCATCCTGAAAGTGAAGAAGATCGACCCGAGCACGAGGATGATCACGACAAATGGAAATCCAAAGATCGGGAAGAAGACTGTCTTTCCAAGAAATCCAACGAAGACTTCGAATCCATGAACAACGATGTTCTTCTTCTTCTTGACTTTTTTTGTGACCTTCTTTGCAACGGCAGGCGCCCTCTTTGCAGGCTTTGCGGCTTCAGGACGATCGACTTTCACAACACGCGCAGCAGGCTTCTTGTCTTTGTCTGCGGCAGGCACTGCGTTTGCGGGCTTCTTTTCGCCTTTCTCTTCGGCCTTTTTTGGGCTGTCTTTTTTTTGGGTTTCGACGTTTTTGGCTGCGGGTTCTTCGGCCATCAAATAGCCTGGAGCACAGACCATTAATGCTCCGAGAAACACGAGCAGCAATGAGCACTTTCGCATACTTTCACTCCCAGTTCTGGTATTCATAAGATCAACCATAGCGCACATACCTCCTCAATGACGAAAACGTCGACTGATAGATTCGAATGGAGTGTATGGTCTATGTCTTTGAAACATGTTGAGCGATGCACTATACCCCATATCCTCATGATCTGCAAAGAAACCAGAGCCTTCTCCCCAGCCCTACTCCCCGTCGTCGAGAACCTTTACACGCACAAATGTCTTGCTAGCGAACAGGTTGTGTTGATGTCGCCAACACTTTCAATGGATACTTTTGCTTGAGTTGACGTGGCGAACGCATCTTGACGTCCACATGAAAAAACAAACGAGCCTGTTTCGCGAGCATTTGGTACGTCCCACTCGACGTATCCATCACAAACGTCCCCATCGCCTGTTGACTGAAAATTTGGGTGAGTATGTAGCGATTCCCCGGTAAAAAATGGCTCTTCAACACAAAAGGGATCTTCTTTCTTTGGGCGGGATACCACCCATACGTGCCACGTATGAGCGTCTTCACACTGTGTAAACTTCGAAGCTCAAGCGCGAGTGGTTGTCGCAGATGACTCGGGAGCCCTTTCGCGTAATGGATGTTGCCCTTGTATTTTGACTGCTCAATGAGTCCAACTCTTTTCCTGTAATCAAACGAATGCCCGCCAAAACCACGCATCGAAAAAGGCCATAAAAACGCCTCTCGCACCCAGCGACCTGCGGCAATATAGGATGATGTTTGCTTCAACATCTTCCCATTCGCCAAGGAGAAGACACCAAACACCAAGCCACGTCGCACATCGTTGTAGCGAGCGAGCAGTGATGAACCATCCTTTGACACAGTAAACCAGTCGGCACCACCTGGCAATCGAAAGAGTTTGCGAAGTGAGCGTTTCTTCACATCAAACACAAAAACATCAAAAAAACCAAAGAATCCACCTTTCTCGGCGAGACTCTTTTTTCGCAACAACAACAAACGATCAGATGATGGAAACCAGACAACCTGTGAGGAGAATGCATGGTGCTGGGTGTCAGAAGACGCGCCTCCTGTCTTCATGATACCCGGCCGATGAATGGGGCGACCACTCTTGTCCAAAATCCACCAAGAGGACGCCTCAAGAGGTGTCCGCGGAGTCATCACCGCGATATATTGACCGTTTGGTGCAACAGATGCCTTCGCAATAAGCCCAGCCCAACGCCCCTGCTTGCAATTTGTCAAACGACCCTCTGCGCAGTGATAAAACACCTTGTCTTTCAACATAAAAAAAGGACGTTTGAGGGACACCGAGAGCGTCGATGGTGTGTATGATTGTAGCTGTGGTTTCACGTATTGATGGAGCTTGTCAAATGAGGTCTTCGCGATATATCCGACCACTGCAAACATCGCCACGAGCATTATCGCCGCGAGCGCCAAACTCCAACGTACAAATCGATTCACAAAACACCTCCCAGACAATGAGTGCACCAAAAGAAAAAGCGCCTCACCTTCCATGTCCTTTTTTTCGTCCAACAACCCACACTCTTGATGGAACAATCCAAACACATCAAGCGTTAGTATCAATGTCTTGTACACCTTGCCAAAGTCAATAGGGATAGTCTATGTTATCGCCGAGCAGGTAACCTATCCGAACTTTCAAACACTCGAACTTGTCTAGTCGAAGGAGTAGCTCTTGCAACCAAACGCATCGGATGCTTCCAGTCCATCGATCAAACCACCTCCCTCCCCTATCACCACCCGATTATGGGACACGCTCCAACAACACAAAGCGACAAAGCTGTTGTTTGAGGGCTTGACCAAGCTCCTCGTTGTCGGTGGTTTTCTCGCGAGCGCCTATCTGCTCGGCTGGGATCACGCACAGCTCAAGTCATCCACTTGGAATGCCTTGCCTTTGCTGGTGTTTGTCGTCTTTGGTGCTGGTTTGTGGATGTATGGCCAACAGATCAACATGCCGACACAGCTAGCACGTTGGGTCATGTTGTTGCCCCTCGCGTTCTTTATGGGGACACTCAGACACATCGCTCCTTGGTGGCTCACTCTCATTGGATTTATCCTTTCGATCGGCGTAAGCGCCCTCTTTCACCTGCTTCGAGAAAAACAAGCGCCTCCCAAGCAAAGGCTCATCCTCACTGCGATAGACAGCGGTGTGTTGTTGGTCTTACTGACACAATTGTTCTTACCGAGAGACATCTTTGCCGGACTGTTGGCATTTTTACCAGCGGTTGTGCTGGTCATCTTTTACAACTTTATCCTGGAAAGAGATCGACTCCTACGAGCAAAAGCTCTCGCTGTCGGCGAACCCCCAACATGGCTGATCAAAGCCAACGTCCTCTTACCTTCCTCCACATATTTGTTTTTGTTGCTGCCGGGGTTACTTTTTGCCGAAGCACTCGTGTTCCATGCTTTTTATGTCCACCCACAAGCCCCCAAGATCAAACAACAGGCCTATCAAAAAGTCTCTGCCCAACACCCCACAAAGACCAAACCACCTGCTTCGAAAACAGAGACGACTCTTATCCCACCGACACTGGGAGACTGGCTGCGCTTTACTGTCACGATCAAGATCAAGGCCCGACATAGAGGGCAACAAGTACCAACTGTACGCGGAGAAGTCCAATTCCTCGATGTGGGACAGGGATATACGCTCTTTGCGTCGATGATTCGGGCGTTCTTGATCTTCTTTTACGCCAAGCGCCTGCTCCTTATCTATTTGATCTTGATGGACTCTATCACCGGCGTCCGCGTCCACAGGATTGGCCTCGAAAATGAACAGGAAGAAGCTCCCCCACGCCTCGCAGAGCACAAACAAATCCTCCTGCGAACGCTCGACAGTTTCCCACGTTTCTGGGCGGGTTTTCTACTAAGAAGTATCCAAGGAAGACACGGTCACTTCGACCCTATATCGGGTGTCATTTACGGCATAGGGATTGTAAAAAACCGTTGGTTACCGCGCATTCTCCCGAAGATGTCTCTGCAATCTCCACCAAAAGAGCCCGGCTGGAGTCGACTTCTTCGCGATGAAGAGATACAAATCCTCGGCCAAATGCAGGACCGCAAGTGGGCGATGGAAGCGTGTATTGACATGGTCAGCCCTGCGCACAGCTCCACTTTTCGTGGACGTGTCTTTTACTACACACACTACCCCATCCTCGGACGACTCACGGAGTGGTATTTTCGCCCCCCCGAAACAGAAGTCCAGGCACGTATCATCGAGGAGATGGCTTCGCTCCTCACACGTACCATCACGACGAAACAGCACACCAACACGTTCAGCGATGTCCAAACAGAACAGCTCACCCCCAAAGAAATTTGGGCCATGCGAGATCGTGCCCTCGAAGTCCTTCTCGCGCTTGCACACTCTGATACACCGACATTACGAATGGCTGCGCTTCGTGCCATCGAAAAAATTGCCCACCTCCCAAGGCCAGTGGGAGAAGTTCACCAACAAATCTGGCTAGAGGTCGCAGAACAAGTCGGCACACACCTCACCTCACTGCGAGACAACCAACAGTCGTGGAGCTGGGACCCCATCCAACCACACACAAAAGAGGACCCACTTCCCGATCCATTCGCTCCCTATCTCACCACGTCCTTCGAAGATGAGCGAAAGCGTACACTCCTTGTGCTTGGGAGAATCGGCACAAAACAAGCCGTCCTGCAGCTCAAGCAGGCCATGGAGGATGACTCCAAAGACACAGCGTATATTCTGAAAGTGCTTGGGTATGGTGATCGAGCCAATGGTCACATTCACGCAGGACTCGCACAGACAGAAGAGGTCCTCTTACAACACTGCAAAGATCAAGACACAACACACCAAGAGATCGCGCTCTCCTCACTTGTGCGCATCGCCTACCCAACACCTATCACACAGATGTTCGTGACATTCCAGCGCTCCGAACAGATCATCGAGACTCAGCACGCTGTCTTGTCAAGCTTGCAAACGGATATCGAGCATCTTACGTCCAAACAACAGACGGAGCACCTCGACACAGAAGAGCGAGATCAACTGTGGGAGCTCTTCGAGACAAGAAGATCACACACCACACTGCTCGAAGAAGCCTTGCGAGAGAACATCTCCCACCTACACGACACGTATTGGAGCCTCGTGCATTACAGCGCGCTCATTCTCATCGCGAGCTACGTCGAAGGCGAAGGAATGGAGCGCTCCCCAGAGTTCACACAATACCTGCAGAAGTTGTCCTTCGAGGATCAGCAGGGATGGGATGAGTTTTACGCGCAATTGCCGCCACTTCAAGACCAAACCAGTTGGATCGCACCATTCTACTCATTCCACCAAAAGCTGTCGGAGAACAAAGAGACACAAAGCTCTATGTTCAAAAGATTTTTGGAGCTACAAGAGAGACTGAGAGAGCCTGTATCCAACCACGCAGACCAAGACCCCTGGGAACATCTCCACACCTTACGCTTGCGGTACAAAACGTTCTTATTCGACACGCTGAGAGAGTACCGAGACTGTATGCGCGTGCGTCCCTTTGTCATCATTCCCAAAGAGTCGCAGGAAGGCCACTGGCGGATCACCTTCAGCGGGTTGTCTCCATGGATACGCCCCCTCTCTCAAGAACAACACATTACGCCTCGTGCACTTCATCTGTCGTATGAGCAATTTGCGCCGATGTCTTTGGAGCCTCTCGCCCAAATAGAGTGGACAAACACCCTCTCCGACGTCGCTATACAACAGGGTGAGCTTCCCCCTAGCCGGATGTGGGCTTACAACTTCAACCGCTCGATACAACTTCATATGCGCCGCCTCGGACCAAACGACGAGAGAGGATACTGGCGCTCACATGAACGACTCGGTCCTGGCGCAGAGTGGGAGCAACAACTCTCACGACTCGCGACACAACTTGAACACAGAACACTCTCGAAGCTCGACTTTTCCTATCTCATCGAACGCTCCAAAGCCAGCTTCAGACAAGTCTTTGCAAGAAGCCGTCTGCGCGAGCAAGATCCACTCATGATCAAGAGAGACATGGAGTACAAGCTCGACAACTTTTTGGAGCAAGACCGCCACAAACTCGCAGAATCACCGAGCATCTTCCTTCTTGCAGGGTCTGACGGTGTTGGACACACCACGCTCATGCTCAGACACGCACGGAGACAACAATCCGGCGAACACGAAGGCCAGATCACGCTGTTTATGGACGCAGGTTTGCTTCATCCCGACGCAACACTCGCAGATTGGCTCACCCACGAGTTACAGCTTGAGCTCGACGAGGCATTGTCTGCGTCCTCACCACAGAAGCGTTTAGAAGAGGTGATGCAAGCGATACAGCCTCTATTTGCAGATGTTGAGCTTGCATCACCTCTCACCTTCTATCTCGATGGCTTCCACGAGCACCCAAAAGGAGTGGAGTTACTCGCAGATGCCCTAACACTCGCAAGTCGAGCCCGAGCGACGCACCTCCACTGTAAATTTATCCTCTCTGTTCGCAAAAGTTACCTGGAAAACAACATAGAACACCCAGTTCTCTCGCCTTTTGTCGTGCAAGGTCGGTTCTCCCCGTCTGAGGAGATGTTTTACAGAGAGAGAGGTGTCCACGGCGTCGCGATGGAGCTTACAGAGTTCCTGGATGAGAAAACCCCTGGCGTCCCAGAGGACAAAACAGAGGTTGAGCGCGCATACCAACGCTATTACCAGTACACTGACACCAGCGGTTCTCCGAGATATCGACCCAACAGAGCGAGCACACGTGACATCGAACGATATGGCATGACACGCACGCTCCTCGCTGCGCCGACGTTGCTTCCTGTCATTATGGAGACATTCCACCAAAAAGAACTCCCCGAAGATCTGCAATTGATGGAGCTGATGTCCTCCTACCTGGAGCAATTCACACAGCCAGAGCGCGAGTGCATGCAATCACTCGCTCAAAAAATGCTGTACGGACAAGAACACACGACGGAAACTCCAGACAAGTGGGAATCAGATCCACTGCTCGAAGAATCACAACTATTAGAAGATCCCGAGCTTATCGAATACGTAGAGCCCTTTAAGTACGGCACACGAATTTACGATGACTTACGAGCACGTGGACTACTCATCCGCCGATGGCGACTGCCAAAACACAAAGAGCACCAAGACGCGAGACCGGTGAGACATGTGACCTTTACCTCACCTCAACTCCAAGAATATTTGTTGTTCCAAGACCTGTGGTCCCTCACCTCCCAACCACAACAAAGCGAAGAAACCCCGCTCTTCCAGACCGATCAAGTGCAGTGGTTGTTAGCGCTCTCCTCCAAAAGCGAGCACTTCAAGGCTCTCTCTGGTGCGTTAAGTTTGTACTTATTGCGCTCCATCGAGACACACCAAGCCCAGCTTGTCGCGGATTTTAATGACCGAAGTGAAGGCCTTGGTAGACGAAATCGCCACATCCTGTTGCACGCATTCCTCCATCTCGATCCGAGACAGGTTACGCGCTCCAATCACTTGCTGAGTATTGTTTTCAAAGAGATCTCTGGAAATGACCTGGAGCTCTTACAGGAACTTGGACAGACCTACAGAAGAAGAGGACTTTACCAGGAGGTCGAGGCTTTATTCGGTATGGTCCTCGATCAGGAGCAATTTGCCAAACAGCTGCCACATTTCCCATCGCTGTACACAGAGTTGTTGCTGGAACGAGCTGACAACAAACGCCAGTTGCTCGCACAGCAATCAGGTGGTCAGCTCGGCAAGAAAGAGTACCAACAAGGCCGAGCGCTGTACCAAAAGACCTACGAGATGCTTCGAGACCAACAAGATTCGAAGTTGCAACAAGCGAGGGTGCTTCGCTTTCAAGCGTTGTACGAGCTGGACACCAATCACCTCGAAGAAGCCGAAGAGACTCTCTCTCAAGCCTGGTCGCTCGGTGTACGCGAAACACGCGACGATCTGAATGATGCATGGATCCGACACTTACAAAGCTCCTTACAGAGACGTAAGGTCGAGACCCAAAAAGATATGCCTCCATCACAAAAGAGACAGCTTCTCCAGGCAGCTCGTACGGCTGGCGAAGAAGGATTGTCCATCGCGATCAAGTGCAAAACAGGTGAACAGACAGAGTTACTCGCGCAGATCAACGATAACCTCGCGAGGATCTTGTTTGGACTCGCGAACATCAACGACCAAACATCACAAAAACAACAAGAATTTGCCCAGGCCATCGAATACTTTAAAGGCTCCATACGCGCCAAACGAATGTTGAGCGATTATCTGGGGATGGCGATGTCTTACTCAGGGCTGGGTTCTGTTTATATGGAGAGCGCAAAGCTCAAGGGAACGGACGAACAGCCAGAGACAAATGATTGGACCGAGTCCAAACAGCAATTTATGCGCGCCCTCAAACTCAACCGCGACAAGCTCCATTCGGAGTTTGGCATCGCATTGAGCTATCAAGCGCTCGCTGACCTGTATGAGCTTCACCCCGATTACAGAGCCGAGCGATTGAGTGCACTCCTCGAAGCACTCCTGGCCTTCGCACGAATAGGCAATACAAACGCATGTCAGGGGGTGATCAAGCAGCTCGTCCAAGAGGTCGCGACCATGCCTCTACAGGAGATGAGGCGATTTTTGATGCAAGTCGTTGAGCAATTACAAAACATCACGGAGCTCAGCGATTGGCTGATCTCAACCCTCTGGAAGGAATTTTCCTCCGTGCTTGGAGATCGAATTCCTCGTGTACTGAGAGATCTGTTTGCGAAGATCATACAGTCTTGACAAGAGGAGCGCATCTGCCTAAGGTGGCTTTCCAAATAGGGGAAGTTCGTAAGCTTCCCAGAATGAAGGAGTGGAGCAAGCAATGGCAGAAGCATTGGGTATGATTGAGTGTATGAGTTTCCCCGCGATCCTCGAAGCTGCCGACGTCATGTTAAAGCTGGCGACGGTACAATTCATCTCCATCGAAAAAACAGGGGGAGGATGTGTCACGGTCTTGGTGAGCGGAGAGTTACGTGCGGTCAAAGACGCGATAGAGCTCGGTGTCCAAGCCGCAGAGAAAGTGGGTGAAGTGCTCTCATTACATGTCATTGACAACGCTCACCCCGCCCTCTTTGAACACATGAAACAATCAACCTCGCGCTTGTAAATGAGCCCTGAAACGGTCTCCCATAGATCAGAGAAAACGGAGTGAAGCATGAAAAACAATTGGTCCGATCAAGATGTCAAAGCGGTCATCGATCAGTACAACGACATCCCTGAAGACATCGCCCTGCGCGTCTACACATCACAGCTCATCGGACGCGAGTCCCAGCTCGTCATGCACGGCGGTGGAAACACCTCAGTCAAAACGGTCGTAAAAAATCAACTTGGCGAAGATGTCGAAGTGATCGCGGTCAAAGGGAGCGGCTGGGATCTCAGCACCATCGAACCTCCAGGGTTTCCATGTGTCGACCTCGAACACTGCCGAAAACTCCGACAGCTCCCCTCCCTCTCAGATGAACACATGGTCAACGAACTGCGCACACACATGCTCGACCATAAAGCGCCCAACCCCTCTGTTGAGACGCTGTTGCACGCATTTCTTCCCCATAAATTTGTCGATCACTCCCACTCTGACGCCATCCTGACCATCGTCGACCAGGAAAATGCAGTCGAAATCTGCAAAGAGATTTATGGCGATACATTCGGGATTGTCGAATACATCATGCCTGGCTTTGCGCTCTCCAAGAAAGCCGCCGAAGTCTACGAAGCCAACCCTAACGTCAAGGGTTTATTGTTGCTTCAGCACGGACTCTTTACCTTTGGAAAGACCGCAAAAGAAAGCTACGACGCACACATCGAAGCCGTGACCAAAGCGGAAGAGTACATCGCAAAAGCCACACGCAAACCGCTGACACCTGCCTTCGATGGCACATGGGAAGGCGCGGAAAACGACATCTTCCCGATGATTCGTGGTATCTACGAGCAAAAAACCGGAAAACCTTGGATTCTCCACCACCGCGTATCTGATGCAGCGCTCGCCTTTGCCAACTCCAAAGAGGTCGAAGAATGGAGTCAACGTGGAACCCTCACACCTGACCACGTGATCCGTACAAAGCCCAGCCCACTGTTGTTGAAAGCCACAGATAGCTCGGATAAAGACGCCCTTCGTAAACACGTCGAAGAAGCGATTGATGACTATTGTGCTTCGTATCACACGTACTTCACGGCACAAAATGAACGCTGCGGTGGGATCAAAATCGAGCTCGATAGAATGCCACGTGTATTCTTGATTCAGGGTGTCGGACTCGTCTCTGTCGCGACAAACATGAAAGCCGCGAAGATCGCTGCAGACCTGTACGAGCACACTGTTGAAGTCATTCAAGATGCGATGGCGATTGGCTCTTATTACCCAGTCTCAACAGCAGACCTCTTCGATATGGAATATTGGTCCCTTGAGCAGGCCAAGCTCGGCAAAAAGAAGGCCCCTCAGCTCGAAGGTCGCGTAACATACGTTACAGGTGCTGCCTCTGGAATTGGACAGGCATGTGCAGAGCTCTTTGGTGAAAAAGGTTCCCTCCTCTACCTCGTCGACATCAACCAGGAAGCCCTCGACAAAACCATCGCCGATTTTCGTAGCAAAGGCATCGTCGCAGACGGCCAAGTGGTCGATGTCACCTCACCAGAGGCGATCGCACAATCCTTCGGACAGGTCATCGCAGCTTATGGCGGTGTCGACTACGTGATCTCCAACGCAGGGAAAGCCTTCCAAGCACCCATCGACACGTGCCCCAACGAATTGCTAGAGAAGAGTTTTGCGCTCAACTTCTTCTCCCACCAATACGTCGCCTCAGAAGCCACCAAGATCATGAAAGCACAAGGAGTCGGTGGCGCGCTCGTCTTCAACGTCTCCAAAGCAGCGTTCAACCCAGGTGCACAATTTGGTCCCTATGCGTTGCCAAAAGCCGCATCACTCGCGCTGATGAAGCAATACGCGATCGAAGGTGGTCCACACGGCATCCGCTCCAACGCGATCAACGCCGACCGTATCAAGACAGGGCTCTTCACAGAGGACTTCGTCAAGGAACGCGCAGCCGCGCGAGGACTCGAACCTTCTGCGTACTTTAGGTCGAACCTCCTCAAAGCCGAAGTGACAGCAAGAGACGTCGCACAAGAGTTCCTCAACCTCGCCCTCGCGACAAAAACAACCGCCGCAACAGTCACAGTCGATGGCGGAAATATCGCAGCCTCTCCACGATAACCCCCTCCTCGATTCAACCTCATAACCCTCAAAACACCTCATCCCCTTATACCTAAAAATCCCCTATTGACGGTCTTCATATATACGCGCACCTATTCCCTACCATTTTAGTAAAAAATATCACAAAAAGGGTTGACTTCTGACGTTTGGGGGCTATGATTGTGTTGAGTCTATTCGAAGAATCGGGTATGGCTGTCTGTCTATATCCGTCAAAAAAAATCAACTTTCAATCCAATTGAGAGGAGCAATCATGGCTTTTACACTTCCCGAACTTCCCTACGACTATAACGCACTTGAGCCCCACATTGACGAAGAAACCATGCGTTTGCACCACGGCAAACACCATGCAGGTTACACAAAGAAATTCAATGCGGCGATTGAAGGAACCGAATGGGAAGGAAAATCAGTCGAAGAGATCCTTGGTAACGTCAACGCACTCGACGCAAGCATCCAAGGCGCAGTTCGCAACAACGGTGGCGGATACGCAAACCACGACCTCTTTTGGAAAGTCATGGGTCCCAACGCTGGTGGCGCTCCTGAAGGTGCACTTGCTGACGCGATCAACGCAGCATTCGGAAGCTTTGATGAGTTCAAAGCCAAATTCCAAAACGCAGCAGCGACACAATTTGGTTCTGGCTGGGGTTGGTTGGCACTCGATGGCGACGGAAACCTTCAGGTTTACGGTACAGCGAACCAAGACTCACCTTTGATGCAAGGTCATACTCCCCTCCTCGGTGTCGATGTTTGGGAGCACGCATACTACAAAAAGTACGGCCCAGGTCGTGGTGACTACTTGACCAACTGGTGGAATCTCGTCAGATGGGACGTCGTTGCAGAAAACTTTGCTGCAGCTAAGAAGTAATCTCCCCCACACATTCCCCTCCCCCTATCCTCTCTGATCCAAAACCCTTTTTAACAACTATCCCCGTCATACCGAACGAACAAGTTACGGAAGATATCGATCCACATACTGAAAGAGTTCTTCCAGAAGCATCTTGTTCCCTTTGGGATCGAGCAGATGGACTTTTCCATCTTCGAGGGACATTTTAAAGCCTTCAGCATCTCCAGCAGGACGTCCTGCGGAGTTTGTTGGGGGGACACCTGATTTCGCCAGGATAGCACTGACAATTTGCGCGACAGCCATAGAACGTTCACTCGATCTCATCTGCATTGACCTCCAAACATGGGTGATACGATTTGCTTCCTTTTTGTCATAACTGATCTTGAGATAAAACGAAAGAGGCACATCACTTTCAGGGCGAAGTGCGAAAGAGAGACTTTTTCCCCAAATAACCCCGAACAACAAGACATTTGCAAATCTGATATTGATGTGATAACACAATTCATATATCAAAAACAACAGACTTAGGGGGAGTTGCAATGTTCCATCTTGTCATATCCATTCTTTCAACATATCTCACCTTCTATTTTGCGTACTTGACGTACGAAATTTGCAGAGATCTCATGTCGACTTTTTGTGGCGTACGTTTTTTGTCAGTCACTTTAGGAAGTCCCAAGTACAAACTATTCAGATGGAGAGGTGTCCAGTTTTTTGGTGGATTGGGAATAAACTTGGGGAGAACATTTTACTCAGAACCTTTCCGTACAAGCTTTCGAACATCGATTATGCCGTTAGCATCGGGATTTATCATTTTCACACCGCTTATGCTCTTTGTGACTTGGTACAGTCACAAGTTGGTAGGCAATGCTCCTCTCTGGGTAGTGGATCTCATATGGTTTTTGGGTGCTGCGATGATGATCGTGTTCTTGCTCCAGATATGGCCCATCACCCGCTCTCGGTACATGTATGACGGAGAAAAGATTTTTCTGCTTTTGAAACCCAAAGCCGAGTTGGTGAAAATAGCTCCTGCCATCGAAAACAAGCAAGTCGAACAGCAAAGCGCACCGCACTGTAAAGAACATACCGACTACTGCTCTTTGGAGGAGATACAACGTTGGCTGGAAATTGGAGGATATCTCCATGCGGAAAAGATGCTTCAAAAGCTCAACAAAACCTGGAAGGATCACCCTCGTTTTAACATGAGCAAACTCATCGCAGAGTTTTTGGTAGAGTTGTACAAAGCAAACACACAGGAAGCAAAGAGAAAACTCGGCGAGGCTGAAGAGCTTGCCAAAAAATACCCACAATTGCATGCTGAAGGAAGATTGGAATTACTCCGAGTCCAACTCTTGCTTCAAGAGCAACAATGGGTAGCTGCTGAGGAAAAACTTTCGACTCTCCGACAAGACCCAACGTTGTCTATTGATACTTTTCTGTTGCGAGTGAAACTCGCAGTTGGAAGTCAAAATCCATCCATCATCCAAGATGTACAAGCGTTTTTCCAAAGCAATGAACATCAACTAACGCCTCGCTCTCACCTCCTTTTTCACCAGGACATGGAACAATACTTCCGCTCCGTAGGCGACTTGGAGAGTAGCGTACAACACGCCGAGCATCTAGTGGACATCCTCTTACAAACGCGCGACGATTTCCAAGGGGAACACAACAAAGAGATTTTCCTTGAGATTTATACACCACTCATCCAAACCTTGAGCGAAACGTACACCTCGGAGAGAGTCAATACAAAATGCAATGCATTTTTCCACTCACAAACCACAAGCCAACAACACCCAATGCAATTGTACAAACCGGTAAAAACGCCTGGTTTATCACGCCCTATGCACATTCTGAATTGGATCATCTTTTTGATCGCAATTCCCATGTTGGGGTTCTTTACAGGGTACACACAATCACACCTTGCTTTCTCCAACTGCTCGGAAGCAACACGCTACTTCTACAAACAAAAAAGCAAGCAAAGACAACAAAAAGGACTAGCACTTATCCGTATGGGTTTGGAGTACGATAAAAAATCAGCATCATGCTGGACATCCCTTTCGGCATATTCGATCACAACGAGACAACACAAGATGGGCATTCACGCAGCGAAAAAGGCACTACGCTATGGAGGTGGGTACATGGCACATGTCAATTTGGCAACACTTTACGATGCAGATGGACAGAAAACCAAAGCGCTCGAACAACTTGAGAAGGCCAACGCGATGCGTTCATGGTACGCAACATTTGCAATGAAGGCCAAAATACAACGAGAACTGGGGAGGTATCAACAATCACTGGAGACGTGTGACACTCTTGTAAAACGATGGAAAAAACGACCAAACGGCTATCTTTGCCGATGTATGAACTATGTAAAGCTCAAACAGTACAACAAAGCCATTCGCGCTGTAAACCCACACCTTCGCATGTCACGAAGGTTCTTCGGACTTTACGCATGCAAAGCCAAAGCGCAGGTAAAACAGGGGCAACTGAAGACAGCTTACATGAATCTCACAAAAGCCATCATCCTTCGCCCAAATGCGTCCAGTCTCTACACAAGAAGAGGAATTATTTTGTTAAAGCTCAAGAAATGGGAGCAAGCAAAGAAACAATTCCTCACCTCGCTGCAGAAAAATAAAAACAACGCCAAAAGCCCGTACTTTCTCGCCACAGTACATCAAAAAGAGAACAACATGAGAAAGGCCCTGGAGTACACAACACAAGCGCGAAGTATCTTCAAAAAGCAGAAAAAAAAGGAGTGGCTGCTTCGATGTGACGCCCTGCAAAAACAATTGCAGTAGCGGTGTTCTGTACGAATGCCCCCACGACTTTCATCAAGGTGTAGTGGAGACTTTATCAAAGAACAAGACCACGGACTTCAACCTCCCGAACGATTTAAGCCTCACGACTCCCTGCTTTGCTTTTTTGATCACATCACAAGTCGACAGAAACGCTGTCTGCCCCACCACCTTCGAGCCAGACTCTTTCTTCATCCCCAACCCAATCCTGATCGGCAAAAAAGGAATGCTGATCTTTCGATCCAGCGACAAATTGAGCCCCATCGTGTAATCCCTTATCTCTAACGTCATGGGCATGTTTGCGCGAATTGGGATCAGCTTACTGTCCTGGTACACAGCGCGTAAACTCTTGTAGGCTACGGCTGTTTCCAATCGATGCCCACCTATTTTCAAAATCGCATACGGAGAAGGTTTCGTCATGGAACCAACGCCAGCATGCCAGTCTTTTCCGTCTGCACGCTTGTTCATCAGCGCAACCTCAGCCACACGGACACGATACACACCATCACATCCCGGCTTTGTCTTCGCCTTTTGCAACAGCTCCACTTTTAACTCAAGATACTCAACCTGACCAAATGAACGCAAAATCAAACGCCCACCACGGAACATCTGAGGAGGTAAATATGGAGAAGAGTACGTCCCCATAACGTTTTGTGAAAATTGCCCTACCAGCGCCTTTGTCGAACGATACGTGCTCAAAAAATCATGCGCGATGTTCTCGTCGTCATCACTGACCTCGACAAATAGCGACTCATTCCCACGAATACGAAACACATGTGACGCATTCCAAGCAGGAGCAATGTTGTCATTGATCGTTGGTGTCACATAAACATCATATCTTCCAAGCTTGATCTTTACGCGCACATCGGGTGCTTGTGAGCCTTTTGCCATCTTTTGAAAAGATTTGCTTTGTTTGTAGTAGCCTTCCTCTTGTAAACCACGAGGTGGTAACGGTGGTATCGACATCGTCGCACATGTATCCCAACATCCGCCAGACTTTGTGACAGGCCACAACTTGGCCTTTACGACAGTCACCTTCACAAATTGTACCCCTGGAGGAATCACAGTTTTTGGAAACACCGGTGTTTTGCGTGTCACACGACGTAACTTCTCGAACGACACGACGAGCCGCTCAACCTGCCCAAATGGTCCCAAGATGACCTGCTTTTTGGACTTGGACCATGAAGCCGGGATCACCTTCCACGTCTTCTCACCGATCAGCTCGGAGTCAAAGGTATCTTTATCGAAGACCTTGATGGTGAGCGGTTCTTTTGTATAGGTCTCCACCAAAAAGGTCCGATTCCACACAGGTTGGATACTGTTGTTGATCAATTTGACTTGGTAGGTCTTGGAACCAAATTGCACAGACGCCCACACATCAGGAGCCCCATTCCCTGTAATCGTCGAACGAAAGACTTTTGACTTGAGGTACTCTTGAAAGTGAGGCATCCCACGAGTCGGCATTCCAGCAGTTTTCCACCAACAGTAATCCCAACACACACCGTTTTTCTTTACAGGCCAGATATCCGCGCGGTGAATACGAACCCTGTAGACAACCTTCTCACCCAAGTCACGCTTGATCACCTTCTTCACAGATGGCTTCTTCACAGATGGCTTCTTCACAACCTTCTTCGTTACTTTTCGCGGAGAGGCTGGTGGCACACGCCGTTTAGATGGTATATTTCGCACAGGAACTTTTGGTGTGGGTTGTTTGGGAGGCACCACCCGAATGGGTGGAACAATCACTTTTTTGGGAGGTTGTTTGCCAGAGGGTGTAGGTATCTTGGGTTGTTTCGGGGGTGTCAGGTCAAGCCCAGGCACAGGTTTTCTTGCGGATATTAGCGAGCTTGAGAGCGTAAAGTTCTCGACCTGCCCAAATTTACGAAGTGTGAGCGCTCCCCCTTTCCAGAGCGCAGAGGGAAGTGTCTTCGAAGTATACAACCCAATACGTTCGCTCCCAAAAGAGTCGACGTCCAACACCTCCACGGAGAAAGAATCTCGTGGCCCCACACGGATCACACGGGTGACATTCCACTTGGGTTGTAATTGGTTATTTTGTACGGACAGCTCGATGACCTGCTTCCCAACCCTCACGACCGCTTTGACATCGGGAACCATCCACCCTTTCATCGCCTTTTTGAACCCAGGAAACTTGAGATACCACGCATAAGGTTTAAGCTCCCTTGGGGGAACCTTTGGCGTCTCCCAACATTGGTCCCAACAACTACCATTGGCCCGAACTGGCCAGATATCAGCACTTTTTACGGTCAACCGAATCCACACCCTTTGCGAATCGTCCTTCTTGTCTGATGCGTGGGCGGTCAGCGGTACGATCTGGCAGCAAATGCCGAGAAACAAAGACCAGAGAGCAAATAGGCGCATGTCAGGTTCTCCGTAAGTTGGATGGAAACATCATCCGGTGGATGCTGATGTCTGTAACCATGAAGATAGTCCCCCATGAGAAAGTCCGCAAGAGCGCCCTCAGACAATCCCCTGAATACACATGGGAAAGGAAGTCTCTAGCGAAGCATCCCTGCTTTTTTCAGGTCACGGATAAGCCACTGCGCTTCGACACTCACCCGCAGTGAGAGACGATATTTTCGAGTCGCCAGATGTTCTGACATCACACGATAACTATGGACATATTGAACAGCTCGCCCTTTTGCAAAGGTTTGACATCGCTGTTTACACAATTTGTTCACAGCAGGCGTTTTCGAGAGATACGATAGAATCGCACGCTCCATTCCCTTTTTGATCAAAAGGCTACGCAGTGATGGAGTCCATCGCTTCGAGATCATCCAAACAACAACGTCCACTTGTGACCGCGAAGGTGTTGCAGATGTATAGGAGGGTATTGAGAGTAGGAGAAGAAAGAGGGGAAAGATAGAGCGTTGCAGCGATTTCACAGAGCTATCAGGAGCAGGTGGGGCAACTATTTTGGCAGGAGACTTGGTAATCAGATGCTGACTTTTTGCAGCCATCAAGTGCCGCCTTTGTGTTATCAAGGCATTGTTTCAAAGTTTGCCCAATGGGGATTTGGCAAGAAGCATAACAAGCAGCGCGCTGATTTGCACAGCCCTTCTTGGCAAAACAAGCCACAGGACTGGCTGTTTGGTTACACTTTTTGTAGCACTCTTCGGCTTGTGGACAAGATGATTTTTTTACACACTTGCGCCCAGCACGATGGGCAATGCGGATACAACGTCTACGTTGTCGAAGTGATTTTCTTCGACATCTCTTCGCATTTCGACGAGATTTTCGCGCACATTTGTACAAACAACGTCTTCTCTTTCTCTTACAAGAACGTTTCGCATCTACACTTTGTGTACCCGTGAAGAGCAACCCCACAGAAAAGCACACCACAAGCAACCACGACAAACGAGCTCGGAACATCCGCGTTACCTCCCATGGGCTCGGTTTGGAACCTATATTTCATGTTCAATTTGTGAACAGACTGACCGGCCTATCATAGACCATCCCGACAAAAGGCGCAACCTTTTGTCGGGACTTTACAGGACTTCAACATCGTTTTCTTTGACGCGACAAGACCCCGTTCTATTCAGCGACTCATGATGAAGTTGAACATCCGACCACAACGCCCACCACTTCTTCGATGAGAAAAAAACCGATGTTCTGGATCTGTCAGGGTGCAACCCTCCACAATATCAAGTCCCTCGTACGGGCTCCCTGACGCCTCAAGCTGTTCACGAAGAACCCCAACCAAATCGACAAGATACTTCCCCTCTTCTGAAGGGTCATCTTTGTGATATCCTGGAAACTGCGCCGCAACCTCTGCTCCCACCTGAAATGCATCCTCTCGGATATGAGGACCGATAACGACAACAGGCTTCGCATTGGGGACGTACTCTCTCATCAAGGAGAGTGTTTTCGGGACAATCCTTGAGACAACGCCACGCCACCCCGCGTGAATCGCTGCAACGACGCCGGAACCGGGATCAGCCATCAACACAGGAACACAATCCGCGGTCTTGACCCCGATCAACGTGTCAGCTCGCAAACACAACAACGCGTCAGCTTTGATCGCACTTGTTGACGTTGTCTGTTCATCGACCACGACGATCTCATCGGAGTGGACTTGATGGACAGTAAACAATGCATCAAGTGATACCCCCATGTGCTCGGCAAGGATAGCATAATTTTTCTCAACGCAGGCAGCAGCGTCCCCTGTTGACGTCGAAAAGTTCCAGGAAGCAAAGTCGCCTTCGCTGACGCCTCCTTTGCGGGTGGTAAAGCCGTGTTTTGAAAAACCTGCCTGTGACAATATGGAGGAGGTTAACCACATACGCGCACCTCTATCGTGGATGGAAAAGAAAGTTCGTGACGAACCATCTGCATACCAACAGAGAGAAGGGATTGTCAAAAAGTGGTCGTACTTGGGTTTGAACAGGAGGAAGTGAGGGAGTGAGAGAAAGGATTAGGGTGTGGCAGCTTTGATGTCAGCTGCCGAACGTGGCAACAAGCGGTAGAGATCATAAGAGTAGAAGATGACACCGCGGACATATTCGAGCTTGTCGCCCTTTGTGGGCTTGTAGCCTTTGAACAGGTTGTCATCAACAACAATCCCACCGGACAACTTCCAGACTCCGTACTGATCGGCTTCTTCTTCAACAGTAACGTTCTTCAACTCGATGAGAACGCCTTCATAAGGTTCTGTTTTGGTCTTGTCTGGATCTGTTTTGTCGTCAGGTGTCGATTGAAGATCGGCTGCATTGACAGCTGTGTATTTGATGTCGGCGACTTTGTTGTTACCTGTCTTGGTCACTTTTCCGCTTTGTGTAGCTCGTGCGACCAATTGGGTGTTGTTGAAGTACTCATCAGAACGACCAACGATATCGACTTCATCACCAATCGCGAGCGTTTCGGAGAAGGTGCTGTCCACAACGACCATCACGCCACTGTATTTCCCAGCAAAGCCAGGATCAGCGACATAAAAACCTTTGAGTGTCGAAGAGACGTCGAACAGCTCAGATGTTACGATCACACCTTTGATTTCAACAGCTGTCCCTTTGGCCGCGTAGTTGGTGGATGTTGGATCTTGCAGGTCCTTCACAGAGTATGTCTTCGGTGGGCCAACGCATACACCTGTCGAAGTGTTGCAAGTCTCACCAGACGCACAATCTTCATCTTTGGCACAGGGTGGTTTCGCACCATCAATATCTTTGTCTGAGCGAGGCAGGATACGGTAGACGTCATAGGAGTATTGAATCACACCACGAATAAACGCGATGGTATCGCCAACCTTGGGCGCATATCCCTTGAAGAGCGTATCATCGACAATGACACCACCTTCAAGCTCGATCACACCGTACTGGTCGGCTTCCTTTGCGACCTTGATGTTTTTCAACTCGACCAACATCCCTTCGTAGGGCTCAGTCGCCGAAGTCTCGGGGTCTGTTTTATCCTTGGGCGCACCTGGAACATCAGCGGCCGTCACAGTCACAGGCTTGATGTCTGCGAGTTTGTTGTTTCCGGTTTTGGTGATCTTTCCGTTTTGCGCGGCACGTGCTGCGATCTGTGTGTTGAAGTAGTATTCATCAGCGCGACCGACGATATCGACTTCGTCACCAATCGCGAGTGTCTCAGCAAAGTCCTTGTCAACCACAACCATCACAGCACCATATTTGGCGGGGAAGGAAGGATCAGAGACGAAGAAGCCTTTCAAAGTAGATGCTGCGTCGAACATTTGCGAAATCACAATCGCGCCCTTGACTTCGATAGCGTCACCTTTGGATGGATGTTTGCTGGAGTTGGGGTCTTGAATGTCAACAATAGTGAGTGTTTGTTGTGGTTTTTCACAGCGTTGGGTCTCAGTGATGCACTTCTCACCTGTTTTACAATCGGCATCTGCTCCACATACAATGTACTTACAGCTTCCGGCGTCTGTATCACATTTTCGACCTGTTCCACAATCAGCATCAGCCGCACACTCTGCTGTCGCGCCATCGATATCCGAGGCGTTGAGGGGAAGAACACGGTACAGGTCATACGCGTATTGGACAACACCACGAATAAACGCGATTTTGTCACCTTTCTTGGGTTTGAATCCTTTGAAGAAGGTGTCATCGACGACGACGCCACCTTCCAACTCAAAGACACCGTAGTTATCGGCATCTTTGGAGACTGTGACGTCTTTGAGTTCGACGTACATTCCCTCATAAGGCTCAGCTTTTGACTCGTTGGGCTTGCTGATATCGGCAGGCGTACCAGGAATATCTGCGGGTGTGATGAGAGTCGCTTTGATGTCCGCCTTTTTGTTGGTGCCTGTTTTGGAGACCAGACCACCAAGTGTTGATTGCGCGTCAATTTGGGAGTTTCCAAAGTACTCCTTGTACACACCTTCGATATTGATCACGTCACCAATTTCGAGTTTTTCGGAGAACTCTTTCTCGACGACGACCATCATCCCACCATACTTCGCAGGAAATCCGGGATCAGAAACAAAGAAACCCTGCAGACCAGTGGTCGCGGAGACTGTAAACATCTGTGATGTGACGACGACACCCTTGATCTGGACGACATCGTCCTCTGCAGGACGATTGGAGGAGGCAGGATCTCTCATTGCCGGAATCCCGGTCAATTTGACCTGCTTCTTGTCACCCGTGCTTTTTTCGGGGTTGGTTTGCCCACCGTCATTATCGGTGTTCTCGTTGTTTGTTGATTGTTCGTTGTTGTTGTTATTGTTGCCAGTAGGACGACAAGCGACGTTGCTCAGGCTACTGACCAATAAAAAGAAAGAGAACGCAAAGACTGACAAATAACTCATTCGAAGATGACGTAAAAACATACAATAAGCCCTTTTTCAATGAAGTATGAGGAAATACGTGGAGCTCATATTGACGAGAGGTGTCATCATTTTGATGACATATATGCTCCATTCGTCTCACAACTTATTTGCGAAAGGTGAAAAACCTTTGACTCAGGTCGCATATGAGATCAAAAAAGGACATCCGTCAAGTGTTTGTCCAGATGTCAACCAAACTTCACTCATAAACGTCCAAGAGTTCAGAGGAGATGTGTGCAGATAGTTTGCCTTCCGCTCTCCTACGATCTATGATAGTGGCCAAGCAGAAGGAGAAAACATATGCGCATACAGCAACTTGCTTCGTGTTTTGTTCTCATTGGGCTGTGTCTCTTTGCCCACCCCACACTGAGCGAAGCGCGAAAACCGATCAAACGACAACAAATCGACTGCCAACGCCTCCATCAACTCTGGAATATTGCACGATACAGAGAGTTTACAAGAGGTGATCTGCGAGGGCTCGATTGGATGCACCTTGAGCTGCTCCGCAACGGTATCTATGCCAAGCACTACATGCCGTTTGGACACATGCGTCACCGCAACTTCTTCATGAACAAACGCTATTTCCCAGGATACAAATCCTGGCGAACGTGGAACAAACACATGATCAATCGCATGGAGCGTTCCAATGTCGAGTTGATCAAAAAACGCGAGCGTGCACTTGATGCATTCAGCAAACGTTGGCGGAGACTTCGCAAATACAGACTCCGGTACAAATGTGGCAAGCGCGTACTCGTGAGCAAAAAAACCAACAACGATGATGATCCCAAATGGGACCGCTGGAAGCCAACCCCCTACCCGGTCGTGGCACATTGTGGCGAGCTCGAATCGCAAATGTCAGCGCTCAGCAAACGTCCAGTCAAACGAAAAGACCTCCGTGTGCTTCGACGAAAAGGTTGGCTTCACCTCACCCTTCTCCGAAATGGCCTCTACGCCAAACTCGGTCATCGCTTCAAAACACCATGGATGAGTCGATTTTACCGGACCTTCAAATGGTACCGTCCCAAACGCACACCACAAAGAAGCCGTGTCGTACGACAAAATGCATACACACTCATGCAACTGGAGAAGCGCATCGGCTCAATGCGCCTGTCTTTCAAAGACTACAACCTGCAAGTTCGATGTGCAGGCTCCAAACATCACAAACGACTGACACTGCGACAGCGAGTCGTTTTGCTCGCGCTGTCCTTTCTTGGAACAGCTCGTTTCAGCTACAAAAAACGTGTCAAAGCCCTCAAGAAGCGATTTGGCAAACGAGGTGAGGTCCAGAAAGTATATAGCCGTTATGACTGTTCAGGCCTGATCGAGTCTGTCTTCCAAGGGCTCAATATCGACCTCGCAAAACCTGCTCCCCGTCGTTATGCACGCTACTGGAACACAAACGGCGTCAAAATCATCCTGTACAACCTCAAGCACAACTTCGCCTCAAAATGCACGAGACGTAAGCCAAAACTCGGAGATATCGTATTCTTCGACAAGTGCTGGGATGCCAACAATAATGGAACGTCCAACGATGATCCTCTTACACATATCGGGATTGTCTCGGGGATTTACCCAGACGGAACGGTTGAGTTTGTCCACAATGCCGGCTCTGGTATGCGCCGACGCATCGAAATCGGACGCCTGAACCTCAAAAAACCATACTCGAAAAAGCACAACAAACCGACGCCCATGTGCGGAGGTCGAGTACCTGCAAGAGTCTTCAATTGCTACAGTTTTCCCAAGACAGCTGAGCAACTGCACGCGAAAGTACGACGCAAATACATCATCGAACAAAGCAGAAAATTGCGACAAATGCGCGCAAAAAAACAAAGAAAGCGTCGTCGTGTAGCTCGTGTAACGCGCCAAAAACTCAGAAAAAGGCGCATAGTGAGCAGGAGAAGACGTCTGCGCAGAAGACGAAAACGACGTCAACGTCGAAGAAAACAAAAGCTCCGCCAACGAAGAAAAAAGAGACGTTCAAGACGAACACTGTAATTGCCTTCGAACTCACCAATATCCCCTTCCCCCTCTACACCTGACACAAGAGAATCATGTCACAACAAGAATGGACTTACCTCGCTGACCAATTGCGTCGAACCTACACACCCAAAGGAAGAGCGTCTATCCAATCCTTCTCTATTGAAGGGTACAAACTCGTCGAGCGGGCGCTTGATGCAAACGCCCCCCTGACACACCTCCTGCTCAGCGAAAGACTAAAGAACACTCCTCCCCCTCGCTTTGAAGCACTCAAAGCACGACTTGCAACGACTGACTGTGAATGTATCTACGCACCTCACGAGGTCTTAGAGACGTTCATCGAAAAGAGGACATTTGGTCCTCTTGTGGGGTTGGTTTCAAGTCTACCCCAAGCATCTTTTGAGACCTTCTCGGACACCTCAAAGGACTGTAAATGGATCATCCTACAAAGCCTCAAAGACCCTGGTAACATTGGTGCTTTAATGAGAACATCTCTCGCCTCAGGTGTACAGGCGATGTTTTGTCTTGGGGGAACAGAACCTTTTCACCCAAAAGCAGCGCGAACATCGATGGGAGCCATCTTTGACCTGCCGATCAGGTACATGAAGGATGAAGAGGCACTATTTGACGCGCTCAAAAAATACAACGTCCAAAGTATTGGTGCGATTGTCGACGATGGTGTCGCTCCATACGAGAGCTGTCCAGCCCCCCGACATGCACTGTTTGTCGGCAACGAGGCACACGGCCTCCCAAAAGAGATGCAGGCACGTATCGAGCTAAAATGGAGCATCCCGATGTATTCAACGGTCGACTCCTTTTCGGTCAATGCAGCGACATCTATTTTGTTGTACGAATTGAATCGCCAAAGTTGGGATCGAGAAGAGAAAGTCGGATGAGGAATCGGGGGTTGGGGAAGAGTTTGTCTTAAGGTGCCCGGATGAGACGAATATCGATTTTTTGATCTTGTGAAGCACGCCAAGGGAGCAATCTGTTGAGATAACCATCCTTGCTGATCGTAATGTTGACCTTGGACCCCTTTAAGAAGCGGAATGTACAAGGTGTGCTCTTACAAACACGCCCTTCAAAGCGGGCAGTCGCACCGGGAGGACGTGTGATCAGAGTGAGTGAGATCACCTCTGTCGAGGTATTCGATGAACCACGAAATGGAGGTGGCTTCGTACCATCTGGAGCCTTCGTTGGGAGGGGGCGTTTTTTGCGGACAACGGGCTTCTTGATCAATTTAACAAATTGACACTTCCCATTACTCGCACAAATCCGCTTGTACCCAGGTGGAGTAAGCGGTGCCATATCCTCGGAGTTGGGCTTAATCAACGCATTCTCTCTGGGAAGCAACGCCAGAATAAGCGCCATAATCAACACACCGAGAACAACACCGCCAATGATCAACTTCTTTGCATTTGAGGGGGATTTCGTCTCAAAGGAGTCTTCATCGTCAAAGTCACCAAAACCAGACATCGAGTCTTGTGTTTGGGTGCTTGGATAGCCCGCATCGACTTGTTGAAGAGCCACAGCCAGATCATTCGACTGCATCGAAGTGTGTGCAGGTATCGATGGTGTTGAAGTGACACCTTGTTGTGTGGGCATGGGAGGCAAATCAAGTGGAGGCAATGGTTGTGGCATCGCCATAGGCATGGGTGGCAAGGCCGGAGAATCACTCGTCGATGGATATGGTGACTCAGAAGGAACGTAATCCTTGGAAGGAACGACCCCATAGTGCATCTCAGTCGCATCGTCATCATCGTCGTCATCGTAATCGTAGACACCACCGTAACCCTGCTGCGAACTATCGTAACCTTGTTGCGCGTTGTTGTAACCCTGTTGGGCATGACCATATCCCTGCTGCTCACTACCATATCCAGGTTGTGTGGAGGTTGGTCCTTGGCTCCAAGGGGCGTTGTTACGTGCAGGAGTGCCCGGTAGTTGAGAGTGTTCCATAGATGGAACAACAGGTGGTAGATCCGCAGGCTGGGGTGTATGGGTCGTTGGCAGATCCGTCGAGGCAACAGGTTGCTGTTGTCCAAGAGGATGGAACGAAGGTGCGTCTGCGCGAGGGAAAGAGGCGCTTTCAGAGGTAATTTGAGGTGGCCATTCTTGACGCTGGGAAGATGGGTTACCAGCCTGACTATTTTCCTGGTAACTCGCACCAGGCTGACTCACTTCTTTGTACGGATCGAGAACTTTGGTCGCGCCTTCATCGGCACTTTCTGGAGCAGGTTGTGTCGAATAGGAAGCAGGAGGTTCAGCCTCTTGGAGATTTTGGAAGGCGACCCCGCGCGTGACAGAGGATGAGAGCGCACGGTCAAGTTCTTCCCAAAGCTCAACTGCGGAGTTAAAACGGTCTTCTTTATTTTTGGAGAGAGCTTTTTGAACGACGGCTTCGAGTGCCGGTGAAAATGACAGATCAGGTCTCAACTCAGCGAGTGGTGGAGGTGGAGTTGAGATGTGTTTGAGCATGACATCTGAAGGGTTGGACCCACGGAATGGAGGACGTCCTGTCAGCGTTTCAACGAGGATGACCCCTGCAGCGTAAAGATCAGAGCGGTGATCGACTTGGCTGATCTCGCCTCTCGCTTGTTCGGGGGCCATGTATGTAGGAGATCCGTAGACCTCTCCATCCATTGTAAACTCAGCCTGACCTTCTTTCATAAATGCGATGCGGGCGATACCAAAGTCGAGAATCTTGAGCACTTCTTTTTTTCGACGTGTCAACAAAAAGAGGTTCTCGGGCTTCAGATCACGGTGAACGACATGTTTGCTGTGTGCTTCGGAGAGGGCGTCGAGAAGCTGCTCAAATATGGAGCGAACGCGTTGCAATCGCATCGCCCCTTCTTCGCGGATCATTTCCTTGAGGGTGTGTCCTTCAAGGTATTCCATGATCAGGTAGAAACCAACACCATCAAACCAGCCGAAGTCGGTCTCTCGGATGATGTTTTCGTGTTCAAGGGAGGCGATCACTTTCGCCTCACGGCGAAATCGTTCGACGACTTCTTCATCGGATGCAAATTGTGGATGAAGAAATTTGACGGCGTACTTTTTACCGAGGTTTACGTGCTCAGCAAGGTAGACAACCCCCATCCCACCAACACCAATACGCTTTACCAGACGTTGGTTTCCGATTTGCTTCCCGATCAATGGATCAGTGGAGCGTTTCACGCGGCGACCACATTCCTGGCAAAATTTTGCTTTGCTCGGATTCACGTGGCTGCAGTATGGACAAGTGTTGTTTTGCATCGATAGTGCCTTCATGGCCGGCTGCAAAGGACGGCATCAAACGTTTCAAATCCACGACAGGATAACACAAACCACATCATAACTCAAAGCGATTCTTTCTTACAGCGTAGCGCTCTGAATTTGTACACATTTCATACAAAACAACTCGCCAGCTCCTCGTCGTGTTCCACAATGGTGTCATCTTTCGCGCACCTATCCCACACTCACCGATCAAGACATCTCTCAGCGACAGTGCATCCTTGCCAAATAACGCCAATTCGGGTAAAATAATCCACCCCAACGGGATCCAACAACGCAGGTGACCACCACATACTGAGCTGTGACCTGCAAACCTAGTGTAGGGTATACACCTATCATGATTGAAGAAACAAACCACAACTTGGAAGACAGAACCACCAAGTTCATCCAACAGTATCCCATCTTGTTTGTCGACGATGAGCGCCCAAACCGCATCGTCTTTCAGGCTGCATTTGGCGATGAATTCGACGTAAGAATCGCCGCTTCAGGAAGCGAAGCGCTTGAGATGATGCAAGCAGAGAGCATCGCTGTCCTCATCGCAGACAATCGAATGCCCGGTATGACCGGCATCGAACTGTGCGAAAAAGTTCGCAATCTGCACCCCAATATCCCTCGTATTCTCGTGACCGCGTATAGTGACATCAGCACAGTCGTTGCGGCGATCAACCGTGGCGAAGTCTTTCGCTACATCCCTAAGCCATGGGAAGTTAGCGACGTCAAACAGACCATCCGTACGACCATTCAAAAAGTTCACATGCAGGATATGATCGAGAAACTGCAGGCCAGCATTGTCGCCAAAGAACGCCAAGCCGGCATGGCGATGATCTTGCGATCATTCATTCATGATCTCTCCAACGTGAGCAACATTGTCTCCGCCGCTTGTGAAAGTCTCGAAACTTACTACCCAGAGTTTCAACCCCAGCTCGATCAAGAGCAAGACCAGATCATGAAGTTTGAGCTTCGTCAACTTCGGTATGGTGTTGATCAAACGCTGCTTTTCCACAGAAAAGCGGCGATGCTCTTGGGACAAGAACAGCCTGAGCCAAATTACTACCAAGTCGAAACCATCCTCTCTACAGTTCTTCACCTCCTCGAAAAGCAGCTCGATCACATCACAGTCACACAACAATGTCGTCCAGATGTCTACATTTGGGGGGATGACGTCGCGATATGCCGGATCATCCTCAACATCCTCACCAACGCAATTCAAGCCTTCCAAGAAGCCAACACAACCGCGCCTGCGATCCACATCGAAGCCGTCATGCACGACAAATGGACGCATATCAACATCAGTGACAATGGTCCAGGCATCCCATCTGCTCACCACAAACAAATCTTCCAGGCATTTTACACGACCAAAAAAAACCACGGAGGCAATGGTCTCGGGCTCGCTATTTGTCGAGATCTTGCACGTGGCAACAACGGACAAGTCACACTCACACAACCACAACCTCCCCAAGGAAGCGAATTCCTCATCAAACTTCCAGCCTTCTCAGACTCCTACCCTTGAGCTTGCTCACCACCATAAAGAATAAATCCGACACACATCCACAACGGACAGAAAAGCAAACATCGCAGACTCCCACATCCCTATCTCACATGACTCGTACCGGCACTGTTTGGCAGTGTAAATTTCTTGAATCGAACGCAATCCTTGTGCATCTTACGTAAATGCAACCCGAGCATGTGAGCATTGTAGAAGGAACTTAAGTGGTGATTGTCAAAAAGGAAGATTGGCACACCAATGCGCAAGTGATGTGCCCCCCTAAGCATCTAGCGTCTCATTCTGCCTGTCGCAACGGATAAAAAGGCTCCGGGCAAACTCTGGGTGAAAGACTACATCCCCCATCAAACCGAAAGATATAGCACATAGCTACGATACATATCAGTGGCAAGGCACACTTGCGCCCGACGAGCGCGCTTTTGTCACAAATAAACTTGCAGAAACGCCAGAAGGAGCCTCACAATGGTTATGCAACCCCAATTTCAGACAAAAAGACCCATTCTAGACGCGATGACTGAGCGAGAAGACACAACTCGCATTGAACGCATCTCCGACCCACTCCAAAGAAACATGAGATTGCGCTCACTGATCGCCAATGAGTGCGAAGGAATCGTACGTACAATCCAACCCCATACGACCTTCGCAAAGATCAAGACAAAGGGATTCGATATCGCTCCAGACCATCCTCATCCACTGCAGTGGGAATGCCCCACACAGCCAGACGAAGGCCCCCTTGCCTTCGCAGTCACAGGATTACATGCGCTCTACACATTCTCGGTCCAACGATGGCAATGGGCGCAAGGCACACTCTACACAGAAGTCCCGACAGAGTTGGGGTATATGCGACAGCGCAAACACATCCGAAGTATGCCACAAGAGCCTGTTTACCTGCTGTTCGAAGAAGGCGGTGTTACAAGTCGATTGTTGGTCAAAGATATCAGCATCCGCGGGATAGGCTGTTGGATGTCTCTTGAACAACTCAAAGAATTGCGACAGTTTGGTAAACACAATGCAACCATCGAGTGGGATCAAGAGTTCTTCTCTGTACATACCCGCATCAAACACGTCTCCAGAAGCCAAACAGATGATCGAACCTTCATCGGTATGGAGGTCTTCCCACAAGAGAACGAAGACCTTTGGCATGAACTATGGGAAGAGTCAGCCCACCCACATACTCAGGCTGGACAGACTTGGATTGAAGATCATTGGGATCTGTTTTTGGCGTCAGGCTTTTTTCACCTCTCCAACAAACAACCTACAGACTTTTCACAGCTCAAAAAACAATTCTCCCAAGCCAGTCAGATCTTCGATCAACACCCCGAACTTGGATGCCAAAGTGTATGGCCCTCAGAACGAGGTGTGGAAGCCACTGTTTCAACGATGAAAATGTACGAAAAGGCGTGGCTGATTTACCAAGTCGCAAAGTACAAAAAGAATGAAGGCATCCCTTTCCCCGGACGCCACATCCTCCGCAGCATCTTCTTGCGCGCAATGGAGCACCCCACAATCCACGACGAAGATTGCGACTGGATCGTCGCATTTAGCGAAGCGCACATCAAATGGAACAAAGCCATGTTGGTCGACTTCGCGGATAAGTATGCCTCCGTCGATTGGGGATACAGCACCGCCTTCCATCTCATGGAAGGCAGCGCTGTCACCTTACCGACATTACCCACAAAGGGACTCAAGATCTCGCGAGCCACCGAAGATGAGCGCGCAATTGTGCTGCAAAAACTCCAGCAACAATACCCTATCGCCTACACACAACCTCTCGATTTGTGCGAAGAACGCTTCATGCTCCCAACCCTCACTTCGTCCTGGCAAGACGTTGGACTGCAAAGGCACCGAGATATGCTCGTCGCCAAAAGAGGCGGTCAGATCGTCGCATGTGCAGCACTCGAATGTGGCAGCATAGGCACGAGTTTGTTTGGCCTCTCAGACAGCGTTCGGTGTTACTCTCTCGCACCAAGTGGTCGACAAGCCTATCCAGCCTTACTGGAATCTTGCAGAGAGTGGTTCGCCTCACGTGGTCACACTCGGTTCCTCTACATCAACGAATTATCGCAAACAGATCACGCAACACAGCTAGGTTTCAAGGACTTAGGGAAGGGTTATTTTTTCACTTTGTCGAAACACATCATTCCTGATATACTCGAACACATCTATCAAATGAGCGCATCTGGACACGTACCGCAACTGCTCTTGGAGAACAATGCCTGACTCGCCAAAAAGGCCAAAAGAGGTCAGCTGCCTGGGCCTCACTTCCTTCTTCGAGTTCCTCGATCACCACAACCGATCACATGAGGAACTTCTCGCCGATCTCCCCTACCCCCCCGAATACTTCACTCATCGACTCAACTGGATTGATTATCAAACGTTTTTAATCCTTGAACAACGCATGCTAGAGCAATTCGATGATGAAGAAGATCTGTTTTTTACCATCGGGACTTACATCGGAAAAGTCCCCAGCTTCGGTTTCCTAAGAGTGATCCTTCGCTCGGTCACATCACCCTTTCAGATCTACAAACTGCTCCCCAGGTTGGTCAAAACATTCCTCTTTCCCTTTGTCTCTATCGAGCTGAAGAGGACCGGAGATGCGTCACTTCAGGCACGCTATACGTTCGATGCTCGCTTTCCTCCCACTGTACACTTTATCGACACCATCCGAGGCATTCTCTCCGCGCTTCCACACCTCGTGGCCACACCAACAGCGCAAGTCCAATATACCAAAGAGAGCGACTTCGTTCACATCTTCGATATCTTCTTGGAGCCGGAGTGGTTGGGTCCGACTTATGCCATCCAAAAGATGTTTCGTCGTCTACGAAAGTTCTTCAAGGGGGGATGGAGGGTCTTTGGGGAGGTCTTCAAAGAGCTTGAGGAGACAAACTCCCTCTTGCAGGAAAAGGTGGACGCGCTCACAGAAGCCAAGTCACAGCTCGATCGGAAGGTACGTGAACTCTCAATCCTTCACGACCTCAACACGGAGACCAGCAGCGAGCTGGATCTTTCTCCGCTGCTCGATAGCTCTGTCCGATTTCTCTCACAAAGATTCAAATGCCCTGTAGCCATCTTCACGACACAGGGACACCCTCCACTGTTCCAGTTGAGTAAACACCTGCAAATGCAAAACAAGTCGATACGCAGGTTAAGGCGCGCATTTGCGAGCGGGACAGAGCTATCCAACTTGCTACTTGCTGGCGAATTCGCCTCAACACAAGCACACCAACCACAATCGACTTGGGTCGCCTTCCCGATGAAAAACCGCAAGAAGGTAATCGGCGCCCTGCTCCTCGAATTTTCCCCCGCCCACTCAGAAGAAGATCTCGCGCTCCTCGGCTCCATCGCAAATGAACTCGCTGTCGCGATGGACAACGCAATCTCCTACCAACTGATCACAGAGCTGAGAGATACCCTTGAGTTACGTGTCAACGAACGCACACAAGAGTTGGAATTGGCTCGTACACGGTTGGAACAAACCGTCCAGCGCTTGGAAGAATCAGATCAAGCCAAGCGAGATTTTTTCACAAATGTCAGCCACGAATTGAAAACGCCCCTCACACTCATCTCCGCTCCTCTCGATAACATCGAAGATGCACTCCCAGAGGATAACCACAACGCCAAAGAGCACGTGCTACTCATCAGGGAAAACACCCAAACACTGTTGGCGCTGCTCAACGAGATCCTCGACTTTGCCAAATTGGACACAAACGACCTTGAGCTCGTCAATGTCGAATTTGATATCTCCCGTATGTTGGATGATCTTTGCACAGCACTCAAACCTCTCGCAGATCGAAAACACCTGTCATTTCAGGTCTATCTTCCCCAAGAACCGATTTTCGCCTACGGTGACCGTAAGATGCTGCGACGTGTCACCACGAACCTCCTCGTAAACGCCATCAAATACGTCGAAGAAGGCGACACCGTCAAGGTACGACTGAGCAGAGTTGACACGGACATTGTGCTTGAAGTCGCTGACACAGGACCAGGCATCCCAGAAAAAGAGCAAGACAAAATCTTCGAGCGCTTTCACAGAGCACAAGACACACATGGCCGAACCATCGAAGGCAGCGGCATTGGCCTGGCAATGGCAAGAGAGATCATCGAGTTGCACGGAGGACACATATCCATTCAAAGCGCGGTCAACGAAGGCGCAACGTTCACCGTCCAACTCCCTCAAGAAGAAGCGCTCCTCACACCTACATCCATCCCAATCCTTCAATCTCACGAAGACAACGAGGATTGGCTCGATGATATCCAGCCCACTCCCATCTTTGGCTCATCCACATCCCACGATGCCCTTTCAACACAACAAACAAAGGTCAACGGGAGCAGAATATTGCTTGTGGAAGATAACCCGAAAATGCGGCGCTTCCTCACGACCGTGCTCTCCGCGCACTACCAGATCTACACAGCACACGATGGTCGCGAAGGGTTGGAGTTGGCAAAAAAGCAACGTCCAGAGTTGATCTTGTCTGACGTGATGATGCCTCACATGAACGGCTATGAGCTTTGTCGAGCCATCAAACACGACCCACATATGAGACTCACTCCGATCATCCTGATCTCTGCAAAGTACGGAACAGAAGCAGCTCTTGAGGCCTTTGAAGCAAATGCTGATGACTTTGTGATCAAGCCCTTCTCGCCATCTGAACTGATCGCCCGTATCAACGCTCAATTAAAAATCCGCTCATTGACGCTCTCACTTTTGCGCATGGAGAAGCAATCGACTCTCGGGTTTATGGCCGCAGGACTCGCGCATGAGATTTACAACCCCATCAACGCGATCATCAACGCCACGCCCCCCCTACGCAGCCTCGTCGTCAAACCACAACCAGAAGGCGCATCGCCAACCATCGAAGCAGAGCTTCTCGAAGCCATCGAACTCTCAGGCCAAAAGATCAGAAAGGTGATCGACGCAGTCCTCGCGATGGCCCGACAAGACGACACGGAGCTCTACCTCGAAAAAACATCCATCTCCAAGGAGTTCGAGTCCATCCTCGCGATCCTCGGATACCGTATTCATTCAGGTTATCAAATCCACCAAGAATACGAATGGAACGAGCCCTTTTACTGCTACCCCAAGTTGCTCTCGCAGGTCCTGATGAACTTGCTCTCCAACGCCCTCGACGCACTGGACCCCGAAGGTGGGGACATTTGGCTGAAAGTCCAACGCAAAGATGATCGAGTGGTCCTTCAGATGGAAAACAATGGACCTCCTATCCCTCCAGGTGATCGAGAAAAAATATTCATGCCGTTCTACACAACCAAAGACCCCGACAAAGGGACAGGTCTCGGCCTCGCGATCTGTCGGGAAGTCACGGAGATCCACAAAGGAACCCTTCAACTCGTCCCTGACAGCGAACATACCACCTTCTCACTCGAACTCCCCTACATTAGCCAACCAACGTAGACAACGCTCCTCTTGGAGAAAGGGCCTACCATGACCAGACTCTCGTCCTTACTTCCACCGTTGCAAAGAGCCCGTGACATCCACTCATGGCGCCCTCAAATCTGGAGCCCTCAAGACACAAAAGAGCACGAAGAACTCCTCGTGTTCTTACAAAAAAACAACGATATCCATTATACAGACGCGCTCACAGATCAGCTCGATGAATGGTTTGATATCCAACACCCCGCAGAGACCTCCAACGCCACACTGAGAGCGTCATATATACAGTCACTGACAGGCCCAACCCCCGAACGTTTTGGTGTGTATGTTTTCTACCCTTGGTCGCGCCAACTCGTGCACCTCGCGCCTCCCGCGATGTTCCGATCGATACGGCAAAACCGAAACCAATACAAAATCACGCAGCGAGAGCAACAAGCACTCCAAGACAAACGTATCGGAATCATCGGCCAATCACTTGGCCAGTCCATCGCGGCAGTTCTCGCGATCGAAGGCATTGGGAGCAGCTTCTACCTCGCAGACCCAGACACACTCAATTGCAGCAACACCAATCGACTCGAAGCTGCCACGTCTTCGTATGGCCTTAACAAGTCTATCATCTCTGCTCGCCGCCTCTTTGAGCTGGATCCATTCCTCGATATACACATCTTTCCTGAAGGTATCACGCCCGACAATATCCACGCGTTTTTGGAACCTGAAGGCCAACCCATCGACCTGCTCTTTGAAGAGTGTGACGATTTTTCGACAAAAGTCCTCGCACGTATCGAAGCAAGGAGCCGAAACATTCCAGTGGTGATGTGCACTGATGAACGAGAAATGCTCGACATTGAGCGCTTTGACATCGAGCCCAACCGCCCAATCCTCCACGGCTTACTTGGCGACACAACACCTTCATCGCTCGCGTCGTTGAGTGATCAAGAAAAAACAAGGCTCGTGTTGCAAGTCCTCGGTGAAGAAGAGATCACTCCTCAGCAAATCGCCACGCTCCTCGACATCGGCAAAAATGTCATCAAATACAGTCAAACAGGTAGCGAAGTCGCGCTCTCAAGCGGACTCGCCGCCAAAGCTGCTCGACACGTCCTCATGAATCATTCCACACGATCAGGGCGATACTATATCGATGTGAATCGCCGCATCAGTGAAGAGAATGTGATCTTCACAACCCCTATTCCATCTGAACCACCCCCCTCGTCACTGTCTCCAGAACAAGAACGCGCGAGACAATTCCAAACATTTGCTCTACCAAAGTGCACAAGACAATCACCAGAGCTCTCAAAACAGTCCATCAAAACACTCGTCTCCTATGGAATCACTGCTCCTTCAGGAGGGAACATTCAACCCTGGCGGTTTTACTACGATGGACACCTACTTCATTGTGGGCTCGATCCAGCAAGGCTCGATAATGTCCTCGAATGGGAAGACAACGCGACTCTTTTGGCCCTCGGAGCTGCAGTCGAAAACATCAGACTGGCCGCAAGCCAAATGCAGCTCAGCACTACAATCTTCGCTCCCCACAGCCGTCCAACCTACCTCAAGACACTCTCCCCACACCCATACACAAAAAACACTCTCACAATCCCACAACACGTCTGTAGTCTCCAATTTGAAACAACACAGTCCCTCCCAAGCGAAGAAGAAAGTACACTCTTCCAAGCGATCCCCAAAAGAGTCACAAACAGACGAATGCCGGAGTCATTCACTCCCCTTATAGATAGACATCGTGAGGCTCTACGCAAGAGCGCAATACAAAACGGGACAACACTCCACCTGATCGAAAAACAGGATGAAAAGGAAACGCTTGGAAAGATTATGGGGCGCGCTGAGAGAATTCGATTCCTCAACAAATGTATGCACGAGGAGTTACTTGGGGAGCTTCGGTGGACACCTGAAGAAGCGATGCAAACGCGGGATGGACTCGACCTCGACACCCTGGAATTTTCAGCGCTCGATAAGACGATCATCAAGATGCTCGCCTCTTGGCCCGCGATGAACATACTCAAACAAGTCAAAGGAGGACAAACATTCGAAGAGAGCGCACAAAAATCGACAAAAAATGCATCAGCGCTTGGACTCCTCACGATCAAAGGCCACGACCACGACGCGTTCTTTCAAGGTGGCAGAAGTATGCAAACACTGTGGCTGCTCGCTACATCCCTTGGGCTCGCTTTCCACCCGCTCGCATCGATGAACTACATGTTCGCACGAGCACGCTATGGAGATACATCGATGTTTGAGCAAGATGAACGAGATGAGCTCCAAAGCCTCTGGCAGATGTGGTCCCCTCACTTTTCCCACAACGAAGATGATGCGGAGCTTCTGCTCTTTCGCCTCTTTTACGCTCCCTCCCCCTCCTACCGCTCCCTTCGCAAACATGTTGATGATGTGTTAGAGTGGGTGTGATAGTACCCCAATAAACGCTCTCACAATACCAAGAGGTGTTCTAGCATGGCTCTGCCCAAAAGTTTCACTTTTCTTATTTTAGCAATTTTTTCGCTTCTGACATTCTCGGCGACTGCCTCGGCAAATTGCTACCACAAAGAGAAGACACTCTGTAAACAAACATACACAACACAAAAAGCCTCTTGCAAACAACGCTATAAAGACTCCATCAAGACATGCAAAAGTACGAGAAAGACGACCCTCACTCAATGCAGCAACGCCAGAAAACAAGCCGCTTGTGAAGGAACCACCCTCACTGCGGCACAAAAAACGGCCTGCGCTGACGCATACAAACAAGCAACCACCAAATGCAAATCAGCCCCAAAAGAATCATCCACCTGTGCAAAAGCGATAACAGCCTGTAAACAGATGTGTTTTCGTCAATGCACGATCTGCACAACAAAGGGAGTCGCACCTTGCATCCAAAAATGCAAGACACAACAAAGCGCTTGTGAAGACAAACACAAACAAGGCTCAGTGTGGTGTTCTCGAAAAGCAACGCAAGCCAAATACACATGCCGACTACGTAACAAGTTGAGCAACCTGAAACGAAGATACAGCTGCCTTCACAAACGAAGCGAGCAGTATTATCGCTGTAGTCATGGAGCATACAGTAACGAAAGAGCCTGTTACTGGAAGCACATCGACACAAACCGCACGTGTTACAAAACACAATACGAACAGTACAAACAATGCCTCAAAGACGCCCGCCTCAAATGCAAAGGATAATGTCCATTCAAGCGAGCTTTTCGAGGACCGCTCCTGCCAACGCATAAGAACCTAGCACCAACGTGATCTGCTCTTTGTCTCCTCCCTGTGCCTGTAACGCCTTACACACAGCGTCTACAGAGTCATATGCTCTCAGATCATCACATTCCCCCGACATACAGGCCATTTCATACAAGTCTTGTGCTGACATCCCCTTTGGGTGTGGGTTTCGAACAAGCCAAAGCGAAGTCGACTCCTCAAGGAGCAACGTGAGCAACCCATCCACTTTCTTGTCGACATTGACTCCAAACACAACTCTATCAACGGCTCGACCAAAGTGCTCACGACACGCAGACAAAGCGCCCTTCACAGAGTCCATTGTATGGGCAACATCGACAAGCAGAATCCCATCACCACAGTCGACACGTTCAAGGTGTGCACGCTTTCCTTCAACACTTGTGCAACCCCACTCCCCATATCCCCCACGCCCAAGAACATCCGCGAGAATCCATTCGGAGACTGCGTGAGCCAAAGCATATGTTTGAGGAATATGCTTTCCAAATAGTGGTAACTCGACAACACAGCTTGAATTGGACAATTGAGTTGACATAAGAAATGATATACCACTTTTTGAGAGACGCACATCCGTGATCTCATGTGTCTCAAAAACGTCGACGATATCACTCTCTCTATCAGGCAAGACCTCCGCAACAATCTGCTTCACCTCCTCTGACACACCCCCTACAAACAACTTCCCATCCTCAGGCAAATGTCCAATCTTCTGCGACGTGATCGAAAAGAGCGTATCACCAAGAATGTGTGTATGTTCAAGCTCAACAGTCGTCAAGACGATCGCCACAGGCGAAAGTACACTGGTTGCATCAGCGACCCCACCGAGCCCCGCCTCAGCGATGATCACATCCACTTTTTCCTCGTAAAAAAGATGATATGCCAAAATGGTCTCAACTTCGAAACGACTAGGTGTCTGATCACATAAATGCAGATGTGACAAAACAGCCTCCCCTGACTGGAGCCAAGACGCCTCGGAAGCTGGTCGGCCCTGAACAAGAATACGCTCAGTCCGTGAAAACAGATGAGGAGATTGATACAACCCCACACGAAGACCTGCTTGCTGGAGTCGATTCGACAGAAAAGTCGCGGTCGTCCCTTTCCCTTTGCTTCCGACAACCTGCACGATAGGTATCGTGTTCTCTTCAAGCCTCAAAGACCGCGATAAAGTCCTTACGTTTTCTAGCCCAAACGTCCTCACAACGCCACTGGGAGGTTGTCGCTCATAATCATGTAACGTGCTTAATTTTTTGAACAATTCTTCGATAGATCCGTACAAGTGAACACCTTTTTCGCAAAGTGGGGTTAGGACTGACAACAAAAAAAGGAATGATTCTCACATGATCACAGCAAGTTTTGGGCAAATAACTTGCCATTCATGATGATTCAAACATAATAGGGAAACTGTTTTTGACAACAAGAGGCATGGGAGACCTGACACTTGGAACGACAGTATCGTTTCAAAACCTCCACGACGCCCAAGATACAGCTTTTTTCGGCATATACACGTAAGGAAACCCCGAACCATGCGAGTCCCCTTCTTTCGTTCACTGACCCTCCTGCTGATGGGTTGCTTGATATACAGCACGTTTCTTATCTCCTGCCGCCGTCGCTCGTACTCCTCAGCGACCGATATGAAGGGCTCAATCTTATTTCAAACTCCTACGCCTGCGTCTGGAAGCAGAGTCAGCAAGCGGCTCTCCTTGCGCGTTCAATTGTACGACGCGAATAAACTCGCACATGTCGAAGTGTGGCTCGCCGGGATCAAGCGCTGGGAGAAAGTGTTTGTCTCCCCAAATATCGAAGAGAAAACGATCACGGCTGAGCTGAACGTACAACATATCAGCAGCGGCAAAAAAACATTGAAGGTCGTCTTGAAAGACCGTGATGACTTCCGCATCGAAGCAAAAAGACAGTATATCTTCGATCACGATGGCCCGACCATTAAGTGGGATGAACCTTCCTTGATCGAGCCCATCAACGAAGCAAAAACCGTCATCCTCAAGATCAAAGATGAGGGGAAAATCAAGCAGGTCGTCGTCTACTTCAGAAACCAAAAACTCCATGAGTTCAAAGAAGCACCTTTCGAATTCACCATCAAGCCAAGTATGTTCCCAGCCGGAGTCGTCAACATCCGAGTCATCGCAACAGACCAGCTCGGAAACAGCACTGACAAGGCATTCTCCTTTGCAGTAGAGGGTTCATTGCTTGGGAGTCAATGTGGGTTTATGGATTCGTGTAAAGAAAATCTGGCCTGTGTGAGGACAGCCACCAATCCAAAAGGTATTTGTAGGAAATACTGTCGTTTTTCAAGAGATTGTCCAAAACAGCAACGATGTATGCGCGTAGGTTCGTTTAAAGCTTGCCTACCAAAAGGTGCCAGCTTACTCGCAGGACCTTACCAGGCATGTAGACGAAGTCTCCCGTGTGCTGATGGATTGCTGTGCCTAAAAATGCCCAGACAGGGTCCCCGTTGTTACCCCAAATGTGTTCAGGGCAAAGCATCCTGTGCAAAAGGATACCAATGTAAACGTTACCAGGGTTCGAATGTCTGTGTCCCTGTCGCATCCAAAGCGAAAAAACGCAAAGTTGGCGAGCGTTGCGACAAAATGCATCCATGTGTCAAAGGTGCCCTTTGTTTGCGCATGAAAAACAAACCAGCGACCTGCTACAAGACATGTGCAAACAACCAAGAGTGCAAACAAGGTCTGACTTGTGCACGTATCCCAAACGGACCAAAACGTATCTGTGTGTACATTCCTCGCCGAAGAACCAGAGTCCGTACATACGGAAGATATCAGCGTTGTGGACAAAAAAGACCATGTGGACGTGGTTTGGTTTGTTACGGAAAATCCGGAAGTCAAATCTGCCACCCCACCTGCGCTGGTGGATGTTCGGGAGGCTGCATCGGCGTTGGACGAAGCTCCATATGCTTACAATCCTGTGATCCAATGAAGAAAAACTGCGGCAATGGCCTCTCCTGCCGATTCATGAAGACAAAATCAGGCAAACTCCAACATCTCTGCCACTAAATCACCGACCCGGGGGAAACTCGAATTCTGATCCAGGCGTAGTTGCACTTGTGCCTTCGCAAAGTGCACCCGAACATACATTACAATCCCTCTCTTACAATACGTATGTCGCAAGCGACATCCTCCAATCGCTCGATTGCTCAGACAACATATGCGGTTGTCATTTGCTTCATGCACTTTGCAACCACCCCTTCTACAAACCTCTCCATCCCCCTGAGCCTTCG
>MDTC01184556.1_pt1 | contig 41964 bp, 40 predicted proteins | sample 811181 | NCBI WGS metagenome assembly MDTC01 (sample SAMN05326644, study PRJNA326480) | marine metagenome | isolation source: seawater | place: Pacific Ocean: North | collected 2011
AGAGAATTTATTATACAAATTACCAATTAAAGTATTTGCACATAATGTAGAATGTGTACCTCGCTTGGATGGCATCGTAAGAGATCCCAGAGCTTCTTTTGAACAGTCAACAGTAATTCTTAGAGAAGCAAAAAGAATGAGACCTGATTTAAGAATTAAATCGAGCATAATGGTTGGGCTAGGGGAAACCGATGAAGAAGTTTTTGAGGCAATGAAGATACTTAGAAAAATAGGCGTGGATATGATTACCTTGGGACAATATCTTCAACCTAGTGATAGACATCTTCCTATAGATAGATTTCCAGAACCAAAACAATTTGCAGATTGGGATGAGCAAGCAAGAGAATTAGGGTTCAAGGCCGTGGCTAGTGGTCCACTTGTTCGTTCATCTTATCGAGCAGGTCTATTGTATGAAGAAGCAGAAGGAGCTAGTCCCGTAGTAACTAGAGAGTCAACTGGTTCTGCAGTGAGTCATCTTAAGTTAGTAAAGGATTTGTGATGTGAGAAAGCCAACAAATATGAGTAAGGAGTGGGTGTTGAGGACATGGGGAAGAAGAAAACGGAGAGCATCCATATCCCTGACGCACCTCACCGACCGGGAGAAAGCCCGGAATTTGATGAATGGAGATGGACTCCAAAAGACTTGAAAATGCTAAAAATAGACTGCTCAGTTGATGACACTAGAGAGCATGCATTAGGATTAGTGAGAGTATTAAATGACAATAATAAAGCAGAAGGAGAATGGAATCCGAATCTAGAAGTCGATGAACTAATAAGCGGCTTAGAACATATGCTTAGATTGCGAATATTCGATGATAGAATGATGAAGATGCAGCGCACAGGTAAGTTATCATTCTATATGAGATCTTATGGAGAAGAGGCAATTGCAATTGCACAAACAATGGCACTAAAATCTCAAGATTGGTTATTCCCTACATACAGACAACCAGGTGCACAGTTTGTCAGAGGAAGAGACATGGTGAGTATGATTTGCCATTGTATCGGTAATGAAGAGGATAATGTCAAGGGGCGGCAAATGCCAGTTCACTACACTTATCGAGAAGGAAGATATATTTCTGTTTCAAGCCCTGTCGGGACACAATTTAGCCAAGCAGTAGGTGTTGCTCTAGCATCAAAATATAAAGAATTAGATGAAATAACAATAACTTGGATTGGAGATGGGGCAAGTGCCGAAGGAGATTATCACTATGCACTTAACTTCGCTAGTATTTTCAAAGCTCCAGTGATTCTAAATGTGGTCAATAACCAATGGGCTATCTCTACACATTCTAATTTTGCTAGTGGAATTCAAAATTTCGCAATAAGAGGATTGCCTTATGGGATTCCAAGTATCAGAGTAGATGGAAATGATTTCTTAGCATTATATTCTGTCACCAAGTGGGCTAGAGAAAGGGCATCTAAACAATTGGGACCCACTCATATAGAGGTCTTGACATATAGGGCAGGAGCCCATAGTAGCAGTGATGATCCCTCGAGATATAGGCCGAAGAATTCCGGTGATTTTTGGCCAGGAGGAGATCCCATAGAACGCCTTAAGATGCATTTGATAGAAATAGGAGAATGGTCAGAAAAGAAGCATCTTGAATTAGAAGGTAGGCTTGACTCCGAAGTTGTCGAAGCATACAAAGAAGCTGTAAAATTTGGAGATTTGGCAAATGGGCCATATCCTTCCTCGGATGCAATATTTACTGAAGTATATGAAAACCCTCCTTGGCATTTGCAAGAGCAATGGGATGAGATGAAACGATGGAGGAGTGAATAACATGACAAATATGAACATGGTGCAGTCCGTTAATAGTGCACTAGACAATATGTTAGAGAAGGATAATGAGATTATTATCTTTGGAGAGGATGTAGGATATTTCGGAGGTGTTTTCAGAACCTCTGATGGACTTCAAGAAAAATATGGAAAACATCGTGTTTTTGATTCGCCATTATCAGAAGGAGGTATTGCAGCAACTGCTTTCGGAATGGGGATTAATGGATTAAGACCGGTCGTAGAGATTCAATTTGCAGATTATATATTCCCTGCTTATGACCAGATAGTTAATGAAATGGCCAAAGTTAGACATCGATCAGGTGGAGAATTCTGGTGTCCTGTGACCATCAGAACACCAGCCGGAGGAGGAATAAGAGGAGGACATCACCACTCTCAATCTCCTGAAGCTCAATTCACGCACACACCTGGTCTAAAGGTAGTATATTGTTCTACACCATTTAACTCAAAAGGATTACTAATAAGTGCAATAGAGGATAACGACCCAGTAATATTCTTTGAACCTAAAAGATGTTACAGAGGCCCATTTTATGGTGACCCACATAATGTACCTACTTGGAATAACCATCCAGAAGCGGAAGTACCGGAGTCATATTACAAAATACCACTTGGAGAAGCAAGACTGGCTATGGAGGGAGAAGAATGCACAGTAATTGCTTGGGGGGCAATGGTTCATGTAGCAGAACAAGCAATAAAAGAATCAGGTATTAGTTGTGACTTAATAGATTTACAAACATTGGTACCTTGGGACAAAGAGTGTGTCGTTAGATCTATCAAAAAGACCGGGCGGTGTGTAATTGTGCATGAGGCTCCTAAAACTAGTGGGTTTGGTGCAGAAATGGCTGCTTCTATCCAAGAACGCTGTTTCTATCATCTAGAAAGTCGCATCGAAAGAGTCACGGGCTGGGACACTCCATTCCCACATACAACAGAATGGGATTATATGCCGAGCACGTCACGAATAACAGAAGCGATACGGAAGACAAGGGAGGAATAAAATGTCAGAATATGTTTTCAAATTACCAGACATAGGGGAAGGAGTAGTAGAGGGAGAGGTTGTTGCATGGCATGTCAAGGTTGGAGATTCCATCCAAGAAGATGAGCAAATTGTGGACATAATGACCGATAAAGCTACTGTAACAATACCTTCACCTACTAGTGGAATAATTACAGAATTAAATGGAGAAGTTGGAGATATGGTAGCTGTAGGCTCCGCACTTGTGAAGTTCTCTACAGATGGCTCAAATATTGAAGAGGCAAAGGTTTCTCAGGAACCTGAAGTAGACACAAAGCCGATTGAAGAAGACAAAACGTCAAAGCCTGAGAAGATAAAGAAAGAAAAAATTGACCCGATACCAGTGAATCAAACCACCAAGATAAAATCTGCACCTAAAGTAAGCTCACGGGTTTTGGCAAGTCCTGCAGTAAGAAGAAGGGCAAGAGAAGCAAATATGGATCTGACGATTGTTTCTGGCTCAGGACCAGCAGGGAGAATTCGTCACGCAGATCTAGATGCATTTATTGCCGCAGGAGGAGCGGTGACAGGAGCGCCTCCAACTTCTTATTCTACGAAGAGAACCGATGTAAATGAGATAAAAGTAGTTGGATTAAGAAGAAAGATTGCAGAACAAATGGTTAAATCAAAATTCTCAATACCTCATTTCTCATACTTTGAAGAAATTGATGTCACTGAATTGGAAGAATTAAGACAAATGTTGAATGCAACAAAAGATGAAGGTCAGCCGAAATTAACGTATCTACCATTCATAATGATGGCTTTGGCTAAAATTATGCCAAAACACCAAGAATGCAATGCACTTTATGATGAAGAAAGCAATATTGTCACTCAACATTCAGGAATACACTTAGGAATCGCAACTCAGACTGATAGAGGTTTATTTGTACCAGTCGTAAAGCATGTCGAAGCGATGGATATTTGGCAATCAGCAGCAGAAATGCAAAGAGTCTCGGGGGCAGCAAGGAATGGAACTGCTAGCCTGAATGATTTGTCAGGATCTACTTTTACAATTACAAGCTTAGGAAGAGATGGGGGGCTAGGTGCTACGCCTATAATTAATCATCCAGAAGTGAGCATACTAGGAGTACACAAGGCACGCGAGATGCCTGTAGTTAAAGATGGGAAAATTGTAATTAGAAGAATTATGAACGTTTCAAGCTCATTTGACCACCGAATTGTCGATGGAGCTAATGGAGCCGCGCTAATACAGGCACTAAAGAAAATGTTAGAACATCCTGCTCTAATATTTATGTAAGGTGACAAAAATGAGTGAAATTCGAAAATGTCAAGTTTTGGTAATAGGCGCAGGGCCAGGAGGGTATGTTGCTGCAATAAGATCTGCACAACTTGGTTTGGATACCATAATAGTTGAAGGAAATAAGCCAGGTGGAGTTTGTCTAAATATAGGATGTATACCTAGTAAGGCAATTATTCATGCGGCTGAACGCTATGAATCTTTAACCAAACACTCTTCAGATAATGGACACATGGGGATTTCAATAGCAGAAAGTCCAGAAATAGATATGAAAGGAATTGTGAATTGGAAGGATGCGATAGTTGGGAGACTTACGAAAGGTGTTGAAGCACTAGTAAAAGGTTCGGGAGCGGAGTTAATCAATGGATGGGCGACTTTCTCAAGTTCTAAACAATGTACTATAAAAACCAAAGATGAAGAAATAATTATTGAGGCAGAGAATATCATAATTGCAACCGGATCATCACATATTGATTTGCCATTTATGCCGTGTGATGAAGAGTTTGTTCTTTCTTCAACGGGTGCACTGAGTCTAAAGAAACTTCCAAAGAAAGTTGCTATTGTTGGAGGTGGATATATAGGATTAGAATTAGGATGTGCACTTTCCAAATTAGGTACAGAAGTTACAGTTGTCGAAGGTATGGATAGTATTCTTGCAATTATGGATAAAGAAATAAGAAGGCCATTAGAGATATGGTTAAAGAAAAATAAAGTTATAATACACACAAATTCCTTAGCAAGAGGAACCAAGATCAAAGGCAAAGGTGCATCAAGGAAAGTAGAATTAACCTTTGAGAAGGGTGCAGAAGAAAATAAAGTTGTAGTAGATAAAGTATTAGTTACTGTGGGAAGAAGTCCGAATACGAAAGGTTGGGGGCTGGAAAATATGGGCATCAGAATGGATACTTCTGGAAGATTCATAAGAATAGACAGGCAATGTAGAACCTCTGTCCCAGGTGTTTATGCTATAGGAGATGTGGCAGGAGAACCAATGTTAGCCCATAAAGCAAGTTCTCAAGGAGAGATGGTTGCAGAGATAATATCAGGGGAAAAAAGAGAATTTGACAAAGTGGCAATACCCGCAATTGTATTTACTGAACCAGAGATTGTATCTGTAGGACTAAACCCTGACGAAGCAAAAGAACGAGGTGAAGAAATAATCACTGGCAAATTTCCATTGGCAGCCAATGGCAGAGCCCTAACTTTGGAGGCAGAGAAGACGGCAGGATTCATCAGAGTTACGGCTAGAAAATCGGATCATGTCATCTTAGGTATACAAGCAGTAGGAAGTCATGTTGCAGAATTACACGGAGAATTTGTTCTGGCTCTAGAAATGGGAGCGCTATTGGAAGATATTGCAGACACAGTTCATGCACACCCTACTATGACAGAAGCATTTCACGAAAGTATTCTCAAAACCTTGGGACATGCAATACATTCGGCTTGAGGTGATTTTCTGAAAAATATACAAGTCCTAAGGGCTGGTATCATAGAACATAATATTGTTTCAGATGCTATGCTTGTTTTGCAGAAAAAAAGAATTAATGATGAGATTAAAGATACGATAATTTTAGTTGAGCATCCAGAAATAGTGACCATTGGCCCGAAGGCAGTAAGAGACGGTGTCAAAGTAGCAGATGATTATGCACAGTCCATTGTCGATAGAGGAGGAGGAATAACTTGGCATGGACCAGGACAAATTGTATTATATCCAATAATTAAATGGAAACCAGAAGAACAAAGTGTCAGAGGAATAATAGGTAAAATGGAACAACTTGTAATAAAAACTCTTGACGACCTCGACATAGTAGGATACAGGGATCCAGCAATGATGGGAGTCTGGGTTGACAGGAAAAAAATTTGCTCAATAGGACTGGCTTTTCTTCACTGGGTTAGTAGACATGGATTAGCTCTGAATTATGCAACACCTGGTGATAGGATAGAGAATCTAGCTTGCTGTGGCATGGAATTAGGAGTGACTACATCACTAGATAAATTGGGTTACAAGACTAGCGGAGATGGAGAAGTGATCACAAGAGAATTGTTGGAAAAGACACTATTGTCAAATATTGAAGGGGTTTTAGGTAGAAAACCGAATAAGATAACTGAATGGAATTTGGAGGAATGATATGAAACTCCCAAGAAGAAGTGATCTATCAAAACACTGGATACTAGATAATAATACTATTTTTCTAAATCATGGATCTTTTGGTGCTACTCCAAAAAAAGTTCTAGAAGAACAAAAGCGTTGGCAAAATATGGTAGAAAAGGATCCTGTGAAATTTTATGAGGAAATTGCACCAGAAGCATTACGAAAATCTCGAAAGGCAATCTCTGAGGTTGTAAATTGTAATCTTGATGATTTGGCTCTTATTGAGAATGCAACTTCAGGAGTTAATATAATATTGAGATCTTTAATATTTGAAGAAGGAGATGAAATAATAGTTCCAAATCATGCATATCAAGCCTGTAGGAATACTATAGATTATGTGGCAGAAAAATGGGGAGCAGTGGTCATCACTTGTGAAATTCCATTTCCTATAGATGATAACCAAGTAATAATTAACAAAATAATGGATTGTGTTACTGAGAAGACTAAATTGGCAATGATTGATACAGTAACAAGTCCTACTGGTCTTAGAATGCCTTTTGAGAAGATTGTTGAACAATTAGAGGCAAAGGGAGTTCATGTGTTACTCGATGCAGCACATGGGATAGGTATGATTCCACTAGATCTGGAGAGAATTGGGGCATCATATACAACTAGTAACTGTCATAAGTGGCTATGTGCACCAAAAGGTTCTGCTTTTTTGCATGTAAGAAAGGACTTACAAGAGTTGATACACCCCCTAATAATAAGCCACGGAAGAACTATCCCCTTAGGTGAATCTACTAGATTCCGACACGAATTTGACTGGATGGGAACTAGAGATGTATCGGCTTGGTGCGTATTGCCATTTGTAATAGAAGAAATAAAAAGAATATCCAATATGAGTTTGAATGAGATAATGAAACATAATAATAAACTTCTGATTAAAGGAAGAAATATAATTTGTGAAAAATTGAATATTACTCCTCCGTGTCCTGAAAATATGATTTCCAGTATTGCGACAATAAAGATTTCTTCAAATAAAGTTGAAGGGGTTGATTTCTCTGAGCCTGACCCATTGCATCTAGAACTTTTAGAGAACCATAACATACAGGTCCCGGTATGGTACTGGCCTAATCCTGAAGGGAGATATATACGAATCTCAGCATATCTTTACAATCATGAAGAAGAATATGAATACTTAGCAGATATTCTGAAAAAATGTCTATGAAGATTAAGCAATACTTCAAAATGTCTAGTTCGTACGCTAATTCATGCCTTCGGCTGTTGTTGCTCTGACTGGAGCTTCAGGTGCACGATATGCGGTACGATTAGTTGAAGCTTTATCAGAAGCCTCATGGGATGTCGACTTGATAGTAACTAATGCAGGTTCAATAAACTTGAAACTAGAATGTGGAATGACTCCTAATAATTTAGCAAATATGAAGGGAGTCACTCTACAAGATAACAAAAATTTGGCAGCAAGACCAGCATCCGGTTCAGCAAAATTCGATGCATACATCATTTGTCCCGCAAGTGGGACAACTATTGGCAAAATTGCCGCAGGAATATCAGATAATCTCTCCACAAGGAGCGCACTAGTCGCATTAAAAGAAAGGAGGAAACTAATTGTAGTTCCAAGAGAGACCCCTTTTGCAACAGCACATCTTGAAGCTATGACTAAAATGTCGACGTGGGGGGTAGTGATTCTACCCGCAAGCCCTGGCTTTTACCACAATCCAAAAACAATTGAAGAATTAATTGACTTTGTAGTTGCTAGAATACTAGATCAATTAGATATTGAGCACGACCTAGGGAAAAGATGGTCTGGCGAAGAAGTAGATTGATTCTACAGGGACAAAAATAATTAAAACAAATTAAGGATTTAATGCTTGCAGTATTCAATTATTTCATCATAATTAGGCTCTATCCCAGGATTTTCAGCAACCCAAGAATAACCGACACGCCCATCGGCATCTATTACAAAAACTGACCTCTGGGAAGCAATATATCCAGGCATGACAAAACTAATTCCAACTCCATAAGACTCGGTGGCCTCTCTATTAACATCAGAAAGTAAGGGGAACCCAATGGAATTCTTATTAGCAAACTCATTATTAGAAAAAATAGAATCTACACTAATTCCAAAAACTTCTACTTCCAATTCTCCAAATCTTGTCATCGAGTCAGTAAAAGTACACATCTCAGTTGTACAAACTCCAGTAAATGCGGCTGGGAAAAATGCAAGTATTACCTTATTACCTATAGATTCACTCAAAGTAACCATCGTTCTATCATTTGCCATCAAAGTAAAGTCGGGAGCAACATCGCCTACTGAAATCATATGCCTGCGAAAGGATGAAGTAATTCAAAGATAACTATATGGAGGTTTTTAAAAAAAAAGCATTTACATACGATCAGGAGCATCAATCCCAAGAAGATTTAGCCCTGTGTTTAGAGTTCTAGCAGTAAGACTACATAATGCCAAACGACTATTCATAGTAGATTCATCATCTTGGACTAACACAGGACAATGTTCATAGAAAACTGCAAATTCTTGTGCCAACTTATGTAAATAAACAGCTAAACGATGAGGAGCATAATGACTTATTGACTTATCCAACGACTCAGAAAAACCTACTAGAACCCTAGAAAGTGAACTTTCATGTGGATTCATTATAGAAATCTCGATTTGAGAGAAGTTTTCTCTCTGAAGAGATGCTTTTCTGAAAATACTACAGATTCTAGCATGCGCATACTGGAGATAAGGGGCTGTATTACCTTCAAAAGAAAGCATCTTATCCCAATCAAAAACATAATTTTTATTTCTATCAACAGATAAGTCAGCATATTTCACAGAACCGATACCTATCATCTTCGATATTTCTTCTCTTTGAGACGCAGACATATTAGGATTCTTTTCTAAGATAGATTTGTTTGCTCTAGATACAGCCTCCTCAAGCAAATCTTTGAGACTAATGGCTTCACCGTCTCTACTTGCAAGTTTCTTACCATTTGAGTCTACGACTAAACCAAAAGGAATATGCACGGATTTAATGGAATCATCCATGAAATTAGCTTGCCGAGCAACTTGGAATACCATGTTAAAATGTTGAGATTGCTCGGCACCTACCACGTAAAGAAATTCAGTCCCACCAATATTCTCTACACGATTAATGATGCAAGCCAAGTCAGATGTAGCATAATTGTAGCCCCCATCTCCTTTACGTATAATTAACGGTAATGGATCATTATCTCGATTGACCCAACCATCAGGGAAGACCACAAGAGCACCCTCGCTTTCTACAATCATATCTTGATTATCCAATCTCTTAACAACGTCAGGAAGAATATCTTCATAGATTGACTCTCCGGCTAAATTATCATTATTAAGCAACACATTTAACATACGGTAGACCTCATTAAAATGAATTAAAGAAATATCCACTAATTTCTTCCATAAATCAATAGTATCGGGTTCTTTTGACTGAAGTTTAACTACACGTTCCCTAGAACGTTGTGCAAAGTCTTCAGAAGTATCAAATTTAGTTCTAGCATCCTTATAGAAAGTCTTCAAATCAATATCTCCAACTTCAATATTATCACACTCAAGAAAGTGTTCGATTAACATACCAAAGGGGGTTCCCCAATCACCAATATGGTTCTCGCCAATCACATCATGACCTTTGTAGGAAAGGATACGAGATAAGGAATCCCCGATTACAGTAGAACGTAAATGACCAACGTGCATGCTTTTGGCAACATTTGGTGAAGAATAATCAATGATTATGGTCTTCTTATTATCTAATTCCACACCTAATCTTTCGTCTAAATTAATAATGGAAACTTGCTTAGAGAGCCAAGAATCAGTTGCCTTAAAGTTAACAAAACCATTTATCGAAGAGGCCACAGCAATTCCAGACAATTTCATATTCAAATTAAGCATAATTCCGTCAGCAATATCATTAGGGGAACGTTTCAGAAGCTTGGACAATGAATGACAGGGTAAGGCAATGTCACCATGAGATAAATCAGTAGCATTTCCAATTAGATTGAGCCAATCAGACTCATTAAGCCCTAATTCTGACATAGTTTCAGCGAGTATAGGAGTTATATCATTGCAAAGACTTCGCATACTATCACCTCAAGACCAAGCATACCTCAACATTGCCGCGATTCCACCAAATGAGTTTTTTAGTGTGGCGCCTTCTTCAGTATCAAGGGATACTAAGGTCACCTTGGCTGAGGTATGTGTGGCTAATTCAGTTAATTCATCAATCAAATCCATAGTTACCTCAGGATCTTCTTTCAAATTATCTGATTCACATTGGGGGCAATGAGGTATGTCTGTCAAACTACTCTGAGTCTGACTCCACTCATTAGAACATGATTTGCAAATCCATCCAACTCTTCTTTTACGTAAACCTTCAGAAAGCAATAATGTAGCAACTGCGCCTTGATCTAAAGCTGATCTCACCATCATCTCACCATAAGTTGCCTTTGGGTGTGCTTGCATGACTTCTCTAAGGAAATTATCAACAAGCTTTCGTTCCACATCTAGTTCTATTTGATCCATTAATCCACCGGCACGCTGAATTAATTCTCTCAAACCAGAATCGTTAGAATATCCTACATCAAAATGAGGTTCACGAATTAATTTTTTAATTTCATGATGAAAATAGTCATTTTTCACAACAAAGTCCTTAGTGGCTCCTGGACCACCGATTATAATCCCCTTGAGATCATCGAGCATAGGAAGCCAATAAGCACAAGCTCTTTCTGCGGATTTCTTGAAAAAGTTATGAGCAGCTTCTTCGATTAACCTTTCAAAACGTTGAGCAGACTGTCCACCTCTACCGTGTTTCGATGGAACCTGAGAAGTAATATGTTCTTGGCAATGATGTCGTTTACCAGAAGCTAAACCATAGGCTGACTCGGATCTATCGATTACAAATAGACCGTAAGCCGTCTTATCAATTAGCATATCTTGAAGTTGGGATGCTTCGAAAGATGAATCACATCTATATCTAAATGAAGGAAATGCTTCAGGAGGATCATCTACAACTACTGATATTAATCTAGTTTTATTATTACCAGTAATTACATGGCCTACAAAAAGGGCAATTCCTCTCTCTCCAGGTGTTTTGTATCGTCCCAAAGTGGATACCGCAGATTCAATAGCATCGGTTACATGCTTACGAGTTGATTTTGACTTAATGTTAGCTGCCTGACCTCCTTCTTGAATAAGATGATGACGAACATCAGATAGCATCTTTTCTGGAGGTATTATTACGGTTACTAACTCTGTACCCATACCTTTCATCTTTGAAACTTCTTCGAGAGTCTTACGAGCACGAAGTTTACGTTTTTGCATCTCCAAGTCTTCGGACATAGACTAACCTCGTGTATTGCCAAAGAGGCCGGCATTTCAACCCTTCATCCTCAACATAGCCTAGACATTGATAGAGAAGCAGTGCAGCCGAATGCACGATGACAAGCATTGTGGCGGCTCTAGGAGGTAGTTTACTACGTCCAGAAGTTGAGAAAAAACACATATGGTTAGATGATTTAATATCAATAATTAGAGATAGAGTGGCGATGGGAGATAGGATTGGTCTTGTTGTTGGAGGAGGCGCTCCAGCCAGGGAAGGTATTGATCTGGCTAGACCATTGATAAACGATGATTACCACTTAGATAAGATCGGAATTGCGGCGACTAGGCTAAATGCTACAATAATTAGAGAAGCTATTTCAGAATCAGGAATTCAAGTATCAGGAATTATCCCCTCTAGTGTAAATGAAGCAGTACAGTTACTTGAGGAACAACCAGTAGTCGTTATGGGAGGTACAATGCCAGGTCATACAACTGATGCAGTAGCAATAAGATTTGCAATTGCTGCGAGGGCAGATAAGTGTATAATTGCAACAAATGTTGAAAAAGTATACGATGAAGACCCTCGTATGAAACCTGATGCTAAGTCACATGATTATCTAAATTATGAACAATTGCAGAAGATTGTGGGACCCGCTGAACATAAAGAGGCTGGGCAATCAAGTGTAGTAGACCCAATAGGAGTAGCAGAAGCAGCAAAAGCAAAATTAGAATTAAATATACTAGATGGAAGAATAACTGATAGAATCAGACAATCGATGGAAGGTTCAGATTTTAAGGGGACTGTGATTTCTGAGAGGTGAGAATATGAGTAGGGCGGATAAAATTGCTAAGATGGCCACGAGAACCGCAGACCAAGCCAAGGATGCATCAAATAACTCAAAAAGAAAAAATAGGGCAAGGAATGGAGTTTTATTCGAATCTCATAAACATTGTATAATCTGTTCGATTCCGATCTCGATAAAAAATGAAGATTCATTATGCAATAGTGAAGAATGTCATGAAAATCAAAGAAGAAAAGAAAGTTCAAGAAAAAAACTTACTATTCTACTATATGCAGGTGTTGCAGTTTTCCTAATACCTATATTTATACAACTTGCTGGAGCGTTAAGTTAAATTGAGGAAAGAACTGTAGTGGTTAACATGATGGTAAGAATTCTGTCAATCCTCCCGGGAATTACAGGATTTATTTGTGTCGTATTATTATTAGGTAGTTTAGTAGGATATGGGATAAAAGAAAGTTCAACAATAGATATGGTTCCTTGTGAAGTTGATGATTCAGAACTCTGTCTCGTAGCAATGACTCCTGAAATATCGCCACCCGCAATATTTGGTTTGCTGGATATAAATCTAGAAATAAGTTGGTCTGAGGACGCAAATTCGTGGTTTGCAGTAGTTGAAAGTGAGGCAGCAAATGAATGTCCGCCAAGTGAAAGCTGGTTAACTGAGTGTACTGTAGAAGATATCCAAAAATACATAATAATAGGCGGAGATGATGAAGAGGACGGAGAAATTAATTGGAATATCCAGACTGATGATTACCGAATAGTAACCGGAGGAAGAGAAGGAGCTGATATTGGAGATAAACAAGTTTTGACGACAACTACTGAAATCAGTTTTGATTGGAAGGTAGAATGGATACTACTAATTATTGCAGTTACTTTATTTATTGGTGCTGGAGAAATGGCATTCCCAATAAGAGAATTATTCAAAAAATTCAGAGATAGTTAAGTGATTTGAGTATCGCGGGTTTGAATAATAAGAATGAGGTGGAAGTAATATGAGCGAAGTCTGTAACAACTGTGGCACAAAGATTGATGTTGAAGGTTTACCGCAATCTTACGGTGGATATGACTTATATTGCAAAACATGTGGAAACCAATGGCATATAGACTAACTAATTGTCCATCTCTCTACGTTTTTCAATCTCATGTTTTGTGCCAAGCGGCTCAAGATTGAGTTCTTCAACATGCCAATTTTCGGGTAATGAAAGAGGATCTTCGATAACATCCGCTCCAATTATATCAATCAAAGAAGTGCGAAATTTTTCTATTCCGTCTCCATTAATTGCACTGATTAAATATTCAGCATCACTAGGTGCTTTTTTCAACAAATCTGATTTAGAATGGACGATCATGATTGGCCTTTCAGTCACCAAACTTTGCACTTCTTTAAGGAGATTATTTTGCTCTTCTAGAGATGTACCTCCTTTTTCACTAGCATCAATAAGGAAAACTAAAACATCACCTACATTTTCTAATGCAGCAATCGCTTGCATTTCTATCAAATTTCTTTCTTCCATTGGCCTATCTAGTAGACCAGGTGTATCGACCATCTGGTATGGTCTTCTTCTATGAATAAAATGACCCAAATGAAGTTGCTTAGTAGTAAATGGATAGGAAGCAACCTCTGGTTCTCCAGATGATAAAGCACCAATTAATGCAGATTTACCAACATTTGGAGAACCTGCTACTACGATAACCGGTTCAGAAGGGTCAACAGAGGGTAATTTTTTGAGGATGTCTCGTGCTTCACCAAGCCATATTATCTGAGGAGATATTTGATGAACTATTGATGAAATGCGGCCATATGCATGTCTTCTTGCTTCATGGAAACTTTCTATGTCTCGTAGACGAAGAATCTTTGACTCAGCCTCACCTGATATTTTCCTAACTCTTTCAGCGGCCCATTGTATAGCACCTAGACTCTTACGATAGTCGTCATTACCTACTGCTGCATCGATTAAAGCTCTATCAAATTCAGAAAGTGCATTTAAACTTGGCCACTTATCTACCCAAGTTCTAAGAGTCGTATCAATTGTATCTGCGGCAGATTGTGTCATCCTAACCATTTGTTTTCTTACACGATGATACTTATCAGGATCTTCAACTAAATCAGCCTGTTTAGACGCCTTGCGGAACGCCTTATCAAGAATTTCTTGAGGGAAAAGAACGGTTGGGATACTCCTCCACTGTGGTGATGCCATGGTCTTCCTCCATATCTGCCGCCTATACCATCCCACTTCAAAGCAACAGTCATTTGTGGTTTTTTATCTACAATCTTGAACCCGTTGGCTTTTCTATTACCTAGTAAACCGAAGGGCATGAGTGCAGAGAGGCGTAGTATTGGAGTTACAGAATTACCTGAATGGGCTAGAAGAATACATGAAGAATATGGGGCACCAGAATTAAGTGACTTACAAGATATATTTCTTGGCCCGATAATAAAAAGAAAATCTGGCCTAAGAAAGGATGACTTGGTTGAAATTTTGCTAGATAGTAGAGCCTTACCAAATGACTCAGATCCCTACATTCGAGGAATGTTAGTAGGAACTTCCAGAAATGTAATTGAGATATGGGATGAAAATCGAAATTTTCGCTCAATAGCAAGGGATGTGATAGTCGAATTACGCCTAATAACTCATCTAAGGAAACCATATATTGAGGACAAAGAACTTCTGATGTTTGAGAAAGAAGATATTCGTAGACGTTCCAATTTACATGAAGCGGCTGAACGTCAAGCAGAGGGTAGAGATGACAATCATGTCTGGGATTGAAAGGAAATATTTGTTGAGACTCTAAATTTGATTAAAGGGCGTTTGATGATGACTAAATTTAGGAAACATGTATTTGTTTGTGTAAATGAAAGAGATAAGAAAAATCCAAAAGGATGTTGTTCATCAAAAAATTCTTTAGAAATTATGACTAAAATGAAGAGAATTACGAGAGAAGCCGGTGTTAATGATATAAGAGTCAACAAGTCAGGTTGTTTGGGTAATTGTGAGAAAGGGGTTGCTTGTGTCATTTATCCTGAAGGAATCTGGTATACTATTCCCAATGAAGAAATAGCGATAACGGAGATTACGAGTCATATTCTTGGAGAAAAGATTGCAACAGAATATCTGATGATAGAATAGTCTGATTAAAGTTCGTTTCCATTCTTTTAAAGACCTTCGAGCGGCTTTCTACTTAATATTGCAAAAGAATCTCACAACTTAACAGGTCGTGTTGCACCACATGCCTGACATTTTAGGAGAGTAGTACGGTCTTCTTTGATAAAACGAGTATCAGGAGCCTTACATTGACCGCATAGGATATATGATTTAACATATGTGACAATTTTTTCTTTGATTCTTTTGGGCGGAACACGACCTTTGAAAAGAACTCTTACTTGCTCTCTTGTTCCAGATGTACCAAGTTCATTGATAAGAAATTGATAAACATGATTAGCGTCTCTATCCATAGCATCGACTATAGCTGCAAAATTACGCAATATCGTTTGATTACCCTCAATTAGAATTTCTGGTTCAGGCATAGTCCATCTTGATCTTTCACTGATATTCTTAGGAATACGCTCACGAGCCCGTTCTAGTAAGGCCTCATACTCGAAGTCAACCATTGACACGCCGAGTAGCACCTCCTTTTTCACCCCACCGACTGAAAAATCCCAAAAGAGAAGCGTAAAATGCTGACTAGGAAGGCGAATAACATGGTTCAGAGAGATGACGCAGGAAAGGAGACAGTAGAAGTCAAGGTTGCAAGGACTCACAAAGATGCCATACTCCCAACCAAAGGAAGCATTCATGCAGCAGGTTGGGACCTATATTCTCTAGAAGACACCATAGTTAATCGAAGAAGTAGCACGATGGTCAGAACCGGATTACATGTAGCAATCCCAGAAGGTTATGAAGGCCAGGTTAGGGCGCGTTCATCATTAGGAAAGAAGGGGCTTATTCTGCCACATAGTATAGGAACTATCGATGCTGATTATAGGGGTGAATTATTTGTCTTAATGACATGGATTGGAGAAGGAGATTCATATACAATACAAAAAAATGAGAGGATTGCCCAACTATTGATTACACCTATCCCTAAGTCAACGTTCAAAGAAGTAAATATTGAAAACCTAGGTGAAACACAAAGAGGAGAGGGTGGTTTCGGTTCAACAGGGAGATTTTAAGATATTCTAAATGTTAAAAAACCCAATATTATAGATAGTTTGTTTCCGATGGCTTGATACAGGGCGGATTCTAGGACAAAACAATGCCACTAAGCGTAGACGAACTTCGTGCCAAAGTAGAACAATACCGTGACAACGGTTTAAACACACAACAAATAGCGGATGAGTTGTCGCTTTCTCAGACTACAATTCAATGGTTATCGACTGAAAAATATTCCAATAATGTGTTAACTGAGGATAGACCGACGGATGTGCAAGTAGGTTGGAGATCAGTTGCAGTCAAGGCTTCTAGAATTGAAGCAATATCATACATATTCGCAGATATAATTGAAGAAGAAATAGGAGATGAAGTAGATACAATCGTTGGTATAAGCATAAACGGTATACCATTCGCTCAGGCCATTGCAGGACAATTAGACCTAGATTTAGCAGTAAGTCGGTCTATTAGTGAAGCAGAAGGAGCGCATGTTTCAGAAATATTTGCAAATGTTTCCGGGAAAATGGTTGTAGTTGTCGATGATGTTGTTTCTTCAGGAACTACATTAAAGAAGACAATTAACAATCTAAGAGATGCGGGTGCTGATGTTAGACTTTGTCTGGTTTTAGCAAATAAATCCGAGGCAAATGCTCTCGAAGGAGTCCCGCTTCGTGGATTAGTAAGAATTGTAACTGTTTGAGGCAGAAAAATGCACTGGGCTGATCATACTGCTAAACGACTGACTGAAAAATATAGTAAACAAGTCATTGCTTCAGGCATCACACCATCTGGTGAATTCCATATAGGGCATCTACGAGAAATATTAACTGCAGAAATGATCCATAGAGCGTGCCTAGATGCAAATATAGAGTCAGAATATATATTCATAGTTGATTCGATGGATCCTCTCAGAAGAGTGTATAATTTCTTATCTGACGAATATGAGAAATACATAGGTCATCCTTTAGTAAATATTCCAGCGCCAAATTCCGATGGAAGTCCCAATAATGAGGGAGAGAATTATGCAGAATATTTCCTCAATCCATTTTTAGAAGCCTTGAGAGAAATTGGAGTGCACCCTAGAATTGTAATGAATCACAAAACCTATGAAGAAGGAAAATTTGCTAAAAAGATAGATTTAGCTATAACATATAAAGATCAAATACATAAAATAATAGAAAAAATATCAGGAAGAGAATTACCAGAAGGATGGTTTCCTTACAACCCAATAGGTAGTGATGGGAGTATGGATGGAGTAAAGGTCACAGGTTATGAAAATCCATATGTTTTCTGGGTCGACAGACATGGAGTAGAAGGAAAATCAGATATTAGGAAGGCAGAGGGAAAAATGCCTTGGAGAGTAGACTGGGCAGCAAGATGGGGAGTCCATGGAATAACTTGTGAACCTGCAGGAAAAGATCACGGAGCAGCAGGAGGAAGTTTCGATACAGGAATTCCAATTTGTGAATTACTAGGAAGTGAACCACCTGGAAAAATGGTCTATGAATGGATACAAATGAAGGGTAGCGGCCCCATGTCAAGTTCAAGTGGGAATACAATAGGGCCTGTAGAAGCATTAAATTTAGTACCACCTGAAATATTAAGATATTTAATAGCAAGAACAAAGATAAAGAAACATATCGATTTTGACACCGGACCAGCACTTTTTGAGATGGCTGATGAATATGAAAGACTGGTTTCCAATCCTCCTTCTGATAAAGAAATGAGTAAAAAAAAGAAAGTTGCAAGAGACACTATAATGGGGTCATTAAGACTTAGTCAAGTCAATAGGGGAGAAAATGCAGAAAAATCAATTGCTGGTGTTTCATTCCGGCATTTAGCAATGTTAGCTCAAATTAAATCAAATGACCAAGACATATGGGACTCATTGAATAAAAGCAAACATATAGACGGAGAACCTAATGATGTTTTAATTAATAGATTATCTAGAATGAGAAATTGGATTAATGGTGTTCATTTTCCTGAAGATGCAAGAATAAAGATTCAAGAATACATGAGTAAAGAGAATAAAGAAAAATTAACTGAAGAACAAAATAATTTTCTTTCCAGCTTATCATTAGAATTAGAAAGATGCGAATGGTCTGAAGATAAGATAAATGAAAAAATAAGAAAAATAACATCAGAATTAGGTATTAATGCCAGAGAAGGTTATATTGCACTTTATATGATGATACTAGGAACTAACTTCGGGCCAAGAATTGCGTCAATAATGGCAGAATTGGGCAAAGATACAATAATGAAGATTTTTTCAAAATCGTTCCAATAGTTCTGAGAAATTAAAGCGAACTAATCTCTAATAATCTGGGCTCAGGAATTCCATCCATAGCCTCTGCTATTGCAAGAACTTCCATACGGGCACCGGCCATTGTAGTTACAAATGGAATGTTGAGTTCAACAGCTAGTCTTCTCATCATATTGCCATCAAGAACAGCACCACCGGTATTGCTAGGTGTATTGATAATAAGGTGTATTTTGCCTTGCCTCATAAGATCTAAAGCATCTGGAGTCATACCCTCAGTTATTCGATAACAAGTTTCTACCTCTAAATTTCCTTTATCTCTCAATACACTCGCAGTTCCTCTAGTAGCATATATCTTGAAGCCCAAATCAATCAATGATTTTGCTTGATTGATAATTGAATCTTTATCGCTATCTTTCACAGTAATATACACTCCACCTTCAGTTGGCACTGGAGATTCAGTAGCTAATCGGGCTTTCAGATAAGCTGCTGATGCTCGCTCATGACTGCCCATTACTTCACCAGTGGATTTCATTTCTGGACCGGGTGCAGGATCCAGTCCTCGAAGTTTAATGAAAGGAAATACCGGAGCTTTAACACAAACAGCATCATTCTGAGATTTAGGGATTTTAATATCTGCCAATTTCTCACCAAGTGCAACCATTGCTGCGATTCTAGCCAATGGTACACCGGTAGCCTTAGCGACAAAAGGGAATGTGCGAGAGCCTCTAGGGTTGACTTCTAAAACATACAAAGTTTTACCACGTATTGCAAATTGTATATTATAGCAACCCATAATTCCAAGTTCAATACCTATTCTTTTAGTCCATACTTCAACTTCTCTCAGCACATCTTCTGATACATTTTGAGGAGGGATAAAACACGTAGAGTCACCAGAATGTATACCGGCTTCCTCTAAATGTTCCATAATAGCTCCAATTAGAACTTCTCTGCCATCACATACTGCATCAACATCAAGTTCTATAGCGTTACCAAGATACTCGTCAACCAATAAGGGTTTTTCTGGAGAGAGAAAAGCATCTTCCATGTAAGCCTCTAACTGACGATTAGAGGAAAGAATTTCCATCCCTCGACCGCCAAGTACGTAAGACGGGCGGATCAATACAGGATACCCAATTTCCCTTACTGCCTCGCGTACCTCATCAGGAGATGAAGCAGTCTGACCATTGGGCATTCTCAAATCATTCCTTTGAGAGAATTCCTCAAATCTTTCTCTGTCACTTGCTTCATCAACTGCCTCAGGAGTGGTTCCTTCCATAATCAGGTCAAGTCCTAATGTTTCTAGATGTGACAAATTAGTAGCAAGAGGAAGAGCTAAATTAATAGCAGTTTGACCACCAAACTGCAGTAAAATACCGTGTGCATCTTCTCGAAGAAGTATCTCACTAACGGATTCAAGTGTTAGGGGGTCAAAATATAATCTGTCACTTGTATCAAAATCTGTAGAAACAGTCTCAGGATTATTATTGATGATAATCGCTTCATGACCTAAGTCTTGTATAGCACCTACAGCATGAACACAGCCATAATCAAATTCTATTCCTTGCCCTATCCTAATAGGTCCACTTCCTATAACGACTATTCTTTTCTTACGGCTATGAGAAAGATTTGGAAAATAATCAATCCCTATATAGTCCGAACCACATTCATAGGTTGTATAATAATACGGCGTTACTGCTGCAAATTCAGCGGCACAAGAATCAACCATTCTAAATCTAGGATGTATCCCTAATTCATGCCTACGTAAAGTAACTGAATATTCGTCTTGACCAACTGGTAGACTTCTAAATCCAGTCGAAGGAAAACCACAAAGTGCATCAGCAATATGTAAATCTGAGAAGCCAAGACCCTTCCATGAACGCATTTCTTTAACCGGAATCTGAGAAGGAGTTAGGCCTAATTCTCCTGCTGCTCTTATTTCTGTCTCGGCTGCTGCCATTCTTTCAAAACGATGCAAGAACCATCGAGTTACCCCCCCTGTCAAATCACGAACATCATCAATAGAATAACCTCTCCTAAACGCTTCGAAAAGAGCACCCATTCTTCTGTCAGTAGGTATCCTTAACCAATCAACCAATATAGCCTCAGGTAATGCCTGGGATGCCCGCTCATCCATTGTTTCACCACCAGATGCATCTGCTAAGGTCAAAGGTCTGGGATGTGGTTGACCATATTCAAGACTAGCCCAAGCCTTGAGAAAAGCTTCTTCGAAACAACGACCTATTGCCATGACTTCTCCTGTTGATTTCATAGATGTGCCGATTGTTCGGTCAGCTGTCCTGAACTTATCAAAAGGCCATCGAGGAATTTTAACTACACAATAATCTAAAGTTGGCTCAAATGCAGCAGTAGTCCCCTCTCCTGTGATTGGATTAGGAAGTTCGTCAAGATTATAGCCCACTGCAATTAAGGCTGCCATTCTTGCTATTGGATACCCTGTTGCTTTCGATGCTAAAGCAGAAGAGCGTGAAACTCGAGGATTGACTTCTATCACACGATATTCGCCATTATCCTGATTGACAGCAAATTGGACATTGCAACCACCCTTTATATTCAACCTTCTAATTAATTTCAGAGCTGCATTTCTTAATTCTTGATGATCACGATCAGAAAGTGTTTGTTGAGGGGCGACTACAACAGACTCTCCTGTATGGACACCCATTGGATCAAGATTCTCCATCGTACAAACTATTATTGCATTATCAGCATCATCCCTCATAACTTCATACTCATGTTCTTGCCAACCTAATATACTAACTTCAATTAGAACTTGGCCAATTGCTGAATGCAATATCCCTTGGCTGGCGATTTCGACTAATTCGCCCATGTTGAAGGCGGTGCCACCCCCTAAACCCCCTAGGGTGAAAGCCGGTCTTATGAGAAGAGGGAATCCTCCAAGAGTATCAGCAGCCTGAATAACCTCATCAATCGAGTCACAGGCAATTGCCTTACAAACAGGAAGGTCTATCTCCTCACAGACTTGTTTGAATAAATCGCGATCTTCAGCCTCGTCAATAGATGCTAAATTACATCCTATCAGTTCAACCCCTAACTCATCGAGAGAACCGTCATGTGCGAGTGCCATGGCAATATTCAAGGCCGTTTGACCGCCCATACCTGCAAGTATAGCATCGGGCTTTTCCATTTCTAATATCCTTTTTACTACCTCTGGCAACAAAGGTTCAATGTATATTCTATCAGCCATCTCAGGATCATTTTGTATAGTTGCAGGGTTTGAATTAATCAGAATTACTTCATATCCATCTGCTCTCAACGCTCTACATGCTTGAGAACCTGAGAAGTCAAATTCAGCTGCTTGGCCGATTCTGATAGGACCACTACCAAGAATAACAATTCTATGTAAGTCATCTCGCCGAGGCATTATTTCCCACCTCTCAAAGTTTCTGCGACTTTGTTCTCAACATTATCACCATCTACAATCTCGGAAAAACGATCAAATAAAGGTGCTGCATCATGAGGCCCTGGACAAGCCTCAGGATGGAACTGTACTGTAAATGCAGACTTACCAACTAAATCAAGACCTTCGACTGTTCCATCATTTGCATTGACATATCGGACCATAAAATTAGCACCAAGTTCATTCCTGCCTTTTTCTGAACATGCACCACTAGGGTGAGGGGCAAGCATCCCTTTTTTTGGATCCTCTACAGCAAAACCATGATTCTGACTAGTTATATGAACGCGGCCACTTTGTAAATCAATTACTGGTTGATTAGCACCACGATGACCATAACGTAGTTTGTATGTTCTAAGTCCTGCTGCTAAACCCATTAGCTGATGACCAAGGCATATCCCCATAACCGGTAAATCTGCTTTTACTGCAGAAGTTAGTGTTTCTCTAGCGACTGTAGCTGCACCAGGATGTGCGGGGTCACCGGGGCCATTTGAAGAAAAGAAAGCATCAGGAGACCATTTCTTTATAATCTCATCAAATGTCATATTAGCAGGGCACCAAACTACTTCAAAACGTTTACATAATTCTCTAAGAATATTAAATTTAACGCCGCAATCTATAGCAGCAAGACGAGGCAAAGGATTACCCTCAGAGTCTGTTGCCCCTTGATTTAAAAGAATAGAATCAGAACATGTGACTTCTGCTACTAAGTCCAAAGAATCGGGGGGCACGAGATTATCAAGTATGGTTTTCATTTCTTGTTCTTTCTCAGCAGGTCCAAAAACACAGAGCACCGTCCCATGTTCTCTAACTCTTCTTGTTAGATTTCGTGTATCAATTCCTTCAATTCCAGGTACACCATGGGATAATAGTAATTCATGGACACTTCCTATGGAGTCTCTATGATCTGGCACTTTCATCAATTGACGACAGACGACCCCTCTCGGCCATACTCCTGATGATTCAGAACTACTCGCATGTATCCCATAATTCCCAAGAAGTGGCCAAGTAAATGTCAGAACCTGACCTGCAAAAGAGGGATCAGTGAGACTTTCTTGATAGCCGCACATACCAGTGGTGAAAACGAGTTCTCCTTGAGCGATACTCTCGGCTCCAAATAGAGAACCCCTGAAGCGAGTACCGTCGGCTAACAGAAGAAGACCAGGAGCTAAACTGGCAGGTTGAATATCCTCGGAATCAATGAGTATATCGGCTGCATCTGAAAAAGAGGGGGCGTCATTTACACCAAAAATATCGGCTCCGGGAGAAAAGCCTCTACCCGGTGTCGACTTCGACATCATTGATACTGCCAAAACCCGATTATTAATCATTGATGTCGAATCATCAGTAAACTGATCCCTATTTCTTTCACTCTTCCTCAAAATTTACTACTTGTTTTCCAATTGCGTTTGGAATTACTCGTAATTCTCCTCCAGGAAATTGTTCCTGATCATCAATCGATCCTACTAATGAATTTAAGAATATAGCTAATGCTGCAACTTCTGAATGTGGTTGATTACCTATTGAAATATTGTGATTAGCCAATCGATAAACTTCTCCCGGAACTTTAGTACCTCCTACTACAATAATCATGGGTCTTTCTAAGTTAATTTTAGGCAATGCCTCATCCCATGGCTCACCATACATAGTAAGATGAATAATGGTACCAGGTTCTCCATCTCCACAGTTTTTCGAGAATCTTCTTAAAAGACCTAGAGGTTTTTCTTCATATCGACATTGGAAATTACCACCAAATCTTTTAGAAACAGAATTCCAGGTTTCTAAAGCAGAGGGATCATTCTCACCTGATAAATAAATTTCGTCTGCACCGAAGGCTCTAGCAGTTAAACCAAGATGAGAAGTTATCCTTTTGTCCCTCTCTCTTCTATGCCCTAGACGAAGAACTCCAAGATGTGGCACTCTAGAAGGACGCATGTAATCTATCCGAGAGGCGACTCTTCATCAGCATGACCCTCAAAGAGAGTCGTGTTCTGAGTTGGAAATATGTCAACATCATTGGAAAGTAGCCAAGTCCTTACCCATTGAAGAAGTAATGCATCAAAGAAGAATTTTGTGGCGAAATAAAGTAATAAAGCAAGAATAGATAATCTACCACTTGCAAAAATTGCATTCTGAAGATCTAGAGTTCCGATGTCTAGAGCAAGGTTACCAAATGGCTCTAAGATATAAAAAGCACCAATAATACCTAGAATTCCTGCTATATTAGATAGAATAGCATTTCCTTGTTCTCTACCAATTGACATAATCAAAGTTGCTAATAATGCAATACCTGGTACAATAATACTTACTTCTGAGAATTCAAAGCCACCGATTATGGATATCGGTATGGATGAGTCGCCTAATCTATCTGCTCCCTTCTCAACTGATATCCACCATAGTAATATTGCCATTATCAACATGGCTCCAGATATTCTGCCTCTATTAAATATCATATCTCTAATTTCATGTCTATTCTGAGGTTGTAATCTTTGAATTATTGACTCCATCATTTCTAATGAAGATTGATTCATAGAATCCCCTTCTACATTGGAAGAAGGTGAAGGTGAGACAGTGTTTTGACCGTCTTCAAATGTATCGTCTCCAATAACCATTGTTGGATTGCCACTACATCACATCATAAAGGGTTGGTTGAATCGAGGCATCAATATGGCTGACTGGAGACCCTTGATGCGCCGCCGAGATAGTGGTTTTCCAAGAATAATGGGGGTGCTAAATATCACTCCTGACTCATTTTATAAAGATTCAAGGCTATCTAATGTTGAAGAAGCTATAGATACTGCCACGATAATGATAGAAAATGGTGCGGATTGGCTAGATATAGGCGGTGAATCGACTAGACCTGGAGCCAAGACAATAGGATATGAGGAAGAAATGCGACGTGTGATCCCAATTATACGTGCAATAAGAGAAACATTTCCGGAAGTAGGCATATCAATAGATACCAGAAGGGCTAGAGTTGCCGCAGCAGCATTAGATGAAGGAGCAGATATGGTAAATGATGTGTCGGGACTTAATGACCCAAAAATGATAGAAATAATAAAATCTAGAAAATGTCCTATTTGTATAATGCATATGAAAGGTTTACCTGAAAATATGCAAAATAATCCAGAATATAGTGACGTGGTTAAGGAAGTAAAAAAAGCCTTGGCTGAGAAAGTAGAGGTTCTAATAGAAGCAGGCATTAAACCTGAACAAATAATTGGAGATCCTGGAATAGGGTTTGGAAAATTGTTAGAGCACAATATTGCACTCTTGTCTGCAGGAAGAAAAGTAATACCTATAGAAAATATGGGATTAATGTGGGGTGTGAGTAGGAAACGTATGTTCTTAGATTTACTTGGTAGGAAAGAGGCTGAAAGAAGACTTGCAGGAACACTGGGGATTGCAGCCATGGCAAAATCGAGAGGCGTCGATATCATCAGAGTACATGATGTCGCAGAACACGGAGACCTGTTTAAGGCAATGTCTGCATTGGAGGACTATTGATGTCAGAGGAAACAAAGAATATCATAGATATAGATGAGAATCTACGTTTATTGGGTACTGCACATGTAAGCACTACATCAGTAAATCTTGTTAAACAACAAATAGAAGAATATAATCCAGACATTGTTGCTGTAGAACTTTGCGAATCAAGATTGGCGACATTAAAGAAACCAGAGGGAATTAATAATGAAGAATTACTGAAAATCATTAGTGAGGGGAAATCAGCAATGATTATACTTCAATCCGCCCTATCAGTTCAACAAAGAAAAATGGGATTAGATGCAGGAGAAAAACCAGGTGCTGAATTATTGGCTGCAATCAATACTGCAGAAGAAAAGAAGATTCCCGTGGAATTGATAGATAGAGATGTAATAATTACTCTAAGAAGAGCATGGTATAAAATGGGTTTTCGAGAAAAAATACGCGTCCTAGATACATTATTGTTAGAAGATGATGAAGATGATTTTGATTTAGAAGAAATTCTAGAAGATAGTGACTTACTTAGTAGAATGATGGAAGACGCGAAAGAAGTCGCCCCAAATGCAGGATACGTACTAGTAGATGAGAGAGATGCCTTTCTAAGTGCAAGAATCCAACAAATAAGAGGGAAAGGAAAAATATTGGCAGTAGTCGGCGCGGGGCATTTGTCAGGGATTCAAAAAAATCTTAAGAAACCAGCAATTGAATGTACCTCGAGATTAGCTGAATTAAATGAACAGCCTAAGAAGCCTAGTTGGCCGAAATATTTGATGCTGGCAATACCAATTCTTCTTCTAGCGGCACTTGCTAATAGTGCTTATGAGGGAGATTTCGCAACAGTATGGGATTCAATATCAATATGGTTGGTATTGAATGCAGCATTAACAGGAATTGGCGTCCTTATTGCAAGAGGTCACCCGCTTTCAATTATAGTTGGAGCATTGGCATCACCTATTACTTCCTTAAATCCAAGTTTGGCCGCAGGTTGGTTTGCAGGTTATACACAACTGAAAATGGTGCCACCAACTGGAAAAGACGCTGCAGATTTTCTAGAATTCCCAAGTCTTTTTAGTATGTTCTTTAGGAATAAAGTTGGCAGAGTTATAATGGTCACTACTTTAGGAAATGCAGGCTCAACAGTTGGTACATTTTTAGCAGCAGGTTTAATCTCTAATGGATTAATTTGATTAAAATGGTGGGAATGATGAATAAGAATAAAGGAGTAGGAATAGCAATCTTAGTTGCAGTAATTGCCTATATTACAAACATGCTCTTTGTAAGCCAAGAAATCAGCATAGGTTCCAGTACTCTAGCGTTAATTTTAGGATCTATCATAGCTTATTACGTCCCTAACATTGAGGAGGGAGGTAAATGGATGATTAATATCATAATGCCTGTTGCAATAATATTGCTAGGATTTGGCTTGAATTTGACAGCCTTCTTTGTGCCTGAAATAGGCCTAATTGGCTTGACTGCTGCATTTATTACAGCATTAACTAGTTTCATAGTATGTTATGTGATTGGCAAATATCTAAAATTAGATTTAGAAACATGTGTGGCACTAGGCACAGGGGGGGCTATATGCGGCAATAGCGCAGTGGTGGCGGTATCTCCAGGATTGAGATTAAGAGAAGAAAGAGTGGCAGTAATCTTAGCAATAATCAATTTACTAGGATTAATTACTTTCTTAATACTCCCATTATTGTCCTCGCTTCTTGGTTTGTCGGAAGAACAAGGGGGTATTTGGGCAGGATCTGTGATTCATGCTGTGCCTCAGGCGGTTGCAGCAGGTGAAACCATAGGTTCGGAAGCAATGGTTATAGCAACAGCTGTGAAATTGTCCAGAGTCTCACTTCTATTATTCATAGTCCCACTATGTGTCTTACTGGGTAATAGGATAAACAAAGAAAAATGGTGGCAAGACAATGATAATGTTGCGATTCCTTACTTTGTACCAGGGTTTGTTATCGCTGCAATATTATCAACTTGGGTTCTACCAGATAGTTTAGCAGAGATTCTTGCATTAATTGGAAAATATTTGTTATTGCCATTACTTGCATCAGTAGGATTTTTTATTACTAAAGAAAGTATGAAAGATGCAGGTGGTGCCATTCTTCTAGTAGGAATTATAGCAACAATATTAATGTTAATTAGCAGTTATACGACAATAATAATATTATCATGATGAAAGAAAAGGAGAAAATATGGATCCTGATACTATATTAGCAATTTTTCTAATCCTCATGACTGGTCTAATTTTTTCACCACTAGGACTTGGAGGTGGAGTAATATTTATGCCAATTCTTCATTATTTACTAGGATGGGAAATAAAGTTAGCAATATTAGGGTCATTAATACTAGTTTGGTCAGTTGCAATGGGAAGTCAAATTGCTCACAATAGACAAGGATTCGGAGATACTAAAATGGCCAGGAAAGGCAGTTTCTTTGCCATACCTGGTGCGATTGCAGGAACGGTTATAGGTTACTTATTGATTGAAATAATTAGTGATATTACAATTAAAATAATAGCTCTATCAATAGTATCTTGGATACTATATAAGGCAATAATTAGGATGAAGAATAAAGAAGACATCACAGGGCAAGCTATAGGGGAGATGAATGAGAAATACTGGTCTACTGGTCTTTTTTTCGGAGGGATGTCATCGGGTCTACTAGGAATAGGAGGAGGGGGTATCTTTGTCACGATGAATCGAAATTATGGAGGATTTGATAGTAAATCCTCAGCAGGAACGTCATTCATGTTAGCCGCAATGGTAGTTCCAACTGCAATCATATCACATATTATTGTCGATGGTACAGCATTTGAAATATATGAACAGGCAACAGCATATGCATTGGCAATTCCTTTCTTAGTATCATTATTATCATTTAGCGGAGCAAAATATGCAATAAATTACTTACCAGTAAGATTCACGACTATTTTATTCATAATCATAATCTCATTCAGTATGATGAAATATACTCAAGAAATCATATCAATGATTATTTAGATCGATTCGATAATCAGCGCAATACCTTGGCCACCACCAATACAAGCAGTTGCAACACCATATTTTCCACCACATCGATGTAATTCATGAGCAAGTGTAAGAACAAGACGTGTACCAGTAGCTGCTAATGGGTGCCCTAATCCTACTGCTCCACCATTAACATTGACCTTGTGGATATCTAAACCTAAGTCCTTGATACAGGTAACTGCTTGTCCGGCAAAGGCCTCATTAATTTCCCAACGATCAATTTCATCAATTGAAAGTCCTGCCTTTTCTAAAGCGAGCCGGCTACTAGGCACTGGCCCATATGCCATAATTGCAGGGTCAAGACCCACAATACCCCAAGAAACAATCCTTGCAAGTGGAGAATCCCCATCCAAAGTGGCTTGAGATGCTGACTTGATAACAACGGCAGCAGCACCATCTACTACTCCACTTGCATTACCTGCAGTAACTAAACTCTCAGGACCAAAAGCAGTTCTTAATAGAGCTAAGGACTCAGGAGTCGAATCTAATACTACATGATCTTCATCTTTATGCCCTATATTTCCAACAGGGACTATCTCATTCGCCCACACATCATTAGCAATGGAAGAAGCAGTCCGTGAGTGAGAAAGGGCTGCGAACTCATCGGTCTCTTCACGAGTAACGCCCTTCCTCCGACATATTTCATCAGAAGTTTGTGCCATAAAAGAACCGCACATACCGTCTAATAGATTTGTAAAAAGATAATCTTCCATATCTTTCTCTATAGTGGCTCCTTCTTTTGGAGGTCTTGCCAATTTGTAGGTATCTCGCATTCCACGCAACACATGAGGTGCTTGAGAAAGATTTTCCATGCCGCCAGAAACCACTGTAGACGCTTCTCCAAGCATAATCATTTGAGCACCAGTTACGATTGATTGTACGCCAGAACCACAAATACGAGAAAGTGTTAGCATGGGGACTTCTTTAGGTATGCCTGCACCTAATCCTGCATGTCGAGCTCCAAATATTGCTTGGTCACATGTTTGCAAAGCGTATCCCATCACAACATGGTCTACATTTTCAGGATTAGTGCCCGTTTTCTGTAAAGCACCTTTTATCGCTATCTCACCTAATTTCAAAGCACTAGTGTCCTTCAATAATCCACCGGGTTTGCCATCGCCTCGCTTCCCTCCGTGCCATTCACAAAAGGGTGTGCGAGCACCACCTACAATCACTACATCTTCAACAGTCATACTTGTCCGAGATGTAAGTCATTCATGAGGGTGACTATCTTACTCAGTAGAGTTATCTTCTGATAACGAACCAAGATAGTCAGGTAGATCTACACCTGCCATTCTTGCAACATCATGAATAGGTGGCAGACTTTGTACTAAACTACTTACAAAATTACTTGTTGCTGATGAGCCATCAGCATTACTTCCGCCATCCCAGACAGTGACCTTATCAATCTTCATGTTACGTATAGCCTCAACTTGAGCTGCAACCATGCTCTCAATCTTCTCAACCATAAGAAGTGTAGCAGCTGCTTTAGTGTCTCCACCTGCACTCTTTACTAGACCCGCATAACCAGATGCTTTTGCATCCAGTACCTTCTGAATACCTGCTGCTTCTGCTTCATACCTAGCAAGAATTGCATCAGCATCACCTCTAGCAATACGTCGTAGACGTTCTGCCTCGGCTTCAGCGGAGATTTCTATTTGTTGTTTCTGAATTTCTTCACGTACAATCTCACTAGCCTGCAATCTTGCTTCTTCTTCTTTGTAGACTGCACGCTGAATTTCTGCTTCAGCTTGTGCTGCAGCAACTGCTGCACGTTGTTTAGCAGCGGCTTCAATTTCAGCCAAATCCGCATCTGAATTCTTAACTATTGCAGTTGCAGCATTCTCACCGGATACCGCTAAAGCCTCTTGATTACCAACATATACACGCTGATCTGCTTCTGCGGTCTTACGACCTTTTTCTGCTTCTGCTAGATTGTTAGCAACTTCAATCTCACGGACTCTGTTTGCCTTTGCTGCACCAACTGCTCCATCTCTCTCTGCGTTTGCAACATCAATTCGTGCATTCTCAACAGCAGTTGAAGCAGCTTTCTTACCAATACTCTCGATATAATCAGACTCATCAGTAATATCTACTAGGTTAACGTTAATCAGATGGATACCGATTTTTTGTAACTCAGTATCTACATTAGTTCTTGTCATCTCAAGGAATGTATCTCTATCTTGATTAATTTGCTCAATTGTTAGAGATGCTACTGTTAAACGAAGTTGACCGAAAATAATCTCTTTTGCCATTTCTTCGATTTGTTGAGGAGATAATTGTAGTAATCTCTCTGCAGCATTTGTCATAATTGCTGGTTCAGTACTAATTCCTACAGTGAAGGTGCTAGGTACATTGATTCGGATATTTTGCATTGATAGTGCATTTCTCAAGTCAATGTTAATTGTTATGGGTGTCAATGAAAGGAAAGAATAATCCTGAATTAATGGCCAAACTAATGTTGCACCACCATGTATAGATCTGGAAGCAGCACCTTTAGAGGTACGACCATAAACAACCATAATCTTATCCGGAGGGCATCTTTTGTATCTTTGTGCAAAGAATATTGTCGTAGCCACCATGACCAAAACTATTGCGAAAATCATTATTGTTACTGAAGTACTGCCACCATCTGCCATTGTATCACTTAGTTACACTGAATGCCGCATAGGTCATGAAGTCTTTGCCTGCGGTATCTTAGGTTTGAATCCGTAAAGTTACTTTCTCTTAACTATCAGAGTTGAAGATACAACCTCTATTACTTCTGCAAAGTCCCCTGTTGCCATTGCTTGACCATCTTCTGTTTTTGCATTGTAAGTCCTCATGGCATTTCCTGATTCAACTTGTATTTGCCCCACTCCGCCTTCAGGTATCCTTAGATAAATTGTGCCAACTGAGCCAATAGCATCGTCCATATCTATTGTCCCGTCAGATTGGAGAGAAACAAATAATTGGAATAATTTTCCTGTACCATACATCGACCCGAAACCAGTCAATGAACCGACTACAATTGCTAATGTAGTTGCTGAAGAATCCCCTTCTAAGATGTATAAGCCACCTAAACCGAAGAACATCATAAAAGCCATTATTCCTTGAAATGTTAATGCCTTGAATGATGCATCAGCACCCATAGCATCGAAGTCGGTACCAAATAATCCATCGAATACATCAGCAGTAATACCACCAATCATTATTAGAGCGAACCAGAGTAAGAAAAGAACGCCACCTAAAACAGCAGAAGTAGCGAATATGAATGCCATACCACCACTGCCATCATAACCAACAAGAGAAAGTAAATCGATGTCTGCAAGTAATCCCATAACACCGCTAGAATACGGAGTGCATTTCACCTCTTCGGCGAATATAGAGTGAAAATGAGATTATTTGTGTATTTTTCTTTCGGCCAGAAATCTTTCAAAATTAACGATTGGGCCTACTGAGAGACCAGTTAAAATAGCTGTAACAATCTTATGATCGGTTAAATCATAAATGATCATTGCAACTATGACGATTAGAATAGGAATTAGTAACCGCCTCAGAAAGAGATGATATCCTCCCAACATGTCAAAAGCAGGATTATCAATTGCGTTGTCGACCAAACCAGGGAATCCTTTGCTCCGACTGGACATTTGAAACACTCAACTACCTAATCTTGTTAGATAACTAATAGCCCCAATTATAGTTAAAGCAACTGGTATGAGATACCAAATTACTTTTGTAACTTTAGGGCTTGCATCTGTAAACGTTAATTCACCAGATTCATCTCGGGTAAGAGTGGTTTTTTCCAACTTAGAATAGGCTTCAGTGAATTCTTGCTGGTGTCGTCCTACGAAAAGCAAAAAATAGATTCCAAGACCAATTGTTCCAAATCCAGTTCCATTCAATAACCAACCTAGAATTTCAAGACCTAGACTATCAGCAAGTAGAAGTTGAGCAAGCCCTAACATGACCATGATTAAAGAATCCATACGCGCCATAATAACCATGCCGAGAAGGTGATATGAAATCAATCCTTTGCCTGCACAATATGTGACAATTATGAATTCATACTACTTGGTTTGGACGCCCAGATTGCCCAAGTCCCCTTAGCTGTTGCAATAATTACGCCATCTTGATTTGACAAAATACCCTCACAATGAGCTAAATTCCTGCCCCGCCTGAGAACTTTGCCTTCAGCGACTAAAACATCGCCTACATTTGCAGCATTCAAAAAGGAAATATCCAACTGAGCAGTAGCACACCACTCTTCTTTCTTTATCAAAGATACAAGAGCGCCACCAAGTGCCGTATCAAGCATAGTAGAATGTAAGCCACCATGTGCGACACCACCTGCATTTAGGTGCTCTGTCGAGACAGTACAAGTGACCGAACAGGTTCCACCTCCAAAGTTCATCCCAGTAACCCCTAATGAGTCGCAAACTCCTGACAATTTCATTGAAGGAACATATTTTTCTTTACTATAAATCTCATCTTTCATTTCTCTAATTCTCCTGTTTGAACAGCCCAGAGCCTTGAATAAATACCATTTTTCTTGATTAATTCTTCGTGACCACCGGATTCAGAAATTAAACCTGAATCCAATACAATTATCTTATCCGCATTCCTGACCGTTGACAATCTATGAGCAATAATTAACGTAGTTCTACCTTCAGATATTTTCTCTATAGAACGTTGTAAAGCCGCCTCTGTTTCATTATCCACATTACTAGTTGCCTCGTCTAAGACAAGGATAGGTGCGTCTTTCAAGACCGCCCTAGCAATAGCTAATCTTTGTCTCTGACCTCCAGATAAATCGTGCCCATCTTCACCTATATTAGTCTCTATCCCATTCGGTAATTCAGAAATGAATCCCAAAGCCTCAGCAATACCAGCAGCATATTCTATTTGTTCCAAATTAGCATCGGGATTGCCATAAGCAATATTGTCTCTGACAGAACCAGGGAAAAGCGTTGTATTCTGTGAAACAAGAGAAATAGCACCTCTAAGTGATTGAAGTTTAAGGTCTCGAATATTGACTCCATCTATTTCTACAGAACCAGACAAAGGATCATGGAATCTCATTAAAAGACGAGTGAGAGTTGTTTTTCCTGATCCTGTAGAACCGACTAAACCAACGGTAGTGCCTTCCTTAATTTCCAAACTTATATCGTTGAGAACCGATTCACGACCGGGATAAGTAAATTCAATGTTCTTAAAGATGATTTTTCCTTGAACATTGGTTAATACATCGTCACCTTCGATTATACCAATATCTGTATCAACTAAATCTAAAACTCGAGTAGTTGATGCCATGGCTCTTTGATATAAATCAAAGGTTTGTCCGAGTCTAGTCAATGGCCAAAGTAATCTCTGAGTAATAAAGACAATTATCGCATACGCACCTACATCTAATTCGTTATCCAATGCCATCCAGCCACCTACTAGCATATTGGCAGTAAATGCGAACAAAATAGCCATACGAATTAGGGGGACGAATGACGCTGAGAGACGTATGGCATCTTTGTTAGCACTCCTATAAGAGCCAGAGGCGACACTAACCCTCTCTGCTTCTCTGCTTTCAGCAGTAAATGATTTGATGGTAGTGATTCCGTGGAGATTATTATTCAATAAAGCATTTAATTCTCCTACTTCTTCTCTCACTTTTTTATATCTGACACCAATTCTTCTTTGAAAAACAAATGAACCTATGACAATTATAGGAACAGGAATAACAGCCAATAAAGCAACTTCTGGAGCTAAGAGAAACATGATCGTACCCACAACTGTAATGGTAGTTGCGAGTTGTAAGAGGTCGTTAGCACCCTGGTCTAGGAACCTTTCGAGTTGATTAACATCATCATTTAGTATCGACATTAGTCCGCCAGTTGATTGCTCCGAGAACCATTGCATCTCTAAGTCTTGAATATGGTTATACGCATCCATTCGCAATTCGTGTTGAGCAGTTTGAGCAAGGTTACGCCATAATATCCCCCACCAGTATTCAAACAAAGATTCTAGAACCCAGATAACTACAGTTATACTTACTAAAATTAAGAATTGATCGTGAGGATCAGGATACCCATAGTTTGCTAGAAATGATTGGTCTCGTTGAACAACAACGTCTATTGCCATACCAATAAGTATAGGTGGAGCGAGATCCCAAAATTTGTTTAAAATAGAACAAATAGATGCTAAAATAACTGTCAGACGGTGATGTTTTAGATGTGATAACAAGCGTCTTAATGGATGACGCCCCTCTACCATATTTGTTCGTTAAATTGGAAGGTGTTTGAATATGTCCCTGTGGATTTTTGAATTAAAGCAAATCATCAGTCCATTTATCAGCCCATATATCAAATACAGAAATAGTAACCTCAGTAGTTGAATTCGACCTTATATTATAGAAATCGCCACTGGAAACTAAGTCATCTAGTCCTACATCCATCCAATAGAATTCCCACCAAGTTCCATCATCTGCTGTGACATTAATGAAACCATCATTAAAATTCATAGATGCCAAAGATACAGTGTTATTCTGATCATCAACTCTCACGTGGAATTCAAGTTCAGAAGGATCAACTTCAGAAGCACCATTTGGTATAGTCCCAGACCACACCTTGATTTCATCAAACATTACAAAGTTATTTTCTGGAATAAATTGTAAAGGTGTTCTAGGAAGTCCTTCTTGTAAAACAATTGAGGCAGAATCACCTACATCTACAGATAGTGAGAAATCAGATCCTTGACCGTCATAGATTTCTATACCCAATATCATAGGTGGAGAGCCACCTAACTCGAGAATAATGGTATGTGTCCCATTAGTGCCAGTTGCTACTTGTTGAAGAGATAATAAGTCCCCAGTTATTTGCCACTCAATATCAGCAAACATAGTAGTATCAAAAGCAAACGGTGGCCATAAACCATCGGGATTTTCACTAGCTAGCCTGGCTATTTCATAAAATGGATCTGTATACTCTGGTAAAGCATCTCTACCTTCATACCATACATTTCCTATCCTTACATTTGTGATACCGGTGCCTTCGATTACTTCGGTGTCTACTGCTGCGTTAGCAATATTATATCTCAAGGCAATAGAGCTAAGATTTTGAGTAGAGTCCTTACCCACACTCCAGTCAATTGATACTCTCTCATTCTGAATCTCTATTACAGATGTTGTTTCTATTCTAAGTTTCTCATAATCATCTGAGAGTTTTAGGACATTGAAAGAGTCTGAAAGTGCTAATATAGAATTAAGAGCGTCAGAAGAAAGAGGGAAACATTCGTCTTCTTCACATTGATTTAATGGGACTTCAAGGCAGCCTGATACAGAAGAAGAAAACAAAATAAGAACCATCAACACTACTCTCATAATTAAACCCGAGAGTTAATCAGTCAAGAGATTATGGAATATTTGATGCAAAATCTCTCAATTACTGGAGCGTTGTGCCTATATGCAATGGCTAATTAGGAACAACCCAAGAAGGTGGTCTTACAGTGCCAAGTAATATCCTAGTAGTCTACAAGAAGAACTTTGAAGATGTTCATGACAAGGCATTGGATAAAGTTAGAAACACTCTAAAGAAACTAGAGGATAATATACCAATAAATGTAGATTACTCTGCTAGAGAGAAGGTGAGTAGATCGGATTTCATTGGAAGAGACTTAGTAGTAGTTCTCGGAGGTGATGGGACACTAACATCAATTGCACACTCAGTTGATGAGAAAACTCCAGTGATGGGAGTTAATAGCCATCCAAGAGAAATTGACAATGATGGGTCATATGGATTCTATATGGGCAGTGACCCAAATAATTTCGAGGAAGACATTCAAAAAGCACTATCAGATGAAGCAATTATCAATATTTTGCCAAGACTACAAGCGGAAATTTCTACAACTAGTGGTAATATAATTCGCTCAGATCCAGCGCTAAATGATTTGCTGTTAGCAAATACTCATCAGTATCAGCCATCGAAGTATAGGCTTCAGAGAAAAGCAGACGGAAAGAATACGGAAATTAATTGCATACAGTATTCATCTGGATGTTTATTTTCTACATTCTTAGGCCAAGGGGCTTGGTATAGACATATCAATAACATAGAGGGGACTACTTTTCCTGAAAATGAAATAGATAATCACTATCTATTTGTTTCAAGAGACCTTCCTCGTGATGATAGAAGTGATGATGGGACGTATTGGGCTTGGACAAATCAGCCAACTACTTTCACAAGTGACATGCACAGAGGATATGTAGTTGCAGATGGATGGGATGAAACGCATTTCACAAGAGGTGCAACAATCAATGTAAGCCTGAATGGCCCCACTCTAAAATTACTAACTTTCAGAAGCACAATATATGATCGGGTTGCATATTGGATAGAGACCTAATCAAAGAATCTGCTCTAAGAATAATTTAGTCCTATCATGCTCAGGGTTATCAAAGAATACATCAGGTGTATTTTCTTCGATTAACATTCCTTCATCAAATAGTATTACACGATCTGCAACTTCCTTAGCGAATCCCATCTCGTGAGTTACAACTATCATTGTGACATCTTCTCTAGCCAAGTCAATCATAACATCAAGTACCTCTTTAATCATCTCAGGGTCTAACGCTGAGGTTGGTTCATCGAACAGCATAATTTTAGGATCCATGGCTAAAGCTCTGGCAATTGCAACGCGCTGTTGTTGTCCTCCTGAAAGACCGCTGGGATATTTGTAGGCCTGCTCAGGTATTCCTACGCGATCTAATAATTCCATTGCTTTTGTTTCCGCTTCTCGCTTAGAAATACCTTTGACTTTCATAGGAGCAAGTGTAATGTTTTCCATAATAGTCAAGTGAGGAAAGAGATTAAATTGCTGGAAAACAAAGCCAACCTCTGATCTGATTTTTTTAAGGTCAGAGACAGTTGTATCATCATCAATAACGATATTATCGACTTTAACGGTTCCTGCACTATGAGGTTGTAATCTATTCAATGTTCTTATGAATGTAGATTTTCCTGAACCAGAAGGTCCGAGGACTACAATAATCTCTCCTCTTCTAACTTTCATATCAATGCCTTTAAGAGCCCAAAAATCTCCAAAATTTACCTTAATTCCTTGTGTTTCTATAATTATTTCATCACTTAATTTACTCATGCTGCTTCTCCTCCTCCTTCGTTGGTTAATCCTAGTCCTTTTTCTATCCTCAGAGATATCCTAGATAGATAGAATGCAAATATCCAGAATACAAATGCTGTCACATATAGGGGCTCTAAGAAGTCCCCTAAATAACCAGGAGATGTATTTGGAAGATCTTTGGCTAGTTTAAAGAAATCTAATATATTTATGATGAAAAGCAATGTAGTGTCTTTCCACAATCCAATAAATACGCTAACAATTGATGGAAGAGTTGTACGAACAGCATTAGGCAATTCTACTTGTAGTTTGGTTTGCATTGGAGATAGCCCCAAAGCAATTGCGGCTTCTTTCTGACCGCTGTCGACAGCTTGAAGACCACCACGTAAAACTTCGGCAATATAACAACCACCGAATAGACCGAAAATTATGAGCATGCGCATAATATCTTCTACGTCCATGAAAGGATCAATGATGTCAGGAAGTAGGAATATTGCGAAATAAAGCCAACAGATAAGAGGACCAGAACGCACAGTCTCAATCAATGCAACGGCTGGATACTTGAAGAAGGGAAGATTACTCTGTCTTCCAAAGGCAAGTACTACTCCTACTCCGAAACCAATTACGCATCCAGCAGTTGCTACAATTAGATTAACAAATATTCCACCCCATTGAGACGCCTCGACGCCTCCACAGCGAGTCAACTGAACATTCTCAGTAGTTATACCAAATACCTGTACACAAAGGTCTTGAACTGCTTCGGGAGGATTCATAATGAATACTGCAAAGAAGAAAACAAAAACTGCACTCATTGCAAGGTATGATCGTAATCTATTAGCCTTATATTCTTCTGATTTAGAGCAATAGTAGTATGATAAACCAAATGACAAGTAGGAAATCAAAGCAGCAACTACTAATTTCATTACAGGCTCGTCAGTACCGTAATTTACTGCAGTAGGGTTCCAAGCGATATATATGAAAAATAGAATAACAACTGTAAATGACATTAGGAATTTGATGGGTTTGTCTCCGGTCGTGCCATACGCTGCAGCGATAATTGCAAAGGTCAGATAAAGAACAGACCAAAGTCTCCAACTTTGATTCGGCAGGTATGACTGAGTTAGGCTCTCAGTCATTAACTGACCAACAATAACGAGAACCCGATTTGCCCATACTACTTCCCAATCAGCTTCTATTAACGCGAAATGCCCAAAACCACTGACTACAAGATAAATTATCCATGAACTTATGATGCCAAGTAAAGCAGTGTTTAGGTTTTTTCTAAAAGTTAATTTTAGGATTGAAGCAGTAGTCATATAGACTGCCAAGAAAGTGGCCAAGAAAACTGAAATAGCAAAAATTATTACTTTGATTGAAATCCCTTCGTCCATTATAATATTAGCAAAAGCCCAGTAAGAGAAAATCCAAGAAATACCTATTGCAATATATGAAAAGGTGCTATTATTACTCCCCTGTGCCCAAGGAGAACTAGATTTGCCAATAACCGACTCCTCTATTTCAAGTATTTTTCCTTCAATCATATTTTCACACTCGTTACTCTAGCATTAAACCAGTTCATTATTGCGGACACCATCAAACTTCCAAACTGATATGTCACTAAGAGGAGAAGGAAGAGAGGGATTAGTTTTCCCACATTATTAGCCATAACTACGAATTGATAGAAAATATCGTTATATGCCACAATTATTGCTAAACTAGAATTCTTCCAGACATTCATGAATTGATTATTCAATAATGGTATCATACTCCTAAGTGCTTGAGGAAGTATTACCAAGCGCAATCTCTGGAATGGACTAAGGCCAAGAGAAATCGCCGCTTCTACCTGCCCTCGAGGAAGAGCCTGTATACTACCGCGCACGATCTCAGCAACTACTGAAGCAGTGAAAAGTGTCAATCCGATTATCATGGCAGAAAAGGCAGGCGTTATTTCAAATCCTTTTTCTGCTGCAAATCTCCAAGAACCAGGAGAGGAGGAAGGTTTCAGTAACTCAGGATGAGAGAAACCTCCTGAAACCGCTATCCCTATTGCTACAGCGAAAGATATTGTCCAGATGAAGAAAGATCTGCGCAATCCCTCAGGAGAATCGTCAATAACCATTTGATTCATACCTGCGTCATCAACATTTGTGAAAACATACAAAGAATAAATCATTAATAAAAAGCCGATAATACAGGATAGACCTCCACCCGATGTAGTGAGGAATGGATAAGAGAGTATGAAAAAGGCAGCAAGAGAAGAAAGAACGAAGATATCAGTTAGTAACGTCTCCATTTTCCATCCAAGCATGTAAAATGGTCTTCTAATGATTGAATTAGATGAATCACTCCTAGAAGGTTCAACTCTCGAAAGATGCCTCATAGATAATCTGACTAATCCAAGAACTATTAGTGCTAAGAATAACCTAGAATATTCTGCAACAGATACGAACCATATTCCTTGATTACTATAGTATAATAGTCCGAATAGACTTTTTTCTTCAGAGAACATAGGTAATTGATGACCCATTTGAGTTGCTATTAAGAATAAAAGAACAGCAAGAGGGAGATTTCTAAATATCTCCACATAAGCAGTTGCTAAGCCAGATGCAAGTTTATTGGAAGATAACCTAGTTACACCAACTATGATACCTAAAATTGTACAAAGGAATATGCAGAGTAGAGTCACTCTTGCTGAATTTAATATTGCTGCCTTATAGAAAAGCCAACGTGAATCTGCACCGGGTTCAACCTCAAAAGGCCAAGTATTGACCCTGAAAGTATTACCTAGCTCCATAAACTCATAGGATAATTCCCAACGATTCCTCATAACTGCATCAGGATGATTTAGCAAATACATGAAACGAACCATGAAGTAAAGTAAAATTGGTAAAGCAATCATGAATACCAAAGCGGCTGTACGATGTTCTTGAACAGAAGGTTTGAATTGCTCTTGAGATAAATTCCAAGTCCAGAAAGACACGTTGATTAGAAGAATAAGAGAAAGAATAGGGATCAAATTTTCAGAAATAATAGGTAAAAAGGATATTTGAAATATTAATATTACAAAGAAGATAATTGATAACAATGAAGATAGTAGAGGTATTTTCTTGAAATCTTCAAGTGCCCATGGTGGACTCAACAATTCGTGAATATTATCTTGAATAAGTAAAAAGGATGTTAGTACTGCACCACCTATGAAAAAGAAAGATATCGCGCTAGTTGATAAAGCTAAACCAGGAACAATGAGATAAGCCATCAAGAACATAAACATTGCAAAAAATGAGGATTTGTAACCCCTTACTAAGAAGCCGACAAAAAGACCCAAAGATAAACCGATAAGCAAACCTTTTACCAGCAATTTGGCTAAAACCAATACAGATAAAGAAGATGCAGTGGCCAATGTTGCCAGAGAACATGCAGTAATCCAGAGTGGCATATTTTGAAGAGTCTGCAACGCCTCCCTTAGCCAAACTGGAAATGACCCCTTATCTTTGAATTGCCTTGGTTCGTCAAATAAAAAACGAAATTCATTTTGAACCAAAAGATAGGAGAGGAGAAGAAAACCTCCAATGTACAAAATTAAACTCTCAGTGGAATAATAGGCGATATTTTGTTGAACTCCTCCAAATGATAAATCTCTTGACATATCGCCAACATAGTCTGCTGAATAAGAAAGAAATTTATTAGAATAAAGCCAAAAAGCGTATAATGAAGCTAATATCAAGATAGGTTTGCGAAAATAATACAATATTGACTGCCCCTTTAGTCTATCCAAAAAAGCACTCACCATATCTCACCGAATCTTCAAAAATAAAAAAAAATAGACCTCTGGAGGAGTATACCCCTCCAGAGGTTTTTGTAATTCCGTCTGAGTTATTCAGTTACCTGATTAACGCATTGGAGGTGCGAACTGAAGTCCACCCTCTGAGACGAGAGCGTTAGCAGTTCCTGATCTAGAGATCAAGCATCCAGTCATAGCATCTGAACCGCTGGTTCCATCATATGAACCGTCGCAGAATGCGTCGTCATATGCTTCTCCATAGTTTCCAGATGCAGCTAGAACAGCTTGCATCCATGTACCTGCTACTGGGTTATCAGTTGTACCTAGACCTAGATCAGATGTTAATAATCTGCACATACCTGGGTCTGTTGTAGCTCCA
>MDTC01261325.1_pt1 | contig 41909 bp, 20 predicted proteins | sample 811181 | NCBI WGS metagenome assembly MDTC01 (sample SAMN05326644, study PRJNA326480) | marine metagenome | isolation source: seawater | place: Pacific Ocean: North | collected 2011
CAAGCTGCTGGACAAGGTCCCCGCTGGCGTTGAGCATCTGAATTCTGGGTTGGACACGGGTGAGGTCCATGGTCATTTCTATGGTCACAATAAAGCGCCCGGGAATGTCAAAGGCATACCAGTCGGCGTCTCCATCGCAGGCTAGAAAGCCCGACTTGGCTACATTCGGAGCCAAGGGGATTGCTGCGCTCTGATCGTTATTCGGTTCGTGTTCATCGGGCTCTCGGCCGGTCTCAATAGAAATCCGATACGGATTACGCAAGTCTTGATAGGCATTGCTGGAGTCACGGATGACGATGGAATAGCGTCCAGGTTCGACACAGTGGGTGCCAGATGCGATGCCAGCTTGATTTGAACCGGTTGCCACAGCCTCCCCATCGGCATTCACGATCCCGTAGCTGGGGCTGACGGCTGAAATCGCTGATGTCATTTCTAATTGGACGGCAACACGGTCATCAGTTCCGGTCGTGAACGAGAACCAGTCTTGATCCTCCACAGGGCATATAAATCCCTCTTGTGGAGTACCCGGAGCGATGGTCTCAGCGGTATCCAGACCTTCAGATTCATCGAAATCGCAAACGGGGCCAGGCGCTGCCATGTCCTCCATTTCAATCTGCGGGGTCTCTTCGTCTTCCTGAGCGCAACCGACCCAAGACAGACTAAGGGCGATTAAGGCACTGAGATAGATCGAACTCTTCTGACGGAACAAAGTCTTCATCCTTTAAATTTACGATGCCAGACAGCGGCGTCTTTCTGTCTAGCTCTTCGGAGTACGTACCCTCGAGACAGGCGATACGCCAGCCAGCGAAAGTATCCGGCTCATCAAATGATTGCTCACCCGCATAGACGAGGATCCGATTGCGGCCTTTCCCTAGCCCGTTTAGAGCGTCCGCTTGGCTGGTGGGCAATAAAGTGACCCCGCCAACGCGAAATTGATAGCACATGGTGTCATCAACCGTTTGCTGTTCACTGATTTGGTAATCATAGGCGACGCGACTTCTGACATCTGCATCATCGCATTGAGGATTTCCGCCCGTTCTGAGTTCGACCCCATTGGGTGTGAGGTCCCAGTCTAAGTCGCCGATTGAATCCTTACTGACAGTGTCGGTTTGAAACCGGTATTCCACGGCATCCGGGAGCCCATCGACGTCTGTATCGACGCTACTCTGGCTGGTGCCGATGAAGATTTCTTCGCAGTTGTTGAGTCCATCGCCATCCGAGTCGGGATAAATGCATCGGCCCTCAGGAGTTTTCTCACAATCGCAGAGACCATCTCCATCAGAGTCAGTACAGTCCGGTTCCTCGTCGACAGTCCGCGGAGTGAAGCAGCCCGCATCCGTTGGGTCCATAGGGTCAAGTCCGGAGATGGCGAGGTTCCATTCGATTCGGTCGCGAAGGCCGTCACCGTCTGTGTCCGGATCACTTGGATCAGTGCCGATTCGAGCTTCGATGAGGTCAGCTAGGCCATCACCATCTGTATCGATCAGCGGGTCGGAGCAATCGATGATGTTATTGGACGCGAGGTCTTTGTAGCCGCCCGTATCGAACCATGGGATCGTCTCGGATGGGATTTGCTCGCGATCTCGCACCATTTGAGTGTTGAAGACCACGAGGGACGAGAGAGTAAACAATCGTTTTAAACTGGATGACGCCAATTGCAAGAAGTCGAGACCCTCACCACTTGCAAAGCTACGAAAACTGCCAGCACCCGCATTCGCCATGCGCGTCAGCAACGACTCTGCGGGTGCATCAGCTAACGACCCTTGATCGCTGGCCAGATAGGCCGTGTGGAGTGTGATTTCACGAACGCCAAAGATGTTTTTGAGATCACGCATTCGCCGAATGGTCTCGACGATCGCGTCGCCCTGTCGCTGGCGCCCGGTCGTGCCACCGTCGTCTGGCAGCCCATCGGACAGAAAGATGATGATGTAGCGACTGCGCTGACGGTCTTCTTGACTTGTCTCACGCATCTCCGTTCGGATTTCAAAGTACGATTCGTCCAACGCGTTCAAATAGTTCGTTGTCCGCTCCGTTTCTTGGAGTGCCAGCGTCGCCGTCTCCAGCGTATCCTCATTGCGGGTAAAGTAAGACACTGGCAGTTCATTCTCGCCGATAACCGGCGTCCTCGATTGTGCGTTGCTCGAGAAGGGCAAAATTCCGATTCGAGCAAATGGATTATCATCCAAAATTTGTGTCCAAGTATCCCGAACGGCAGAAACACGCCGGCTTTCGCCTGTCTCGCCATCCGGCGGATCGGTGACGGCCATACTGTCGGAGACGTCGACCACGAATAGAACGCGCAACGGAAAGGCCAGCTCACTTGGCGACCGGGTACAAAACTCGCCCTTAATTGTGATTTTGTCATCACGAGGAGGCGGAGGGTCTGGTGGGATTAATTCCAGTTTCGACCGGCTGCAGCCAGTGACCAGTAGAGCCAATAGAACGAAACGGATCATTCTGCACCCTCAGCTGTGCCCGCGTCACTGGCCGCTGTGCCCACTTGGTCGCCGCTATCAAGTCTCGCGTCCTCTTGGCATCGCTGACAGGCGTCGGCGAGAATGTCCATAAAGTCACTGACGCGTTCGAGTTCCCAGGCACGTAAGCAATGATCATCGGGATCAAAGATCTCTATGGGCCAGAATAGATCCGATGGAATATCTGGGATCGCCAGGGACAAGTCCCGGTTGTAATAACGTCGAACCAGATCGACCAATTCGTCCCGATGGAAGAGAACTCGGCCCACAAGTTGTCGGACGGGTAAGCAGGTGTCGACAAGGTCCTCCAGATCGGGCCTTATCATGTCATCCAATCCCGTGCAGGATCGAATTGTATCCAAAGGGGACTCCAGTCCATTGCGAATGGCTGTGTATCCGGCTGGCGACACATCCACATGGCCCGATTCAGGACGCTTGACGCCTTCGCCCGGATACTTGACCTCCACACAGGCCTGGCGAATGGTCGCCCGTGAACCAGAAAGGCCCAAGGGTTGCCCGTAGACGTGCAGGAAAATGCGATTTCGGCCGCGGTCACGGGTTTGCTCTGTGACCACAAGTTCCAATCGCTGAACATCGAAGTCGTAACAGCGCCGTTCCTCAAGCGCACCGGTCTCTCTGTTTAGAACCGGCCTGTCGCCGCGATCGGTCAACGTGTACCGCACGCGTTCTTTTTGGAATCGGTCTCCGTCAACAACATTTGGGTTCGTGTTGCCCTGTATCTCGCTTCGGTTAATGATTCCATCGTAGTCAGGGTCTCGGTCTGCATCTTTCAGGGCCGGGTCAGTCCCAGCCCGAAGCTCCAAGCCGTCGAGGATTTGGTCGCCATCGGTGTCGGGATTCCGAGGGTCGAGATCGAGGAAGTCTTCTTCACAATCGTGGAGGCCATCGCCATCGCTGTCTACGGGTTCGCCGCAGGTCAATGCCGGAATCGAGCTGTCTAAGGGATCAAACCCGCTTCGTCGGTATCGGGTCTCGAAGAGATCGCTGTAGCCATCATTATCATCTGTATCGGCCAGCTCTGGGTCGGTTCCACCAGCCACTTCATCAATATCCGATAAGCCGTCGGCATCGGTGTCAGCAATCAAGCCATCCGTCGTCGAAATCGCATTTTGATTGTAGGCGATGAAGCCGGTGGCATGATAGGGCGTTCGAAGTGATGTAAAGTCGAAATCGAGGAAAGACCCGCTGCCATCGGCGACGTTGACATCCCTAAACACGCCGCCGCCCACGCGTGCCATCTCAGAGACCAGTGCTTTGGCTGCCTCTACATTGTAACCGAAATCCACTTGGGCATTGGGGCATGCCTCCTCGACCACTTCTTGAGGCGATGAAATAAACACAGAGTTCAGCATGACCTCGCCAGCAGAATACAAAAGCTCTAGTGTTCGCAACTCTTCAACCCGCTGCACAATTTGCCGAGGCTGATTATACTCCGGGCAGCGACCCGCCATGTCGACATAGACGCCTTCTGGGATCTCCCGGTCGGTATTGCACACCGCATATAAATTGTCTGGACTGAGGCTATTGTCGTCTAAATCGGCGCAATCTGGATCGCTGGCATCAACCAACCCATCGCCATCGCTATCGACGCCATCGGCGCAGGTTCGATTGTCATCTTCACACCCCGCATTGCATCTGGGTTCCGGAGTGCCATCGCTGACAAAAACGACAACATACCGGGTTCGGGCTCGTTGAGCCGGACCGGAATCGATCATGTCTTGTTCCAGCATCTGTAAAGCCGACGCGAGGGCGCCTTGGTAATCGGTCGCCGGCCCCTCGCCCTGGGCCGGATCAAGGAAGGGTCTGATTTCATCCTGGTTTCGAGTAAATGGCTGCTTACGCGACCACGACGCGAACCCTACGAAGCCAAAATAAGCATTAGGCAGGGGTAATAGGTCGTCGATAACTTGTCGCAGAGCGTCGAATCGTCGGTAGGTTGAATCTGTACACTGTAGGGATGCGGACTGATCGATGACAAAAAGCAGCTTAACTGGAAACGGCGTTATGTCAGGCGGCTCGGTGCAAACCTCACCGGTAATGCGGACCAAATTGTCGGAGGGGACCTGTGGGGCTGGAGGGATCGGTTCAATTCCGGCGTTCGAACAGCCAACGATAGCGCCGACTAAAGCGACCAATAGTACGACTCGGCGCCAGTCTAGTCGACTGTCTCGTCTGTGGTCTATTCGACGGCTGTTGCCCGCTTTAAACACGACCTGTGTGCCCCTTCCTCAATGGTGGATTACCCCGAGACTGACTGACGAGGCCGAATCGGCGGCTACATCAATCCTAGTCAGGATGTTACCCTGGTACTTTGTCTTTTTCCAGAGCCATAGTTTTAAAAAGTCCCCATGACCAAAAGACATCAAAGTTTACGTATCTAAGCGTGGCAAAGGGGGGAGGATAAGTGGGCCATCAATCGGGCTCTGTGCCTTGATGACGAATGGTGTTTACTGAGAGTGGCGTCGCAAGTAGTCTGATGAGGTGAAACGTTTATTTGTCATACTTGCAGCGAGTTGTCTTGCATGCTCTGAGTCTGGTCCGTCGGGGACTGAGGTTACGCTCTGTGGAGATTTGGTGGTGCCGGAGGAGATCCAGGCGGTCCGCCTTACCGTATTAAACGAAGACCGCTCGGAGGAATGGACCGGTGTCTTCGAATTAGCGGTGTTGCCTCAGGCCGACGCAATTCCCGATGGCGGACAAACTCAGATTCAAATCCCCACGGGGGATATGGGCGCCGGGCAAGTGATAGAGGACCCTGGTGTCAATGCGGGCTGGCTGGGGGGGCCGTGTGTGGAGGCCAGTGAGTGTGGGCATTCCCGCGCTGTTTGCCTGTCGGATGAGGCCGGGTATCCACGAGGGCATTGTAGCCTCGAGTGTGTACGGACATGCCCCAATCGGGCTGGGACCCCAACGGTTTTCTGCATAGGCGGTTTAGAGTTGCCTGACGGAGCCTGTGTACAGGAATGTGACTTAGATGCGCTTCCTGGCAATGGCTGTCGCCCGGGTTATACATGCGTCGAGCGCAGCCGCTTCGATGATGACACATTGACGGCTCAAGTCTGCTTGCCCGAACGAGCCATTGAGCCGGAGTCGCCGTCCGATACAGACGGAGGCGCACCCAGTGATGTCGGTGTCGCCGATGCCGGCGTAGCACTCGATTATGCTGTCCCAGAAGGGCCGACTGTGAGCGCAACTCGAACACTGCCGAACGGTCAGGGGAATACGTGGATACGAGCGCAAGGTCTCAATGATGGCGTGGTGGTTGTCACCCGTGAAATACGGCCATCAGGAAGGGCCAGTTTAGCGCTGACACGCGCATGTCGCAATGTGACGTGCGTTGTGGGGCAGACCTGCATCGGCGGGCGTTGCCAATTGGTTCCAAGTGGGGGCGTATGCGACGAATAGGATTGGCGATTTTGTTGCTGGTGATGGGCTGCTCAAAAGCTGGACTTTATGATGCAAAGAATCCTCCGATAGAAGCGAATCGTGTCGCGGTTCGGGGTGTTGTTTGTACAGAAGATCCAGAGTTGGCCCGATTCCCCGTGCGCGTCATTTTCGTCGTCGACCAGGCGAATGGCGACCTCTACTCGGAATTTGATCCAGCAGGCGAGCGGATTGTAGCTTTATCCAATATGGTAAATTCCGTACTCCAGCGGCCCGAATATAGTGTTGCGGTTGTGGGGTATGGGCCAAGGGCGAAGAAGTTGGCGCCCACAGACGAGCCTTTCAGTCGTAATCCGGGCGAACTGATCAACGCCATTAACCAGTTATCGATCCCAGAGCCGTGTGCCGAAGGCGGCTATTGCAGAGATTATAATGAAGGCATCCGCGTGGCTGGCAACATCATCCAGGATGATCTCGCAAATATTGCAGCTGGCGAACGCGGGCTCACGCAGTACGTCGTGGTGGTTGTAAACGCTGGTCTACCGATCCCTTTGGTCTCTCGTCGAAACTGTTGTGCTGAACGAGATATCAGTTGTCGTAACGCTGGGGATGAGCCCGAATACCTATGTCAGCAGCAAGTCGATGCCGATCGGGTTTCCATCGTGAGAGACCAGGCGGGTGAAGCCGGAGCCGGGAGTTTCGAACTTCATATTATGCATCTCGCGGCCTCGACCGATGCGGAAGAAAACTCGCAAACGGCCAGGACCCATGAGCGGATGGCCTTCGTTGGAGGGGGCCGTTATGCCAGCGCACAGACCTCAGCCTCAATGGACTTAGATGATATTCGACTTTTCGATCGGCGCAACACACTCCGGGCAAAACACTTTATCGTGACCAATCAAAACGCCGTTGTCGAAGAGGGAGACATGCTCGCCGACAGCGATGGTGATGGCTTGAGCGATCGGAGTGAGTCACTGGCCGGCACCGATCCTCAGGACGCTGACACGGATGGAGACAGTATTGGCGACCTCGTTGAAGCACTCACTGGTACGGACCCGTTGATGGTCGATGAGCCAGACAGCTGCTCGGAGTTAGACAGGCCGAGCTTTGATGCTGACCGTGATGGCCTCTCTGATTGTGACGAAGCGGTCCTGGGGACAGAGGCATCGATGGTCGATACGGATGGCGACGGATTACCCGATGGGCTTGAATTCAGATTTGGGACGGATTACCTCAACCGGGATGACGTCGAAGATGATGATGGTGATGGTGTCGCCAATGGCGACGAGGTTCGGGAACATACGGATCCAAGGGTTACCGACTTGCCGGCCAGGCTTGGGTCAGCATATCGCTACACGATGGATGATTTAGGGATTCAAACAGAGGCAAGTTTAGATGGCCCCGAGCAATTAACGGGCCTCAAAATCCTGCATGTTGGGGGTGGGTCTACTGCTGGTGTTGGCACCTTTCTGTACACAGCGGCTATCGGTGAGATGCCGGCCACCCTGAGTTGGTGGGATGCGCTCGATGAAGAGGCGGGTGCACCCGTTGTCCTACAGCCGGCTGATGGTTCGGTCTACACGATTCCGTCTTCCAGTTATGCGCCTGTTCAAGGTGAGGACGGTCGTTTTGTCCGCTTGGAGGTTGACTTTGCCCAGCTGCCGCCACGGGATTATACCGAGCGCACGCGAGTGGTCTTTAGGAGCCGTCATTGTTTAGCCTATACAGTGCGGAACATCCGTCTTATCCCGACCCTCAGTGAAGAGAACGATCTGACTCTTTATTTCGCCGAGGCGCCGAGTGATAAGCCTCAGGCGGCCGGTCCATTTCGGGTCGCAAGTGTCCCGATTCGATACATACCGCCCGCAACGCGTGAACCAAGTGGAGCCATGCTGAACGTGCTCGACGAGGAGTTCGTACACTATCCGAGGCGAGGTCCACAGTAAGCGGCTGTGCGGAGTTTGCAGAACCGATAAAATTGGGCTTGTCATCTAGGTCATATCGGACGACAATCCATTATCACTTAATCAATGGATATGAGATGCCGCGTGGCGGCACAACAGGGGGATACATGCAAAAGTGGGCGTTAATCAGCGCACTGATGGTACTGCCAGCACTGGGCCTTGCTCAAGCGCCGGACGTTGCAGCGGCGAAGACTGATAAAGCAGCGGCGCAGCCAGACCCGGCGGCCCCGACCGCCGCCAAAGCGCCGGCTGCTGAGCCAGCGAAAGCTGCGGCACCTAAGCCGGCATCTGCGGCTTCGGCGCCGAAAAAGGCGGCTCCGAAAAAAGAGGACGGCGGGCTTCTGACCATGATGAATGATGGTGGCCCGATGATGTGGATCATTTTCTTCGTGTCCCTGATCGGTCTGTTCATTTTTTTAGAAAGAGGCAATACCCTCTACCGGGGCATGTCGCTGAATTTTAAGAGTTTCAAGGATGAGATTGCCAATGCAGCCAAGGGGGGAGGCGACCAGCGCTATCTCAACGCTGTCAAACTGACCAAGAAAGGGTCGGGGCACCCACTCTGCGATGTGGCTCAGATCGCTCTTTTAAAGGCGTCGAATTGTCGCCCCCGAAAAGAGATTGAGACGTCCATAGAAGACAAAATGCTGGAGAAGCTCCCCATTCTCAACAAGCGCATCGGCTTATTGAGCTTTCTCGCCAATAGTTCGACGTTGCTCGGTCTACTCGGCACCATCTTTGGGTTGATCGCAGCGTTCGCCGCCTTTGGTGATCCGAATGTGCCCGCAGCCTTAAAGCAGGCGAAGCTGACGGACGGTATTTCACAGGCCATGTATACGACGGCAGCCGGTATTGTTGCCGCAGTGCCCCTCTTGTTCTTCCATCATCTTCTATCGGAACGGCAAGAGGAGATTATGAACGAAATGGAGGCCGGTGCGACAAACCTTATGACGGTTTTTGAGGGAAACAATGATTTTGTTTCTCGGGAAACAGAGGCCTAGTCGACGTCTATGCTCGATAATTGGAGAAAAGCGCGCAAAGAGACCGAGGAGATGAACCTACTGCCGGTCATGAACTTGATGGTGATCCTGATCCCAGCGTTGATGCTTGGGGCTGCCTTTTACCATTTGGGTACAATTGCGACGTCCATTCCAGATAACGTACCCGCAAGCGACCAAAAGCCCCCCAAGGATGTCAAGGTCACGATGAGCATCGAAATCTTGCCCGACCGGTTGAGTGTGTCCGGTTCAGGAGAGGGCCTGGATAAGGCGCAGATAGGTCAGCTCGATCTGACCCTACTCGGTGGTTTCGGTCAGCGCCCGCTGGATAAGTTGACGGCCCATCTGCTCAAAGTGAAGACACAATATCCCAAGAGCGATACGGTGATGATCGTTCCGGAGGCAAAAACCAGATATGCAGATGTTGTGTCTGTGCTTGATGCCAGCCGCGAACGTAAGCTGCCACCGGCCCAAGCCCTCGAAGGTAAAGAATTTGAACCACTGTTCCCTGTGACTTCATTGACGAAGCGGAATCTGGCCGACCCTGAGGAGGCCGGTGCTGAAGGCGCTGAAGGGGGTGGGTCAGAATGAAAATCCGAGGCCGATCGGGTAAATCAAAGCCGAAGCTGATGCTCACATCGCTCTTGGACATGTTTACGATTATTCTCCTGTTCCTGCTGGTGAATTTCGATTCGGAAAATACCGAGTTTAAAAAGAATGATGATGCGGATTTGCCGGCTAGCAGTGCGCGAGGGATATTCAAACCAGCGGCCAATGTAGCCGTCACACTAGACGGCGTTGTGCTCTACGCTCTTGACAAAGAAACACGGCAAATGAAGCCAACGCGGATTACGGAGTTTCAAAATGGACAGCCGTCGGCGGACCATTATGAGGCCGAACGAATCCCAGAGCTCGTCGAAGCATTGAGTGCCATCTTAGATGCACGTCAACGAAATTCGAAGAACCCGGATGATGAATCGGTTGTCATGTTGCAGGCGGACAAACGACTCGAATACCAGGCCATCCATCTCGTTCTCAGATCGGCGCGAGAGGCTGGATTCGACAAAACACGACTGGTGGTGATGAAGCAATGAGTCTTGTACGACAAAACGGGCTGGGGATTGTCCTCGTATTGTTATTGGCCGGTGTAGCACAGGGTCAGAAATCGACGGTAAAGACCAACTCGGTGACCCAAAAGAAAGCGTCGGCTGGAGCCGGAAAAACCGAAGGGTCGACGGGGCCTGTGCTGAGGCGCTCCAACCGCATGGAATTTGATGGGCGACTCATCAAAGGCGAGCGTGCAGCGGGGGCTGTGTACTTGTTCAATCGAGTGCCTAGAAAGCTCCCCCCGTTATTAAAGCTTGAACGAGATGAGTTAGATCGTATCGTTTGGCCCGTGTTGAAACGGCCTGCGGACAAGCCGAAGGTGGCCAATGCGGCCCCGGCCAAAAGTGTAAAGAAAGCGTCAAAAAGCAATTTGAAGCAGGATTCGAAAAAGGCGAAGCGGACCCAGCAGCGGTCCTGGAAACGCAATAAGAAAAAGAGCTGGAAGGGCAAGAGGCGCTAGTGAGCGGATCGACCTTCGACATTTTGGGTGTTGTTTACGAGTCCGGCGGTCTGAAAACCTCGCTGGTTCGAGATCCCGACGGGCAGTTATGTCTTCTTCACGAGGTCCAAGAGGAGCTTTCGGGAGATTTGCCCTCTGTTTTTAAGGCGGCGACAAAGCGGGCTATTGCATCAAATCATCAAGGTTTCGAGCGGGTGCTCGCTGTCGCTAAAGGCGGTTATTACGCAGCTTTCAAGCCAGGCGAGCGTCTGAAGCAATTACATACGTCAGCTGTATACAGCGGTGATGGAAGTCTGCCTAAAACCCTGGTTTGGCAAATCATTATCGATATTGTGACAGCCCTCGACACGCTGCACCAGACGGGGCAGACGAACGGCCCTTTTAATATCGAAGATGTTGTCATTGGGGTAGATGGACATACTCAGCTGGTCGGCCAGCCCTTGAGTGCCGTTGCAGCCCACCGGGCGTCGAAACTGTCGACAACAGCGTCGGACCTACGATGCCTCTCGAGCTTAGCTACGGAACTCTTACCGGCTGAGCAAGACGAGTCGTGGTCGGAGCTTGCAACGTTAATCGATGAGCTGAAAGACGGTCGGTTCCCTGATGCGGAGGACTGCTTAGAGCACGTGCGTGAAACCGGGGCTTATGCCGAGGGACATGGCGAGATCAGCGCTTGGCTCAAGGCACATTATAGCGCTCGGCTTGACCGTTGGGATGACGTGTCCTCCAGCGACGAACCTGTCTCTATTTTATCCGCGCTGTATAATGGCGTGCCAGTTCGAGAGCAGGCAAAAGCTGCGCCGGTATTGACCCCCGTGTCAGCTGAACCCGCCGTACGGGGCGGGACCAGGAGCGTCGAGCCAGGCCCAAGAGGCCCTTTGTCGCTAGACGACATGCTTGGCTCCCTCTCCGATACCAATGCGACCGGAGATCCTGAATCCGCCCCTGTTCTCGAGGTCGTAGAAGTCGCATTTGGCGTGGTTCGTTCGGTCACCGTGCTGTACCCAGGGGATAGTTATTCTCAGGGCGGGCGGACAATCGCCAAACTGGCGTATGAGGGTGCAACAATCACATTGCCTGATGGTGTAACGGCAGACCATTTTCGACTTGGGCAGAGTGAGCCTGCGTCTGGACAATTTGCATTGGACGTGGGTGATCGGGCCGAGTTTACGTTTCAGAATAGCTCGTATCGCATTCGCGTGGACAGGGCTGCACGAACCAGTGGTCGGTCCATCGGCAAACGACTGCCATGGAAGCTCTGGGCGGCTTGCATCATGATTTCGCTCGGCAGTCATTTTGGATTCGGGATCGCCGCGTCGATGTTTATTACGGCGAATGTCGAACTGCCGACAAAAATAGACGAGAAGGAACTCTTCGCAAGAGAGATCAACCTAGATGAACTCAAAGAGAAGAAAAAGCCAAAGCCGAAAAAGAAAAAGAAGCTAAAGCCTAAAATTAAGCCCAAGAAAAAGAAGAAGAAACCGAAGAAGACCGTTGTCAAAAAGGTCAAAACCACAGAGCCGAAGCCCGTCATCAGCAATAATCTGCGTTCGAAGTTAAATAAGAGAATAAAACGAGCGCGTGCGAAGGGGGCATCGACTGCGCAGTCGCTGCTAAAGCAGGTTATGAAGGCCAATGACACGTCTGCCCCGAGCTTGTCGCAGATTCGGTCAAACCTGGATGCCGTTGCGAATGCGAAGGGGAAGAGTGGTACCAGTATCATGGGTAGCCTAACCCGTGGCGGGCCAGGTGGGCGGATTGTCGCCCGTGGTTCCGGTGGCGGTGTCGTTGGGACCAAGGGGGGCGTTGCTGGTGGAACCGGTCGGTTGGCCGGTCGAGCGAGAACAGGCAAAATCCGAGGTAAAGTACGCAGTGTTCGCGCCCTCGCGCGGGTGAGGGGTTCATTGAGTAAGGCCGAAGTTTTTCGCGTCATTTCTAGGGCGACGGGCCGGATCCAGCGCTGCTATGAGAAGGAGCTGATGAGAAGCAAAAAGAAGCTCAACGGTAAGGTGACGGCTCAGTGGACCATCAAGCTGAACGGACGTGTCTCCGGAACACGCGTGAAATTGAACACACTCGGGAATGCGAAGATTGCGTCGTGCGTTCTTCGCGTCATCAGGGGGTTACGCTTTCCGAAACCCAAAGGGGGCAGCGTTCAAATCGTTTATCCCTTTATCTTTTCCGCTCGCTGATCGACGCCTCCGCATCGGGCCTGATGGGCCCTTTTGTGCGGTCCTAATCGGAGCCATCATTCAAGCCTGATAGCATTTTCCGACCGAGCAGAATTTAAGTAAAAGAGCGTCGGTCAGTAAAGAGAAATAATTAAGAGATTTTAAAGGTCGAATCCGGTAAAGTTGCCGGGTAAAATCGTTTTTTTGCACGATATGTTTTCACCGTGTTTCTTCGGTCGACGGGGGTGCTGTGTCTTACAGAATTAGAATCATTGTCATCAGCCTGGCTCTGGGTCTGTCTTTGGGTTGTGGTGGAGATGACACCACGGGTGGTGAATTGGCCGGTCCGGCTGCGGCCCCTGATCCCGATACGGGTGTTCGAATGACGCCGGAGGCACGGACGGATGCCGGATCCACACGCACCGGCTGCATCGATCTGGACGGCGATGGGTATGGCCAGGGATGTGAGGCTGGGCCGGATTGTGACGACGGTCATGCGTCTGCAAACACGGGCCAACTGGAGCAATGTGGAGATGGCTTCGATAACGATTGCGATGATCGTGTAGACGAAGGCTGCGGCTGCACCGATGGTGAGTCCGTTCCATGTTACCCCGGGGACGAAGCGACGGTCGGGGTCGGGCGCTGCCGGAGTGGCTTTCGAATCTGTCGGGACGGTGCGCTAGGACCCTGTGAGGATTCAAGGACACCCATATCCGAGCTCTGCAATGGTACAGATGATGACTGCGATGGCACGACCGACGAAGGCGTTTTAAATGCATGCGGCCGCTGCGGTGATCTAGACGTTGAGAGCTGCGACCTTAGGGATAATGATTGCGATGGGCAAGTAGACGAGGGTGTCCGGAATGATTGCGGCGGTTGCGGTCTAGAGCCTGATGAGTTTTGCGATGGACTCGATAATGATTGTGATGGACGCATCGATGAAGAATGCCAATGCTTAGAGAGTGTACGAGAATCCTGTTATACCGGCCCCGCCGGCACCAAAGGTGTGGCCTCTTGTCGCGCGGGCTACTGGGTTTGTTCTGAAGGTCGGCGCGCCAGTTGTATCGGGCAAATCCTGCCCGGGCAAGAGCAGTGTAATTCGGTCGATGACGATTGCGACGGACTCGTGGACGAAGGGCAAACAAATGCGTGCGGTGAATGCGGTGCTGCGCCGAGGGAGCGCTGCGATGGTCCCGTCGGTGATTTTGGTAATGGCTTAGATGATGATTGTGACGGACAAATTGATGAGACATGTGATTGCAGCGGCCGCCTGCAGCAGCCCTGTTACAGCGGGTTGCCCAAGCATCTAGGCGTGGGGACCTGCCGCGGTGGCTTTTCTGATTGCGCCGACGGGCAACTTGGTGTGTGCCAAGGTGAGGTTCTGCCTGTGGTCGAGGCGTGTGGTGACGGCCTTGATACAGATTGTGATGGAACCATAGATGAAGGATGTCCGTCTGCCAACTGCGTACCCAGTGAAGAAGTGTGCAATGAGCTGGATGATGATTGCGATGGCCAGACCGATGAAATCGTGAGAGGGCCATGTGGGTGCCGGTCTGAGCAGGTCGACGAAGTTTGTGGAGATGGGCTAGATAATGATTGCGACGGGCGGGTCGAAGAAATTTGTGGTTGCATTAAAGGGCCCCCTCAGCCGTGTTACGGCGGGCCTCCAGCGACGGCTGGGGTTGGTGAGTGCCGATACGGCCAATTTCAGTGTGTCCCAGGCCAGCTTCTCCAACAGGGAGATGAAGCCGGGTGTCGGGACTGGGTGGGCCCCAAGTTGGAGACATGCAATGCCCGCGATGATGATTGCGATGGGATAATCGATGAGAATCCCGCTGATGGCAACGCCTGTGGCACGTGTGGTCAGGCGCCACCGGAGGTCTGCGACACTGTGGATAATGATTGTGATGGTCGCATCGATGAGGGTGTGAGCAATGCATGTGGCCAATGTGGCCCATTGCCTGCTGAAGAATGTGATAGCGTCGATAATGATTGTGACGGTCTCGTGGACGAAGGCACTGTCAACTTTTGCGGGCTGTGTGGTCAGAGCTGCTTTGAACTTGAATTCGACGAAGCCAACGAGTGGGAACGGGGTTCCTCAGTCAACGTGATGCCTGCGCCTGACAATCCGAATGCCTTAACGCTGGGGTCTGCGGAAGCGACCGGTGATTCAGTTCTGTGGGTCGCGGCGACCAATAACCGTGAGGTGATCAAGATCAATACACGGACCTGCGAGGTCATGGATTCGTTTCCCAGTTACGGTTTTTATCCGTCCCGCACGGCGGTCGCGGTCGACGGCAGTGTTTGGGTCGGGAATCGGGCATGGTCTGATGCTGATGCATCGGATTACACCCAGGGCAACGCGGTCCACTTGGATCGAGACGGGAGTCTCATCTGCCGAGCGCGGATTACAGGTACATCAAGAAATGGCGTTGCTGTACGGGCGGTTACCCTCGACCAAGACGGTAATGTGTGGTTGGGCAGCTGGGACCGAACTAAAATTTACCGGGTGAGCGGCAACGAAGTTGTCCCATCCGATGCGCCCGATGGCTTTCCAGACTGTCGAATCTTGCAAGAAGTGCAGCTGGCATCGCCTGCTTATGGTGCAGCCGTGGATTCACGTGGTTTCTTGTGGACCTCGGGTATCGCTGGGTCGCCCACCAAAATCGATACGCGGGACGGGTCTGTTGTTGGCATCGTACCTCGCAACGGGAAGCTCATGGAGGGTGATGCCGAAAGCTTTCTCAACGTATCGTTTTACGGAATGGCCATCGATAAGAGAGACAACGTTTGGTATGGGGTCTGGCAGCCAGGAGGCTACGTTGGTCGCATCGATGGCCGGACCCATGAACTGGAACTGTTTCGACATTCTGGGAGTGGGCGAACGCGTGGTGTTGCTGTTGATTTGGATGGGAATATCTGGGCCGCTGGTTGGGAAGATAGAGCCTTGTTCAAATACAATCCAGATGGCGACTTACTGCTGACTGTGCCTGTGGGTGATTCCCTGATGGGCGTCGCTGTGGATTCTGAGGGTGGTATATTTGGTGTCAGTACCAGTCGCGCCTATCGGTTCAATACCAACGGTGTTGAATTGTGCCGAACCGAGGGGCTGCCCGCGTTGTACACGTATAGTGATATGACCGGGATTCAGCTTCTGACAATTACGCTGAGCACGGGCCGTTGGAGTGTGCGTGTTGATGGCGGGTCTGATGATGTGATTTGGGATATGATCAATTGGGACGGCGCCATACCAAATGGAGCTTTTGTTGACGTGCGCGTTCGAACGGCGCCAACGCGGGCGGGTCTCACTGCAGCGGCTTGGTCCGGGCGTAGTTTTGAGAGTCCTTATCGGATTCCGGGAGCAAACCTCGAGTCCGGTTATACCCCTCAGAATAGATGGCTTGAGGCAGAGGTCCGCTTGAGTCGCCAGAGTGATGATGTGCTGCCGCTGTTGCAGCGGGTAAGGGTGAGTTGGCAACGACCATGATACGTAAATGTTTATTGTTGTGTTTTATTCTTTCCTTGGTGCCAGCTTGTGATGATTCGAGCGGGGCGTCGGGGGCTCAAGAGCCAGACATCGGCTTCGACTTAGATCAGGATGATGATGGTATAACGGACGCGGAAGACAATTGTCCGACGGTCTACAACCCAGACCAGCAAAACCTTGATGGGGATGCCGAGGGTGATCTTTGCGACTACGACGATGATGGTGATGGCGTTTTGGATGAGGCCGATGGCTGTCCCTTTGTGCCGGACCCACTGCGCATTGATACCGACGGAGACGGCATTGGCGATGCATGCGACGATGATGATGATGCCGATGGCATTGCAGATGATGAAGATGCCTGTCCGCTAGACCCACGATTTGCTGTTGGCGACCTCGATGGCGATGGCCGTGGAGATGCGTGCGACCGCGACCGAGACGGTGATGGCGTCGATAATGATGATGACAATTGCCCGGATGCGCTCAATGCCAATCAAGACGACGTCGACGGCGACGGCTTTGGTAATGAGTGTGACGTCGATGTGGATGGAGATGGGATTGCCAATGTCGATGATAATTGCCGATTGGTCGCAAATCCGCTCCAAGAGGATTTGGATGAAGATAATATCGGCAACGAATGCGACTCAGATGTTGATGGCGATGGCGTCGATAATGTCGTGGATAATTGCCCATTAGATTGGGAGCCCGGCCAGGCTGATACGGACCAGGACGGCCTTGGTAATGTGTGCGATGCATGTCCAACCGACATGTTTGATGATATCGATGGCGACGGGCTCTGCGCGACCGAGGATAATTGCCCCGATATCGCAAATGCTGAACAAGCGGATGAAGATGGTGACGGCCGGGGGGATGAGTGCGATCCCTGTCCGACGGACCGGGATAATGACCGCGACCAAGATGGGTTTTGCGGCGGCGCAGACAATTGTCCAACTATGCCAAACCTAGATCAATCGGATCTGGACGGCGATGGCTTTGGGGATGCATGTGACCTATGTCCCTTGGACCTTAATAACGATGAAGATGGCGATTCTATTTGTGGTGAAGTGGATAAATGTCCCGCTGTAGCAGACCCAGAACAAGCTGACTTTGACGGCGACGGACTCGGTGATTTCTGCGACCGCTGCCCAGCGGACGCGACCAATGACCCAGACCGAGATAATGTCTGCAATGACATCGACCTCTGCCCTGATGTCCCGGATCCAGATCAGCGAGACCGAGATGGTGACGGTTTAGGAGATGCCTGCGATGGATGCCTTCTCGGGGGCGGCTCAGATCCTGATCGGGATGGCGTGTGTGATGTTTCAGATAACTGCCCACGATTTAGAAATCCCGACCAATTGGATACCGATGCCGACGGCCTCGGTGATGTGTGTGATTTATGTCCTAACGATGGAGACAACGACCTAGATGAAGATGGTCTATGCGGTGATTTAGATGTCTGTCCCGGTATCCCGGACCCAGCGCAGGATGATGCTGATGAAGACGGTATCGGTGACCGATGCGATGAAGACATCGACGGCGATATGGTGGACAATGACGATGATAATTGTCCATTTTTAAGTAATGCAGATCAGGCGAATACCTTCGGTGGGCCTCCCGGTGATGTATGCGAACTCCTGTTTTTCTACGAGGACTTCGAATGCGAAGACGGTGTAGATGATTGCAATCCAATCGCTGGATGGGAGCAGAGTGGACGCTGGGTTTCTGATGAGTCAGCTGCTAAAGAAGGGGACTTCGGGCTGGTCGAGGGGAATAATCAGCGAACCCAGATCGTGGCCATAAATTCTCCCCCTATGGATTTGACCCGCAGCGAGCGGCCTCGACTGACATTCTGGGTTCGGCGGCAGGCTAACCAGGCGTTTTTTGTCGATGTGTTTATCGATCGCAATCTGCGCGACTCATTCCGTGTTGTCGGGTCCGGGAATGCAGATCGCATTCTGCCCAATGGATACGAGCTTTATACCTTCGACCTGAGAGGCTTTGAGGGCCGGGATGGGGTTCGTTTGCGTTTTAGAATGACGGGCCAAGGAGGGTTTGGTCGTCTGTCTTTTGACGAAATTACCGTCGATGAAAATCCAAGACCGCCCTCTGTTGGAATTCCATTTAGAGAACAATTCGATAGTTTAGAAAACTGGCGGGTCGCCGAGAACGGATGGAGCCTAGGCGGTCCGGCATGGACTCCAGAATTTGCGGCAACTTTGCCGGCTGGTCCGGCTAAGCAAGGGACATCGATCATTGAGTTAAGATGGGGGATCGACCTGCGTGCAACCCGGAATCCGCGAGTCGTCGTCTGGTCGAGAACGGGCGCGGCCTTGCGGGGACTACAGCGGCTGGAAATGGTGATCGACCCAGAGAATGCTGCGGGTAAATCAGTTCGCCTTTTGAGTGGAGACGGGAATACCTTGTTTTCCAAATCGGAGATCAGTCTCCTAGACCAGGTCGGCGATCCGGATGTTCGCATTAGGTTCATTTTCTACCATGAGGGACAAGTAAACCCGGCGGTGTTCTTGGATAGTTTGTCTATTGAAGAGACACCACGGCCAGCGCCTCCCGTGCTGACTCCTTTCACGGTGGATTTCCCCTCTGAAAAAGTAGAGATGTTGACTGAGGGATGGGATGTTGTACGGGGCGTCAATGGGCGAGGCCGGTTGGTCACGACCATGCAGAACCTACCTCTCGCCAGCAAAGCGAAGGTTCGGATTGGGTCCTTCGATCTGACGGGCTTGCGCAATCCCTTATTGAGGATTTTTGCGCGTTATCAGTTGAGGGCGAGAAGCCAGGCTCTTCGGGTTCTACTGCAGCCGCTCGAGCATTTACCGAGGCAGCATACCCTTGTGAGTTCGAACGCAGGCGGTCAGAGTGGAGTTGTGGATCGATTTGATATCCCCCTGAATCAGGTCCGTGGGGACCGAGCACTCAGTGTGCAATTCTTGGTTGAAACTGGAACAGTTGGCGCCGATGCCGGCGTCGAAATTGAGCGGGTAGAGCTGGTTGAAGATCCAAGTCGTAACGACCTTGATGCGCTTAATTTGGATGACTTTGAGGACGGAACACTCTGGGACCCAGTCAGCGGCAGCTGGACGGTCGTTCCTCAGGTGGGGGTTGATGGGAGCCGGGGATTGCTTGCGCAGGCGACCAGAGATGAAAATGGTTGGGGAGGCCAGTCGGTCCTTGAATTAGGTGGCCGATTGGATTTTACCAATGTCGTGAATCCACGTATCGAGATGGATGCCAGCTTTCTGACCATGGCAAATAACCAGCGCCTGCACCTTAATGTTGAGTCGAGAGATTTGAGACAAACGATTCGCCTTGCGCGGTTTGGCGATAATACCAGCCGTTCGTCCGAAGGGTATCAGCGTCTTGAGCAAGACCTGAGTGCGTTCGGAGGCCATGAAGAGGTCGTGATTCGCTTCGAGGTGGTTGGCCAAGGTGATTACACGTTTATGTTAGATAATATTTCGATTACGAGCCTGGGCGAAGAGCTGAGTGGCCTTCTGCAGGTCGACTCCCAAGACCCCTACGTCGCCTATTTGAATGGTGATGAAGTCACTCGGGGCAATCGGTATCGAGTCGCGGAGGCCGTCAGAGTGACACCTCGAATTGGTACCAATGTACTGGCCATTGAAGGTGATTTTGACAGCGTAAACCGCAAATTTATCGCCGCGTTGGACCTTGGACTTGGCGTTCATCACATCACGGGCCTTGGCGGTTGGGTGGGATCGGATCGGGCCGACATTGGTTGGAATGGCCTTAATTTCGGGGCTGCGGAAACCCCGTTAGGCGACTTTGAAGACCGAGCAGATTTCATTGGTTTGGGAGCCGCACTGCCCGAACAAGATGCGTGGCGGACCACTGGGAATGCTTGGGGGGTACGGCCCGATTCGGTGGGTAGTTTCGGCCAAGCCATTGGTGGTTTGGGTGGGACATACGCGGCCACATCATTGGAAGGCGGCGCGCAAGCGCTGGGGCATTTGTATTCTAAGCCCTTTGCCTTGGACCGTGGCTTTTTACATTTTAGGCTCGCTGGTGGTGCATATGCAGACGGGCATGAAGGCGGATGTACATGTGCGCGTTTGTGGCGGCTGGATGAAGCGGGCGATCGTGTGGACCTTCTGGACACATGGACTGCAGCCAATAGCACAACTCTGGAATGGCAACGTTTTGCAGTGCCACCGGAGCATGAAGGTACCCGGGTGCAGCTGGAATTTGCCGATGAGAGTGTGAATAACTTCTTTGGTTTCCTCATTGCCGATGATGTTTATTTGTCTGACGTCTCGACACCGCGTGGTGTGTGGATGAACACGACCCGTCACGATCCAGCCGGCCGACACGAAAGCCATGTTGACTGGCCCTTAATGAATCTTGGATTGGCAGCCCGATGGATCAGCGGGTCGCAGAACAACCATCGGTATTTCCGTTTTGAATTCGAGGTTGAAGATACCGATGGTGACGGCATTGCTGATGCCAATGACCTGTGCCCAGATGACCCGGATGCAGAGCAGTTAGATTCCAACCATAACGGCATTGGCGATGCATGTGATATTTGCGCAGAGTGTGAAAATATCGCGGCTGGTCTGCGAGCAACGGCGACATCGGTCTACAATAATAATTACAACGCGCAGCGCGTCACGGACGGGGCGTATCACGGCACACGCAGTGTGCAAGAATCCGATGTGACCTACGACTATTGGCTGTTGCGCGCCAGAAACCAAGGGCATGTGGAAGTCAATTTGATGGTACCCCATCGGATTTGTTCGGTGCGCTGGATCAATGCCAATAATAATGGTCGGCACGATTACTCCACCGCCGATTGGCGTCTCGCAATCTTTGATGGTGATGTGGAAGTCCAAGTTGATGAAGGCAGTGAGCCTGAGTATCCGGCCCTCCGATGGGTGACCACCCAGTTTGACGAATGCCAGATAGGTAATCGGGTTCGATTCTACGTCGATTCTTGGAATCAGAGTGGAGGCGGGATTTCAGAGCTGGAGATTTATGGTGAGCCTTTTGTTGGCCCTTAATCTAAGCCAAGCTGTGTTGGTTATGAGGAGCGTACGACTGTGACAACTATTCTTGCGGCTCTGGTCTTTATGGCAAGTCCACCCGTCGTTGACCCTGGCGTGACAGTGGTCTCGCCGCGGCACGTTGTCTTAGCGGTTTCTCCGGGTGAAATGCCAAGCGATAACCCTGAGAACTATGCGATTTTGAGCCAAGACGACCCGAGCTTTGGTCAAGTTACGTATCCGAATCGCGTCTTCTTGAAGGGGCTTCCTGAACGCCTGGTCGAGGATCAGGGCCGGCCGTATCCGAGCATCCAAAAGTATGAAGTCATCCTGGAGTTACCAAGCCCTCTTACGCTGGGATCCAACTACCAATTTGGGATTTTGGATCGTGGTGATGACTTTCTGTATGTCCATCATCCCGATTTGAACTGGTCTCCGTCGATCAAGGTAAACCAGGTCGGTTACCTGCCCGAAGCTTTAGGGCGCTGGGCCTATGTCAGCTATTGGTTGGGGTCTATGCCAGCTATGGAATTGACGCCTGAAGAGCGTCGTTTTTCTGTGTTCAACAGTGCCACAGGCGCTGAAGTGCTGACCGCGAGCATGCAACTGCGTTCCCCTGCTGAGCAGCGGACAGAAGATGCCTATATGAACAATTATAGTTTGGCGAATGTTTTCGAATTGAATCTATTTCAATTAGTCAATGCTGGTGAGTTCTATATTGTCTGGCATGGTGTGGGGCGATCTTGGCCTTTTAGGGTGGGAGAGGATGTTTATGACGATGCCTTTATCACCGTATTTAAAGCGCTCTATCATCAACGGTGTGGCACGGAACTTGTAGAGCCGTTCACTAACTTCACCCGAGGGGACTGCCCGTATGCAGATCGGATTGTGCGCTCAGAGTTCGATGTCATTGATGGCGCTGTCTCCCCGTTTGGGACTCTCCCTAACGAAGCGACAGAGAACCCCCTTGACGTCGTTGGCGGCTATCATGACGCCGGTGATTTCGACCGCCGAATACAACATATGGCGAGCGTTGATGCCCTCGTTGATCTCTTTGAGATCGACCCGGTTCGTTTCGCGAGAGATGACCTAGGTATTCCAGAGAGTGGAAACGGTGTGCCGGATGTACTTGATGAAGCGCTGTGGGGGGTTGAGTTTTTTCGGCTTTTACAAGGCAATGATGGTGGTGTGCCGTCTGGGGTCGATGCTGTCGGCCCATACGTCTACGCATCGAGCGTGCTTGCATCCTACCGTTATGCGACCGCAGCGGCCAAATTAGCCCGTGCCTATAAGGATTGGGATGAAGGCGTCGCACGAGACGTTCTAAACAGTGCGACCAGAGCCTTTGATTGGGCGGAGGCTAATCGGCCGATGGACTGGGAGCATGATACGTATTGGGATGCCTGGGCTGCGGCTGAGCTATTGAAGACCACAGGCAGTGGGCAGTACGACCAGGCATTTATCGACTACATGCCGTTTCGGGATGACGATCTTATCTTTAGCGTACCTCGATTTGTCGGCGATGCCATCATACCACCCTTGTTGGCTTATATGAGTATCGAACGAGCCTCCGCAGAGCATAAAGAAGCCGTTGAGGTCGTCCTCAGCAATCGCAGTTCATATTGGCTAGACAGTGCGCAGGGCATGGGGTACCGGACCGTAAAGCATCCGTTTGCATCTATCATTCTAGGGAGTTATACGACGCCTGTTTATTCGGGTTTTCTGTTCCGTTTATACGAGCTTTTTGGCGGAGACGACTTTGTTGAATGGGGAACCTATACCTGCGATTTGTCGCTGGGTTCGAACCCAGCTGGGTATAGCTGGGTGACGGGGCTAGGGAGCCGGTCTGTTGAGCGGCCTTTGCATCTTCACAGTCTGAGCGATGCGGTCGAAGCGCCGGTGCCAGGCATTACAGTGTACGGACCTTGCGGCGCCGATAGCTGCTTGGACAATCAAGGAGCCATCAGTACAGCCCGAGACGCCTTTCTTCCTCAGATGGCCGACTGGCCCATGGGTGAACGATTTGCCGATGTCTCATTTATCCCAGCGTTCAACGAATTTACCATCCAAGAGTCTATCGCACCGACGCTTTTTGCCTTTGGTTATTTAGCCCAATTGGACGGCGGTCAGCGTGCGGGTGAGGCAAGTGGAATGGGTGGCAATGGTGGAGCCGGCGATGGCGGCAGCGATGGCGGATCAACCGGTATGGGTGGCTCAGCAGGCGGGTCCAATGCCGCAGGCGGATCCATGGGCGGAACAGGTGGAGCCAGTGGAGCTGGAGGCGCTGCAGGTGCCCAGCCGGTCGATGACGACGGTGGCGTCTCCGACGACGAGAATAATTTGGATGATGGAGGCGTCGAGTCTGGCGCCTCATCAGAGTCAGGTGGATGCGCAGCCGCATCCAATGAGCAGGGAGTCGGATTGGCTCTTATCTTGTTGCTCGCTATAGGTGCTTTGAGGAGGAAACGGTGTCATACAGGCTGTTAATCGCCTTTTTGTCTCTGGTCTGGTTAGTCAATTGCGGAGGGGACGAGGCGGCTCAACCGGTCTCTGACTTTGGCGTTGATATTGGCTCGCGGGACAGTGATGCTGACGGGATTGCCGATAACGTTGACAACTGTCCAAACGTTCCAAACCCAGATCAGGCTGACTTAGATGAAGACGGGGTGGGGGATGACTGTGATCCCGATGACGATGGCGACGGTGTAGCGGATGAAGCAGACGCCTGTCCAAGGCTAGCGGACCCGGAAAGGGGAGACCACGATCAGGATGGTCTCGGAGACGCCTGCGACGACGACGATGATGGTGACGGCGTTAGCGACGATGTCGACCTTTGTCCCTTCGATCCGACAGATGATGGTCAAGACCAAGACGGGGACGGCCTGGGCGATCCATGCGACTTCGATATCGATGGAGATGAAGTTTTAAATGATGACGATAATTGTCCATTTATAGAAAACACAGCCCAGGAAGATAACGATGGAGACGGCTTGGGCGATGGATGTGATGATGACACCGATGGGGATACGATTGGCGATACTGACGACAATTGTAGACTCGTGCAGAATGCCGAGCAGGATGACCTCGATCTAGATGGCGTTGGTGATGCCTGTGATGATGAGCAAGACGGAGACGGACTTTTGGACAGTCAGGATAACTGTCCACGCATTTTGAATCCGGACCAGGCCGATTCCGATCTCGATGGGATTGGCGATGAGTGTGATATCTGCCCCAATGATGCAGAGAATGACGTTGACTTGGATACGGTGTGTGGCGACCTCGATAATTGCCCAACTGTAGAGAACTTGGAACAGACCGACGATGATGCCGATGGCATTGGTACGGCCTGTGACGTGTGCCCTCTTGATCCATTGAATGACGATGATACCGACGGGATTTGTGGGTCGGTCGATAACTGCATTGATGCTGAGAACCGTGAGCAGATTGACGCTGACCGCGATGGCATCGGTGATGCCTGCGATGCATGTCCCGATGATGGCGATAACGATAGAGACCAAGATGGGGTCTGTGGTGACGTTGATATTTGTCCTCTTGCAGCCGATCCGGATCAGCTCGATCAGGATGGCGACGGCTTAGGAGATGCGTGCGATTTATGTCCGAGCGATGAACTCAATGATGGAGACGCGGATAGCGTATGTGGCGATCGAGATAATTGCCCCGAGATCACAAACCCCCTTCAAGCAGATCTAGATGGCGATGGCGTTGGTGATGCCTGCGATGAGTGTGTTGCAGCCGGTCCAACGGATCCAGACGGGGATGCGATTTGTGGGATTAATGACAACTGCCCTACGGTCGCTAACGAGGCTCAAATCGACCGTGATGACGATGGTTTGGGAGACCTATGTGACGCCTGTGGTCTGGACCCGAATAATGACATCGACCAGGATGGGATTTGCGGTGATGTAGATACCTGCCCAGAGGTCTATGACCCAACACAGCCGAACGACGATGGCGATGGCTTTGGCAATGCCTGTGATCCAGATTCAGACAACGATGGCATAGACGATCTGGCCGATAACTGCCCCCTCGCTGTCAATCCGGGTCAAGAGAATACCTTCGGAGATGCGCGTGGCGATGTGTGCGAAGATCTCTATTTCTACGATGATTTTGAGAATGGTTTGGACCAGTGGACCATTCATTCTGGCGGCTGGACAACCAGTGTTGAGGCAGCCGTTGATGGAGAGTTTGGTTTGGTTGACCAAGTCGGTCTGTCTAATACTCGGACCACGTATAGGATCGAGACGCCCACCCTCGACCTCACTAATGCCTACCAGCCTCGTGTCTGGTTTCAAGCGCGTTTTGATCTCGTGAGGGATTACTTCACTGTCGATATCGTCTCGAACGGATCGCGGATTCAGACGATTAATCTTGTCGGCACAGGGAATTTAGGTCGGGAGTTTCGGACCTATCAGGTTGATCTAACCGACTATGCCGGTCGTGACGACATCTCCATTGAATTGAGATTTGGCAATCGCAACAGCGCCGGGCTTGGTGTGTGGATCGATAACTTCAAGGTCGATGAACGCCCGATGCGACCCTCTCACGTATTGCCGTTCTCCGACTCCTTCAATGACCTGAGTCGATGGAATCAACTAGGGAACGTCTGGCAACTGGGACGAACCGCTTGGGATGGTGCGACGGCCGCTGAGCATTCAGCCTTCGAGGCATCCAGAAAAGGCGTCGGTATCTTGGAGTTAGCTCAAGGATTAGACCTACGGGGGAGCCAGAGACCGGTGTTAAGTTTTTGGATGAAGCACGGGGCGTTTAGCGCTCAAAATCGACTGAGTGTGCATTTGTTACCATCGGACCCAGATCGAGAAATCGTTCAGGTGATTCCAGTCGAGTCGGGCAACAACGGTTATTTTGAGAAATTCTCTGTGGAACTAACAAGTTTAATTGGTGATCCGGATGTGAGGCTTCAGTTTCGTTACAGCCACATGGCCAACAATGCGCCCAATGTCATTTTAGATGACGTGGAGATTGTAGATGTCCGGCGCGTCGAGAGCCGAACTCTTCCATTTGACGCGTGGGTCCCCGATGCCGCTCTCGCTGCGGAAACGGGAGGGTGGGGCGTTGTCGAGGAGCCAATCGGTCAGCCGTCATTGAGAAGTTCAGCCATGGGCCAGGTCTTGAATAGTCGGGTCCGACTGCGCTTGGGGGATTTTGATTTTAGCGACTTAGAACAGCCTGTTTTCTCGGTCTGGGTTCGCTATGCGATCCGTGCTGATCGACAGCGGTTCGTGATTCGAGCAAAGACGGCTGACGAAGACATAGAAATTCCGATAATTGATCCCGTCGGACGTGACCTTCGAAATGGCCAGTTTGAGCGCATCGATATACCCATGGGGGTATTAGCCGGTCTGCCCTCAGTGGAGATGTTCCTCGAAGTGACGACAACCGATGATGCTTATTTCGGTGTCGACATTTCCAGGATTCTCATCGGTGAACGTGAGACGACCGACTCCATTCTTGCGCCCGTATTCTGGGACTTCGATACGGACGCGCCAAGCTTACAAAAAATAGCGGGTCGTTGGACGCTCGCTGAAAATGTGGGTCGAAACGTCGGCACGGCCCTGCGGCTGGTGAGCAGGCTAGGTTTGCGCGGCATCGCATCGACAGATACAGTTCGACTGCTGCCGCCTATTGACTTGAGGCCACTGGACAGACCGGAGGTGAGTTTTTGGGTAAAGCACTTCAATGTGCCGCAGGAGCATGTGTTTAAGGTGCATGTTCGGACTGTTGAGCGGGGCAGTTGGACCCATGTGATCAGTCGTTCTGAAGGTGAGACTCATATCCGGAGTGATGGCTACCAGCGGTACGTCGTACCCCTCGATGCCGTTGCCGGTGCCGCGTCGGCGACGATAGAATTCACGGCCACGACGTGGAGTAATCTGCCCTTGGATGTCGGTGTAGATGACATTCGGGTGGAAAGCCGAGGGTCTGTTCCATTGGCCGAGTTGATTGTCGATGCCAATGACAGCTACACCGTCTACCTTAACGGTGATGAGGTAGGCGTGGGCCGCGAATGGTTAGCCGGAGAGCGTCATTATCTCCGCTTACAGCCTGGCGCTAACGTACTCGCATTTGAGGTGGATGGCACGGGGGTCGGGCCCGCTCTGACAGCTGGGCTTAAGTTTGGCTCTCTGCTGGTGCGCACTGGGGCGTCTGGTTGGAAGTCCAGCACAATTCAAATCGATGGGAGCATAGAAGAGGGTTGGATGAACCTCGCATTCGACAGTGTGCCCTGGGCTAATGTGCCGACAGATGGTCCCTTACCCAGTGAGATAGGCGGCGGTTACCTGGGCTTTGATGTTGAGATGGGGGCTCGTTTTGTGAGCAATCCTGACGGCGGAACCCGTCAGTATTTTAGACGGGTGTTTACTCTCGACGATGAAGACCAGGATGAGGTGCCCGATGCCGTTGATCTGTGTCCCTTGGACCCGACAGGCGCAGAGCGAGATTCCAATGGTAATGGGCTTGGCGACTCATGCGATTTTTGTCCAAATTGTCCAAACCTAGCCTACGGAAAAGCCGTGACCGTGAGCGGTAATCCGAGCGAAGCGGCTCTTGTGAATGATGGCCAGGTCACATTTGGAAGTTGGCAATCCAATGCCAACACGGGATGGGCCCGCGTTGACCTTGGGGCCCGTTACAGCGTGTGTTCCGCGCGTTGGTACAATTCTAATCGAGGTGTACTCAATAAGGGCGTCCGGGTTTGGCGTATGACCGTGACCGATGAAGAGGCTGAAGAAGTTGAGGTCGGCTCTGGGGACGAAGGCGCTGGGCCAGCAAACGGTCTACCGCACTTAGTGGATTTTGGGCTATGCCAGCCCGCTCGGTACGTCACATTCTATATCGACCAAAGTCAGGGCGATCGCGCGACCTTGGCCGAGCTGCAAGTCTATGGTGAGCCGCTCTGAAGCGGCCTGGCAACTGTCCTTCGGGTCGAAACGTCTCACGGTGTCTTAGTAGACAGTTGTCGTTGGCGCGCTCCAACGGTCAGACGCTGATGAGCCTGTGGTCGACTGAGTTCGTTACATAAAATCCGACGGTCTATTTTCAGCTGTGCGTAAACGTCGACAGCGCAGATGCAGCTTGCGTTCATGTTAGTAGCCGATGGGGGAGGCGTCGACCATTTGACCTTTGCCCAATAGAACGCGGATGCGGTTTGTACTCGGGTTATTGACCGAAGGGTGAAGCCTCGAAGACCCGGTCTATTTCTAAGAAGCGTTGCTCATCATCGGTCCAAACAACACTGCCTACTTCCCAGAAATCATTGGTTTCGCGAAGCTCTTTCTCTCCTTCATAAGCTAATTCGCCGGCCAGATAAATCCGGACGGTCGCTATGCTTGTCCCGTAGTCGCCTCCGCCAAAATTGGCCATGGACGCCCTGAAGTAATGAGCACCCACATCATAGGGGCCGCCGAGGCGTTGTGTGCTTTCTGGATTATCTAGATTGATATTCTCGGGACCTCCGCCACCGATGTCATCTATATCTAAGGATGGATCATCGGCGAACTGGTTAGGGATGCCCCAGTCTGGCCGAGGATTGATGTAGTAGCAGTCGTAAAGTGCATCGAACCAACCCATTCGAGCTGGATGGCCGAGGTGCAGGTCCACATCAGCCCCCATATCGTCGTCGTCATCATTGCGTGGCGTGGTCCAGAGGAGCTGGACATGGATGTCCGCCAACGGTTCGGCCACGATGCGCACGCGCGAGCCGGGCTGTGGACATGCGTCACTTGGAGCCATCGCCCCCAATCGATCGGTCACATTGAGTTCCACCAAGTATTCGCCGGCAATATCGACAAAAAACTCCGCGGTTGGGGTTGCACTGTCGTCTGGCGGGCCTCCGTCTTGAGGGCGGACTGGGTCAGTAAAGGACTCAACAGGGGATGCCGTCGATCCATTGGGCCGTTGAATCACGGTCCATTCATACCGAATCGGTCGGCCATCCGGTGCGTCAACATCTGTTGATGCCGACCCATCGAGAGTGATCACGTCTAAAGGCGCCACCAAGTATTCTTCTTGTGTCACACGCGCCTCAGGGCACTCGTTTTGGCTTCCACGACCGTTTAACGGCACTTCGATCACCGGCGTGTAGGGGTCATTACTTTCTACGAACAACGAGCCGCCGTATGCAATCTCTTCGTCGGGTGTAAACTGGACGACCAGATTATGGCCTGGGTTCTCCTGCTGCTCATCGTTAAACGTGGCGGCAGGCAGTCTGAGGGGCAAGGGCGGCACTGTATCGTCTGCAAGGCTGAACGCACCATGACCCGCTTCAATACGGAGTGCATCTATCCGCAGGGGCTCCAGGCCGCAACTCTCAATGGTCAACGGTCTTGGATTCAGGCCGCCCAGCAAGCCTGCACCAAAATCGATTCGTTCAGGAATGACTTGGATGCAGGGCGACGAGCCATTCGCCGTCAGGGGGATATTGGTAATGGGCACGATAGAATTACTGGTTATCGTCAACTCGCCGTCATCTGGCCCCGAGATAGGAGGGGCGTAGTGAATGGTGATTTCTATTGTCCGGTTTGGAGACAAGCCAGCTTGTCCGTCCTGATCAGGATCCTGTAGAATTATGGGGTTCTCCGCTGGGTTGACTCCACCAATCGACAGTCTGAAATCCTGGGAGCCGTTGATTGTCATGTCTTCAATCGTCAGCGTGGTCTGACCAAAGTTTGTCGCGACGAGGACCTCCTCGGCTTCATCTCCCGCTCGAACCCGCCCAAAATCGATGGCGGTAGGCATCACGCTTAACTCTGCACCAGACTCGGCTCCTTCTATGGGAATGGCTAGATTCCGATTCGACCGATCGTTGGTCTCAACTGTGATTCGACCGCGCGGGACGACTGCCTGTCGGGCCAAATACGTTAGATGAAGTCTCATGGTCTCTTCTGGCGCTAAGTCGATTGCGTCTGGGAAGTAGCGTCGACCATCTTCGATGCCACGCCGTTGTTGAGCTTCATCACCTCGGGACCAATACAGGTCGAACTCGGATCCAAATTGACCCGTGAAGTTGATTAAGCGCAAAACGCCTGAGCCTACATTGCGGACCGTAATCGACTGTTCCGCCATTTCGCCCGGTACCTTTTTTGGAATGACAAATGACGGGGCTGACAGTTGGATCGTGCCCGTCTGCTCAGCTCGTAGGCCCTCATCACAACCGGTTAGGCTAAGCCATAAACACGCAGATAAGAGTCCAGCGGCAAATTTGTATAGTGGTGGCAAAACAGATGCTCCGAGGTCGATAGGTTTCCATCCTAGCGGTCTCTAGGTTACATTGTTATTGCGTTGACCGCAAAGGTTGTGGCTATTACCTAGCGCAAGTGGTTTGGTGATGTCATGACGGCAAGAATAGATCGCGTTTGCGCCGTTTTTTTTGATAACAGATACAGGGGGTCTGGTGGTCTCTTTAAGTGCTCAGAGTATGCGCGTTTTACGAGAACGCGTTCCGCTTTTTGCCAATTTTGATGATGGCGAATTGACGACGCTGATGCATCGCTGTCGGCGCCGTGAATTATCGGGTGGCGACGTGCTTATTTCAGAGGGAACGCTTGCGACCAAGTTATTCATAGTGGTGAGTGGTCAGGCCGGTGTCTATCGTTCATTGGCGGGGCGGAGCGAGCTGATTGCAACTTTAAAACCGGGGGCTACGGTTGGTGAGGTTGGAATTGTTGACAGGGCGCCAAGGTCAGCCAAAGTGGTGGCCGAGGGAAGCACGGTTATACTTGAGATTGAATTGTCCGTTTTGGAAGAGTCTGAGTTGGGCATGCGTATGAAATTGTACCATAATCTGGCCTCTATTCTTGCAGGTCGAGTTCGAGCGACCAATGAGATGCTCGATATGGTCGCCCAGAGAAGCGATAGTGTTCTCACCGATGATGGTGTCTTGGTGCCCTCACTTAATGATGTGTCAATGGCCGGCGTGCATGCGGAAGGGGCCGATTTCTCGTCTGGGGTGTTCACAGGAGCAAACTTCGAAAACGCCAGCTTTGAAGGGGCAGTTTTTACAAATGCATCCTTCAAAGGGGCCGACTTAGCGGGGGTTGCCTTTGATGAGGACTATCTCATCGGCGTTCATGGCCCTGACCCTGACCCTGACGCTGAAGACGATAGTGATGAAACCGAGAGCATTCCCAGTCCGCTTGAAACCAGCGACTCAGTGGACGACTGACGCTCACAAGCCCGCCCGTGCGACCCGCTTTTACAACTGGAGCTTACTCTCAGAGGGGGGGGCCTTCGATGATGAAGCGAACTCGTCTATTGTTAGCCCGACCCTTTTTATTTTGATTCGTTGATTTAGGACTCGCCTTACCAACCCCCTCGGCGAAGAGACGCGTCTTGAGTTCGCTGGCTGGTTTTGATTTTCGAACCAGGTAGTCGCGGATCGCCTGAGCCCTCGCTTGCGACAAGTACCGATTAAAGTCTGCGCCGCCTAAGTTGTCTGTATGCCCCTCGATGCGGACACGCAGCTCAGCGTTCTTTTCAAGAATTCTGAGCACGGCCCGAAGCACTTTTCGACTTTTGCGCTTTGGGATGACCTGCCCATGATCAAAATGAATTTCCTCTGTAATCCGAATCTCGCCCTTGGACTGGATGGCGAGGACTTTGTCCGGACACCCATCGTCGTCTTTTACGTTATTGTAGTTCTCCGGCTGGTTTGGGCAGATGTCGTCAACATCCAGTATTTTGTCCTTATCGTTATCGGCATCGGGACACCCATCGCTGTCCTCAAACTGGTCTCTATCCTCGGGGCTGTCTGGGCACTTATCCTCAGTATCCAAGACCCCATCGTTATCCCTGTCTAGCTCTGGACAGCCATCAGCATCGTCAAGTTGGTTTATATTTTCTGCCTCGTCCGGGCATGCGTCATCGGCATCACGTATCCCATCGCGATCATTGTCTAAATCGGGGCACCCATCGTCGTCTTCAAAACCATCATAATCTTCGGCATCAATAGGACACTTGTCATCGAGGTCTAGAATCTTATCGCTGTCGTTGTCTGGGTCGGGACACCCGTCTTGGTCTTGGAAACCATCCTGATCTTCCGGTTCAGCCGGACATGTGTCGTCCGGATCCTTGATGCCGTCCTTGTCCGAATCTGGGGGCTCACAGCGTGGATCATTTAGATGGGGCTTGGATCCACTGCAATCGGGTGGGTGCTGACCGAAAGCGTGAACGTAGGTGACTTCAAATAGCCCCTGAAAACCGGGCAGCGCAGCGCTTTCGGTCAGGGCAGCGGTTGTCGCCAAGCCAAGCCGTAAGGCGCGTGCCGCCTTAAAGTAAATCCCACCGAGCCATTCGGATGCGGTCGCACTCTCCGAGCCAAAGGAACCATATTGAAGATGGCTTTTAAGGCCGCTCGCCAGGGTCATGGAATTCAAGAAGCTGGGCGTCCATTCTGCCACAAATCCAGCAAGTAGACGGTCGGATTGCTCGATGCCAAGCACATCGATGGGTTCGCGCAATTCATAGCCAAGCTGGAAGGTGACCCGACTCGGCCCAATGGTTCGAGTCATGAGGACACTGGGACTCAAGACGACGCTTGCCTCGCGAAGCCATGCCACTTTGGTGGCAATAGGAATGATGATGGGAACGTCGAGAGCGACCGCCATCGACCCAGCGGACCAGAGTCTTGTTTTACTGGTCAGGCGAAGATCTCCAATGCCTGTGGTCTCTAGACCGTCGAGGCCTCGGCCAGGCAGCTGACCCGATTGATCGAGGAGAGCAAGGGTTTGTAAACTGATTTGAGTTCGACCGAAAAGGCCCAATGCGGCACCAATGAGCAGTGTCTGCTGATGATCGATCAAGCTCCTTAACCAGCGCCCGTTCTCGTCTACAACGCCAAGAGGTCGATAGGCACTTTGCAATTGCGATTCCAGATGCAAGTCGAGATGTCGCAGTAGACTCGCCCGGCCAACGCTGAGCGCGGTGGTTCCAGGGTCTGGGTAGTAGATGCGTGTGCTTAGGGGCGTCTGGCGTGCCTGGGGATGCTCGGCGCCGAGGGCTATACCCATGCTGCAAACCAGTAAAGCACAGCCGATCATGAACACCCATGTGGATTTCAGCCTCATCATGCGCTGGACTCGCGACGGCGTTTTGAACTCAATCCAATCAAGAGAACTAGAAACAGGAAGAGGCTAGCTGGAGAACGGCTGCCCGCCGATGCGCACCCAGCGGTTCCACCGCCCAGACGGCCATCCTGTTCAAACCAGCCGTAGCCATCATCGCTTGGGTCAAGCCGGTTTGTGTCGTGAAGATTCGTTTCTGTTTCGTCATTGACGCCGCCATTATCCGAGTCTGTATCCCGGAAATCCGCCACCCCGTCTGAATCACTGTCGATGGGTGGCGTTGTCAGGTCGTCATCTCCCGCCTCTAGCCGATCGGGGATCGTGTCATTATCCGAATCCAGATCTAAAGCGTCAATAATGCCATCCTGGTCGGCGTCAAGTGGCTGGTCCGGGTTGTCTCCAAATTCATCTCCGTCTGAAATTGTGTCCCCATCGGAGTCGGCTAAGCTGGGATCCGTTCCATTATCAGCCTCATCTTCATCGCTAACACCATCCCCGTCAGAATCGCCACTGAAGTCATCGGAGGGGTCCAGTGGATCCGTATCATTTACGAGCAACTCCGTCCCATCATCGATGCCCCCTCGGTCTGTATCAGCCTGACTGGGATCAGTCTCACCAAGGTCGGGTTCGAACCGCCCGTTAAAGTTTGAGTCCTCCTCGCCGTCGCTGAGTAGGTCGCCATCCGTATCTGACACCAGGGGATCAGACTCGGTCATATCAACCCGACCATTTCTATTGCGATCCTCAGCGCCGTCAGGAATCCCATCATTGTCTGTATCCGCTTTTCTCGGATCAGTAATGGTGTTGGGGTCCAAGTCCAGCACTGACCCCAACTCGAGACCGTCTGTCAACCCGTCTGAATCTGTATCTTCGTTTAATGGGTTTGTGCCAGCAACGTTGATTTCAATGCCATCGGGCAGGCCGTCTCCATCTGTATCGGCTTCAAGAACATTGGTTTCTCCAGGGTCTGTCAGTCCGTTGCCATTGCTGTCTTCTTCGCCATCGAGCAGGCCATCGGCATCCGTGTCCCGTGAAAGCGGGTTTGCCTCGCGATCGGGGTCCCATTCGCCATCTGCATCTAGGTCTTCCTGGCCATCTAAGAGTCCATCATTGTCGGTATCCGGGTTGGTTGGCGACGTTGAGCCAGCCCCATAAGCACCCCGTACTTCCGTGCCGTCGGTGAGTCCATCAGCATCGGTGTCGGGATCACAGGGATTAGTCGATTCAGCGATGACACGGTCGCCCTCGACCTCGAAGAGTTGGTATTCGAAGAGGCTGGAGAGCCCATCGCGGTCGGGGTCGTCTGCCCCATCGGACGAATCCAGCGGGTCGAGTCGCCCTTGGACATTCTCGGAGCAGTTCTCTGGAACGGAGTAGCGCACCTCCCAGCCGTCGTCCATGCCGTCATTATCGGTATCGTAGATATTCGGATCTGTTTCAGTATTTTGCCGTTGCCCGTCTCCATTGACGTCTTCTTGTCCGTCTTTTAGTCCATCACCATCTGAGTCCTGAAGGAGAGGATCGGTCCGCGTGGCGGAATCTAGGTCCGGGGTAAAGCCTGCAGGGTCCGTGTTTGTTTGACCTGCGCGATTCCGCTGGGGCTCAGTCAGACCAAGTTCTAGACCGTCACTGAGGCCATCGGCGTCTGTGTCGCTCTCTGATGGATTAGTGCCGCCGATGGACACATCTCTGCGACGAATACCTCGTTCGCTACCGTCGAGCAGGCCATCATCATCCGTGTCTGCATCGTTTGCGTCTGTGATGTAGCGGTTGCCGAGCGCGAAATATTCCTGGGAGTCCGACAAGCCGTCGGCGTCTGTATCAACCGAGTTCGGATCGGTCTCGGTCACAGCGTTCTCGAATCGATCGCTCAACTGATCGCCATCTGTATCAATACCCAAATCGTTTGGGTTGCTAGGATCGGTATCATCTGCCAGCTCGACAAAATCAAGAATCCCATCTTGATCTGTGTCGGGTGAACACGGATTCAAGTCTGGGCTTTCGAGTTCTTGACCGTCCGGGAGACCATCAAAATCAGAATCCGGCTCGAAGGGATCCAGGCAGTTGACGAGTAAATTGTCCGATCGACGATTGTCATGCTCGATGCCATCGGGGACACCGTCTCCATCGCTATCATCATTAAAAGGGTCGGTGCCATAGAACTGTTCCCAGCCATCGTGTAGGCCATCGGAATCGGCGTCGGCACGCGTCGGGTCGGTTTCATCTCCGTCTCCCGGTTCAAAGCGGTCATCCCCATCCACGTCGCCTGCGGACGCCCCATCACCGTTGGCATCCTCAACACTGTCATCCAACCAATCGTCGTCCGTATCCCGTTTGTAGGGATTGGTCCCGAGCAGCCGCTCCTGACCGTCGAGTAGGCCGTCACCATCTGAGTCGATTTGATCGTCGACACGGTTTCGTGGGTCGGTGCGATCGACCAAAACTTCGCGTCCGTCGAGGACGCCGCCCCCGTCGGTGTCGCTGACCAAGGGGAAGGTCCCGTGGATCCGTATCTCAGCAAAATCCGACAAACCATCCGAATCGGTGTCACGGCTGTTGGGATCTGTATCATACTCAAATTCTTGCCGGTCGGTCAGAAAGTCGCCATCGGTATCGACTTTCAGAGGGTTCGAGCCGAATTCAAGCTCTTGTAGGTCTGTCAGTCCGTCCTGGTCAGAATCTTGTGCGTACGCAGGGAACGCCACCAGTAAACAGATCATGAGGGGAATAGAGGCCCGTATCGGCCATCTCAAAGGCGATGAGGATAAAAACTGCTGGGGATGCAATCTCAAGACCGTTTCCTCGTGGGGTTATGTCAAATAAAGACGCGACTGCGTGATTATTCAAACCGCCTTATCAGGAACGGTCAAGAAATCCAATGGCCTGTGTTTGCTATTGCGAGGTCAGGTCATCAAGATCGAATGTTCCAACTTCGATCAAGCCGTCTTCGGCCAGACCTCGACTGTACAATCTAATGTCTGCGAAAGCAGGCTCTTCGAAATCGAGAGACATCAGCCATTCCCGGTGCTCTGGCTCGATGAGAGAGACGAGAGTGTACGTAATCAGGTGATGGCTCTCAAAACTGCGGGGGTCGGCCAATCCCAGGGTCACCAGGCGAATGAGGGCCTGCACCAGATTGAGTTGCTGACCGCGGTCGACCAAGGTCTCAACCATGTTGGCGCTGAGAATCGCTTTTTGCTCAGCAATGCTCAGCATTGTTGGGTCCGCATCATTTTCATCGGCGCCAGTGCCCTGCGTGATGACAAATGCGCCATCACCAATGCTGCGTCCCGCTACATTGATACGGCTTGCATCATCGAGATCGATGTAGCGTTGCCGCGCAGTACTGTAGATGTCGACCATGTCATTGATGAGATCACGCTTGCCATCGAGCCAGCCAAGGGCCCGCTCAAATTTTCGGTCATACTCCCGTGACCGCTTAGACACGATCATCGTGAGCATTTCTTCGAGGCGCTGACGGAAGGCATCCGGCGGGGTATTTCGATAGAGCTGGTTCAGACCCTGCTGGGAGACGCGGTAGTCGGAGAGTATGGACGTCCGACCGGTGACATCGGCCAAGGCAACTGGCAACTCTTTTACAGACGATAGATGCAGCTTGAGGTCCAGGAGTTGTCGTGCCATGACTTGGCGATCATCGTATAAGCTGCTGTAGCCTTCACTGTCGAGTTGCCCAATTGCGTTGGTAGTCATGGACTCGAGGCGAGAACGCCAATCGGCGACCTCTTCGTCCGAAATGAGGTCGTCAACGCAGCGCTCGTAGCGCCTTTTACAGGCGAAGTCGCCTCGGTCGGTGCATTTGCTGCAATGCTCATCGACTTCGTGCTGTAGCTCTTCAAAGGCTCGCGTGAGCTGGCCGTAGGCAGTCTCGAAATCGATGACCGATAGCAGCGCCGTATCGACGTGGTCAAGTACCTGATCTCGGTCGGTAAAGGAGTCGCTTTCGCTCACCGCAAGTCGGACATTGGAGGTCGCGCCTTCATAGACACCGTTCCGCCAGGTTTGGTTGGTCAAGATCATACGTTTGAAACCCCAGTCGGTAAAAAACCGGCCAGACCGGGTCTCAAGTTCACTGAAGAGCAGTTCGTCAACAGTGCCATTTTGATGCACGACCACTTTACCGTCTCGTTGACGAGAGTCAGAGAAAAATCTCATGCTCGAAAGATGAGCACCCAGGTGTTTGAAGCGCTCGGTGATTTGTCTTTCAAAACTCACCATTTCTACAACACCCGTGTTTTGGCGATCGGCCAGGGATTGGATTAAGCGTAAGTCACCCCCGGCAACTTGTTTGATAGCTTGGTCCAAGTCACGCGTGCTTTGATTTAAATCGATGCTGAATCTTTGGATGCTTTGGCGCTCCTGGGAATTTCTTGTGACGCTCGCGATGCCGTAACTCAGTAAGCCGGAGCGAGATAAGCGCCTTTCGACGAGCTGCTCCGCAATCTGTCCCAGTGAGAAGGTCTGACTTCCGACAGAGACTTCCAGCAGGGGAGGGATGCCTTCTAGACCATACCCACTCTCAAAGGACACTTTGTGCTGGCGATCATAAGCATTTGTGAGGCCCACATCGATGATCAGATTGGACCCATCGCCGCGGATGTATTGAATATCAATCAGGCCCGACGTGCGCACTTTTGCGCCAATGTGGAATCGCGCAGTCAGAACCAAATAATCGATGGGGTTAAACGAGAAGATGGGTAGATTCGCTCCAATATTGAAGCCCAATACGCCCGTGCCGCTCAAGTTGATGCTTTCACCCGGTAGGAGATTACGTAGGTCATCGATATCTCTCGGCAACACAAAGCCGCGGAGTTCTCGAGCTGCGCTTAACGGGTTGGTCAAAAGCGCGTCATAGTTTGAGTCGTGTGCGAAGACTGTGCGCGCCGTCAGACCAATGGATGGATCGAAACCCAATTGGACATCGAAGTCGTCAACAGCTGTTTTGAAAGCGCCGAGAGAGTCTGTCCGTACGTTGAATTCACTTTCAGCGTAGAGAGAATAATTGGAGCTGCTTAGGAAACGCCGTCTCGTATCATTCAGCTGAGCGACCAGGCTCTGATCACCATATTGAGCCGTTAGACCGTCGGCGATATCATCGATGCTGCCGATTGTTGAGCCATCGGCTAATCCAGAATTGAGCCCGAATAGGGCTGTATCGGAAATGCGAATGTCAACGAAGGGGACACTGCCGAGAAGCCCATTGACTTCGTCGGTTGCCATCATGGCGACGCGATCTGTTAGATCAGCTAGGTTCAGCTTGAGAGTATTTTTAAAATAGTCCTTCACTTGGAATTGCAGGCCGTCTGCCTTTCCTGTGTCACCTGGTAAGGCGGCAGCTGCGGTCGGCTGGCCAGTTTGCGGAGCCTGAATCTGGTCATCAGAACACCCCGGCAGTAAAGCAAGCGATAAAACCAGACACCCTACGATGCTCTTTCCTTGCATTGTCATCCTCGAATCCCCCATTCAAATCAAGCTTGGATGCATCACGGCATCCGTGCATAGCGTCAATCGTTTAACGAAGACCGACCTCGGCTGTGCTTACCATTGTCTAGATTGCACACAACCTACTCGATACTAACTCATTATGCAATGTTCATACCTAAGATGAGACCGCTTTGCTGGCCCTGTTTGAGCGTGCCGTCGGCACGTCCCCCTGATTTATTACGGGCTCAAGACCCCAACTGGCTGATGAGCTGGGGCAAGCCGTCCCCACCTAGGGCACAGATGACCGTGAGCCTGCATGGACAGACCAGGGCGATCAGGAGGCAGCCTGTCCAGTTTCGCCCGCCTCCTGAGTATGATCCAGCTTGGCCAAAAGTCGCTCACCGGTAGTCGTGATGGTATCGAATAGAAAACGACATCTCGGTTCAGCTCTCTCAAGGTAGGCTTCCAGGATTGGACGTCGCTCCGGGTGTGATTGAGCTTGCCTGTATAAAAGTTCACAAATGGCTTCGTCTGTAAGGATTTGTATGAGCCGTTCCGCATGCAGCATCGCATAGGAGAAATCCTTTTTGGGGTCCCAGTTCTTCAGGAACTGAGTGGGCCAATCCGAGACCGGCTGATCTTTGATGGATGCAAACTTGCCTTTCGCGATTTTGGTAACCAGAAATTGCTGGGTTGCCAGAGACACATTCTGAAGCTTTGCCACACGACGGCCTAAAGGGTCCGTGCTCGAGACCGCGCGCCATTGTAATTGCGCCCGTTTTTTAAGGAACCGCTGCGGGTTTTTGATGATACCGCCGAGGGTATCCTTCATAGCCATTAAAGCTTGAATTTGGCTCGTGCCTTCGTAGATGGGCATCACAACCGCATCCCTCAGCAGCTGCTCCGCTGGATACTCTTTTGTATAGCCAACCCCACCTAGGATTTGCACGGCCATTCTCGAATGTTTGACAGCATTTTCTGCCGCAATATATTTGAGCAATGGTGTATAGCGTCGACCCAGGTGTTTTCGCCTCCGCAAAGACTGGACGTGTTTTTGGGCAGTCGGGTTGTCAGCGTATGTCCCCGCTGCTAAACCTGAATCGACAAGTTGCTCAGTCCGTGCGGCCAACTCCTCTTGTACGGCGGCTTCCATAGCCAGCGCCCGTACGCCTTTGATCTCCACATCTATTTCTTCTAGGTAATCCGCGATCATTTCGTGTTGATCGATTGTTTTACCCATTGATGGGCGTTCTGAGGCGTATGTCTGTGCGACTCGATAGGCGGCTTCCGATAGACCAATGCATTCGAAGCCAACGCCAACTCGGGCGTTGTTCATCAAAGTCAGCATGTATTTAAAGCCCTCGCCGCGTTGTCCGATTAAAAGCGCCGGAGACCGTTCAAAAGTGACCGCGCAGGTGGGCGACCCATGATGACCCATTTTCTCTTCAATACGGTCCACCTTTACGTGGCGTGTCCGAACGCCTGTATCACTGTCGCTGTAGCCCGGAACGAGAAAGAACGAGAGTCCCTTTAGCCCAGCCATGGGGTCCGATAGGTCAGTGGTCTCCTCCGTTCGGGCGATTACGAAATGATACTTACCGTGTCCGGAGGTAATGAATATCTTCTGTCCTGTGACGAACCAATGACCATCCTTATCTTGCTCGCCGTAACACCGAAGCTTAGCCATGTCGCTCCCAGCGTCGGGTTCGGTTATGTCCATTGAACCCCATTCTTTACCAAGTCGAATTTCCTCGATGGCCTCTGCGAAACGGGTGCTCAGTATTTCGCCATTGTTCGGATCGAACGTGGTGCTGCCTTCCCGGATGGAGAAGAGTAGGAGCGCCATAGCGATGCCGCCATGGAAGCTAAAATGTGTCGTCACCGATGTGTCAGCCCGAGTAAACAGTTCGGTCTGAATCATGTAGAGCATCATCGGGCAATTTTGACCCTTGAGCTCGCGGGGTAAATTCATGCCATAGAGTTCGAGGTCACGCAGCTGTTCAAAAATAGACTCCAGTCGAGCTGGAAAGCTGGGTTCGCCATTTTCAAATTCGACGCCTTGTCGGTCGATTTCACCTGAATGAGGCGCGATTTCATCGGCCACAAACTCACCCACCAAATCTAAAATATCGGTGTAAAACTGAACGGCGTCGGCCTGTGTCTCTAGGGCCTCTCGCGCATCCCCAAAGCGTTCGGTCAACTCAAAAAGCGAGCGCCAGTCGATCCATTTGTTTACGTAGAATCTGAGGTCTTTATTATCGCGATAGAAATTAGCCATGGGCCGACTCCTTTTGGTTAGACTTAGGTTCGGTAATGCTGGGTTGGGCAAAGAGGCCAGCTCGGGCCATTCGAACAAGTTCGGCACCGAGACGGTCCTGATGTGTCTGTTTTTCTGAAGGTGGAGCGTCTCGGGTGAAGCTGTCGACCAGCGCGACGTTCGCCACGACCGCATTGACAAGACTCCAAACAAAAGCCCGTGGTTCTACCTTGCGGTCCACTTCTCCGAACTCAATGCCGGCGATGACTTGCTGTGAGACGACTTTTATCCATGGGCTGATGTGCGAGTCGATGAGATGTCTCATCTGTTCCGGTCGGTCCAGCATCTCTCTTAATAAAAAACTTGCTCGATTGGGGTCCGCCACAAAGAAACTCAGAAGTTCTTTTGTGAGAGCCTCGAACTTTTGAAGACCTGTCAGTGTCGAGGCCTCTAAAAGCCTTGGAATGGTTTGACCCCAATGCAAGAGCACCTCATCCAAGACGGCCTCACGCAGACTCGCCTTGCTCTCAAAATGATACATAATCGACGGCTTGCGAATGCCAACCTCGGCGGCAATTTCACGCAGAGACGTGCCGTCAGCCCCTTTGGCGGCCATCTGTTTCAAAGCAACTTTTAAAATTTGTGACCGACTGTTCATGGGCGCCTAACGTACGTTACGCTTTTGTCTAACGCGCGTTAGGTGGCGTTGTCAAGGGATAAAGGGGGTAACTATCGGTGACGAAAGGGCGTCAGAGAAAGACATTGGGGAGAAATATTGCTAGTCTCCCGATGTTGGACAACCGGGGTGAGCTTCATCAGATGATACGGGCACGAATAAGGGCCATCAAAGACGAATTCCAGAGTGTGCAGCGATTGCTCCTGAGCGTCGGCATATTTTTGTCAGGGCCGCTCGTGGGGGGGGCATTTGCAGGACCGGGTCTTGTGTCCGAGTTGGGATGTGGAAACTGCCACATCGGTGGAGCAAAGGTTAATCCATTTGCGGGTCAGATCCCGAACCTTAAAAA
>MDTC01183400.1_pt1 | contig 41846 bp, 36 predicted proteins | sample 811181 | NCBI WGS metagenome assembly MDTC01 (sample SAMN05326644, study PRJNA326480) | marine metagenome | isolation source: seawater | place: Pacific Ocean: North | collected 2011
GGGGGGGGGGGGAGAGAAGGGTGGAAAGAAGGGTGGGACAAAAAGTGCGGGAGATCGCATTTATCGTCAGGTCATCCGGTGTAGAATTGCCCGCTCAATTCATTGGTCACAAGGATGTCTGACGATGACCCGCCCGTTTGTAGGCCTGCTGCCCCCGCTGTTAGTTGGCCTGTTGTCCCCGCTGTTAATCGCGGCCGTTTCTGTTTCGTCACTGTCTTTCAAAAAACGAGCTGATCTGGATATCGATGGCGATGGTCTGATTGAGATCAATTCGGCCGACGACTTTTATTACCTGATATATGACCGCTCTCTGAAGGGCCACAGCCTGAATGGCTACAGCAAGGGCTGCCCGGAGGACGGATGCATCGGTTTTGAACTGACTCAGGATATCGATCTCGATGCCGTGGCTGACGGAGTCCCTGACGCAAAAGACAAAGCTTTCTGGGATGACGGCAGAGGCTGGAAGCCGGTCGGATCAAGGCTGCGGCCACGCATCGGAGAGCGAAGTTACATGGGAGCGACTGCCGCAGATCTGCGGGCCTTTCAGGCGGTATTTGAGGGGAATGGTCACACCATCCACAATCTTTATATCAATCGTCCGGATGAATATTACGTCGGTCTGTTTGGCTATCTGAAGAACGCAGAAATCCGCAATCTGACGGTGACGACTTACGCTTCGGGTGTGGCTGCCGGCAAGGAAGGCACAGGGATTCTGGCTGGTGGAGCGGAAAATTCAGTCATCAGCAATGTTACGGTCAAAGGCGTCGTGCATGGCAGTGTCCGGGTTGGCGGCGTTGTCGGTGAAACACACAGCAGCAAGCTCAGCGGCCTCCGCGGTGAGGCTGTCGTGCGCGGCGGTAAAGACGCCGGCGGACTGATCGGCACCCTGTTAAATTCGGAAGTTCGTGACAGTTATTTCTCCGGGGAACTGGTCGCAGACAAGGACACTGAAAACAGTGGCGGCATTGCCGGATTCAGCGATCGTGATGCACCCATTATCCGTTCGGTCTCTCAGGGGACGATAACGGGTGGCAAATATACCGGCGGCATGGTGGGTTATTTCGGGCCTGAAGGACGCATTAATGGTTGCCTGGCGGCCAGCAGACAGATCCGCAGTATTCAGCCTTCGATTCCCGGACATGTGGTTGGTTTTGTTCAGGGGCGTGCTTACATCGATAATTGCCTGGTCGTGCGGGATGCCATCAATGCTGGTTTGCCTGTCGCTGGTGATATAAACCGCTACCTGCCTCTGCATATTCAGCACACCATGGTTGTCAGCAAAACGGAATCCGGCGCGAAAATCGATCAGTTGTTCGATGTGAACGCTCCGGAGGGAGAGAGCGGTGAGGTTCTGTTGCGCATGTTGCGTTGCCCGACTTCGGCTGAGAATACCGCCTGCCGCGGTGACGGCCGTGCTGTGTACCCGCAGTGGTCTGCAGAGTTCTGGCAGTTCGGTTCCCGCGGGCAGTTACCGGCACCCGTGATTGCAGGCAGAGCCCTGCGGCCTGCGCTGTTAGCAGCGGTGGACGCAACGTATCTCGATAAGTCTCTGGATCAATCTCCCGATACTACTCTGGATCAGTCCCCGGAGACATCTGTGAGCGCTTCGCCAGAGGTACTTGCCAGCAACAAGGCAGAGGCCAACACAGACACAACCGTGGCCGCTACCAACATTCCGGCTGAGTCTCCAGCGCAGACGCCCACCGCCGGTGGCGCAATGAGCGGCGAACATATGTTCGACATCGACCGGACCTCTTACGCTGCTGATGACCCATCGGCTACCGCTCTGGCAGCAGAACAGCGGACTGAGCTTCCGGAATCTGAGCAACTACAACCTGAGCAACCACAACCTGAGCAAGCACAGGAATCTGACGCACTGAACGCACCTGGGTCTTACGCGGACAGCGGGCAGGAGCCAGAGCGTCAGCAGGAAGAAGAGCAACCGCAGGAGGCAGAAGCTAAGCCGCAGGCGGAACCCGCTGATGCCGCGGACTTTATACAGATGCTGATTATCTTTCTGATCGTACTGGCACTGGGGGCGTACCTGATGCTGGGGCGTGGGGCGGTAGATAAAGACTGAACCCTGCATTTGAGCTGGCGCTGGGCAACCTGTGTATTTTTGCCCACTTGCCGCTCTGGCGGCCATGGTATAGTGTGCCGCCTTTGTGTTTCGCAAGGCCACTCCCATGAATTCCTGGCATATCTCCCGCGCCGTTCACGCCGTTGAGCGTGGTGGTGTTATCGCCTGTCCCACAGAAGCCGTCTGGGGTCTGAGCTGTGATCCGGCCGACGACGACGCCATTCAGCGTATCCTCGATCTGAAACAGCGCCCGTGGCAGAAAGGTCTGCTGCTGGTGGCTGCGTCACTGGAGCAGCTGCACGACTGGATCGAGCCGCTGAACAGTTCCGGTCTTGAGAAAGTCTGGTCCACCTGGCCCGGCCCGGTGACCTGGGTGCTACCCTGCAAAGAATGGGTGTCGCCCATGCTGCGCGGTACCCACAATACGCTGGCGGTGCGTATCAGTGATCACCCGCTGGTGCGTGCCCTGTGTGAAGAAACCGGACCTCTGGTATCCACTTCGGCGAACCCGGCGGGTAAAGAGCCTGCGCGTTCGCGTCTGAAAGTGCGCCAGTATTTCCACGAACAGCTGGATTATATTCTGCCCGGTGATCTGGGTGGCCGTAATCAGCCTTCTGAAATCCGTACCCTGAGCGGCGAACGCCTGCGCTAGGAGAAGACTATGACGACCAATTCCGGCTGTGATGTGGCCGCCGTAAAAGCCTTTCTGCTCGATCTGCAGGACCGTATCTGTGCTGCTCTGGAAGCTCAGGATGGTAAAGCTCAGTTTGTTGAAGACGCCTGGGAGCGGGAAGAAGCCGAAGGCCAGCTGGCGCTGACCGGCGGTGGCCGTACCCGTGTGATTGCTGATGGCGGCGTGATTGAAAAAGGCGGCGTGAATTTTTCCCATGTGCGCGGTGAGCGTCTGCCGGCGTCGGCGACAGCCTCCCGCCCGGAACTTGCCGGGCGCAGTTTTCAGGCGCTGGGCGTGTCGTTGGTGATTCACCCGCATAACCCTTATGTGCCGACGTCCCATGCCAATGTGCGCTTATTCGTCGCCGAGAAAGAAGGCGAAGAGCCAGTCTGGTGGATGGGCGGTGGTTTCGATTTAACGCCGTACTATGGCTTCGAAGAAGACGTGGTGCACTGGCATCAGACGGCGAAAGATCTGTGTCAGCCGTTCGGCGAAGAGATCTTCCCGAAATACAAAAAGTGGTGTGACGACTACTTCTACCTGAAGCACCGCGACGAAGCCCGTGGTGTCGGCGGTTTATTTTTTGACGATTTAAATCGCTGGGATGATGAACTTAATTTTGAAAAAAGCTTCGCATTTATGCAGGCGGTCGGTAATGGCTACATCGACGCCTATGTGCCGATTGTGGCGAAGCGTAAAGAAACAGAGTACGGCGAGCGTGAGCGCAAGTTCCAGTGTTATCGCCGTGGCCGTTACGTGGAATTCAACCTGGTGTTTGACCGCGGCACGATCTTTGGTCTGCAGACCGGCGGCCGTACCGAATCGATTCTGATGTCGCTGCCACCTGTGGTGCACTGGGATTACGACTGGCAGCCAGAAGCCGGATCCGCAGAAGAAAAACTCTACACCGATTTTCTGCCTCATAAAGAATGGGTCTGAGGAGACCGAAGAACACAGATGACCGACCTTTATAGTGTGATGGGCAATCCCATCAACCACAGCAAATCACCGCAGATTCATGCGCAGTTTGCTGAACAGTCACAGCAGGACATGCTGTACACCGCTCAGCTGGTACCACTGGAAGGTTTCGACAGCGCCGCAGAAAAATTTTTCCGCCACGGCGGCACGGGTCTGAATATCACTGTGCCGTTTAAGGAAGACGCCTATCGCTTTGCTGATCAGCACAGCGACCGGGCGAAGCGCGCCGGTGCGGTAAACACCCTGAAGAAAATGGCAGACGGCAGCGTATTTGCCGACAACACTGATGGTGTTGGTCTGGTGCGCGACCTGACCGTTAACAACGGCGTTGTTCTGACCGATAAACGCATCCTGCTGCTGGGCGCCGGTGGTGCAGTACGTGGTGTGCTGCAGCCTTTGCTGGAGCAGAAACCAGCGGAGCTGATAATCGCGAACCGTACTGTCGCCAAAGCTGAACAGCTGGCAGCGGACTTTGCCGATCTGGGCAATATCCGTGGCTGTGGTTTTGATGATGTAGAAGGCAGCTTTGATGTCATTATTAATGGCACGTCTGCCAGCCTCAGTGGCGATCTGCCACCGCTGTCACCCAGTGTGGTCAGCGATACCACAGTGACCTACGACATGATGTATGGCAGTGGCCTGACCGTGTTTAACCAGTGGGCGCACGATCTGGGCGCGGCTAAAACCATTGATGGTCTGGGCATGCTGGTGGAGCAGGCGGCAGAAGCATTTACCTTATGGCGTGGCGAACGTCCGCAAACGGCTGAGGTGATTGTTGATCTGCGCGCAGAGCGCCGTCATCGCTGATCAGTATTCAGTAAAGACATCCGGCCATATATACGACCCATAAAAAACGCCGCGCTGAGTGATCAGAGCGGCGTTTTTTTATGGCTGGCCGGTGGATTCGTTCAGGCTGGCGGATTCGTTCAGGCCGGCAGGGGCGAAAGATCCAGCTGGCGACGGAAGCGGATCACCGCCAGCGAGGCAATCACACCAATCAAAGCGACCGCGCTGACGTAATACACAGGTGCCAGCGGGTTATAGCCCAGCAGCATGCTGACCACCAACGGCGTGGTGCCACCGAAGATGGCGTAGGCCAGGTTGTAAGAGAAAGACAGACCGGTAAAGCGGATGGCTGCCGGAAAGCTTTTTACCGCAATGGATGGCACCACACCGACCAGACCAGCAAAGAAACCCACCACCGGATAGAGCACGAACAACAGGCTGGTATCGTTCAGCATCAGGCTGAAAAAGACGGCGTAGCTGATGGCCAGACCGACAGAGAAAATGGCCATGATCGGGCCGTTGCCAAAACGGTCGGCCAATGAACCTGAGATCACACAGCCAATAAACAGCGCGACAATCGCCAGACTGTTGGCTTCCAGTGACTGTTGTGGGTCGAGGCCAGCCATTTTCTGCAGCAGTGCCGGGGTCATCAGAATGGTTACCACGATGGCTGCGGTCAGTACCCAGGTGACGGCCATGGAAATGGTGACAGACGGCAGATGATCTTTCACCACGGTTTTGATCGGCAGCTCTTCGGCCAGTTGCTGGCGTTCCTGCATTTCCGTGAAGACCGGTGTTTCGTGCAGCCAGCGACGCAGGTACATGGTCACAAAGCCAAAGAGACCACCCAGAATAAAAGGCAGACGCCAGCCCCACTCGTTCACGGCTTCAGCACTCATGCTGGCGTGCACGCCAGTGGCGACCAGTGAACCGATCAGAATGCCGGCGACCAGCCCGCCGGACAGCGTACCGCAGGCCAGACCGGTGTGACGCGGTGATACATGCTCGGTCACGAAAACCCAGGCGCCTGGTGCTTCACCGCCGATGGCTGCCCCCTGCATCACCCGGAACAGCAGCAACAACAGTGGTGCGGCGATACCGATGGTGGCGTAAGTCGGCATCAGACCAATGGCCAGGGTTGGCACGGCCATCAGAAAAATACTGAACATAAACATCCGCTTACGGCCCAGCAGGTCACCGAAGTGAGCCATCACCACGCCACCCAGCGGTCGCGCTAAATAACCGGCGGCAAAAATCCCGTAGGTCTGCACCTGGGTGAGCCACTCCGGCATATTGGGCGGAAAAAACAGATGACCAACGACGTTGGCAAAATAGACGTAAATAACGAAATCATAAAATTCGAGGGCGCCACCAAGGGCGGAGAGGCTCAGCGTTTTGGCGTCGTTGCGGTTCAGGCGATGGCTGGAGGTGTTCATGGGTATCGGTTTTATTAAATGAGCGAAAAGGGTAAGTCAGTGCCAGGATGGCAGGGGAAAGTGAGTCTAGCACTTATTGATCAGAGAATGATCATGGCCCGGTGCAACAGTCTATCCAGTGTTTATGCCGTAAGACATTGGTGTTGTCTGGCGGCTTACTGCAAGCACTCGGCTCAGACGGCGGAAAATAAAAAAGCCGCTCTTTGTACGCAAAGAGCGGCTTTCGGAATGTGTGACGGGCATGCCGCCACCGCAGGCTTCAGACCTGTTTATTCAGTAAAGGTCAGTTCGTACACAGAGGTCGTGCCACTGACTTCGTTACCAACCGCAATGTAGTGCTTGTCGTCACGGCTGAAGTATTCGATGGACTCAGGACCCAGGTCACCGGCAGCGGTGTTGTAGGTGTCGTTATCACATTCGGCATCTTCATCCACTTCGGTGCATACCGGTTCGCTGAAATCGCGGTTGTTCAGGTAAGACTGGAACACAGGTGCAGTCGGATCGGTGATCTCATACACCATGATACCGCCCTGGCGCTCAAGGCCGATAAAGGCGAACACACGGCTGCCAATGGTCGCGACTTCGATGGCTTCTGGTTCAACACCTTTGTCATCGCTGCGGCTGTCGGCAGAGTCGTTGCTTTCGTTGTCTGAGTTGAAGTTGTCGCCATCAGCAGCGAATACGCGTTTGGCGATATCGTCACCGCTGTCGAACACCAGCTCACCGGCCGCGTTCCAGATGGAGAAAGAACGGGCACCAAAGGCGTACAGAGTATCTGCCGCGCCGTAAGAATCGCTATCAACAACAAACTTGAGACGCTTCAGCTGATCGTTGTCGTCCAGTGCGTCGTACAGTGGATGTGCTTCATCAACCAGATCGTACAGATCACCGCCGCGCATCTCATCGATGTGGGAGATACAGTCATCGGTATTCAGGCTGTAACCCGGAGTACCGCTGAAGTCATCACCATCCCAGATCTGACCGGCTGCTTCGCAGGTCTGCTGAGAGGTTTCATAGACGTACTCACGGCCATCACCTTCGTTGGCTGACAGCACGTAGGTAGCGCCGCCGATTTCAACACTGGCCAGAGTGTCTGGCATGTACAGACCAGCCAGTTGTTCATAGCTGGCGAACTGACCTGTGCCGTCGTCTTTGTTGGAAGCATCCAGTTGGTTAGCGGAAGCAGAATCCCACATCTTCCCGCCCAGAGCGACGATGGAAGACACGCTGGCGTTGGCCACATCAATAATGGCCATGGCATTGTTTTCCTGCAGTGCAACCCAGGCGGTGCTGCCGTCTGCACTCAGCGTCATGTATTCAGGTTCCAGATCCTGAGCGACGGTCGTTCCGGCCGGGCCAGAGATACGCACGCCGGCTGGCAGTTCAGCGGCGCGGCTGCCACCGACGTTGAAGTCACGGAAGTGCACCTGATGAACAACCGCACTGTCGTAACCTGCGCTGATATCAACGATGGTCACTGAGCCTTCCGGATCGTTCTGGTAATCAGCGGATGGTTCGCCTTCGTTGGCGGTCAGGATGTAGTTGCCGTCAGCAGACAGTGTCACCATGTCCGGCAGGGCGCCGGCAGAGTAAGTGGCCAGCAGAGACAGATCAGCAGAGTCGTACAGGGCAATGATGCCGTCGTCCTGTTTTTCGTCGGCTTCAATCGCTACCGCGACTTTACAGTCTTTGGCGGAAACGCTGTTGGCGGCGCCGATGTCGATACCGGCGTCGGCGGCTGCGCCGGACAGATCAATGCTGGAGTCTTTGGTCAGGGTACCGGCAGTGGCATCGTATTCGAGCACATCAACGGTTTCAGCTTCTGCGTTCACGACATACAGACGGTTTGAACAAGTGTCGTAGCTGACGATTTCTGCTGCACTGGTGGCGAAGTCTTCGTCAGCAGTATGGGTGGCCAGCAGAGCCAGGTTCAGGGTGCCGACCGGAGTGTTATCCGGCGTTTCCGGTTGCGGATTTTCCGGCGCGTTGTCCTGGTTGTTGTCAGGCGTGTTGTCTGCATTGTTACTGCTGCCGCCACAGGCTGCCAGTAATGAACAGCCGATGGCCAGAGCCAGAAGCTTACGTTTCATGCACTTCCCCTTGATACGATGTAATTATTAAAAATCGTATGCAGGGTGAAGATGGAATGTGACGGTAAGGTTACGCCTTTATTGCAGAATCATTGCACCAGCCCAGAATTATTGCGCCAGCCAATGTTTCAGTTCACTGCTCAGTGGCAGCCCCTGCAGCGCCTGACCGTGACGATTGCCGTCTCTGTCAAAGCGCTGCAGGGCCGGCGGACCAAACACATGCCAGCTGGCCATCAGGTCGAGCTGTTCACGGCTGCTGTCGGTAATATCAAAACGGATCAGCTGATAACCGGACAGTGCCTGCTGCACCTCCCGGGACTCCAGTAACTCATCCATCTCACGGCAACTGGTGCACCAGTCCGCATAAACATCCACCACCACGGGTTTGTCGGCGGCGGCAATCATGGCATCCAGTTGGGCAACGCTGTCGATGTGCTGAACGTCAGCAGCCGGTTCCCGCGCTACAACCTGCAGGGTGCCGGAGCGCAGAGGTTGCAGCAGTGAAGCATTCCCCTGTGCGGCGCCGGTCAGCCACAGTACACCGGTGACGGCACTGATCAGAGCCAGAGTACGGGCAAAGCGTTGTCTGGCAGTCTGCGGTGTTTCCAGCAAACCAAGATAAACAGCACAGCCGAGCGCCAGCATACCGCTCAGTGCGAGAACATAAGGCGGCGGCAACAGGCGGCTTAACAGACCCACAGCAACCGCCAGCAGGCCAACACCAAACGCCGATTTAATGATCAGCATCCAGCTGCCGGCTTTGGGCAGTAAGCGGCCGCCGCTGAGACCTATGATCAGCAGTGGTACGCCCATCCCCATGCCCAGCGCGAACAGTGCCGCACCGCCGGTAATCACATCACCTGTGGTGCTCAGATACATAAGCGCGCCAGCTAATGGCGCCGACACACAGGGCGAGACCACTAAGGCCGCAAAGAAACCCATCAGGAAAGTACTGAGCAGGTGTCCGCCCTGCTGACGGTTGCTGAAATCGTTCAGGCGGTTGCGCAGGAAGGACGGCAGCTGCAGTTCGAACAGACCGAACATCGACAGCGACAACACCACAAACAGCAGGGCAGCAAGACTGATGACGATGGGCGTCTGGGTGAAGGCGGCGAGGTTTACCCTGGCGCCAAAGGCGGCGACCAATACGCCGATCAGGGCATAGGAGCAGGCCATACCCAGCACATACGACAGCGCCAGTCCGAAGCCTTTACCGGCGGAAAGCTTATTCGCACTCTGCCCGGCAATGATGCTCGACAGAATCGGAATCATCGGGAACACACAGGGCGTCAGTGACAGACCAATGCCCAGCCCGAGGAAACTGAGAATCACCCACCACAGGCTCTTATTGGCGATATCACTGCTGTCCGTTCCGGCCTGTACCGGACTGCTTTCAGTGCTCAGCACCAGTGGTTGGGGCGGGTAACAAAGGCCCTGTTCAGAACAGCCCTGATAACTGAGCGTCAGGGCTGCGCCGGACGGATTGTGGATACGGATATCCAGTTCGTTATGGAACACCTGCACTTTGCCGAAATTTTTGTCCAGCTTGGTTTCTGAAGGCTGGCGGATGTCCAGAGACGCGCTGTCATCGCTCAGCTTAAGCCGGTCTTTATACAGGTAGTAATGGGGTGCGATGGTGAAGTGCACATCATAGCCATCTGCGGCTGGTATGAACTGCGGCTTAAATGCTTCGCTGACCGGCAGGAAGCTGTCGTCTTCCTCTTCCAGCGCTGACAAATCAGGGAGTCCGGCAGCCCACAGGCTGTCACTCAGGGAGAGCAGGACAAAAAAGAATAGGGTGGGCCATTGGCTCAGTCGGGTCATTGCGGCTACCTGATCTGTTGCTGGTGTCTGTGTTTTTTTATTTGGTTATCCCGCTGCGCACCGGCAGAGGTTCCTGATGGTTACAGCATGGCTGACGGGGATTAAGGCAACCTTAAGGGAGTCTTAAGCGCCGTTAAGGTTGGCTTAAGCCGGTGCCTCTATGCTGATACTCATAATTCCAACGAACAGAGTTACTGAGGTAGCCCATGTCCCTTAAAACCCTCCGCAACACCCTGCTTGCCGGTGTTGCTGCACTGGCCCTGGCTCTGCCGTTCAAGGCGATGGCTGCCGACATCGATTTCGATCAGCTGAAAGGCAAAGTGGTATACCTGGATTTCTGGGCCTCCTGGTGTGGTCCGTGCCGTGAGTCCTTTCCGTGGATGGAAGCCATGCACGAAAAATACGCCGCTCAGGGACTGGAAGTGATCGCTGTAAATCTGGATCAGGAACCAGAGCTGGCGCAGAAGTTTCTGCAGAAATACGCCCCTCAGTTCCGGATCGAATACGACGCGTCAGGCGACATGGCCGGGCAGTTTGGTGTCGACACCATGCCGACCAGTTTTCTGATTGGCCGCGACGGCAAAGCACGTAAGAAGCACAAAGGCTTCCACGCTGAGCGCAAAGCCGCCTACGAAACCGAAATCTCAGCTCTGCTGGAGGAATAACATCATGCTGCGACTGATTAGCCGGAGTGTACTGGTGCTGGTGGTCCTGAGCGGACTCAGTGCCTGTGCCGGCGTAAAACCCTGGGAGCGCGATCTGCTGGCCAAACCGCATATGGAACTGGACCCGGACCCGCTGCAAAGCGCCTTTGATGATCATATTTACTTCAGTAAAGAAGCCAGCTCCGGTGGCCGTGGCTTTGGTGGCGGAGGTTGCGGATGCAATTAAAAGACAAAAAGATTGGTCAGCGTCTGGCGCTGGCCACGACGGCACTGCTCGGTGCTCAGGCAACGACTCAGGTTCAGGCCGCTGACGGCGACTGGAAAATTGACTCCGCCCTGCTGGTCTACAGCGAGAGCGATGACCGCGTGCAGGCGGTAGAGCCGGTACTCAGTCTGACACGGGAATTTGAAGATGAAAGCGCGTTTAATCTGCGCATCGTTTATGACTCCCTGACCGGCTCTTCACCTAATGGTGCTGCTATTGCTAATGTGCCGCAGACGTTTACCTCGGCGTCGGCAGCTTCGCGTATGGAAGATGCTGATGAAGAAGAGCAGGAACGGTACGAAGGTCGTGGCGATTACACAGTGAACGCTGGTGATACACCGCTGGATCCGTCCTTTGAAGACTCTCGCACTGTGTTGTCCGCGGGCTGGACTCAGCCCTGGGGTGATGACTACAAAGTCAGCGTCGGCGGTACCTATTCCACCGAAGGCGACTTCACCTCCATGAGCGTCAACGGTGCCATCGCCCGAGACCTGAACAATAACAACACCACTCTGTCTGTTGGCCTGAATCTGGAGTTCGACACCATCAATCCTAACGGTGGTATTCCGCAGGCACTGGGTTCACTGAGTGAACACAACACCAGTGGCAGCGACGATACCAAACAGGTAGTGGATATGATGGTGGGCGTGACACAGGTGCTGAACCGCCGCTGGATTACCCAGTTCAACCTGGGTCTGAGCCAGTCATCCGGCTACCAGAATGATCCGTATAAAATTCTGACCGTGGTGGATAACGGCAATCTGGTGACCGACCCGAATGACAGTGAACGCTACCTTTACGTATTCGAGAACCGGCCGGAAGACCGCCAGAAGATCAGCCTCTATTGGCAGAATAAAGTGGCCATCGGCAGTACCGATGCCATTGATGTCGGCTACCGCTATATGACCGATGACTGGGGCATTAACTCTCATACCATGGATCTGACCTATCACTGGCAGCCGTTGGATCACTTCTATCTCGAACCTCACTATCGCTACTACACTCAGACAGCGGCGGATTTCTACGAGCCGTTCCTGAATGCCGGCAGCGAAGTGGCGGTCACTGGCAGCAGTGTCACCGCACTGGTGAATGAGGCCTCCTCTGATCCGCGCCTGGCGGCCTTCAGTGCCAATACCTATGGCATCAAGGCTGGATTCCCGTTGCGCCAGGATGAAGAAATTTCAGTGCGTGTGGAATACTATCAACAGCAGGATGACAACAGCCGTAAAGCGGTGGCAACCGGATCGGATCTCGATGGCATGTCACAGTTTACTGAGCTTGAAGCCAGCTGGATTCAGGTGGGCTACTCGTTCCGCTGGTAGGCGACTTTAATGGAAACCCGCAGCATGGGTTGCGGGGTAACACTGCAGAAGGAGTGCCGTGCACGGCATGAAGTTTCAACTGCAACTGACACAACTGGAAGGCTGGTGCCGGGTTAATTTCCCGGCCATGGCCTGCCTGTGTGAAATTCTGATCGATACCACGGATGCCGCACTGGCATTAGAGCTTGGGCAACAGGCCCGGGCAGAGACACTGCGTATCGAACAAAAATTCTCGCGTTACCGCGACGACAGCATAGTCGCGCGTATCAATGCGGCTGCTGGCAAGCCATTGCAGCTGGATGATGAAACGGCCGGCCTGATCGACTTTGCTACCGAACTCTGGGACGTTTCCGACGGCCGCTTTGATATTACCTCGGGTCTGCTGCGCCGCGCCTGGACCTTTGATGGCTCTGACCGGCTGCCGCAGCAGGAGGCAATCGATGCGCTGCTGCCGCTGATCGGCTGGGATAAAGTACGCTGGCAAAAGCCAGAACTGCAGCTGCCCGCCGGGATGGAAATCGACCTTGGCGGTATCGGCAAAGAATACGCAGTGGATAAAGTCTTCGCCCTGCTGCAGTCGCAGTTTGGCGGCGCCTTACTGGTCAACTTCGGTGGTGACCTGCGTGCTCACGGGCCCAGATCGGACGGTTCGTTGTGGCAGATCGGCGTGGAGAAGGTCAGCAGCGAACAGAACGTTGAACGGCTGGAAATCGCTCAGGGAGCACTGGCAACCAGCGGCGACAGTCAGCGTTACCTGCAGCGTGACGGCGTGCGCTACAGCCACATACTCGATCCGCGCAGTGGCTGGCCAGTGGCCGGAGCACCCCATGCGGTCACGGTACTGGCACAGACCTGCGTACAGGCCGGCATGCTCAGCACGCTGGCGCTGATGACGGGTACCGATGCGGAAGCCTTTCTTGATGAACAAGACGTTAAATACTGGAGTGTGCGCTGATGCGCCTGCTATTGGTTGAAGATGACATGATGTTGGGTAAAAGCCTGCAGCAGGCGTTGCAGGCGCAGCATTATGTTGTTGATTGGGTACAGACGGGTCTGAGTGCGCTGGCTGCGCTGCAGGCCGAACATTTTGATCTGGCCATCATGGATCTCGGTTTGCCCGGGCTGGATGGCATCCGTGTGATCGAAGAGGTTCGTGCGCAGCAGATGCCGCTGCCGATTCTGATTCTCACGGCCCGTGACAGCGTGCAGGACAGGGTCAAAGGTCTGGATGCCGGTGCCGATGATTATCTGCTCAAGCCCTTTGATTTAAGTGAACTGTTTGCCCGTCTGCGCGCCCTTGGCCGGCGCAACAGCGGGGTAACGGCGGTGAATGAACTGCGCTTTGGCGCGATCGTGCTTGATACCGCCAATCATCATGCTTCCTACCAAGGGGCTGCTGTTACCCTGTCGCGGCGCGAATTCCTGTTACTGGAAGCACTGCTGAACCGCCCGGGACAGGTGTTTACCCGTCAGCAGCTGGAGCAGTCCCTGTATGGCTGGGGTGAAGAAGTGGAAAGCAATGCGCTGGAAGTTCACATCCATCATTTACGTAAAAAATTCTACAACGGTCTGATTCAGACGGTCCGCGGCGTCGGTTATCGCCTTAATCCGGAGACTGAAGAATGAAAATGTCGATCCGCAGCACGCTACTGATGTTGCTGTTTCTGGTGCTGGTGTTGGCCATTCTGATCAACAGTGTGCTGGGCCATATGCTGGTACGTCAGGAAGTGAACGAGGTCTTCGATGCCGAGTTGGCGGTAACCACCAAGCTGATCAAAGGGCTGCTGGAAGACGACGATCTGATGGAAGACCTGCCGCGTATCGTCGAAGCCCTGAATCAGAGCCTGGATCATAAACAGCCCGCTCAGCGAGAGCTTGAGCTGTACGAGAATACCCGGCTTATTCAGATCTGGCGCAACGATGGCCGGGAGCTGCTGTTCCGTTCGCCGGGAGCGCCGGATCATGCGCTGGCACCGATGAAGGCCGGCTTTTATCACCATAAAAGCGATAAACGCGAATGGATGGTTTACGTCATTGATCTGCACACCAAAAATGCCTCCGGAGAGAATGGCCCTGCCAAAGATGCCTGGCTGATGGTGGGGGAATATCCGCATGCGCGGCAGGATATTATTTATGCGCTGGGCGGCATCTTTGGGGTATCAGGTATCGTTGCTCTGATTCTCTGTACTCTGATTGCGTTGGCAGTCATTGAATACGGTCTGGGGCCGATCCGTCAGCTCGGCAGCCGCCTGCGTCGCCGCTCGGTGGATAACCTGCAACCAATTCAGTTACACCGTACACCAAAAGAATTGCAGCCGGTGGTAGACGGCCTGAACGAGATGTTCAGTCGTCTGGCTGGTGGGCTTGAGCGCGAGCGCCGCTTCGTTGATGACGCCGCCCACGAATTGCGCACGCCACTGGCGGTACTGAAACTGCAGTCACAGCGTTTGCAGACATTGCCGCCGGAGCAGCTCAATGAGGCACTGAAAGAACTGGAGACGGGTACCGAACGTACCAGCCGCTTACTCGAGCAGCTGCTGATTCTTGCCCGTATGGACAACAACCAGCAGATTAACAGCAGCCGCATTGATCTGGCTGAACCCGTGCGCCGCACACTGGCTGCGATGCAGTGGCAGGCTGATGTGCACAGAGTTGAACTGACTCTGGATGCCGCTGATAACCTGCCTGCGGTTAACATGGACCCGTCGCTGCTGGAAATGGCGGTGCGCAATCTGGTGGATAATGCCATCCGCTATGGCGGCGATGGCCACGAAGTCGAAACGCGGCTCTGTCAGGAGGGCACTGCACTGTATCTCAGTGTACGGGACCATGGTCCGGGGGTTCCTGCTGACGACCTGCAACGTCTTACTGAACGTTTTTTCCGCGCCGGAAACCGCTATGAGAGTATTGGCTCAGGTGATACTGCAGAGCAATATCAGGACAGTGGTGCGGGACTCGGTTTGTCGATTGTCAGCCGCATTATGGAAACCTGTGGCGGTGAGCTGCTGCTGGAAAATGCGCAGGGCGGTGGTCTGCGGGTGACGCTGGTGATGCCTTTGCCGCAGGATCTGCAGTGGCCATAGCCTGCGGACCCGTCATAATCAGGCCTTCCTGACGACGGATTGATAACGATGCGTTAATAAAAAAGCCACAGCGGATATCCGCCGTGGCTTTTTCTTTCTCCGCCCCGCCTGATACAGGCGCTGGCGGGATCAGGTCCGGATCAGCCTGGGCTGATTACTCCGGAAAAGTACCGTTGTGGTAGATTTCCTGAACGTCTTCCAGGTCGTTGATCAGACCGGCAAAACGCTCGAACTGAGCAACGTCATCACCTTCAATCGGGTGCTCAGTGGTTGGCAGATAGGTAATCTCTTCCACTTCAAAATCGATCTCGCCGTTCATGTCGTTCAGCGCAGTTTTGGTTTTGAAGAACTCGGTTGGCGGTACCAGTACAGTGATCATGCCGTCTTCGCTGTCGATGTCGGAGACATCCACATCCGCTTCCATCAGTGCTTCCAGTACTGGCTCTTCGTCGTCACCGGCGAATACGAACATGGCGCGGTGATCGAACATGTGCGACACAGAACCCTGGGAACCCAGTTTGGCTTTGCACTTGGAGAACACGCCACGGATTTCACCGAAGGTACGGTTGTTGTTGTCGGTCAGGGCACTGATCAGCACCATGGCGCCGCCTGGGGCAATGCCTTCGTACAGCGCTGGCTGGAAGTCTTCGCCGCCGGCGCCATTGGCTTTATCCAGTGCTTTGTCGATCACGTGGCTTGGCACCTGATCTTTTTTGGCGCGGTCGATCAGACTGCGCAGCGCCAGGTTACCGGACGGGTCGGAACCACCGGCTTTGGCGGTGACGTAAATCTCACGGCCGTATTTTGAGTAAACTTTAGTTTTTGCCGCGGCCGTTTTGGCCATGGATTCTTTACGGTTCTGAAACGCTCTGCCCATGGGAATTGCTTCTTGTTGGCTGGTTGATAAGAAAAAAAGATGCCGAATTGTACTCTCTGAAGGCGGAGCTGTCTTGTTTCTGAGCAGGCAACCGGCACGCTTTTAAAGAATGGTAAAGATCTGAACAATCCTCCGGGCTTTCTGTCGCACATAACAATGGCCAGCTGAACACAGCTGCCTGCACGACCTGCAAGATAACGTCATTCAGGGAGAGCATTATGAAAATGATTGATCAGATAGCCCAACAGCCGGAGCAGGCTCTCTGGCAGCAGCTGGGAGAAGAGAACCGGGTGATGCTGGAAGTCGACGGCATTACCGATTACATGCAACCGATGACGGCATATCCCGATCCCGAAAGGAATACCATCTGGTTCTTCGCCAGACGCAGTAATGAGATGTTTGGCGCCATTCATCAGCCGATGCATGCCCACATCTGCCTGATGAACGGGCGCGAGCACTTCTGGGCTGATATTCATGGCGATATTTTTGAATCACAGGATCGCGGCGCTGTTGCCCGCTATTGGTCGATGGATGCTGAAGCCTGGTTTGACAAAGGCAATCAGGACCCGGACATGATGCTGCTGGCCTTCGAACCACAGGATGCCGAGATTTCAGCAATGGATGGCAATGCCATCAGCCGCGGTTACGAGCATATCAAAGCCATATTCGGTAATCAGGATGAGCCGCATATTGGTATCCGTAAACGCCTCGACCTTAACTGACCGCCACAGCACCCGCGTTCAGCAAGAGCAAAGCCGCCCACGGGCGGCTTTTTTAGTGCCTGTTAATAACTTAAGGGCAGGTCGATTACTGACGCGCGTTAGCCATCAGGGTCATCAGTTCACGGGCGGATGCCGTGCGGTTAGTCACTGAATTGCGGCTGATACCGTCGGCGGAGACGATGAGAATTTTCAGCTGATGATTGCCCAGCAGCTGCTGGCTGTCGTTCTGTGACAGGTGATAGCCATGGCTGTAGGTATGGGCGGCGTCACCAACTACATAAAGAAAGCCCAGGTCTTCAGCATCCATGGCGGCGATGATCTCGTCCTGCTGTTTAAATAGAGCGGATTCAGTGTCAGAGGTCAGCGCGATGACAGCCACCGGCGCACTGTCGGCAGGGTTGGCGTTCTGCACTTCGGCCAACAGTTTTTCTGCGGCGCGGGTATAGCCCTGGCCATCGGTGACCTGCAGACCACTGGACTGACTCAGGGTCGCACAACCGTTAAGGCCCCCCAGCAGCATCAGCAGCAATGTCAGTTTCTTCATCACAAGGTCCTCGTCGTCAGCGTAGCGTGACCGGCATGTCCGGCCTGCACAGGCAGAAGGTTAGCGCAGCTGAATACCCTGTTGCAGGCACTGAACGATGGCCCATGGCCGTGAATATTTTGCAGAATCATGGCTCGCTCCGGTTATTGATTCTTCACCTTACAATGCCTGCAGGGGCCATCTGTAGCTGGGATTATTCTGTATGCCAATTGGGTCTCATTTCTCCGCAAGGCTGATGAATGCTGGGGTCAGAGCGTGCTGACTGGCGTGTTTTGCTGCAGTCGTTAGTATGATGCTGGCTGATTTCAGGGACCGCTGCCGACGCAGGAAGCACAATGCCGGTAAACGTCCTGATGAATATCTGAATCAGATATTGCGCACTTGGTTATATAGATATTGCGAAATATTAGTTATCAGTTATAAAAAACATCTCTAAACTCCGCGGCCTGATTTGATATGCCCTTTATAGATCTGGTTTGGAGTTTTTTATGTCGACGGTTCTGCGTTTTGGCGGCCTGCTTTCCCTTACTGCGGTTACCCTGAGTGCTCAGGCAACCAATGGTTACTTTACCCATGGCACCAGTGTTAAGGCTCAGGGTATGGCGGGTGTATCCGTTGCCCTGGCCCATGACAGTCTGAGCGCTGCCAGCAACCCAGCGTCGCTGAGCAATCTGAGCGCTGATCAGCAACTGGATCTGGGTGTGACCTATTTTGAACCAAAGCGTAAGAGCGAAATCTCCGGCAACGGCTTCGGCATTGACGGTACTTACCATGCTAACGACACCAAATCGTTTCTGATTCCTGAACTGGGCTTTGCCCGTCACCACTCCGATACCCTGAGCTATGGCCTGGCGCTGTAAGCCAACGGCGGTATGAACACCGACTATGGCAACAACCCGTTCGCTAACTTTGGCTCCAGCGGCAGTGCCGGTGTGAATCTGGAGCAGCTGTTCGTGACCGGTACCGTGGCCTATCGGCTGAATGACAGCAACAGCATTGGTCTGGGTGTTACCTGGACCCGTCAGCAGTTCGAAGCACGCGGTGTGCAGGCGTTCGCTGGTATGTCACAGGATGGCAGCCGCGTCTCCAATAATGGCAAAGACGTGTCCCGCGGCTGGGGTGTGAAACTGGGCTGGCAGGGCGAGCTGAGCGACAGCGTGAAAGCCGGCCTGAGCTGGAGCTCAAAAATTGAGACCTCTGAATTCCATCGTTACAGCGGCCTGTTCGCAGAAGACGGTGGTTTTGATATTCCGGAAAACTTCGCCGCGGGTCTGGCCTGGCAGGCCACCGATGCACTGACCCTGGCAGCTGACTGGCAGTACATCGCCTACAGCGATGTGAAATCTGTGGGTAATGATCTGAGCCTGGCTGCACCTTTAGGTGCTGATAATGGCGCCGGTTTTGGCTGGGACGATATCAACGTCTACAAAGTGGGTGCGGAATACGCACTGAACAGCGAATTCTCTCTGCGCGCCGGTTACAGCTATGCAGATCAGCCGATCAAAAAGGACCAGACCTTTATGAATATTCTCGCTCCGGGCGTGATTCAGGAGCATTTGAGTCTGGGCGGCAGCTGGAACGTAAACGATACCAACAGCCTGTCTGTGGCTTACACCCACGCCTTCGAACAGACGGTGAAAGGCCGTAATTCCATCCCGGCACAGTTCGGTGGTGGTGAAGCGGATCTGACCATGGATCAGGACCTGCTGGCGATCAGCTGGGGACTGAGTTTCTGACCTTATTATCAGGGACTTAGACCAGATACGACAAAGCCGCCAATGTGTGGGTACTTCGTACTTTTGGCTGATCCCGGCACTGCATCTCCTCACTATAATTCGCGCGCGTTCGGGAAAGAGGATGAAACGATGAGTTGTAGCAATCGTCACGATGCAGTGCTTGTGGAGCAGATGAACCAGTTATTCACTGACACCATCACGAAATACAAAGATTCTGCCGGCGTTATCCCGGCGCTTGCGGGCGATGTCTTCCGTCACCATGAAGAAGACAGCGCAGCAGTCAGCGACTTCGGCTCCTGCCAGAATACAGCTAAGGCACCGGTTAACGTCAGTGCTCCGGAAGTCTTTATGGCAGCCCGTTATCTGAACGCCATGGAGCAGCAGTTAGAGCAGAAAGGCGTCGATATGCGACTGCGTTTGCTCGATGCTTTTCTGGCTAATCTGGGGCAGGAGCAGTCCGCTCACCGACCAGCGAAAACATGCCCCTACAGTGTAAAGCAGGATTGCGTCATTCATCCTGTTCGTCCTCTGGAATGTCGTAACCAGTCTGCAGAAAATGCCGGGGGGGCTGCGCCAGAGGTGATGAGTGCAATTCAGAACGCATTACAAACAGCGTTAGCAGAAGCGGAATATCCGGCTGACCTCTACGATCTGAATCATGCGCTTACGATTGTTATGCATAATGACGATGCCGAAATTGCCTGGCTGGCAAATAAAGACCCGCTGGCCGCAGCTGCGCTTTCTGTCTGATCGCTCAGACGAAGGGAAGAAAGAAGGTGGACGACAACCGTTTATGCGGAAACGGCTGTCGTCCCTGACTGATGGTCAGAGATCGTATTCAGATTTGATCTCGTCCACTTTGCGGCGTAATTCACCACGCAGTTCTTTATCGGACAGTTGACCGATAATATTTCCCAGAACACGTTTTTCATTGTCATCTACCACACCGTCGCGTTTGGCGATGTCGAGAATCTTTTCCAGTTCATCAGCGTCCAGCGTACCGTCGTCTGAAAAACAATTAATGGAATGAAATGTCATTTCCAGGTAATCGCGGCTCTCTTTCACAATAAACTCCTTATCCTTGTTGGAGTGAACAGCCCGTTGCTGTTCAGGCAACGGACTATGGGAATGGAAGTCAGTCTTCCGTTCGTTATTTATCCCGCCTGGGAGAATCTCCGGGTGTTGGCGATTGTTCAGGTGCTGGTACAGAGTCAGGCGCTTTGTTCTGCTGGTTCAGCGTTTTTTCCTGTGCCTGCAGGGCAGGCTTTTTCTGCGGTTTGCCAACTTCTGTACTGAGTTTGCGCAACTGCTCGGAAATATCACGCATTTTATCGTGGGTACGCAGATCGATATCGATCTTTTTATCCATGCTGCGCACCAGTGGCACGATACTGTGCTCAAGAGTGTCGGCCAGTGCCCGCAGAATTTTATCCACGCCGGGGACAGGCTCGTTGATCACATTTACCTGTGGCTTAAGATTTTCCATGGCGGCGGCGAACTGCTGTAATCCACGATTAATGGTATCTGCCATAAGCGTCTGATTTGCACCGGATTGCTGACTGGCGTTTGTCGCATTTATCGTTAATGTTTCAACGCCGGCCTGCACGCCGGACACCAGATCAGCCAGTTGCGCAACAACGCGGGCGCCGGTATCGGCATCGTCACCGCCCATGGCTTTGTTGCGCAGGAAGTCCGCTTTAATCGCTTCCCAGCGATGTTGCTGTTCAGCGGTCATATTGCCGCGCAGTTCCGCCAGTTTCAGCAGGTTACCTTCTGCTCCTGTGGTTAACAGCTGAGATTCACCAAGGTAGTGATCCTGGATCATCTGCATCAGCTCGTCTGTGTTCATCACCGCGGAAATTTTTTCCGTCATCTTGTTCATGTTACGGTAACTGCCCTGCAACTTGAAGGTCGGTTCGGTACGGTATTTATCGTCCTGAGCTGCCGATGCAATGTATTGCTGATTAATCTTCAGCACCACATCCTGTACCACCATCATTTTTTTCAACACGCTGGTAATTTCATTAATTTCCGCGCCACTGTATTGGTAAGATAAATCGGTGGTTGCCACTTCACGCCCTTTGGCCATATCCACCAGTTTGTACAGATCGTTAAGATCACGTACCGCCAGCGGTGCCAATACCTGGTTAGAGGTGAGGGCGTTTTCGATATAACTCAGGGCGAACTGTTCTTCCATGCCGCCGAGGATATCGCCGAGGTTATAAATATCGGCACGGTTGGCCAGCATGTCCGGAATTTTGAATGCCTCGCCGGATTCTGTGTAGGGGTTACCCGCCATAACCACGCAGAACTTACGGCCACGCATATCGTAGGTTTTGGTTTCGCCTTTCCACACGCCGTCAATGCGGCGGGTACCATCACACAGAGAAATAAACTTCTGCAGAAATTCGGGATTAGTGTGCTGAATATCGTCCAGATAGAGCATGACGTTATTGCCCATTTCCAGACCGAGGTTCAGTTTTTCCAGTTCTTTACGGGATGTCGCATCCGGTGCCTGCTGCGGGTCCAGCGAGGTGACTTCATGGCCCAGAGACGGACAGTTAATCTTCATAAAGATTAACCCGAGACGGCTGGCAACGTATTCCATTAATGTGGTTTTACCGTAACCCGGTGGCGAGATCATCATCAGCAGACCCATAAGGTCGGCGCGTTTATTCTCGCCAACTGTGCCCATTTGTTTCGCCAGGTTATCGCCAATTAACGGCAGATAACTTTCGTTAATTAAGCGGTTGCGGACAAACGAACTGAGTGGCCGTGGTTTGAATTCGATCAGACGCAGCGCCTTACGCTCTCGTTCGGTCACGTTCTGACGTACCTGCAGATAACGCTGATAAGCCGGCACCACTTCCTGACGGTGACGTTCCATTTTCAACAGGAAGGCATCCACGCCAAAGCTCAGCGTCTGTTGCTGAATCAGCGGGTGATCGCCCATCAGACCTTCTACAGAGAGTTCCAGATCGGTTTCGGTAAAGCGGCGATCGAGTCTTTCACTGGCATTAATTAATGCCACAGCTTCCGGGATATAGCGTGCCAGTGACTGCAGATCTTTTTCTTTTACCAGTGCCTGCAGCCAGGCGGTTGTCAGGTTCCAGCGTTCTGCCGGCCAGCCCAGCATTTTTTCCAGCGCCATCTGATAGCGGCGCCAGGTTTCGTCGTCCATGGAACGTTTTAATTCTTCCACCAGACGCTGGGCATATTTACTGCCAATAAATTCAATACTGTCACGGCCCAGCTCTGCTACCAGATAATCTGCTGCACGGCGGATATCCAGAGCGGAGACAGCAATCGGATGCTGTTCAATAAATTGCTGCAGCGATGCCCGTACTTCTGCCGCCAGCAGTTCGACTGCTTCATTGCTGCGGAATACGGATTCCATCTGTGCTGCCGACTGCGCACGTTCAGGCCAGGTGCTGACACTCAGTTCAGCCTGTTTTTCTTCCGCCTGCAGCTCTTCATCGGCTTTGTCTTCCAGTAACCTCAGTACGCTTTGTGAATCACGGGCCAGGCCTTTTATGTTGGCCCAGAACACCTGTGCCAGAGCACGGCTTAACGGATCAAAGCGCAGTAAATCAATACTGTCGAGCGCCGGAATCAGCGCACGTAACAGGAGAGTGGCATCGTGATCGTGAATACCTTTTTCATAGCCTTCTTTATATCTCGGGCCGGCGAAATTACGCACTATGCTGTCCAGATCGTCTGTTAACAGCGCGGTGCGTAACTGATCCATGCTCAGGCCGTTCTGATTCTGCCGGGCGCTGTCGAGAATCAGGGTGGCGAGATATTCACCGCGGTAAACCTCAGGTGTTTCGGATTCCAGATTCATGCTCCAGTAAGCACGTAAATCCAGCAGCTCAGGATCGGCAATCGGCTCAAAATAATTGGTACCGGACAGATGCACATTCAGCACGTCATTGCGTGGAATAATGGTCAGGTCCAGTTCCTGAGTATTGACCGAAAATTTATGCCGCGGTCCGAGTTTGATGACGTTACCACCATCTTCATAAATATCGGATTTATCCCGCAATGAACGCAGTGCCTGCTCTTTAATTGCCTTCAGGCGCGATTCAATATCATCGGCTTTAACGGATGCATCCAGCCCCCGTAACTGAGTGACCTGTTCACGGATTTTCATGACCAGGGCGTCGGAGGCAAAGTAAGTATTCAGCTCATTCTGTTCGGTAAACTTCAGCGAGCGTTTTTCAATACTGCCCAGAATACGTGCAGCGGCATCGGCAACCGACTGAGCTTTACGCTGAATTTCATCAACCAGCTGTTGCTTATGGCTTTCGAAGGACTCGTACAGTTCTTCGCGCTTTTCCATGATGTCAGCGAGGAACTGGTCGTACTCACTGAACTGGCTTTCCAGTTCTTCCAGCTGCACTAACAGGCGGGATAATTGTTCGTCACACTTTTCCGGTGTGGTCGACATACCCAGAGCGTTAGCAATACTCTGGGTAAAGAGTTTGAACTGGGCACTGAACTGCGCCACGGCTTCAGCGGAACCAAGGGATTTCTGTTTCTGTCTGGCTCTGGCTTTACTTTGGTTAAGCTGGGCATAAACCTGAGAAATAGCATCAATAATACGGGTACGCACGGTGGCATCATCCACCTGTAACGTACCCATAAGCTCGGACAGCAGGTCCATGCCTTCGGCGGTGTTATCTATGGTTTCAATAACCGGCGTCAGGGTGGCAATGGATTCCGCCTTTTCCACTTCCTGATTAATGCTGTCGATTTTCTGCTGGTAAGGCTCCAGCGCCTGTTCGTCTGACAGAAAGGCAACCGTGCGCTCGCTCAGCGTCGCTTCGACTTTCTGCAATTCGCCATCAAGCTCGTCAATTCTGTTCAGATCGATATAACGCAGATCGCGCACGGTCATTAATTTACCGCGCTGACGACGTACCTGAGCCAGCGCCGTAACGTACTGCTCAGTGCTGTCCCAGCTTTCAGTCTGAACCGACTGAACCAATGCTTTTTGTTCTTCCTCGGTTTCACGCATCACACTGGCGGACTGCTGGCGGATGCTCTGAACTTTTTCAAATTCATCAATCACCAGTTCTGACGTACCAGCGATTTCCTTCAGCAGTGCGGCAATATCGGCAACTTCGGTTTCGCTCACCCAATAGTGATCGTCGAAGATCTTATTGGCTGCTTTGCTCAGCTCTTCATATAAACGTGCAGATACGCTCTGGTTATTAACCAGACGGATGACGCTGTACAGATCGGAAATACCGCGCACCAGTTCAGCATTACCGATGCGGCCAAAAAATGTCTGGCTGGCCGGTGCACGGCTGACAAATTCAGCGCTCTGGTAAGGGGTTTCCCAGATCTGCATCGGGTGTACCCGGGTGGGTTCGTTTTCCGCGGAAAAAATCACCAGCTGGCCACTGTCGGCCAGCGCGTAGCCGTGACCGAACACCGGGTTCTGCAGACTTTTTTCAATCAGGTTGTAGGCCAGCAGGCAGACTTCGCCGCTCACCGGCTGGTAGAAGATATACAGCATATCTTCACCGTTCGGGGAACGGACTTTACGCTTCACCCGCATGCCTTCGGTGTTGCCGTCAAACTGCTTGAACTCACCTGTGGTCAGATAGTAGCCGCCGGGAAAAATAACGCCGTGATCTTCCGGCAACTGAACGCAGGATTCACCGATGGCGTCAACACGGACAACGGTTTCGGTTACTGTGTTGTAAATAAAATGGCGCCACAGTTCTTCACGGTAAGGTTTTACTTTTAGCAGAATCAGGCTGCCAACGGCGGCATAGGAAATGCTGGCATCACCGAGAGACTGAGTTTTGTCTTCTACCGGTTCCTGATAAATGCCGAGACCATCCTGGGTGTTGTTTTCGATTTTGATGGTGAGGTCACCACCCACGGTTTCAACAAAGACAGTATCGAGAATATTAATATGTGGATGACGGCCATTAACGGCATCATCCCGGGTAGATTCGGTCCATTCAAAATCGAAGGCCGGCGGTAACTGAATATCGCGCTCACCACGATTATCAATGTAGGTAATATTTTTGCCGTCAGCGGATACTGACCAGCGGAACACACGCAGATCTTCCAGCCGTTCACCGATCTGGAAACCAGCCAGCAGCTGACCTTTCTTAACCGTCAGTTCAACCAGGCGGGTGTGTTTGTAGTAACGGTACAGTTCGTCAAAGTCATTAACAAAGGCAGGCTCAGACAAGAATGTGCCGGCTGCAGGTACTTCAACGGCTTCAAACTGACCATCATTTTCCTGCAGTGAAAACAGGGCAAAGACATCTTCAACCTGAGTTTCCTTTTTCAGGCCGATAAAGACGTTGTAACCAAATAATAAATGCTGCCCGACCTGAACCATATCGCGGGCGATACAGTTATTTTCGGTACGAACCCGGATGCGGCCAACGACTTTCATATCGGACTGACCAAATTCTTCGGTACGGGATTTATTCAGCTGATCAAGACTTTGTTCCAGCTGTTTTCCCTGATCCTGCAGACGCTTTTTAATAATCTCATAAGCGCCGCCCTGAGCGACGGCGCTGTCGATGACGTCTTCAGGTTGTTTTTGCTCTGCCATTGCGTTGTCCTTTTCCGTACTGCTGGTCCCGGGCAGTGATCGATAATCCTGCGTATCGGTGTGTTTGTTTTTACCGGCTAAACTGCTAGCGGAAGTGCAGCAGCCCGTCAGCCGGGCTGCCGCTTCACACCTTCTTTCTACATCAGCGTTTTACACTTTCGTTTTACCGATCAGTGCTGTGCGTTGTTGGCAACGTCCTTCGCTGCTTCTTTCACAGTGGAGGCCTGCATCACTTTGCCGAGCAGGGCCTGAATGGTAGAGCTCTTACCGGCCAGACCATCAACGGCTTTACCGATGGACAGAGACTTGGCGAAGTTATCGAAGAAGTGGTCTTCACCGCCAACGATATCGATTTTCGCTTTCTGCAGAGCCACGGCCAGAACTTCGGCATTTTCACGGGCAATATCTTTGCCTGCATCGATAGAGGCCAGCGCTTCTTTCAGTGCAGTTTCCAGACCCATACGGAATTCTTCGTGGGAACGTGCTTCATCGCTCATGTTGTTCATGGCGTTGAACTTATCAACCAGGCCATCGGCCTCGGCTTTAAACTGCTCACGGGTAACCGCAGCCTGGGCCATACCGATTTCACGGGCAGACTCAGCTTCTGCATTACCTTTCGCCGCCACAACTTCAGCTTCTGCTTTACCGGTACCCAGCAGGGCGTCGGCCTGTGCATCACCTTTGGCTTTGATTACGCTGGCTTCAGCCAGACCTTCTTTCTCGTAAGCTTCTGCTTTAGCAGACTGTACTTTCGCTTCAGCCAGACCGCGGGCAGCCTGTTCAGCCTGAGTACCTTCCGCCAGTTTTTTCTTGGCGTCGGCTTCTTTCGCAGCCGCTTCCAGTTCTGCCTGAGCCATGGTGGTGATTTCAACGGCTTTGTGTTTCGCCGCCAGTTCTTTGGCTTCGGCTTCTTTCACCTGTTTCACTTTCTCTTCTTCGGCCGTGGCTTCTGCAGCCAGTACCTGAGTCTGTTTCAGGCGATCCGCTTCGGATACTTCGCGAACCTCTTTGATGCGCTCTTCTTCGATGGCCACGGTTTTATCCACAGCAACACGTTCACGCACCACGTTGGCGATTTCTTTGCGTTCAACTTCGATGGCTTTTTCAGCTTCGATTTTCTGAATTTCTACTTCACGTTCACGGGCAACGATTTCAAGATCGCGGGCACGGGTAACTTTCTCAATTTCGATAACCACAGCACGCTGACGATTCTGCTCGGCAACTTCGATTTCACGTTGCTGATTTTCACGCTGTACGGCCAGGTCTTTCTCAACGGAAATGGTGGTTTCTTCCGCTTTGCGGCGTTCTTCTTCCTGAACCTTGATGGTCTCAGCTTCTTCACGCGCACGGATGGTGGCAATTTCGCGTCCCTGACGTGCTTCTGCATCGGACTGCTGACGCTCAAGTTCGAGCATGGCTTCAACGGTTTCGACGTTCTTTTTCTTGATTGCCAGTTCTTCGTCACGTTCCAGATTGTTGGTAATTACATTCTGGGTCGCGGTCAGCTGAGTGATCTTTTTGATACCTTCAGCGTCAAGAATATTGTTCGGATCCAGGGACGATTTCGGCGTCTGCTCAAGGTAGTCAATCGCAACGTCTTCAAGGATGTAGCCGTTCAGATCGTTACCTATGACTTCGATAATTTTGTCACGGAATTTCTGACGGTTTTCAAACAGCGATACGAAGTCGATCTGTTTACCAACGGTTTTCAGTGCTTCTGAAAATTTCGCATTGAAGAGTTCGTTAACCGCATCTTTATCAGAGGCACGGCTGGCACCAATCGACTTGGCAACTTTCAGTACGTCTTCCGCGGTTTCATTTACACGCAGATAGAATGCAACGGTAATGTCTGCACGCATGTTGTCTGCACAGATCAGACCATCTTTAGCCCGGCGATCCACTTCCAGTGTGATCAGCGAGATTTTCATCAATTCTTTTTTGTAAATGATCGGGTACACCAGTGCACCGGTAAAATGCACTTTCGGTGTGGCGCTCATGTCGTTGACGATCAGCGCGGTGCCCTGATCCACCTTGTAATAAAAGGCTTTGAACAGCGCTGCCAGCCCCATAAGAATGATAAAGACGATGCCTATTCCGGTAACAATAGGCATTAACACAGACAAATCTGCCATGTCCTGGTACTCCATTTCCTGTTTGCATGTTGGCCTGTTAACTTAACCAGGCCGTTATGGCTGCACTGCAGCCTGTGTGGTTTAACTAAATCCTTCTGCGGGGACAATTGTCGCCGCTCATTCGTCTGTCAGTATTCAGCTACTGAAATCTGCTTCTGATATCACCCGGTAGGCGTTGTCATCCGGCAGGTATTCCAGCAGTACGACGCGATCTCCATGGGCAAAACTTTCTCCCGCAGAAGCTCTGACTTTCAGAATCAGGCCAGCACCGCCATCCGCCAGTGTGGCCTCGCCAAAGTTTTCATCTACCCGTGAGGTGCGCACGACAGCGGTTTGACCGAGCACCCGCTTCTGAGTGTTCTGCTCGGTTTTCTGAAAAAAAGAACGCAGTGGTTTGATCACCTGGGCGGTAATTAATACCGCGCCATAAAGTGCTGCAAAAAATATCGGAACGCCTGCCAGCCAGTGCAATAATCCATGCGGAATAAACGCGAACAGAAAGTGCACCAGGTAATAGCAGATCAGCCAGCCGAACAGGGATATCAGACTGACAATCACGGTAACCGGCACGCCGGTTAAGCCAAACCTGAGCATCAGGCCGGCCAGCGCATCTGCGGTGCTGTGATTGTGACTGGTATTAATATCCAGGTTGCCTTCAGCCTCAGGCGGATCGAAATCCAGTACATCGATATCGATCCAGCCCAATACTGCGACCAGCCAATACAGCACGCAGATTGCGAGCAGAAAGGTGTAGATGGCCGTCGGGAATGAAGCAATGTTCTGGTAGAACGGATTCATTCCGTCGGTTAAAAAGATAAAAAACATTCCTTTACTCCCTGTGCAGTATTCTCAGGCCGGCCTGCGCATTACCGGCATTTATCGGTGATCAGAGTGCGATCACTGCTTTTTGCTTTTAATCCGTTGCAGAATGTCGTCGGTACTGCTCCCCTTTATTGCTATACCGGCCTGTTCCAGTTTGGTTTGCAGGGAGACGTCCTGTGATTCTTCTGCCAGTTCGCTGGCGGCTGTCATCTGCGCGTCACGCAGGGCCTGTTTTTCTTTAATGCGTTCCAGCGATTCCATCGCGGTATGCAGTTTTGAACTGGAGCCACTGTGACGCGCAGCGACCGCTGCCTGAGCGCGCTGTACGTTTTCTGTTGCCTTAACGGTATCCACCTGTTGTTTCAATCGTTTGATATTGGCTTCAGTCTGCATAATGGCGGTTTTCAGTTTTGCCACGCTGGCGGAATAACCGGTTTCTGCTTCCTGCTCTGTGCTGAGCAGGGATTCGAAGCCGGCGATTTTTTCCGCCACTTCACGGGCCAGACCTTCATCGCCTTTTTCCAGCGCTTTCAGGGCGTAGCCTTCATGCTCTTCAATCTGCTGTTGCAGCGTTTTGCATTTCTGCTCAGCCAGTTTGTGGCGCGCCATGATTTCAGCCAGTGCATTTTTTGACTGATTCAGCTCGCTGGCGGCATCACGGACTTCCTGGTCGAGAATTCTCAGTGCCTGAGAATCGACAATGGCTTCACCGGCTTCGTTTACCCCACCGCGCAATGCGGTCATCATTTTTGCCCAGATGTTCATATGCGTCTCCTTGCCTTAATTGGCCGCCATTGGAAGGGTTAAAAACTCGCCATAGGCTTCGGTCGCCTGAATGACATTGCTGGCCAGCACTTCGATTTCGAAAATGACGTTGGCCAGAATGGACGTTGCACTCAGTGCGCCGAACATGTGGTAGTAATCTTCACCGTCGATGTTATCCAGACTGATGGTCGATAACGGCAGATACTTATGAGTGCGCAGTACCGCATCGTTGAATTTCTGTACGTCAGCCACATCGGCTGCCGGCCACAGTACGGCTTCAACAATAATCTGATCACCGGCCACGGTTAAAAACAGCGGCAGATCACCGTACTCATGCATCACAATGTGCAGGGCCGGATCAACCCCATCAATCAGTTCCAGTGACGCCTGTTTGTCTGCAAAGAGTCCTGCACTCTGCAAAGCTTCGGCGAGGCTGTCAGTGGTCCAGCGCTTAATAGTCTCGTTCATACTTATCACTCCTGTTGAATCGGTCTCGCCATGAGGGCCACGCAGCTGCTTTTCGTACTCGGCAAGCTGCCTGGCGTTCTCCGGGAGAATCCATACTTCCTTCTTGATCAGCCCCTGCTCGCGCAGGCGCCGACGGTATTCCCGTTGATAATGAGCTGAAGATTTCGGTTTCGATTGTTGGTTCATGGGATCAAAGTACCTCATCACATGTAAGAGGTTAAATACCTTACATGTGATAAATCATTACATGTGATGAAGTTCAACTTACCGGAGTCAGAGAGGGCGGACAACCCGAATACCTGACAGGCAGGAGACCCGATCAGCGGTGCCGCCCATTACTGGGAGGGCGAGCATCTGAGCGACAGGGAAGATAACTGTTAAATGTGTCAGAATGTACGACTCAGATCACGAATCTGTGAAGAACTTTGCGCTGTGGCGATGACTGCAATCTGCACAGCGCAATCAGGCAATTTAACGGGCATAAAAACAATGCGTTACACCACCTACTATCTGGAAATGACGTCAGCGGATGAGCTGCAATACAAACCGCTGCCCCATGACCTGATGGTGATGGAAAGCGAAGTCCCACAACATGCGTTTAACCGCTTTCTGTACCAGCTGGTTGGCAGCGACTGGGAGTGGGGCGATCTTGATAACTGGACCGATGAGCAGTGGCGCAACACAGTAGAGAGCGACGATCACCGCACCTGGGTGGCATATCACCGCGGCAGTATTGCTGGCTATTACGAGCTGCAGCGGTCGGACGGCGGGAATACTGAAATCCGCTATTTTGGTCTGGCGCCGGGGTTTATCGGCCGTGGTTTCGGCGGGCCGTTACTGAGTCATGCCATTCAGTCTGCCTGGAACTGGGCGGGAACAGAAAGAGTGTGGGTGCACACCTGCACTCTGGATCACCCGAGTGCGCTGACAAATTATCAGGCGCGGGGAATGAAGCTATACAAAGAAGAGGAAACGGAGGAATAACCTCCGCTCCTGCCGACAGATCGCCGCGCTTATTTACTGCGAATGGCCGTCAAAATGGCAGACAGCTGTGGGGCCGATACGACTTCATCTGTTGCTGACCATGCGATGCCGTCATCCGTTATCAGCAGAATCCGGAAATCTGCGGCGCCCAGTAGCGCGGCGGAATCTTTCATACCGACAAAATACTGATCCCGATCCTCAGATTCAGCATCCGCTGTGACATAAAGCAGTTGCTGTTGCTCGGCATCCACAGATTGCAGCGTTTTCATCTGCAGCTGATAAAGGCCGGATTCAGATGAGCGGGTGGCAACGATAATAGCGATCAGTCCCGCGGGTGGCTGATATTCCTGCTCGAGGCGCTGAATGAGATCCTGCACCTTTTCTGCATAGGGTTTTTCAGCATGGACATAAATACTGTCTGCTGATAGCTGGTTAAAGGAGTTCTGGTTGCAGGAAGTCTGGTTGAAGCAGGCGTTATGTGGAGCGTGACTGCTGCATGCGCTGAGCAGCATGGCGCTGATTATTAACACCATTGCTCTGATGCTTACCATCGCTGGGGCCAGCGGAAGACGGCTGTGGGTCATTGGACTGTCCTTAGTCATGGGTCTTATTTAACGGGTCTCAGTCGTTAACGGGATGCGTAGGTAACTGGATGAGTCGCCAACGGGATGATCGCGCAAGACTAACGTAAAAACAGCAGAAGACGGACAGCCAAAAAGACCTTCTGCCGGCAGGCGCTAGTATTTTTCGGGTTACCCATGCGGGCGTGTCGGCGATCAGGGTCAGTTGGCGTATTCCGCAGACCGGGAGGGCTGATGACACAGCTCAGCCCGCCCGGCTCAGCAGCAGGGTTGTCTACCCGCAATCACAACGGCTGATCAAACCCTTCCGCCAGATGCTTATCCTTCAGTTTGACGTAATTACCTGCGGTGTAGGGGAAGAATTTACGTTCTTTGTCGGTAATCGGGCGTGCCTGTTGTGCCGGGTTACCTTTGTAGACATAGCCGCTTTCCAGTACTTTGCCCGGAGGCACAACGGCACCGGCGGCAACGATCACTTCGTCTTCAATGACAGCGCCATCCATCACCATGGATTTCATGCCGATCAGTACGCGGTTGCCAATGGTGCAGCCGTGCAGCATGGCCTGGTGACCTATGGTTACGTCTTCGCCAATGATCAGCGGGTAGCCGCCAGGGTTAAAATCGGATGCGTGGGTAATATGCAGCACGCTGCCGTCCTGCACACTGGTGCGGGCACCGATGCGTACATGGTGCATATCGCCGCGGATGACGGTTAGCGGCCAGACGGAGCAGTCGTCGCCCAGCTCCACATCGCCGATCACCACGGCGGTGCGGTCGACGAATACTCTTTCACCCAGTTTCGGGCTATGGCCCTGATAGTTTCTTATATCTGACATAGTGGTTATTTCCGCTGAGGGCTTGTTTATACTCAGTGGACAGTTCTGGTATCGGTGAAAAAGTCTTCAGGCAAGGCGCTGAACACGTGGCTTAATGACTTAAGCGAGCTGTTCAGCAACACAGCCTGAGGGCTTTTTAGCCATAGCTGCCCGGTATTCATAACAGCTGAGCGGCCATCGCCAGAACTGTTTAGTGAGTGTAAACAGGCCCTGATATTGAATTTCTCACTATTTGACCCAATCTCTGGGTGAATAGCCACCGTTGCCGTTGTCTTAACCGGCGAACACTGTATCCACCTTCAGCCATCGACACGTTCAGGAAAGTTTCTATGTCCGCGAATCCCCTGTTAGAGAGCCATCTGTTACCCCCGTTTTCTGCCATCAGACCGGAACACGTGAAGCCGGCCATCGAATCCCTGCTGACGCGCAACCGTGAGCGCATCGACGAGCTGCTGAACACGGTATCTGAGCCGACCTGGGATAACTTTGTCGCGCCGATGTCGCAGTGGGACGATGAGCTTTCCCTGGCCTGGTCTCCTGTCGGCCACCTGAATGGCGTACTCAACAGTGATGAACTGCGCGATGCTTACAATGCCTGCCTGCCGCTGCTGAGCCAGTACAGCACTGAGCTGGGGCAGAACAAAAAGCTGTGTGATGCGTGGAAAAAACTGCGTGATTCCGCAGCCTACGACACCCTGAGCACGGCACAGAAGAAAGCGGTGGATAACGCGCTGCGTGATTTCCATCTGGCCGGTGTCGATCTGCCGGAAGACAAAAAGAAACGCTACGGTGAAATCCGCAGCCGTCTGTCCGAGCTGACCTCCAAATTCGCCGAGAACGTACTGGATGCCACCAACGCCTGGCAGAAAGTGATTACCGATAAGTCCGCACTGGCCAGGCTGCCGGACAGCGCCATGGATCTGCTGGCGCAGCAGGCGAAAGCCAAAGATGAACCGGGCTATCTGCTGACGCTGGATTTCCCGTCTTATATGCCGGTGATGAGCTACTGCGAAAACCGTGAGCTGCGCGAAGAAATGTACACCGCCTACGTCACCAGAGCTTCCGAGCTGGGCCCGGATGAAGGTAAGTTCGACAACACTGCCAATATGAATGAGATTCTGGCACTGCGCTTTGAACTGGCGCAGCTGCTGGGCTTCCCATCGTACGCCGACTATTCACTGGCCACCAAGATGGCGCAGTCTCCGGATGAAGTGCTGGGTTTCCTCAACGATCTGGCGGACAAAGCCAAACCTCAGGCGGAACGTGAGTTTGCCGAATTAGCCGCGTTTGCCGCAGAGAACGGCTGTGATGAACTCAAGCCATGGGATGTCACTTTCTACAGCGAGAAGCTGCGTCAGGCGCGCTACTCGATTTCGCAGGAAGATATCCGCCCATACCTGCCGGTGGATACCGTGATCAAAGGTATGTTCGAAGTGGTCTCGCGCCTGTATGGCGTCAGTTTTGAAGAGCAGAAAACATTTGATACCTATCATCCGGATGCGCGTTTCTTCCATGTGACCAAAGATGGCCAGCAGATTGCGGCTTTCTATCTGGATCTGTACGCCCGCGCGAAAAAACGGGGCGGCGCGTGGATGGACGACTGCCGTGTGCGTCGCCGTACCGCCGATGGCGTGCAGCTGCCGGTGGCCTATCTGGTGTGTAACTTCAGCCCGGCGGTGGGTGATAAACCTGCGCTGCTGACCCATGATGAGATGACCACCCTGTTCCACGAATTTGGCCACGGTCTGCACCATATGATGACGCAGATTGATGTCGCCGATGTCAGCGGTATTAACGGCGTTGCCTGGGATGCGGTCGAGCTGCCAAGTCAGTTTATGGAAAACTGGTGTTATGAGCCGGAAGCGCTGGCGTTCCTGTCTGGTCACTTTGAGACCGGTGAACCCCTGCCACAGGAGCTGCTGGATAAACTGCTGGCGGCGAAGAACTTCCAGAGCGCCATGGCCACCATGCGTCAGCTGGAATTCGCGCTGTTTGATTTCCGTCTGCACAATGAATATTCCGACACTAACCGCGTCGATGTGCAGGCCCTGCTGAACGATGTGCGGGCAAAAGTGACCGTGGTGCCAACGGTGGACTTCAACCGCTTCCAGCTCGGCTTTACCCATATCTTTGCCGGTGGTTATGCCGCGGGTTACTACTCCTACAAATGGGCAGAAGTGCTCAGTGCGGATGCTTTCTCGCGTTTTGAGGAAGAGGGCATCTTTAACCGCACCACAGGCGAGAGTTTCCTGAACGAAATCCTCAGCAAAGGTGGTTCCCAGGAAGCGGCGGTATTGTTCGAGAATTTCCGTGGCCGCAAACCATCGGTTGAACCGCTGCTGCGCCACTCAGGTATTGAAGTGGAGGAAGTGGCATGAGCGATCAGCCAATGAAACGTCCGCGCCGTTTTATCGCCGGTGCGGTGTGCCCGAAATGCAGTGAGATGGACAAGACCGTCATGTTCACTGATGACGCCGGGGAAGAAGTGCGTGAGTGTATTGCCTGTGGATACAAGCAGACTTACTCCGAGCAGCTGGCTGAAGATGCTGCCGCAGAAGAGCTGGTAACCCGCGTCACGCCTGAGGGTAAGGCCATTTACGATGAAGGTGAGCAGCCGCTGAAGATCATTGGATTGTCGCCCCAAGACAGTGACAATACTTAACAAATCTCCATTGGACTTATAACCGTCCGTAATTAAACTGAAACTCAATACAGCACCCGATTCTCAGGCCACCGGTATATGGATATACCCGTGGCCTGAGTCGTTTCTGGCTCTTCGTTAACAGATTCCCGTTAACCGCTCCCCATTAACAGACCCTGATACAAATCCCCGATAACCAGTCCCCGATAACCAATCCGGATCGCCCGGGCATTGCCGGCGCTGGTGAAACGAATTCTTCATGTCTCTGCGCATTGTGCGGGCGGCTGCTTTCCACTAGCCTTACCAGTCTGACTTTAGTGACCTTTCAGTGACCTTACCTGAAGCAAGGAACCGCTCCTGCCATGAGGCATTTATTTCGTGCACTGCTGATCTCTTTACCGCTGATGTTTCTGGCCGGGTGCGCTACCTATGGTGCCGGAGTAAACGGTGCCATCGTCGATGCACAGCAGGGCAAATACGAAGAGTCCGCCGCTAAAATCGAGAAGGCCCTGTCGCCGACCGGTAACGACCGCCTGTTGTATAACCTTGAGCTGGGCATGGTGCGTTACCTTGAAGGTAAGTACGCCGAAAGCAATCAGCTTCTGGAAAGTGCCGAGCGTATCGCTGAAGACCTCGAAACCCGTCGTGTCGGGGATGAGCTGGCGGTACTGATGACTAACCCGCGCCTGGGGCCATACCCGGGTGCAGAGTTTGAGCGGGTGCTGATCAACTACTACAAATCCCTGAATTATCTGGCGCTGGCGGAGCAGTCCACTACCCGCAATGAGCGTCTGGATAATCTCGAGGCGGCGCGGGTCGAAGCACGGCGCATTATCATCAAGCTCAACGATATCAATTCGCGCAAAGGCAATTACCAGCAGAAGAAAGACAAAGACGAGCGCACCTTCAGCAAAATCATGAAGGTGTTCAATCTGTTGCTGGGCAACTTCGTCGATACCGACGACTGGCAATACCGTGATGACGCGCTGGCCCATTATATGGCGGGTGTCAGCTTTGAAATGAACGGCGAATACGACGACGCCCGCATCAGTTATCAGAAAGCGGCCGAAGCTTACGAAGGTGGTTACGCCAAACAGTATTTTCTTGATTCATCGATCACCGATCAGGCCTGGTTCGATGTGGTGCGCATGATGCGCAGAGCTGGTGGCTACGATAACGAATGGCGTGCACTGGCAGAGAAAAAACTGAGCGAAAAACAACGCGCTGAGCTGGATGACTGGGGCGCGGACAAAGCCCAGCTGATTGTGCTGGAAGACAAAGGCATCGCCCCGCAGCGTAAAGAAATGAACCTCGAGATGTCGGTCAATCCGCACATCCGCTCACTGTCGCTGAGCCCGTATTTTATCGGCACTGACAGTGATGAACTGGCGTGGTTCTACGTGCTCTATGCCGATAAAAGCCTGTACGGACTGGTAACCGCTTATCTCAACGTCAGCCGCGCTACCTTTAAGCCAATCTTTTTTACCAAGACGGTGCCGCTGGGGCCACTGTGGAGTCAGGCGGAGAGCATCGGTCTGATCAGTGCCATTGGCAACTCGCTGCGGGTCACAGTGCCTTATTACAGCCGGCCACAGCACGAAGGCCCGTCGCAGTTACAGGTCGGTAATGAAAAACTGCCATTATTGGAAGCCTCCAGCCCGGGTATGATCGCGGTGCAGGAGCAGCTGGTGAATGCCGGTGAAGATATCCGCGCCGCATTGGCGCGGGCCGCGTTCAAAGCCCTGACTGCCCAGACCGCCACCAATGCCCTGACCGGTAATTCGGGTAATGGCAGCAGCGGTGACGGCGGCCAGGCATTACTCAGCTTTGCCGGTAAGCTGCTGATGCAATTGACGGATGCGGCGGAAACCCGCAACTGGTTGCTGCTGCCGAACGAAATCCGTCTGCGCCGGGTGGCGCTGGAGCCGGGTGAACATCAGCTGGAACTGGTGTCTGATAAAACTACCGGGGGTCAGCAGGTACACCGTGAACAGGTGAATCTGCAGACCGGGGATATTCACCTGTGGCGGGTACGCACCTTTGACGGTGTCAAACCACAGGGTAAGTAACTGAAGGTCAATCATTGAAGGCCAAAACGAAAGGACAAAACTATGCATAAATTCAGCAAACTGACTGCCTGTACTCTGCTCGGTCTGGCCGTAGTCGCCACCTCCGCCTGCAGCACCAAAGTGACCCGTCTGCAGGAAGGTGAAGAAGTCGCGCTGTCGGACCGCTGGAACGCCAAGGATTCGGAACTGGTGGCCAACGAGATGATCACCGACGCTCTGTCTTTCCCATGGGCCAGCGAGTTTGAAATGGACAACAGCCGCAAGCCGACTGTGATCGTTTCGCGCATCACCAACAAGTCCCATGAGCACATCGCCATTGATACCTTCGTGAACGATATCAAGCGCGCCATTATCCGTTCCGGCAAAGCCAGCTTTGTTGCCGGTGGTGACGAGCGTGATGCCATCCGTGACGAGCGCCGTGATCAGGAACTGAACGCCAAAGACGCCAAGCAGATGGGTCAGGAAAAAGCCGCCGACTTCGCTCTGTCCGGCAGCATCAACTCCATCGTTGATCAGGTGGGTAATGACCGAGTGACCTTCTACCAGGTGGACCTCAAACTGGTGGATATGGAATCCAACATCGAAGTCTGGAATGGTCAGAAGAAAATCCAGAAGCTGCAGGAAAAATCCAAGTTCGGATTTTAAGGAGCTCACGTGAATAAGTTTTCCGCTGTGCTGTTGCTGGTGGCGGGCGCCTGTCTGACGACGGGCTGCGCCACGCAACAGAGTAAGGCATCGGTGCAGGATAAAGCACAGCAGGCCATGCGCCCGGACTGGATTACCCAGCCACCGCAGCAGAGCGGCATGGCTTACGGCGTCGGTTCCATGGAAATCTACGGTGATCAGGCTGCCGCGGTGAAACGTGCGGCGGAACTGGCGCGGGTGGATCTGGTGTCGCAGCTGAAAGTCACGGTAACCGGTGATTTCAGCAGCTCTACCACGGAAACCTCAGGGACCGGACGTGCCAGCGAAGTGCAGCGCAGCGTAACCAACTATGCCCGCAGTCAGGTGCCGGAAGCTGAGCTGGACGAAGTGGTTCAGTCCGACAGTTATGTGGATGGCACCTACGCTTACGTGCTGGTGGAGCTGAACCGCAGCCAGGCGGCGGCGCGTCTGCGCCGTGATGTCGACAGCATTGATGAGCAGATCATGGACATCGCTGCCCAGTCCCGTGGTGGCGAGCCACTGCAGCAGCTGACGCCATTACTGCCGGCGGTGAAACTGTTCGCCCAGCGGGAACGTTTATCCGAACGTCTGGCGCTGGTCAGTATGAACCGTCAGGGTGCTGTTATGTCGGCGGAACTGCGTGCGCTGCAGCGCGATATTTATGATCGCATCGGTGCCTTAAGAGTCTCCGTTGTGGCACAGGACAGCGACAGCGAAGCCATGCGCGGGCCAATGATCGAAGCCTTAACCGATCAGGGTATGAAGATTCAGAGTGGTGGCAGTTATGATCTGGAGTTTCAGATCACAGCGGATCAGACCAGCAAACAGCAGAGCGGTAATTACTATGCCTTTCTCGATTGCCGGGTCACCATCGTCGACAATCAGGGCCGTGCCCTCAGTTCGTTCAGCCAGCAGGCCAAAGGTGTCTCCGGGCTGAAGAAGGTTGCCCTGCAGAAAGCGGTACAGTCCGCCGGCAGCATGATGGCAGCAGAACTGGCGGCGACACTGGTAGACGATCTGCACTGATTCGCGTGGCAGGACTTACGCCCAACAAAAACGCCGCACTGATCCGTGCGGCGTTTTTGTATCCGGACTGGCCGGACGGTTGCTATTTAAGCGCCGCCAACTGGCATCAGCTTGATTGCCATACACCTTCCAGATTCATCTCCAGCATAATCTCATCACTGGCATTGCCAGCCTGATAGCGAATGCCGAAATCACGCAGATGCAGCACTGTCATGCCCTGGAAATCCAGCAGGGGGTGGCCGTTGCTGGTGAAACCGATACCGGTCTGCTGTACCGGAAAGCTGACATCTTTACTGACGCCGTGCAGCGTCACAGTGCCGGATATGCGTCCGCTTTCATCGTTGATCATCTGATAATCGCTGGTGGTAAAACTGATGTGCGGGAAGTTGCTGCTGTCGAATACATTCTTACCGCGCAGGGTTTTATCGCGCTTCTGGCTGTTGGTATCGGCAGTGGTTGAATCGATGGCGATGTTCAGCTCGGTGTTCTCCGGCTGCGTGGCATCCCATTGCAGGTCGCCTTCAAACTGATTGAAACGCCCGACCACCCAGCGGTGACCGTCTTCCCGCAGTTTGAAGCTGATAAAGGAATTACCGGATTCGCTGTCGATGCGGTACGAGTCGGCGTAGCTGATGCCCGGCATAACCATCAGAGTCATGCTGGCAGAAAGAAGAAGGTTTTTCATAAGTGCACTCCGCGTGCTGTATTGCCTGGGGTAAGACTGGCGGATTCGGACCGGGTTGCAGAAAGTCAGGGGTGACAAAATGTCGCAGGCATGTTCGGAGCAGCGAATGCATTGGCAACAACAGAAAAGGCCCGCATTGGCGGGCCTGATTTCAATGTCTGATTGTGCTTATGCCTGGGCTCAGAGCAGGTTACTCAGCAGGCCCATTTCGCCGGACATGGAAGGCCACTTGCGCCAGATATGTACCAGGTTGTTGGCACTCTGTTTACTGATGAATGATTTGAAGTCAGCGCTGCCGTACGGGTTATCGCGGCCAAACAGGCGGCTTACAGTAGCAGTGGTGATGTCATCCAGATCGTTGGCAAAGGGTTCGCCAATCAGGGTGTGAATAATCACATTGGACAGCGTCATATCCATCGGCGTCAGCGGCTGGCCCATCTGGTTAATGTAAGTTTCGTTGACCTCTTCCAGCATACGGTGCGCCAGATAGGCTTCGTACATCAGAGACGTCAGACCGGAGGCATCCTGCAGCTCGGCCGGTGGCATGGTGAAAAACTCGCGGGCAATGCGCACGATGGGCTCAACGAAGTCGGCGAGGCCGGCTTCTTCCGCGGCATCTTCAAGGTCGTTCAGCATCTTTGGAGCGTCTTCAATATAACGGATCACGAACTCCAGCAGCTTCTCTTCTGCTTCGCCTTCCGGCAGATCAACAATACGCGCAACCTGATCGGCGCGGGATGCCAGCACGCTGCGCAGACAGCCACTGCCTGCTTCTTCTTCTGCAGCCTGCTGAATGTTGAACTCAATGATTTGCTCAGCCATAACCTTGCCTCTGCCCTCCTTTCATCAGTGCGAATGATCCACGTTATCTTTGTGGGTAAAGCAGATCAACCAGTCATCCGCACTGCTTTGATGGAATTTTTCCGCATCCGGCGGACTTTATAAAAATCCCTTTAAAATCAGATATTTAAAAACATTCTTTCTGTCGACAATGGAAAGTATAGTAAAGATTGACGCTCTGGCCATCTCTGTTACATAAAATTTTGCGGACGCTTTAACAATGTCAGAAAAGTGCCGCCCATAAAGAATGCGCGGGCTAGCATGAAGGCATAAAAGGCAAACCAGAGGCCGCTGTTGCCCAGATTCAGTGTCTGGCTCTGGCCTGCCAGCCACAGCGGGATAAATACCAGCAGCACTGACAGAATCATGGCATTGCGCATCTGCGCCGTGGCCTGGGCACCGATAAATATGCCGTCCAGCCAGAAGCTGGGCATGCCCATTAGTGGCAGGAAGAACAGAAACCAGCGGTACTTGTTCAGCACCGGCAGCAGGTCGGGATTGTCCGTTAACAGGCGGAACAGATAAGAACCGGACAGCGCAAACGCCAGGGTCAGCAGCAGTGCCATCAGCAGCATATTGATGCCGGTCAGACGGATGGTGCGCAGTACATCGTCAGACTGTTTTCGTCCAAGACTCTGCCCGGTGAGGGTTTCGGCAGCGTGGGCGAAGCCATCCAGTGCATTGGATATCAGCATCAGCAGGGAAATCAGCATGGCATTGGCGGCCAGTACCAGCTCGCCCTGGCGGGCGCCCTGAGCAGTGAAGAAAGCAAACACCCCGAGCAGCAGCAGAGTACGGATAAACAGATGGCGGTTAATGCGCAGCATCGGCTTCAGCAGGGTCAGTGATGGCATTTTGCCCAGCGTGATCAGCCCCTGGCGGTGGGCAAACCAGAGAGCGACTGCAAGCCCGGAGTAGTCTGCCATAACACTGCCCAGTGCCACGCCGTCGCTGGTCATATGCAGATGGAAGACAAAAAAGTAATCCAGCACGGCGTTCAGCAGATTGGCGACGGTCAGAACGATCAACGGAATGCGCGTGCGCCCCAGACCAATAAACCAGCCAGTGAGTACGTACTGACCGAGAACAGCCGGTGCCGCACACAGGCGGATCAGCAGGTATTCCCGCGCCCCGGACTGAATATCCGCACTGCCACCCATTAATGGCAGTAACAGCGGGACGGCGATCAGCGCGCAGCCCAGCACCAGTATCAGCACCGGGGCAACCAGCCACAGCGCCTGTTGCAGCACCTGCACCGGATTGTCGTTCTGACCGAACGCCCGTGCGGTCAGCGACGTAGTGCCCATGCACGCACACTCAGGTTTGTTTTTTTGACAAATTAGCTATCAATGCCATAAACACGGCTTTCTAGGGAATTTGTCTAAAGTGCTTCTTTGACACTGATAGAACTTCAGAATGTTGACAAAAAAGCCGTTCCGGGGTGGGAATTTGTCAAACTTCTTAAGATCTCTAACGCTTGTAGAAGGTATTGATCAGAGCCCCTGACATAATGATCAAGCCTCCAACTGCAGCCCCACAACTGGGAATCTCAGTGAAGAATAGCCACCCTAGCCCGGATTTCTCATAGTGCTCCAACAACCTTCGCAGACCAAGCCTGGTAGTGCCAGATCCGAGTGGTCATGGTCGAAGTTGGCGATTATTTA
>MDTC01136784.1_pt1 | contig 41843 bp, 37 predicted proteins | sample 811181 | NCBI WGS metagenome assembly MDTC01 (sample SAMN05326644, study PRJNA326480) | marine metagenome | isolation source: seawater | place: Pacific Ocean: North | collected 2011
AATAAGATTTGTACCAAATAGTTGACCCACAATTTCGTATGTATACACCTGTGTCATCGGGTACTTTGCTGCCAAGGACGGCTCAAAATCAAATGCAAACGCTGGGTCAGAATTCAGTGCAAATAAACAATGAGCGTTATCGTGAGTCGTTAGATAATGTTACGCCATCTGATGTATATCATGGGTGTAGAGAAGGAATCCTGTATTAGCGGGCAATCATTAAGTCTCGCATCATGAACCAGAGAAAGGTACAAAACCTGCTATAAGCAGGCTAGACTGGAGCAACCATATGCAGAAAAGTGTCTCTTAGAATTTAGTGCCAATGGTTCCAAATTGGCTGACGACGTACAGATAATACATAGGGTCAGATAGCCGGTGAGCCAGCTAAGGTGGTACTAAGTGTGGAGAGGTGACAACCTATTATGATTCCGAACAAAAAGGAGCGAACCAGACAATGGTTACTATGATCCTGATGTTAAAACGCAGGTCCGGCATGAGCAAAGAAGCGTTCCGGGACTACTACGAAAACGGTCATGCGATGATGGCGAAGAAGTATTTTGCTCACCTGTTCATGGACTATCGTCGTCACTACGTCAACAGTACCCGAGGCGCAAAAAACCTTGACGAGAGTGGAGCTCTCAGGAAGAACAGAGAAGAGTCCTATGATGCGATTACTAAAATTGACTTCAAGGATCAGTCGGACCTGGATGAATTTGAACGGATAGCAAGCTTGCCAGAGGTGTCGGTTGAACTGAGGAAGGATGAAGCAAATTTCCTTGATCGCGATGCAATGCGTGTCAGTATTTGTGAGGAAGTTAAAACCTGGACCGCCATGGATACGATCTAGCCTGAACGGGAATGCTGAATGTTGCGAGCCTGCCCTGTATCAGAAGAAGTGTTGGAACTCACTGCTTTTGAGTGAATCGTTTTTACTCATACTTATCAGATGCAAAATCTGCTCCCAGATCCTCCAATATGCCGTTCTCGATATTGTAAATCCAGCCATGGACGGAAAGATCCTGCCCGCTTTTCCATGCGCTCTGCACGATGGAAGTGCGGCAGACGTTCTTGACCTGTTCTTTAATATTTAGCTCGCAGAGAGTGTTGACTTTCTCTTCTCTATCAAGTCCTTCCAGCTGTTCCTCATAGTTGTTCCGAACATCTTCAATATGTCGCAGCCAATTATCGATGAGGCCGTGTTCATGATCGTCCAGTGCCGCTGCTACTCCACCGCAGTCATAGTGGCCGCAAACTATGATGTGTTTGACTCTTAGTACTTCCACCGCATACTGAATAACAGAAAGGCAGTTTAGGTCAGTGTGCACTACAAGATTTGCGATATTACGGTGTACAAATATTTCACCGGGCGCTAAATCAACGATCTGGTTGGCGGGCACCCGGCTATCAGCACAGCCGATCCAAAGGTACTCTGGAGTCTGTTGTTTGGACAGTTTGGAGAAGAATCCTGGGTTCTCCTTTTCTACCGAATTTGCCCAATCAATATTTCTTTTAAAGAGGTGCTTCAACGTTTTCAATTAGTAACTGATCTCTATTCTATGGTTGCATTTTGCAAGTGTACTATTCTTCGACAGCCTCAAAACGTTCCTCTGCCTTCGGAAGCAGGTTGTTGTTGCCGCAGGCGGCCAGTTTGAGTGCTCAAGTCTAATCTTACCTGCTAGTACTTGCCAGAAACAGTCGGATTCGAGCAAGTACTCTAGTCAAGATATCCCATGCACTTTTCTGTCGTTAGTTGTCAACAAGATGAAGCGCCTTAAGTGAAAACGATCTTAGTACGGGGTGCGAAAACGTGCGTTCATCTATTTCGCGACCATGGCCTACCCATACTGTATCCGAATAGGGGCTGTCATGCGACAGTTTAAAGTTGGTGGAGGGTAACTGGAACAGGTGAAAGAAGGTAAAGATAGCCGCTGCCTTGGCTGTGACCTGCGGGTAGCAGTCAACTCCCAGCGTCGCCAGCGAAGCCAAATCTTTAAGGCCAAGGCTCTCATCAAGCCTAGACATCAGAGCCTTGTCCCACTCCTGGCCAACAACCAGGTAGGTACCTGGGTATAGCCATACTTTGCTGGCAACACTTCCCACAGCAGTGGCAGTAAGATTTCTCATCTTAGAACTAACTGGATAATCGTCAACAGTTATCGCGTGAAATAGGTGAGCAGGAAAGATACAGACGGGCACGCATGTCAGCAATGTCATCATAATTGCCAGTCAAATTAGCATGTTAAGGAGTATTGTTGAGAGATCAGTGGAAGTGACTTTGAACGGAACAAAAAGTTATCAGCCTGCTACTCTGTGAGGCTACTCTTTCATAACGCGTTCACAAACAAAGATCAGCCTCGGTTGGATTGTACCGGTGCTAGTGGGTTACTGAATTCACAGTCACCACCCCTGGTTCAGTGGCACTATGTGAAAGATGTCTGCATTGCGCCGGCTGAACTGCCAAGTATCGCCTACCTTTTGGTATTCGTCGTGGTAGCGGCCTGCGCCAACCATTGGTACAGATGAGTTTGCCTCGCGAGCCGTGAGTTCAAAGTAGCAATCACCTGAAGCCTGGTTTCCATCGATGATGATTCGATGGTTGTGTGTTGTATGTGTCATATCCTTGAGCAGGCTAGCGACGACTTCCTGGAAGAACGACAAGATCTGTTCTCTGCCTTTTGAAACCATGGGCTCAAAGCCCGTCATTCGGGAACGGAAGTCACAGCCTGAGTCAAGCGTAAAATGATCATTGACGAGTTCAGTATATTGATCGTCGTCCACCAGGAAGCAGTAAGTTGCTCTCAACTCCTTAATCTTTTCACGGTCTTCCAGCAATTGAATGCGTTGTACCAGATCCATAGTTCATCTCCTTATAGTATGAGAGTCTCTTACTTGGTTAGAGCAGTGAGGCAGCCAGCTGGGTCAGGTAAGCATTTTCACCATCGGCGACGGTCATGGCAGTTGCATCCCGCAGGAACATTTCGCATGGATACTCCTTGGTCATGCCGTTACCACCATGTAGCTGAACGCTGAGGGTTGCGATCTCGAGTGCTGAGTTAGTGCAGTAGACCTTTGACGCAATCGAATGTTCGAGCCTTACCGGTACGCCTCGCTTCATTGCAGTTCCATTGTAGATTGAAACTCCGCGAGACAGGGTTCGGCAGGTCTGCAGCAGTGTGAACATTCTAAACAATCGCGCGCGCACCGACTGATGTTCAATAATCGGCTTACCACCCTGGATGCGGTTTTTGGCGTAGTTATAGGCTTCTTCGTATGCAGCTCGGGCCAGGCCTGTGACCAGCGTGCCGACACCAGCGTTGAACATGGAGAGGTGGATGTTCATGTAAGGTGCGAAAGCAGTTTGGTCCAGCAGCAGATAGCGTTTCGGAATTCGCACATCATCGAAGAATATTTCACCCTGGGTCATGGCGCGTACGCCGTGTTTGTCGAGTGGTTTCCCACGGCTAACACCTGGCAGGCTTAAGGGCATCAGACAAATGCCACCATGGTCCAGCTTACTGCCGGGATCCAGATGGACGTTCAGCATGGCATGGGTCGCGATCGGTCCGTTAGATACCCAGGCTGATTTCTGGCCGTTTAAAATATATTCGTCACCATCTTTGCGGGCGATGAGCTGGCCCTTAGTTTCTACTACCATTTCTGGCTGCATTACGCCCAGGGTGTCTGATCCGTGGCCAGGTTCGGTCACTGCCCAGCAGCCTATAATAGAACCGCCAGTATTCTCAAAGAATGGCCGTGCAAATTCCTCGACAATCTCTTCGTTTCCTAATGCCATTGCGATATTGGCGGGCGTGGATGACAACCCGATCGCACCGGCTAACCCCATGCTTCCCCAGGCCAGTTCTTCATTGACAAGTGTTGCTGCCCGGGGAGTAACGGCAGTGCCTCCCATTTCCTCAGGTGCGCCCATGCGATTGAATCCAAGTTCTGTTGCCTGTTTCAAGACGTCGAACAGGGGAGAGTCCGGTGCGGTAGCCTCATCAGGCGTCATCCTGTCGATTTTTTTACCGGCAGGGCGCAGTACTTCCTCGGCGAATTTGTGAGCTGCTGTCTTGAGCTCGAGCTCTTCGGTACTCAGGTCGATATCGTAATCAATGTGTTCCATGGTTTCCCTCTTTAGAGTGAGGGACATTGATGTGTCAGCGTCCCCAAATACTAGACCGGTTCCAGGATATTCTGCTGACAATACCTCTTAGAGACGGGTTATTCTACCTGCCTCAAAGAATATGAATGTGAACGCCATGGGTCTTCTACTTCGTCAGCTTTACGACATTGAATCTGGAACCTTTACATATCTGTTTGCTGATACGGAAAGCCATGCTGGAGTTATTGTTGATCCGGTTTATGAGTGATTTCACCGTGATTTGGCATTGATCCGGGAACTGGGAATCAATCCATCCTACTGTGTGGAAACTCACTACCATGCTGACCATGTTACTGCTGCCTGGCTGCTTAGGAAGGAGACTGATTGCCAAGTTACCGCGGCGGCCCAGAGTAATATAGAAGGGCTCGATCTGGTTTTGCGGCATGATGGCGGACAGCAATTCGGTGATTTTGATTTACAGGTATTGGCCACACCCGGACACACGCCAGATTGCATCAGTCTCTATCTAGCCGATCCTGCCATGGTATTTACAGGTGACTGCCTGCTTATTCGTGGATGTGGCCGCACTGATTTTCAGACGGGTTCTGTCTCGGAACTCTATCACTCGATTACATCCCATCTGTTTCCATTGGCGGATGAAACCATCGTCTACCCGGGCCACGACTACCAGGGACGTACGATAAGTACTATTGGTGAAGAACGCCGGCTGAACCCAAGGATCGGCGGCGATGCCAACGAGCAGGATTTCACCGGTTTCCTCGAGAATATGCAGTTGCCTCATCCAAAGAATTTCGACATTGCAGTCCCCGCCAACCTGAAGATAGGTAGACCGGACACGATACCGGTTGCATCCTCATGGGCACCCGTTACTGAGACCTATGCCGGCATCCTAGAGGTTTCTCCCCAGTGGGTAGCTGGCAATCTTGAAAAGGTGCATGTGCTGGATGTTCGAACCCGTGTTGAAACCGATGAGGAACCAGCACGGATAGCATCTGTCCGGCTGATCCCCTTGGATGAATTGCGTGACCGCCTTGATGAGGTGCCTCGTAAACTTCCCGTGATGGCGTTGTGCCGATCAGGCAACGCTCGGTGATGGCATTCGACATATTGCGCAAGCAGGGCTGGTAGGAAATGGCCAATATTAAGGGAGGCCTGCTGGCCTGGTATGCTGAGGTTCTGCCATACGAAAACAGCGGGCAGGGTTAATGCTTCGAGTGTTGCCCGCCTTGCCAGAAAACTATTTCAGATTAGTCAGCCACTGAGGTTTGCTGCTTTCCGCTGACAGTTTTCCAGATGCTGTTAACCCCTTCGACCACAGTCCCCTGATATTGTTTCAAAATCGACTTTACCGCCAACGCTGAGAAAATCAGCGCTGCGGCCATTTCGACCGGCTCCGGCAGTATTTCGGCAACTTTACCCATGGTGGCTGAGGGGCTTATCGCCAGCGATAAATATAGGAGGTCAAGGGTAATGCCAAGAGTGATGGAGCAAAAGGCGATGGAGAAAAGGTAGATCCACATGGATCGTGTACCCATGAAGTTACGCAAAATCATAATCGTACTGATATTGGTCGCTGGTCCCGCCAGGAGAAAAACTAGGGCGGCCCCGGGGGAAAGTCCTTTCATGATCATGGCCGCTGCCATGGGCGTCGAAGAGGTGGCGCAAATATAGATGGGGACACCGAGAAGGAGCATGGCCGGCATAGCGATGTAGCTGTCGTTGAAGTACTCGGTGAAAAACTCCTCCGGCACCAGTGCCATTATCACACCAGCAAAAGTAAGCCCGAAAAAAATCCAGATTACCAGGTCATCCATAAGCTCGATGAAAGAGAAATGAAAAATTTCCTTTAGTCGACTGATTGCTCCATGGCCTTCGGGAACATCATTGCTGCAGCCGGAAGAACAGCATCCTGACCCGGTATCCGCTTCCTCCAGATTAATCATGGGGTCATCCTTGCCGAAGATTGTTTCCAGCAGTCCCGCAAAAAAGGCGGTAAGAAATGCTGCTATGGGGCGAAAGATGGTCATTAATGGGTCCAGCATGGCGTAGCTGATGCTAATGGAATCAGCGCCCGATTCTGGCGTCGATATCAGAAAGGCGCTGGTAGCACCCTTGCTGGCGCCTTCTTTTCGCAGGGCAACGGCAGCTGGTATTACACTGCAGGAACAAAGTGGCAGGGGGACGCCTACCAGGGCTGCCTTTGTCACAGAGGCGAAATTACGTCCACCGAGGCTTTTCTTAACAGCATCCAGTGGAAGGTATACCTTGATGACTCCAGCCAGCGCAAAACCAAACAATATGAATACGGCGGAATCTTCAATGATGGTCCAGATTGAGGTGATTATCGCTACAACTATTTCCATTCCTTCCTGCCCCATTATCTATGGGAGATGTGGGATGCCACTGAATTTAGTATCTCTGATACATGTTCGTCATCAAGGCTGTAGTAGACGACCCGTCCTTCCTTTCGATATTTGAGAATACTGTTTTGTCGCAGGAGTCTCAGCTGGTGGGAAATAGCCGACTGGGTCATGCCCAGGAGGTTTGCCAGGTCGCAGACACAAAGTTCTTTAATTGAGAGTGCTTCAATTATTCGGATTCTGGTGGGGTCGGACAGGGCTTTGAACATTTCAGCAATCCGGTGGACCTTTGCTTCCTCCGACATTGACTCGCGGACCAAAATCACTGCCTCTTCGTCTGTAAAATTGATTTCACAGACATCGTCAAATTTTCCGGCTTCAATATTCATGAATTTGATATATGAGCATATGTTCATATTTAGTATGGCGTGGTCACAAATGAAAATCAACCGTACTGCGCTTTGTTGGCGACTAACTCAGCGCCCTAAATATGGATGAGCTTAAGTGCCTAAGCCATAGGGGTGCTAGGGTTCAGCTATTGGGGGCGGGATGTAGCCACCCATCAGGTCAGCGATAGCCGAGGCAAACCTGATCGTCGTCAGGTCAGCACCATACTTGCTCACGACCTGAATACCTATGGGAAGGTCCGTCAAACCAAGCCCTATGGGGGGGACGGTGGATGGTAAGTGGGCCATTCCCACCAGCATTGTCCAGCGAATCAGGTCCACATAAGGTCTGGCTTCACCATTGCATTCGATAGTCCGGGTATAAAAGTCTCCTTCCTGAAGGTGGGGGAAGGGCGGCACAATACAGACCGGCATCAAAATAATATCGTAGTCTGTAAAGAACTCTGCCCATTTTTGCTGTATTCCAACCCTGCTGCGGTGGGCCTCAAGCCAGTCTCTATGGCTAAAGCCGCTCTCCGGTTGAGATTGCAGAAGGGCTGCACCAATGAGGCTGAAAGCGAGATTGCTCGTCGCCAGTGGTTCTATATCCGGTCTCGCGTTTTGAGTGACCTGGTAGTTTTCTGTCTCAAGTTTGGCGACTACCTCATTCAGTTTTGTGCTCACGACGTCATCGACGGCGCAGAATTCATCATCGAGCCAGGTTGCGATGCGCAGGTCCTTGAGAGATTCTGGTGGACTGGTCAGGTTTGGTTTCCATGGGGGCTCATTCCGGAGCAGAATGCCAAGGAGCAGCTCAAGATCCTCTGCTGAACGGGTGATGGGGCCGATAACGTTAACGTCAGCTTCCGTCGTGCCACCGAACGTATGGTCGAGGTAGCCGGTGCTTGGAATAATGCCAAAACTGGGTTTGTGTCCAAAAATACCACAAAAAGCAGAAGGGAAACGTATTGACCCACCAATGTCTGTTCCGATCTCAAAAGAAGTAAGCCCACAGGCGACTGCGGCGGCAGCACCCCCGGAAGAACCACCAGGAACATGATCGAGGTTCCAGGGGTTGGATGTGGTGCCAAATATTTCGTTGTAGGCCTGGATATCGCCTGACCAGCGCGGGAGATTGGTTTTGCCGATAATATTTGCGCCCGCTCGCCTGACAGAACTCACTACAGGGGCATCGGATTCGGGAATATAGTTAGCGAGTTCAATGGCGCCGCCCGTTGAGCACAGACCTTTGGTTTTAAGGGCATCTTTGATTGTTATGGGTAACCCGTGCAGGGGTCCGAGTTGCTCACCTGTAGCGACTGCTTCATCCGCCTGGTCCGCTTTTTTGCGTGCGGTCCGAAAATCAGTGGTTATAACCGCGTTGATATCCGGGTTAATCCGTTCGATACGGTCTATGTATAGTTCGAGTAATTCGCGGCTACCCAGTTCACCAGCCTTGATAGCAGCAGCCTGCCTTTTGGCTGACCAGAATGCGGGGTTATCCATGGTAGTAGCGCCCTCCTGTTATCACAACAGATACCAGATAATGCTAGTCGCGGTCCAGGGATTGCATTCCTGAGCTGGTATACCTGTCTCCAGCGATATTTTCAGGACTGAACAGTTCGTCCAGGGCCGTGATCTCATCATCATTGAGTGATATATCGGCAGCCGCAGCGTTCTCCTCAAGGTATTTTACGCGTTTTGTGCCCGGAATCGGGGCAATGAATTCAGCTTTTGCCAGCAACCAGGCGAGACCGAGTTGCCCCCGGGTGCAGCCTTTTTCACTAGCCAGCCCCCCCAACTTCTCCACCAGCTCCAGGTTTTTTGCCAGGTTGTCGCCCTGGAAGCGTGGCATGGTTGAGCGCATATCTCCCTCACCGGCTATAGAATTGTTGTCCGTGATCTTACCTGTCAGGATCGCCCTGCCCATGGGACTGAACGGGACAAAGCCCACGCCCAATTCAGCGCAGGCGGCTAGCACATGATCTTCCGGGTCGCGAGTCCAGAGTGAATATTCAGATTGAACAGCCGAAATAGGATGTACTTTGTGAGCGCGGTTCAGGGTTTTGGCAGAGACTTCAGAGAGACCTAAGTAAAGAACCTTGCCGGCGCTAACCAGGTCACTCATGGCGCCAATCGTATCTTCAATGGGAATGTTGGGATCTCGTCTATGCAGATAATAAAGATCAATCACATCGGTTTTCAGCCGCATGAGGCTTTCGTCACATCGTTTGGAAACGGTTGCGGGGTTTCCATCTATAGCCATTTTCCCGTCTTCAATCACGATGCCAAACTTGGTGGCGAGTTGAATTTCTTCCCGGCGATCTTCTAATACATTGCCGATCAGTTCTTCATTGTGTCCCCTGCCGTAAACGTTGGCCGTATCCAGAAAAGATACGCCAATATCAAGTGCCCGGTGAAGGGTTCTTTTGGATTCTTTCGGGTCAGCTTTTCCATAGGCCTGTGACATGCCCATGCATCCCAGTCCGATAGCACTGACAGTTAAATCTCCCAGCTTGATTGTTTTCACAAAAATTCCTCCCGGGTGGGGCTAGATTTACCCTGATCTATTTCAGTGGCTCATAGCCACCGCCAGTCTACCCAGTCTAAAGTTGCTCAGGCTACGATATTGGCGAATTCCTCAAGTTCCCTCAGTCGTGCATCGATCTTGTCCTCAGGATCATTCGCATCGATGAGTGGTACCAGCCGGTCAATACCCATATCCTGGTATTCGCGCACTGCATCGGCATCGACTGCCATGGGTGTGATGATGATTTCAAATCCATCACGGCTTCTGCCGGCAGCAGCCAGTGCCTCATCGACCATGCCGATGGACATTTGCGTGAGTTCCGCGTTGATGCCAAACCCAAGCCAGCCTGACCCAATGCGAGCCGCACGGCGCAAAGCAGGCTTGCTGAAACCACCAACAATCAGGGGGATGTGTGGGTTTTGAACAGGCTTTGGATCCATACGGCAATCCTTGACCTGGAAGTGCTTGCCATTGAAGTTGGTCACGGGTTCTGTCCACAGCATTTTCATGAGTTCCAGTGCCTCATCACATCGCTCGCCCCTATCCTCAAAGGAGTAGCCACAGGTCTCTACCTCTTCCTTGCACCAGCCAACACCGATGCCAAGGTCGATTCGGCCGCCCGTGAGCCAGTCGAGCGTAGCGAACTCGTTAGCCGTGTAAATCGGGTTACGCTGAGGGATAAGCGTTACGCCGGTACCTAGGCGAATGTTCTTGGTAACACTTGCCAGAAACCCCATGGTAACCACGGTGTCGGGTATTCCTCCCCCATCCGGTACCGGCAATTTCCCATCAGCAGATCCAGGATAGGGGAATTCCATTTTATCAAAAAGCGCGACATGTTCTCCCATCCACAGGGAATCCATTCCTATTTCTTCAGCCCTTTGACCTATCTTGAGTATGACGTCCGCGGTCGCCTTGGGGGTCTGGAACGATGCAAAAGCTCCGATCTTCATTGTTAATGGCCCTCTTTAATTGGGTGCTTCCCGTAAATTACTGTTTCAGTTGCCGTTCGAACATACTAAATATTGCTGTCCAGTCCTGCTCGCTAGCGGTTTCATCGTAGATTGGCCGTTGCGGGAACGAGTAGCCGTGTTGGGTATCAGGATGTGTAACAGATGTGTATTTCACACCATTGTCATCGAAAGCTTTACTCAGGTCCGGGATGACATTGGCCTCTACAAAGGGATCTTCAGATGCCCAGCCAAGGTAGACTTCTGCCTGAATCTTATCTGCAAGCAGGTGGGGGGAGTAGGGACTGTCGGTAACAATCCGGGTGCCATACAGGGAAGCAGCGGCACCAAACTCATCCGGGAAGTTCCCTGCAGCCGCCACAACAAACTGGCCACTCATGCAGTAGCCCATACATCCTATCTTGTTACCGACATCATCATTTCCTTTCAGGTAGTCAAGCATTGCCTCTGTATCGGTCATCACCATATCTACGGTGAGGGCGCGACCGACATCAAACATTTTCTCAATGCCATCAGTTGCGGGGTCAAAACGTATCTTGCCTGCGCGATAGAACATGTCTGGCAGGATGGCAAAATAGCCCTGGCTTGCCAGTCGCCGTGCGAAATCAAACAGCTCTTCGCGAATACCCAGCACATCCATATAAATGATTACGGGTGGTGCTGGCTGTCCACCATCAGGCTGGACAATAAAACATTCCATCTGTCCATCAGTGGTTGGCAGGTTTACTCCAAATTCATTCATTTTCCCTCCATCTATCTGGATCTCATCGGCACAGATGTACGTTTGTTGTGAGAGTTTATTTGAGCTTCAAGCTCACAAGAGACGGGGTATCTATACGTGCACAAGTGCCAGATACTACAGAGTGTCCTTAAGTATCTCAACAGCCTTGCTTTGTTTACACGCACTCCATATTTGAGTCATCACCAGGTTTTTGGTGTTAAAAATTCTCTGGTCACGAAGTTGAAATCAGTTAGTATGCTGGCATCTTGTCTTTAATCTAAACGAGTAACAGGGGGATCAACAGGTGCTCTTTCGCAGCGGCAGTATTGATAAGGAAAGTTTTGAGCAGGCCACCGGATGGGAGCTAAAAGATCAGACCGCCTGCAAAGGGGATATATGTATTCCCCTTGCAGCCGAGCATGGAGAGAAGCTGGATCTTGATCAGATCTCAGAGGAAATTGGTTTGCCACTGGTTGCCGAACCAGAACATGAACTATGGACCCTGGGTCCCGGAATTTTTGGCACAAATGCGATATCGTCGGCGGAATGCCCTGATCTGGTGCTGCCTGATCTGGAGGGTCGGGAGTTTCGCTTATCGAGCCTGTTAGGCCAGAAGGTACTGGTTTATGCATGGGCACCCTACTGAGGATGCTCAGGAGATCTGCCCGTGTGGCAGAAACTGCGAGAGGAATTTAATCCCAGGGGATTTGAGCTGGTCACGGTGGGTATGGATACACTGGGAACGGAAGGCTGTAGATCATCTATTGAAGCAGCCAATCCTTCTCATCCGTCTGTGATAGATCAGTATCACCTGCTTGCAAATCAGTTTGGTGTCGTCAATATCCCAAGTGCAATTTGGATAGATGAGCGCGGTATGATCGTTAGGCCAGCGGAAGTTGCACCTGCGCCACCACGTAGTGATGATGGCATTACCAACCTGCAGTTACCCGATGATCTGCCGCAAAGGATGCTGGATATGATGACCGAGGTGGCCAAGATGCCAAGTCATTCTCATGCATATCACGATGCACTCAGGGACTGGGTTCACAAGGGTAGTGACAGTCAGTTTGCAATGGACCCCGATCAGGTAATAGAGCGGTCAAGACCAAGGGGCCGGGATGTGGCGACTGGGCAGGCACATTTTGAAATGGCCTCTCAACTGGAGGTAGAGGGGCATCATGCGGATGCTATTCACCATTTCCGTGAAGCTCATCGTCTGGTTCCTGATAGTTGGACTTTCAAACGCCAGGCTTGGTCTTTAGAAGCACTGGGTCAAGGTCCGCTGGCTAGATTCTGGCAGGGTCCCGATCCGGAAAGTCCTGAAAGCTGGCCCTACGAGGGGGATTGGCTGTCCGATGTACAGACGGCAGGTGCTCAGAATTATAATGATCCTTGGACTCCTTGACATTAGCACCGTGGATTCCGTTATTCTGCTTGCTGGTATATAGGAAGCAATTTCTTCACAATCACTACCACAATTACAATGAGTCTTTTCTAAGGTAGTAGTAATGGATGAAGTAGTATCCACCTTGATTCCAGGTAATGAATCACATATCCCTGTGCAGCTTGATGAAATGGATGCAGCCTGGCTAACGCAGGCACTGCGTAGAGATGGTCACCTCACAACCGGAAAGGTTAGCGAGGTCAGGATCGAACCCATTGGTGAAGGCGAAGGCTTTATGGGTGTGCTGGGAAGGTTTCACCTTGAGTATGAAGGGGATGCTGGTAACTCCCCGGTGAGCTTGATAGTCAAACTTCCAAGCCTGACTGATTCGAATCGAATGCTGGGCGAACTGATGGGCGCCTATTGGCGTGAGATTCACTTCTACGAGGAACTGAGTAGCGGTGTTGGCGTCAACACGCCTGCTGTCTATTACTCGAACCTTACTCCGGATCCGGTGCGGCCACGAATCAACATGATTATGCGGGTTGTTGAAATGATGCCCTCCTGGCTCGTGGATATCGTAATGGAGCGTTCAAAGGAAGTGGTTGGGGCAAGTGAACATCGCTATGTCCTTTTGATTGAAGACCTTTCGCCGGCAAAGCCAGGAGATCAATTGCAAGGGGGTACGCCCGAACGCTGTGAGGCGGTGTTATCCGTGGCGGCGAAGATGCACGCGCACAATTGGCAGAGTCCAATTCTCGATTCCGCTTTCTGGATAAATGACCCTAGGGTGACAATGAGGTCTCGTCATCAGATGCTGCTGGAGTCACGAGAGAGTTTTGTTGAAAAGTATTCAGAAAAAATGGGTGACTGGGGCATGATTCTCATGAACTGGTATTACGACAATGGTGTGCAACTGCATCGACTGCTGTATCGTCGAGCACCGCACACGGTTGTTCATGGTGATATGCGTCTCGATAATGTGTTCTTTGATGAAACATCGAGTGATACGCGCGTAGTATTTGCCGATTGGCAAACTGTCGGCCGCGGACTCGCGGCGGAAGAAGTCGCCTACTTCCTGAGTGGTGCTCTTGATGTAGATACATCGGCAGAAATAGAAGAGGATCTGATACGTCACTACCACTCAGAACTTGTGAATGCAGGTGTGAACAATTACGATTTTGAGCGATTTCGAAAGGACTATGACCGCGGCATGATGGCAATGCTGCGGGTCCACGGCAGCGCTACTATTGATGTGGATGTAGGAGAGGAGCGCGGTGGTGAACTTATGAATATTTGGATGGATCGTACCCTGGCACGGCTGCGTTCGGTGGACCTGACCACCCTGCTGTAGCAACCCGTCCTTGCGGAAGGCTCATACCGGTACGTTACTCAAGGCTGACCGGCTTCTTGTTTTAACCGGGGAACGACTTCTCCAAACAGTTTCTCTAGGCTACCCGTCATCTGGGCTGCTCTCAGCCCAGGTGGTACGGCCATGGTGACGATATCGGTGATGCCGAAATCACTAATAAAAACCTTAAGCTGCTCGATACACGCTTCCACGTTCCCGATAACCCATGTCTGTGGTACCTGTTCACCGGGGTCGCCGAAACCTTCACCACTTTCTTCATAAAAACGCTCGTATAATTGCATGCGATATTTCTCCGCCGCGCGAATTACAGGCCAGTCAGTGTTTCGGTCGTCAGTAACCAGGATACTGCGAATAATGCCCACCCGATAATCAGCTGGATCTCGGTCGGTTTTCCTCAGTGCATTAACCCAGGGGTCAAAGGACTTTGCCCTTGCTCCCTGGGGCAAAAAATTTGTATTGTAGTGTGCTGCGCGCAGGGCGCCCGCTTCTGACATGGCTGCAATCCACAGGGGTGGGCCGCCTTCCTGAACATAACCGGGGGTTATAAGTACGTCTTTGAACTGATATCGATTTCCCTGATAGCTGAATTTCTCACCGGTAAAGCAATGCTGGAGAACTTCAATACCCTCGTTCATCAGGGATACACGACGAGCAACTGGAAGGCCAAATCCATGAAATTCATGAGGAGCGTAACCCATTCCCAATCCCACTTCGGTACGCCCACCTGACAGGTTGTCCAGAACCGCCAGGTCCTCCGCCAGACGAATTGGGTGATTAAATGGCATCAGGCAGATATCGGTTCCAAATCTTACGTGGCTGGTGATGGAAGCCATAGCGCTTGCAACCGGTATCCAGCTTGGCAGGTAGCTATCATCGATAAAATGGTGTTCAGTAAACCAAACCAGGTCAGCACCGATGGTATCGAGCCACTGTACCTGCTCCATAATTTCAGCATACAGGTGCTGATTGGAAATGCCGGAATCTAGTGGATTTCTAAAATCGTAGCAGACGCCGATACGTAGGTCAGGCATGTCGCGCTCCTCCTTTGGTTTGCCTATTGTTGGTCAAGCGCAAATACATCATTAAGGTGCCTGTTGTCTAGTGGCTGTGTTAGCTTTGATACTACCCAGGTCGTCGCGATCGAAACGATTTCTCCCATAGCTGAACAGGAAAATGGATTAGGCGCTTCACCCTGCAGCCAGGTAACAATGCCAAAAAGGGGTGATCCGGTAAACCGGTCCGGATTCAAAATACCACTGTGCAGGATCATGAAAGTCACCATTCCGGATATCAGACCCGCATAGGCTCCGGTTTTTGTTACTCCGCGCCAGAGTGCTCCCATCACCAGGGGGCCTGCAAAAGCAGCCATCATGCCACCGGTTCCGATCCAGACGATCAGGGCGACGTTTTTATCCATTAGCATCCAGGCCATACCGGCGCACAGGATCAGCACGACTACTGTGCTCCAGCGACTGATGTTAAGAACGCGTCGGTCAACTTCTTCCTTGCTAGGTTGTTCTGCTAAACGTGGAACGATGCTGCGTCGATATAAATCATTGGCTACTATCTGTGAAGAGGAAATGACGAGGCCGTCCGCGGTTGACATGATTGCACACAGAATTCCAACACCAACAAGAGCTGCGAGCCAGGTGGGAAATATTTCAATGAATAGCAGTGGTAGCGCTTGATTGGGATTTGAACCCGCAGCGAGTAATGCATCACTAAACAGCGCTCGTGCCAGTACACCGCCAAGCACCAGCATGGCCATAATAAGCCCAATGATGAAGGCGAGCTTTACGAACTGGCGCTGATCGTTTTCCGATTTAAGCGCCCATAGCTTGTTGCCGATATGAGGGAGTAGACCAAGTGGTATATGTGCCAGTAGAAGGGATGCAATCGACCACCAGGAATGATAAATCGGAGTGGCAGGATTTGTAGCACCCAGGTGCCTTGGATCGGATTGTTCAACTTTATCAAAAACCTGCGTTAAACCACCTTCAAAACCTGTGCCCAGGAAAAACATCAGGATGACCACGATACCCAGGAGGAGCATCATCGCACCCTGCACACCATCGGTCAGAATATCGGCATGAGCACCACCCATGGTGACGTAGATCATCAACACAAGGGTGGTGATAAAAAGGGCCCAGGCATCAGATAAGCCCAGCATTATTTCGAACATTACAAGACCAGAAACCAACTGTCCCGCGAGGTAAAAAAGTAACATCAGCGAAAATATGGAAACCAAAATCCGAATTCCATCGCTCTGATACCGATCACCCAGATATTCCGGGATTGAGCGATTGCCGAAACGATTTCCACTGGCGGCAATCAGGCGCATGGAAATCAAAACACCAAAGTACAGACCGATAGGGTAGAGAATATTGCCAAGAACAGCGGGCATTCCCCATTGATAAGCCAGGGCCGGGCTGCCAAGGAAGGTAGCGCCACTTGCAGATGTTGCCGCAAACGCCAGTGCCAGAAAAAAAGGCCCATAGCTGCTGCGGGCAGTCGCAAAGTCATCTGCGTTTTTCACTCGCCTGCTACCGATATAGCCAAACGTAATCATTGCGCCGACGTACACTATCAGGAATAGCCAGGACCAAGCCATCAAAGACATTCAACACTCCCTTTTTTCTGATACTAGCATGAGCAGACTTGTTCCTTGAGGTTTATCGGGCCGGGGTCTGCCTGCTCTGGTAGCTTCACAGATTCGAATGATCTATTCTGGCGGTCCTTATCCGTGGCTTGCTTAGTATCACTATGTCTGTATTCCGTCACTGGTTGACTATGGTCGTCCTGAGCATCTCAGGTGGTATCATATTTTTTCTGCCTTTCCTGCAGGAGGTTTACTACAAACCCCTTGCCCAGGCCCTTAGTCTCAACAATACGGAAGTCGGTTCACTCATGAGTGTGTTTGGCATGACGTCACTGATTTCCTATTTCCCGGGTGGCTGGCTGGCTGACCGCGTGTCGCCGAGAAAACTTATCAGTTTTTCACTGTTGTTGACTGGTATTACGGGTCTCTACTTCTCAACATTTCCAGCCTATGGAGTCAGCCTGGCCCTTCATGCATTCTGGGGTGTCAGTATCTCTTTCCTGTTCTGGGGAGCGATGATTCGAATGACTCGTAACTGGGCGCCGGCGGAGGAGCAGGGGAGAGCCTTTGGTATTCTTGAAACGGGGCGGGGCCTGGGAGAAGTTTTAAGCTCTGCTGCGATTCTCTCTGTTTTTGTCGCGCTCGGAAGTGGTGACTATGCGCTGTCAATGGTGATTGTCTTGTTTGCGGGGCTTATTCTGTTACTTGGTCTAATTGCCTGGTTTACTCTTGAGGACAGTATTAATGAAGAGAATAGTTCAGCAGCAGGCCAGAAAGTTGGCCTCGAGGAAATTATCAGTGCACTGAAGATGCCCGTTGTCTGGCTGATCGCAACGGTTATTCTCACAGGTTATTGCGCCTACTGGGGCACCTTCCGATTTACATCCTACGCCACCGATATATTTATGATGAGCGTCGCGATCGCTGCATCCATCAGTGTTGGAAAGATGTGGCTTAAACCGCTGGCCGCCTTCATTGCTGGTTTCATCGCTGACAGATTCGGCATAGCGAGAACCGTTGCCTCTCTATTTGTCGTGCTGGTTGTGAGCTTTTGCTTTTTTGCCGTCATGCCTGGTAGCGCGGTGATGATTCCCCTGATGTTGGCGAATGTTGCACTTGCATCATTGGCGGTATTCGCCATGCGGGGAATCTATTTTGCCTTGCTTGAAGAAGGCGGTATTCCAATGGCCGTTACGGGCACGGTAGCGGGCATCGTATCAGCGATTGGCTTTACCCCGGACATTTTTATGCCACTGCTTGGGGGAGTGCTACTAGATACTTTCCCGGGGGCCACAGGTTATCGCTACTTCTTTTTTACCACGGCGGGGATATGTGCCGTCGGTTTCGCAGCCTCTCTCATCATTTATCTGAAGTATGTTAAGGGTGGGAATTCCAGGGCTGCTGACTAGAATACGAACACTTCCTTTGCCTGGTGCATATGTTCACGCATCTGACTCATGTCATTGATTAGAGGGTTGAGTATCATCTCAGATACTCCCGCCTCAGCGTATAGTTGCATCATCTGCTTCAGTTCCCCCGGTGTACCCTTGAGCGTTTTGCGACCAGTGAGTGGTCGATCTGATGGCTCGTTGAGAAACTGCACTACCATGCGTGGACAGATTTTGAAGCCATCCGCAATCAGCTGATGTTCTACGGCAATCCGGGATAGATCGTCTGCGCATATACTCAGGGGATGCCATGCCTGGCCAAACTTCTTAAGGCGCTTGAGTGCAGCTATGCTATTGCCGCCGACATAAACGGGCAGTGGTGACTGGACTGGTTTGGGCTCAAAGCGCAAATTCGAAAAAGTGAAATATGAACCGGTGTATTCTGGAAAGTCTTCACTCCAGAGACTGCGCATTGCGCCAAGCATGTCGTTTGTAACATCTCCACGGTTGTGAAAGTCGATGTTGAGATTTTCATACTCATCTTCAGTGATCGCTACGCCAACGCCCATATTGACTCGCCCCGCAGATAAATCGTCGAGTGAGGCGATCATTTTCCCAAGCCGGACCGGGTGGTGCCAGGGTAGTACCAGGACCGAGGTTCCAAGGCGTATCGTTGAAGTTACTGTTGCTGCGGCGATTAAGATCGTCAGGGCCTCATGATAGGGTGCGCTACCCAGCCTTTTTTCAACATAAGAAGTGTGAAACAGGTGCTCGCTGCTCCAGACAGAATTAAACCCAAGGGATTCAGCTTCCTGGGCAAGCTCCACCAGATCCCTGACATGCTTTGCCCCCTGGGCATTTGGCAGGCACAATCCAAATTTCATAGATCGGTAGCAGAGTCCCATGTGACAATTGGAATCTTCATCTACCCTTCTATCTTAGAAAGGGTGGAAGAAAACTGCTGCCACTTTGAGATTCAGTTAGCTTGTTGCGGATCACGTGCTTAATTGGGGGGAAGTTATTTGCCAGTCGAAGGGTGAGCTTCCTTAACAGTTTGGCGGGTGGCCGGTCATCAGTAAACATTTTGACGATCTCATTGGTGCCGTGATACATGGGTCTTGTATCGAGCATATGCCGTACTTCGAACCGCTTGAGTAGTCGGGAGTCACCTATGTCTGTCCCCTTATCAAGTGCATTGATGATCTCCTTTGCCAGTATCTCTTGTCCGCTGAGGCCAAGGTTGAAGCCGTGCGCGGTAACCGGATGCATACCCACCGCGGCATCGCCGACTAGCGCAAACCTGGTAGTACACAACTTGCTGGCATGTACACCTACAAGAGGGTAGGCGAATCGCTTACTTATCAGCTGCATATCGCCGTACCTGTTGTTGAAGCGGGTCTGAATATCCTGGTTAAACTCTGCCTCAGACATGCTCATGATACTGTCCTGTTTTGACATGGGTGCTGTGACTACAATGGATGACTGGTTTGCCTTGAGGGGGAGCACCGCCAGTGTCCTCCCGTAGTGGAAGCACTCATAGGCGATGCTGTCATTCGGCTTGTCATGTTCCATGCGACACACGATACACACGCGACCGAAGTCGAGCATAGTAGCGGGGATGCCAACCATTCGGCGGCTTTCCGAGAAGCGGCTGTCTGCGGCCACGATCAGTTGTGCATCAAATTCCTGACCATCAGCCATAACTACCGTGGCCATATCGCCAGCAGTGGTTAGGGATGTCACAGCAGTACCCGTATGAATGTCCAGGTTTTCAATCTGCTGTGCTTCTTCAAACAATGCTTTACGAATATCATGGTTGGATACGAGGTAACCCAACGCATCAATTGATTCCCCCCGGGTATCGAAATTGAGACTATAGGGTGAAGGTCCATCGAGCACTCTTGCTTCGCGAATCGAAGAGATACACTCATCCGGTATCCGTCTCCAGACATCGAGTTCCTTGAGAATTCGAACTGACTGATGAGTCAGGGCTATGTCACGTCCATCGAATGTTGGGTTAGAGAGAGATTCCAGGGGTTGCTTCTCAATGATGGCGGCGTGAATACCAGCATTCTTGAGCGAACAGGCGAAGCTCAACCCGGCGGGACCACCACCCACGATTACTATGTCATAATTCACTTTCTTTACTCAGGTTAGGCGCGGTTGTCCATGCGCGTGGAGGGCAGATTCTATGGTGTGGATCATATCACTGCAAGTAGCGATGAGAAATGCGACCGTCAGCAACAAGGGGTCTCGTAAGTGGAGTTAGAGTCAGAACGTCGGGAATATCAATTTGGTGAACTCAATCGGGACAGCCTCGATAATTCACCTTTCAGGCAGTTTGATCAATGGATGAGTCAGGCGATAGGCGCGGAAATCCAGGATCCGACCGCCATGATCCTTGCTACGGTCGGTGAAGGTGGACATCCTTCCCAAAGAACCGTGCTGCTTAAACATTTTGGTCCGGGTGGATTTGATTTTTTTACCAATACACAAAGCAGAAAGGCGAAGGAAATTGCCGTCAATGAGCAGGTCAGTATTCTCTTTCCCTGGCTGAAGATGGATCGACAGGTCATTGTTGAAGGTCGAACGGAGCGACTCAGCATCGCCACTGTACTTAAGTATTTCCTCACCCGGCCAAGGGAAAGTCAACTGGCGGCCTGGTCATCTGCTCAGAGTGAAAGAATTGACACCCGTGCCATGCTTGAGGGTGAGTTCCAGCGAATGCAGGAGAAATTTGCAAAGAAGGAAATTCCCCTGCCAACTTTCTGGGGTGGATTCAGAATTATTCCTGATCGCTGGGAGTTCTGGCAGGGTGGTGAGTACCGGCTTCATGATCGGTTTCAGTATATTCGCGGTACCGGTGATGCCTGGGAGATAAATCGCCTTGCACCCTAACTGTTTTTTGCAGTCTACAGGCTCAAAACAGCGTATAGATAAACGGCGCCACAACTGAACCCTGTGACAACACCAACAAGGCGCCAAGCAATACAGGGATTTCATTCGACCATCTTTTTTCGAAGCTGCCAGATATAGGCAGTAATTCGCATCATCTCGATCACAACCTTGATTTTGTCGGCCATCTTAAGCTTGGAACCTGATTTGTCTTCCCAATAATTGAGGGGAAGTTCGAGGAATTTTTCCTTCCCATATCCCGGCTGACCGTCCACCCCATACTTCAAGCGCGCAATAAGTTCGACATCGAAAGCCCAGCGGGAGAGGAATGGCTGCATTAGAGATTCACGCAGCAGATCACTGGCAGCGAAAAATTTGGCCCCACACTGGGTGTCGTAAACTCCCATGCGTAGGATTATCGATGACCAGGTGGCGAAAATACGCCCAAGATAATGACGTGAAATGGAGCGATGAATCTCTGATCCGAGACGTTGAACTCGACAGCCAAGGATGACCCTTATGTTCGTCTGCTCAATCAACTCAGTTGATATTCTCAGCACATCGCGTGCCGGTGTGGCAAAATCCGCGTCCACATAGCCTACGAAGGGCGCGCCCGACTTGATCGCCTGAAGCATACCAACGCGCACGGCTTCAGCCTTGCCAACGTTTATTTTCAGGGGTAAAAATTCTATCCTGTTTGGATATCGCTGGGCGAGATTCTTTATAACCTTTCCAGTTTGATCTGTAGAGCCATCATCAACGAACAGCAGGTTCATTCTGGGTTCATCGAGCAGGAGTGAAATCTGCTGATGGTCCAGGCGGGCTTCCTCGTTGTAACAGGGTATTACCGCTACGATTTTGTCGCTGAATTCATTCACCTTATAAATCTCGTTAGTTGCAATAGTATAAAGTATGTTCGTTGCTGGTCTTGACCGTTTCACACGATTCTGGAACCTTGTCGTCCATTGCGTCCGGTAGAACAACGAAGGCCGGGAAATCTAGCTGCTCAAATGAAGGTGCAAACTTTACTTGCCCGGCACTGTAGAATTCGGCGGAGAACCTTCTGCCACCGATATAGAAAACTGGCGCATCCCGGGGATCTGATTGAAATGCTTCGATGATGGGTTTTTGGTTTCTCTTTTTGTCGTACCAGAATTCAGACATCAGTGCAGTTGAAAACTTCATGGTTGGTATCAGTAGTGCCAATACTACAATACATGTGGCGATGAGGTTCTTCCGGGTGCTCCTGCTGTGCGCCGCCAGAACAGCTTTTGCAACGAGTATGCACAGGGGGGGCAGCCCCGGCATGTAATATGACGAAAGCAGGTTGCTGGCGAGCGAAAAAATCAAGATAGGTGAAAGGGCCCAGAAGATAAGGAAATACCATCGGTCGTCGGTTACCGTTCGCCGAATATCAGGCAGGAAAGATTTGACCGCCGGAATAAAGGCGAGGATCAGGAGCGGCCAGGGTAAAAGTCCGTCGAGGGCATAAAAACTGATGACGCCCCTGGGCCTTCCGTGCCCGGCCCCGTACTTATCTCCTGCCCAATCTGATACCACAAATCTTTCGAAATGCTCGCCAACGATAAAATACTGCAAAAATCCGGGAGACCTGCTCTCCATCAGGAGATACCAGGGAAGGGCAATGGCGACTGTTATCAGCAGACCCAGCAGCAACCGCCGGTCGAACAGAAAAGTGAAGAGCTGTGCCTTGAGTACTAGCCAAAAAAATACTGGAATACCAATCAGGACAACGGCAACGATACCCTTTGACAGCAAACCAAGCGCCATACCAATAAAGCCCAGAAAGTAGGCTGTGTTGTTTCCCTTAACGTACCCTTGCCAGAAGCCGTATACAGCGAGGCTCACTGAAAACATAAGATACGGGTCCGTTGTGACGTCCCCTGTAGCCGTGTATCCGAGTTTTGAACTGACGAATAGAAGTGCAGCGAAGCAGCCCAGCATCCGGTCGGGCTTTACCATCAAATAGATGATAAATGCCGTGCCGGCGCCGCATAACCAGGCGGGAAACCGGGCGCCGAAGGCATTGGTGCCAAAAATATCCATTGATATTGCAGCCAGCCAGAAGGCCAGGGGAGGCTTTCCCCAAAAGGGCTCTTCGTAGCTGTACATAGGTACAACCCAGTCATTTAGCTGCAACATCTTTCTGGCGATTTCTGCGTAGCGGGCCTCAGTCGTGTCCATAACCGGGTAAAGTCCGAGGCCTACCAGGCGCATGCCAAGGATGAGTCCAATCAACAACAGAATTTGTGCCGATGGGCTATTGACGAAGATTTGCCAGCGTTCACGCATGGTTGAGAAGTGCCCTGGTTCTAGGGCGCGCCAGGAAATGTAGTCCGCTTTGAGCCATTTCGATTTGGGTGATAAAAATGTGCGCGAAGGATGGATTGTCTCACAATCTATTGCAATACCCGGGAAGCTGAATGACCCAATAATTTGCTGGGCAATACCGTCGGTATGGGTGGCAGTCTGAATCCTGCCAACCTGTCATGGTCTTAGCTTGCCCACGGGGTCAGCTGCTTCAAGGTGCATCAGTGTGAAGGCACGCTGAATCTTGTGATAGGCATTCGCTTTCTTATCCAGGCGCTTCAAATCCTCATCCGGCACCTTCACAGGCGTCAGTAATCGATGAGAAGAATCCTGCCATGCAAAGTAGCGCTGTTCACCGATGATAGTTACACCGCCGCTTGCGTCCATGGCAAAATCATCATTCCAGGCGAGGGCTCTATCAGCAGTGAAGGTTTCAGACAAAAGATCATTGCCCGTGTAGTAGTAGGACATATCATGGAACAGGCGCTCATAGATTGTTGGCAAGATATCTTTGTGCGAACCAAATCGGGTCGTGTCCTTCAGCGTATTTAGCCGGTAGTCCTGGGGCAGGTACAGGTAGAACGGGACCCTGTGTTTCCATGAAATCTCGGCATCGTTGATCTTGAATAGATAGCGGAGTTCGTGATCACCTGATGCGGCGATGATTGTTGAAGTCGAGAGTTCCGGGTCATCTTTAATGGTGCTAACAAAGTCACCGAGAGAATTGTTCGCGTACTGATAGGTTCTTAGGATACCCTCGACCTTACTTTCATCGCCAAGTGTGGTCAGGGGCATCACCTTTTTTAAGTCCACTGGATAGCCCACGTACTCGGGCGGTGGTTCAAATGGTGAATGGTTGGTAACGGTTAGCAGGACAATGAAAAGTGGCTGACTGTCTTCTTCCCGTAGCAGTTTGGTGACAAAATCGTACCCGTATTGGTCGTAGACTCCCCAAGCACGGCCTCGCTCAGCACCGGGAACCTCACGAAGAATCGTATACTCATCGAAGACCTCCTGGAAGCCTTGCCCGAGCATAAACTCATTGATGTTCGCCCAGGTTTTACGCCCGTCTGTAATGAAAATAGTGCGATATCCCTGAGCCTCAAAAACACGGGCTGCGGACGCTACCAGTGGGATCTTCTGAAGGTTTGACGATGACACGCTTGAACGGAACGCATGTCCCATGAGTGTCTTCTCAAGACTCTGGGCAGTACCGTTCGCCGCTGAGGTAAAGCGGGTAAAGAAATAGTCATCCTCCAGGTGTTTTTCCAGACTGCCGAGGACGTTGTTTTCCGGGCTCTGGTGGAGCAGCAGGTGGGAGCCAAAACTCTCCATAAGGGTGAGCACCACATTGGCTTTAGGGCGGGGTTCCTTGAGGCGGGTTTTTGTCAAAAATGAAGCGAGTGTGACCCCGTCGTCCAGGGAAGTTCCCGGTTGATAGTAGTTGATCGCGTCAGCCAGTTCCTGCCTGGAGACTGGTGCTACGGTCATATTCTTTATGGTTTCCTTGTCTGCTTCGTATAGTGCGATGAGCCCGTTCATGACGATTTTATTGAGAAATACATCGGGTGAAAGGGTGGCTCTCGATATTGAAAGAGGGCGGGAACTAATGGCACCCCGGGCAGCCCCGGCAAGCAGGACGAGCGAGATTGAGGCGATAAGAAGCTTTTGGCTGGTCTCGCCAGCCTTGAAATGTCTGCCAGGAACGACTGGAAGTTTGGACAGCAGAAAATAAAACAGGGCAGTTAGCAGGCATATTTGCAGCAACATAAGTAGCACGGGGAAGTCCGCCCAGATTGTTTTTATCACCTCGGTCGCGTTTTCTGGATCCAGGAACTCAAAGACAAAGACGTCAATATGATTTTTGAAGACACCCAGGTATTGATAATTTATGTAGGCCGCAAGTAAACAGCTGATCAGGAACACCATGCCAAGGAAAACCAAGAGTTGGTGAAGCCGGGATGAGGCGGATGGAAAGGATAGATGGACGATCAGAAACAACAGGTAAGGTGGAAAGATGAAGGTTGATATTGTTTTGAGATCCAGGCGGCTGCCGACAATAAAATCGTTGAGCAGGTGTGACCAGGTGCCGATCGTTTCACGGTAGGTGAATAACGCCGCCAGCCTGCTACCAAAAAAGACGATCATCGCCAGCATCAATATAGTGAGAAACAGCACATGGCCGGCTATCCAGGGACCTGGATTCCTGGTCGCTCTATCAGCCATTTTTTAACCTTACGTGAGCCCAGTAGTAAGGGTGATCTGATGCACCCAGTGGCGTGCTGCCTTTGTCAATGACACTAAAACCTCTGGTGAGAATCCAGTCTATGTGAGGTGCATGCGGCTGCCCGTTGTCCACCATATCAACAACATCGCCTGCTGCCAGCAACTTCCGGAGGGGAAGGTCATCAGCCGTTGAATTAAGGTCACCAAGAAGGATGACATGTGTGTATTGGTTGAATTCATCCAGGACCCTTTCCAACTGCCGCAATCTCAACTCGCCTCTGTCCAGGTGAGTTAGCAGGATCATAACGGATCTACCCTGAATCTCCAGTTCGATAGAGGTGAGGTTGCGGTTGTTGGACGATTGAATCCCCACCGCGGAAACGTGGGTGGTTACGAGTGGCATTACCCAGTAGCGTTTAACCTGGTATCGGCTAAGAAAAGCGCTACCGAAGTAGCCGGAAAACAGTTTTTTATTCACAGGTGCGAATATCCAGCTGAGTCCAAGCATTTCGGCGAGTTCCTGCCCCTGATTGCTGGACTCAAAGGCACCGCCCCGGACTTCATTAAGGCCAATAAAATCTGGGTTGGATTTTGCAAGAACATCAAATATCCGCTCTATTGATCGCTTGCCATCCGTTCCCCTCGTGCTGTGAATATTGTAGGTGCCGATGGTGATGGTATCTGAGTCAATTGATTGTGCCCTAGTGTTATCTTCGAGGACAGAGCCACTCACAGGAGAAACAGGCCAGGCAATACTGGATAGCCAGCCCACATATGCAATGAGCAGGCACAACAGGGTCGTCATAGCCCATCGAATAAGTGTTGTCTTTGTTGCCATTTAGGCTAGATGTCCTCGTGATCGCCAGCAAGTGTGCAAAATAGTGCCAATGTTACGGTAGTGGCCTCACGATCCGGTGGCCTGCACACTCTGAGCATTAGGTGATTTCAGTCTAGATCAATTTAGTGGATGATGTTACCAGAAGTGATCCGGCATGAATGCTCATCAGAAGGGCTGAATAGCTTCTCAGTGACAATTGTAAGCAAGCTGAAAGTACAGGAGCCGATTTACATGAACTGCAGGCGGTGGCAGTTGTTGCTGGCGGCGAGGTCATTCCAGGCAGTGATGGTGATGCAGGATAAATTATTCGCGGGGATTGCCACTCGGACCGCTTTATTGGGGCCAACATACTCCGGAAAGTATCAAACTTGAAAACCGCCCTCAGTGCGGGGGGCGATGGTAGTGTTCAAAATCGTCTGCTAAGCTAAAATATACGCGACATCTTTGGAGCGATATGAGGCTGAGGTCTTGGAATTGACGGGAATACTGAGCGTATCCATCAACCTGAGCTTTAGATGAGAATAGAATGAAAGTCGAATGAATAATGAGCACCAAGGTAAGTACCGTCTCCCCTAAGGATAGCATTGGAACACTGCAGAAAATGCTAGGAGAACTGGAGTTTCATCAACTTCTGTTAGAGGAAGATGGGAAGCTTATCGGTATTGTTACTGATAGGGATATGCTTGCCAACTTCAGTCCGTTTGTCGGCGGTGAAAGTCAGCGGGAGCAAGACCTGGACCAACAGGAAATGTTGGTTTCTGAAATTATGACCAAGGTACCGGTTACGGTCGATAGAAGCACGTCGGTTGATGTGGCTTCTATTATGCTGTTGGAGCATGGCATCGCGTGTCTTCCCATGATCTGCGACGATGATGTCATCGAGGGTATCATGACCTGGAAAGATATCCTCAAGGTCCATGTCTATGAAAGTGCGTATGGCTAGTCCACCCGACGTGAGGAAACGGATAAGAGCTAGTTAGACAGCAGGGTCCATCCATAACCAAGTCATTTATCCAGTGTTTCGCATCCCGGCCGCAATACCTGCAATAGTAACCAGTAGCGCCTTCTTAATATCGTTATCGTGCGTATCATCACCCTGCCTGTGTCGAGAAATCAGCTCAATCTGCAGGAAATGCAGCGGGTCGGTATAGGGGTGCCTTAGGTCCAGAGATTGTTTAATTTCTGGGGTGTGCTCCAGTAGTTCCGTTTGTCCCTTAATTTTACAGATTGCGCCTATGGTCTTTGCCAACTGCTCGCGGAATCTGTCACCCATGAGTTTCAGTTCAGGGGAAACAAGCACCGCATCATAACGTGCTGAAATATCTGCATCCGCCTTGGCGAGAACCATCTCCAACATATCGAGCTGCGATTGAAAGAATGGCCAGTCCCTGATCATTTCCTTTAGTACATACCCCTGCTTTCCTGCAAGGTCATCCGTGAGTGCTGCATCCGTTCCCAGCCATGCTGGGATCATCAGCCTTTTTTGAGTCCATGCAAAGACCCAGGGGATAGCACGCAGATCTTCAATTGAACGGTCATTTGAGTCATTGTTGCGCCTTGCAGGTCGACTCCCCAGCGCCAAAAGCGCCAATTCTCGTTCGGGTGTTCCATCAATAAAGTAGTCGACGAAGTCCTGGTCACTCACTGTTTTCCGGTAATTGCTGCTGGCGGAGGCAGAGAGTTGATCCATCAGGGTGCGCCAGTTGTCCATAGGTTTTGGCGGTGGTAGAAGACTTGCTTCAATTGTTGCGCTCAGGATCAGGTCAAGGTTGCTCACCGCCAGCGGGGCTGAGCCGTACTTAAACCGAATCATTTCACCCTGTTCGGTAACCCGCATACTGGTTTTCACTGACCCAGGTGGTTGCGAAAGGATTGCTTGTCTTGCAGGTGCGCCCCCACGGCCAGCGGCACCACCGCGGCCATGAAATAGTGTTAGATCAACATGATACTTTTCGGCGACTATGACCAGCTCTTCCTGGGCTCGGTATTGTGCCCAGGCGGCAGCCATTTGACCTGCGTCCTTGGCTGAATCGGAGTAGCCGATCATGACCTGCTGGAACCCTTCTATGTAACTTGTGTACCACTGTGTGCGCAACAGACGTTCTAGCGTCCAGGCGGCGTTCTCAAGATCTTCCAGCGTTTCGAACAGGGGTACGACGGGTAGCTTTCTGGTCAGTCCACATTTTTGCATCAGCAGCACAACGACAAGGATATCCGAAGGGTTCTTCGCCATGGAAACAATATAGCTGGAAATGCCTTCGCCATTACCCTGGGCGATGAGTTTGAATGTTTTCAGTACTTCTGCCCCCTGACCCTGGGGTTCCCAGCCTTGAGGAATGAGCGGGCGCTTTGATTCCAGTTCTTTCAGTAAGAAGTCGTTTCTGGCTTTTTCAGACCAGGACTTATAGCTGCCGAGTTCCAAAAAAAGTGTCAGTTCATCAAGAAGCTCAATATGCTCATCTGCATTCTGTCTGATATCCAGATCAACGAGTGTTACACCAAAAGTAGATACACGGATCAGCGTCTGTTTCAGCAGGCCATCAGCAATAATGCGCATTCCACACTGGTTCAATGACTGGTAACAGGCATGCAGTGGTGAATAAAGGTCGTCCCGATCTAGAATCAGGCTGTCGCCGGGAGGCTCGGAGCCTTCTGCCCAGGCACGCGTATTATTCAATTTTTTACGGAGATCTCTCAGGACTATTCGGTATGGTTCCTGGGATGACTTTCCACAAAGTGCCGTGAATTCATCCGTGCATTTGGCCATTGATAGTTGAGACAACAGCTCTTCGACATCACGAAGGTAGAGATCAGCCGCCATCCAGCGTGCCAGGCGCATGACGTCAGCAGTTACTTCTGCCGTCACATTGGGGTTCCCATCACGGTCTCCCCCCATCCATGAGGAGATCTTCACAGGCGCAATGTCCGGTGTCATGGATTGCCCGGTATGATGTCGCAGAAGGTTGTCGAGTCCCTCCCATAGTCTAGGAATCGCAGACCAGAAGGAGTGCTCTATGACTGCATATCCCCAGATTGCTTCTTCCTGGGGCGTAGGTCTTTCGGTTCGGATCTCATCGGTGTGCCAGACCTCAGCGATGAGGCGTGTTAGTTCTGTCTGATCATGCTTGCGCAGTGGTTCACCCTCAACAACGTTGTTGAGGGCGCTCGCAATCCGGTTGTATTTTTGGATCAGGGTTCTGCGCGTGATTTCCGTTGGATGGGCAGTTAGTACCAGGTCACAGCGTATATTCCTGACGGTATCGGCGATAGACGAATTTGGTATGCCTTTACTCTGAAGCCGGTCAAAGAGGTTTGCCAGGTTCGAGTTTTCAGGAAACTGCAGGTCCTGCATTTCACCTATTTCAGCCTGCTCCGCGATATTGGCCAGGTTGAGGAACTGATTGAAGGCGCGGGCGATGGAAATCAAATAACCGTCATCAAGTTGCGCGAGCACCTGTTGCAGTTTCTGTTGATCATCGCGTTCATTCTGGCGGCGGCTTTTTGCCAGCAGCCGAATTTCTTCCTCTTTGTTTAGGAATTCTTCCCCATGTTCCTGAATCATGGTTTGGCCGAGCAGGTCCCCGAGGACTCGAACCCTGTGCCGCAGCTGGCTGGAGATCAGTTCAGTCATCTCGCTTTCTTCATTGAACGACCGTCTATACAGTAAATCATTCGATTGATGCGTACAATAAGGTAAACGGAAGACGATTTGGAGCGGGTATGTATGATCTAGATATGAAGGGCAAGGTAGTGCTGATCACCGGCGGGAGCCGCGGTCTTGGCAGGGAGATGGCATTGGGGTTCGCCGGAAAAGGTGCGGATATAGCGCTTGCCAGCAGGAAGATTGAATCCTGCAGAGAAACCGCTAAGGAGGTAGAAGCCTTTGGGGTGAGAGCTTTCCCCTATGCAGTACATGTAGGTAAATGGAATGAACTGGATGAGATGGTAGAAGCAGTCTACAAAGAGTTTGGAAAAGTGGACGTCCTGATAAACAATGCTGGCATGTCGCCACTGTACCCATCCCTTGATGATGTCAGTGAGGAGTTGTTTGATAAGGTGGTTGGTGTCAACCTCAAGGGGCCGTTTCGTCTCAGTGCAAATGTCGGGAGACGCATGTCGGAAACTGGCGGTGGTTGCATAATAAATATTAGTAGTGGCGCGGCCGTAAGCGCCAGTCCCAATTCAGAGCCCTATGGTGCAGCCAAAGCCGGGTTGAACGCTTTAACCAAGTCCTTTGCCCACGCATATGGACCCCTGGTGCGGGTAAATTGCATTATGGCGGGTCCATTCCTGACTGATATCAGTAAGGCTTGGGATATGGATGCATTTAATGCCAGGGCAGAGGCTACCATTCCCCTGAAGCGGGGAGGGCAGCCGGATGAGATTGTTGGGGCAGCGCTATATTTTGCAAGCGAATCTGCCAGCTATACGACGGGCGCGATTATTGCAGTAGATGGTGGGGCTCATTGAGCTCCATGTGAAGTGATGGTGGGGCTCATTGAGCCCCATAGAGAGGAATGTCAGCGTTTGCGGATGGCGAAAATAAAGTCCCGGTAGATATCCATCAGGGTTTCATATTTGAAGTCTGTAAATTCCCCCGCATCGAAATACATGCCGTGATCTTCACAAGCTTCATATTGAATGTGTGTCTGCACCGGATCAGACATCTTCTGCATTTGTTTGCCGCATCGTGGACAATTAATGTCTCGAATTAAGTTGTGCTGTTTACCAACTTTCGGGTCGCCATCATCGATATGATCAGACATCCACTTGTCTTTTAATGCTTCGGCCTCACCTATGTCAAACCACATGCCTTTACACTTGGTACAGCGATCCACGGTAACACCACCTTGAAGCGTGCTCAGAGTATGTTCGGACATTGGTGCGTGGCATTTGGGACAATCCATTTTGTACCTCTGTTTTTGTTGTAAGTACATTAAACAATGCTTTTTCGTCAAAATCACTAGAGGCGTGGGATTATTTTTTGCTGAGCCAGCCTTGATTAAACTGGCATGTGACGAGGAGGAGAAAGTCTCCTGGTACTGCTTGAAGTATTTATATAGAGGTCTTTCTATTGAGGTAGTGCATGTGGGGCTGGTATAAAGGCAGCATGACGAATGTGCATCAAGGATATCAGAGATGAAAGCAGCAGTTTTAAGGAAGGTCGGACAACCTCTGGAAATTGAAGAGGTTTCAGTATCTAAACCTGGCCCTAGGGAAGTGTTAGTGCGTACGGCTGCGGCCGGAGTTTGCCACAGTGACCTGCACTTTATAGAAGGCCTGTATCCAACTGCTATGCCCATCGTAATGGGCCATGAAGCTGCTGGAATTGTTGAAGAGGTAGGCTCATCCGTCACCTATGTCAAACCTGGAGACCATGTGATCTCCTGTCTGTCTGTTTTCTGTGGTCATTGTGAGCATTGCCTGACTGGTCATCTGTCTCTGTGTGCAAGCCCGGAGGTCGCCCGGGGAACTGAAGAGGCGCCAAGGTTGGAGAAAGACAGTAAAGCGGTACAGCAGTTTGTCAGTCTCGGGTCCTTCGCAGAGCAAATGCTGGTCCATGAACATGCCCTGGTAAAGATTCGAGAGGACATGCCATTGGACCGGGCAGCGCTGATAGGCTGTGGCGTAACAACTGGAGTCGGCTCGGTCTTTCATACCGCTAAGGTTGAACCCGGGAGTACAGTTGCGGTCATCGGCTGCGGTGGGGTCGGTTTATCCTGTATCAATGGTGCTGCCCTAGCCGGTGCAGGGCAGATCATTGCGGTCGATATGGTTGAATCCAAGCTGGAGATGGCCAAAGTATTTGGTGCGACAGATGTGGTCGATGGATCTCAGGTGGATCCGGTTAAACAGGTCAAGCAACTCTCCGGTGGCGGTGTGCACTATTCTTTTGAAGCCATTGGTTTAAAAGCAACTGCTGAACAGTCTTTCCGAATGCTTCGTCCGGGAGGTGCAGCAACAATTATTGGCATGATCCCGGTTGGTGTGAAAATTGAACTCACGGGGTCTGCATTCCTGCAGGAGAAAAAGATCCAGGGTTCGTTGATGGGGTCAAACCGATTCAGGGTTGATATGCCCAGGTTCATTGATTTTTATCTTACCGGAAAGTTGCACCTGGACGAGATGGTATCCAAAAGAATTTCACTCAATGACGTAAATGAAGCGTTTGAGGAGATGAAAACAGGGGTTCCCGCACGCAGCGTTATCGTATTCGACCAGTAGTTTTCGAGTCCGTTTGCTGTGGCCTTTTGCTGTAGTTGGAAAAGCTATAAGTTGCAAAGGCGATCCCTGGGTTCATCGACCTGGTCTTCAAGCTCATCAATTCGGTCGAGCTGCTCTTCCATGAAAAGCGACTCTTCACTTTCATCGTAAATTCTATCATTGCATGCAGAGACCTATGTGCTCATAGTGAACAGGTCAATTACCCAGCCAATTACAAACAGCCCGCCAGTGCAAAGATACAGCAACGCCATTTTCTGGCGTCGAAGGTAGAGTCTGTGTGCGCCCAAAATGCCTAACGGAAACCACAGCAGGTAAGTAACAAAGGCATTTCCCCCTTTGCCATCCTATTTGACCGCCCGGCGTTTAGGCTTCTTTTTCGGCGGCTTGTCTTGCAGTCCACTAACGATTTTAGTGAGCCTTGCTAGTTGTTTCTGGAGGTCCGAAAGGGTGACGCTCTCTTCGGGAGCGGGACCAACTCCTTTGGTGCGCTGATAAGCCTTCTGCAACAGGCGATCACTATCTCGCTCTTCAGCAATAAATCTTCCAAGTAAGGCGCCGGTGTGAGGGTCGATGTTTTTGTCTGCCAGTAGCTGCAGAAGTCTGTCCTCACCATCCAGTCCTCCCAGGCCGATGTCTAGCTTCTCAAATTTCTCAGCATCATCTGAATTGGATAGCACAATTTCCATGGTTTTTTTGAATGTTGGGTCCTTTTTTTCCTGGAACTCGTACCCCAGTTCACACATGCGTTTCTCGAAACTGGCAGCATGCTCAGCTTCCCGTAGGGCTACGGTTTTTAGCATGGCGGACAAGTCAGGATTAGTCGTCTTCATTGCCCAGGCATCAAGAAATTCGAATGCTTTGCGTTCCCCATTAACAATTGCATTGAGGGTGCCAAGGTAACTGGGTTTGCTGGATGAGCTCATGGGGAATTCTCTGAAATAGTCATCATATTTTATACCCGTTAGTCCTGGGTGGTATCCTCTTCTCTTAGCCGAATTCGGCTGGTATTTTCCGGACGCCTGCCGACCCTGTCACGGTAGAATTCACGAATTCGATCCATGTCCTCTGGCACGTTACCAGTAGGAACAAACGAGAGACCCAGACAGGCAACCTTGTCCTTGAAATCCAGGTACCCGCAGACAATCGGGATCTGGGTGGCCAGAGTCATCCGATAAAATCCAGATTTCCAGTAGTCCGTTTTTGATCGCGTTCCTGCTGGCGGGATGATCATGGTGAATTGGTCAGAGTCGTTGATGATATCGGCAATGAACTGAACCATATTATTGCGTTTGGAACGATCAACGGGGATGCCTCCCAGGTATTTGAGGATGGGGCTAATGACGGGATGGAACAGGCTGTTCTTGCCCAGCCAGTTGATGCTCATTCGAAAACTGTAGGCAGCGGCAAGCAGGTAGAGAAAATCCCAGTTGCTGGTGTGTGGCGCGGCGATGACAATCATTTTCCGACTTTCTGGCAGTTTTCCTTCAATCTTCCAGCCGTTCAGTTTCATCACCGTCTTGCCGAGGATATGGGCAAACAGGTTACATCGCCTGGCATCGTGTTTTGTCCTGTCCATCATCCACCTGCTTAATTCTGCTGTCCATTTTCCGGTGATTTTAGCAAATACCGCACTCGAGGTAAGCGCCATGTCACCTGGATTGTTTATGTCGCAGTGGCTGCGCCAATTCTTCCGCCCTGCTCACACATATCGGCTTTGCCATATGATGCAGCTTTGGTGCCTCAATCCGTGCAGCCATAGGAAACTTCCGGCAGTCCTAGAGCGATTGATAATAGGCGCCTAATAGGGTAGGAATAGACCCGAAAAGCCCTGACAGGCAAATCAAATAGTAAAACAACTGACCTTGGACCCTTGTCATGATGATTAAGCAGATTGTTACTCCCTTTACAATTGTTCTTATGTCGGTGCTGACAGCTGTACAGGCAGCCGGGGAGGTTCCTGCCAAGGTGCTGGAGTTGCAGGGAGAGGTGGAACTTGCCGTACAGCAGGCTGATATTGTGCGGGTGCTTACCGTCAACGAGGAGATTTCAAGTCTTTTTGCCGTTGAACCAGACTGGATAAGGGAAAGCTTCGCTATTGCAATCAGTGTAGACCCCGATCAGGCTGAAGTGCTTGCTGCGCTGGAAGAAATGAGTGCAGGGGTTGCTGGTACGCTGGAGGTTGGAGATTTTGAATCTGCCGCCGCAGCACAGGAAGGTGTTCTGCAACTGGCTCAGGACATGCTCGGTCCGGGGCACTGGTTAACAGCAGCGGCCATTCGCGATATGGGTTATATCTTCAGGCAGATGGGAATAGTCGAACAGGCGGATGCATACTTCAATGAAGCGATAGCACTAGCATCCGGGATTCTCAGTGAAGAACATCCGCAAACACTTGAAATCTATGGATTGCTGGCTGAATTGTATGCTGCTGCCGGAGCAATAGATGAGGCCCTGAGTATCAGTGAGATCGTCGTTGGCGGGTTGGCCGCCACCCTGGGGGAAGCCCATGAAATGACCATAAATGCGCGTCTGAATCAGGCGTCATTTTTGGAGTATGGCGACCTTTATGAAGCGGCGGCTGAGAGTTTTGCGGGTACCTGCGGCATCTTGGAAGAAAATTATGGCAGTTGGCATCCCAGCACGCTGGAATGTCTGATGATGCAGGCGGGTCAGGCGATTACGGCGGGTAACCAGGAGGAAGCAGGAGCCCTGTATGACCTGGTGATTGAGCGACTGGGTGAATCCCTGCCTGCAATTAACGTCAGCGTCTTGGATGCACTCAGTGTTCGAGCAGATATTCACCGGGAGGCGGGCGAGTACCAGATTGCCAGGGATTTACTCTCGGGAGTTATTCAGACGGCCTCCCAGATTGGTGAGACCGATGTCAGCTATGCTGCAAAATCTTATCTCGGCAGGGTGTTTAACAATGAAGGCGAGTTTGAAAATGCGCAAAAGGTCACCGAGGAAGTCTTAGGGTATGGTCAGTCAAACTGGCAGAGTCGACCGATGGAAATCTTTAACACCATGCTCGAACTTGGTGTTATCTACCAGCGTCAGGGAAAATCATCTGAGGCGGAAGCGACCTATCAGGAAGCATTGCATGGGCTGATGGAGGTCGTTGGAGATCAGCACCCGTCAACGCTGGTTGCATTGAACAATCTAGGGCAGCTCTATGAAGAAATTGGCTTCTATGACAAGGCCGAGCCGCTGCTGAAGCTTGCGCTGGAAAGCCTTGAAACAACGCTCGGGCCGGAAAACCAACAATCATCTCGGGCACGGAATAATCTCGCACTCCTGTTTGAGAGTCAGGGTAATTTCCGCGAAGCTGAACCTCTGTATAAACGGAGCATGGCTATCCTTTCCAAGACCAGGGGGGATGAATATACAGATACCATTGCGGTACGGAACAATCTTGCATTCCTCTATATGATGATGCAGGACTATGATCGCTCTTCAGAAATATTCGAGCGTGTCCAGGAGCAGTGGATGGTATTGTTTGGTGAGAGACACCTGGCGACGCTAAAAGCGACGAATAACCTTGGTCGTATCTACCACAAGCTTGAGCGCCTCTCTGAAGCAGAACAGCTCATCCTCCAGGCTGTTGAGGTGCGTCGCTCGGTACTGGGTGCAGAGCACCCTGATGTCGTGCGCTCAATGATAGATCTTGGTTCGGTCTATATCGACCAGCAGCGGCTGCCAGAAGCCGACACACTTTTAACGCAGGCCCTGGCACTGGCTGAGAAAGTATTGGGTGAGCAGCACCCCTACACATTTGAAGCGCTGAACAATCTTGCCCGGGCTAAGGAGGCGCAAGACCAATTGCAGGCGGCCGTTGAAATCAGGAAAACCGGGTTTGAACGTCGCAGCAAGTTCCTGGACAGGATGTTGTGGGTCACGGGCGAGAATGCAAGGGAAGGTTACATTCGATTGCATCGGACAGAGTTTAGTCAATACATGTCTCTGGTTACAAAACTGCAGGGTGGTGATAAGGGCAGATTTGCCATTGGAGCGAGCTTGCAGCGGAAAGGGCTACTGCTAAAGGTCACGTCAGAAATTCAGCAGATCTCCAAAATGTCCACTGACCCTGGTTTGAAAAAGGTTGCGGCAGAACTGGAATCGGCCCGGCAAGAACTGGCTGCCATGACCCTTTCTGGACCCACGCCTGAAACCCAGGGGCGCCATGTTGAGGCCTTGTATGACCTCGAGCAGAAGGTCAATGAATTGCAGGGGGAGTTAGGGCGTGCAAGTGTGCGCTATCGCAGTTCCATTGCCCAGATTGGTGTTGACCGTCTGGCCGATGTAGTACCGGAGGGTAGTGCACTGGTGGACTTTCTTACCTACGAAGAAGATGGCAACGCCAGGGTTCTCGCAGGTATTGTGGTAAATGAAGGTGGGGAAGTTCGCTATGAGCTCGTGCAGTACCCTGATCGGGGGAAAATCGAGGATGCAATTATTGAATATCGAACCATTATTCAGGATGACCAGGCGGACGAAGATGACCTTCTTGAAGTGGGGCAGATCGCGTATGACCTTGTATGGCAACCCATTAATGATCTGATTGGTGATACCGAGTATGTATATCTCATACCAGATGGAACACTCAACATTCTGCCATTCAATGCCCTGATCAACCCAGATGAAGAGTACCTTCTGCAGACGCATGACCTGCATGTATTGACATCAGGTCGTGACCTGTTGCCTAACGAGTACAGGCTGGCTCAAGGTGAATATGTCATTCTGGCGGGACCTGATTACAATTCTGAAGAAGTTGTTAGCCAGGAAGTCCTTAATGCTGCGCAGGGCAGAAGGTCGGCAGCTCTGCAGTTGGGCATTCGTGGCGCTGGCGGCGGACTGCGTGGGCTGAACTTTGCGCCACTGCCAGGGGCTGAGGAAGAGGGCAGGATAATCACTTCCCAGATGCAGGAGAGCAAGGCTCCGAACGAGGTTTTCTTTGGTTCGGATGCCCAGGAGGGCGTTCTTGCTGAAATGAAGGAGGCACCAGAGATCCTGCATATGGCGACTCATGGATTCTTTCTCAAGGCAGATGACATGCTAAGAAAACGATTGCTGAAGTTGCAGCGGGGTGCTGATATCCACGTACCGCCACCAGGCGATAACCCCTTGCTGCGTGCAGGCCTAGCATTTGCCGGTATTAATACCAATGCACAGTTTCTTGGCGACATTGACACTGTAAACGATGGTGTCCTGACGGCGCTAGAAGTGCTCGATTTGAACTTGTCTGGCACCAAGCTGGTCGTGTTGTCAGCCTGTGAGACCGGGCTTGGTGAAATCCATGAGGGTGAGGGCGTTTATGGTCTGCGCCGTTCATTTCAGGAAGCGGGTGTAGCCGAGGTTGTGAGTTCACTATGGGAAGTCAGTGATGCGGGCACTCAGGCGCTTATGACCAGTTTTTATGACAGGATCCTGGCTGGCACCCCCGCACGGGAAGCGCTAAGGGATACCCAGTTGGATTTGCTGGACTCTCCTGAATGGGGATATCCCTATATTTGGTCAGCCTTTATGATTGTTGGCAGCTACGAATCCTCTGGTATTACGGTACAGTAGGGCGCTCATAGAAAAAATGCCGCTTTTTCTCCTAAAGAGGGTAAAATGCGGCGAAACCAGGGTCGTAGAAGGGAGTCAAGTGCTGTTACGAAGGGTATTGATTGTATCAGGGATGGTGATGGTTCCAATTGCCGTACATGGGCAATCCCTCGACGAAGCTGTCAGGACAACATTGCGCACGAATCCGGATATTCTTGCGAGTAAATACAACGTAGAAGCAGCAGAACAGTTGCGTAAACAGGCTCGTAGCGGGTATTTCCCCGTTATGGATCTTACCTATGCTGGTGGCGAAGAAACCTCAAACAATACAACAACCCGTGCCGCCAACCTCGATGATTTCAGACTGATCCGTGAAGAACGGAGTGTCAAGATCACACAGTTGCTCTACGATGGCTTCGCCACCAGGAACTTTGTAAAACAGCAAGTGGCTCTTTTAGACGCTGCTTTGGCAAGACTGGGAAGCAGTCAGGAAAACATAAGTCTGCGTGCTATTCAGGTATATCTGGAAGTCCTCAGGCGTGATGTCGTTGTGGGGCTTGCAGGTGAGAATCTCGATGAGCATGACACTACGCTGAATAAGATCAGTGAGCGATTTGAGAACGGCGTTGGTACAAAGGTTGATGTTGTGCAAACCAGAGGCCGAAGGGCGCAGGCAAAGTCAGCGGTGTTGTTAACTCAGAAAGATGCCAAGAATGGCCGTGCTGAATTTTTCCGTGTGGTTGGTGAACATCCAGCGTACCTGAAAGATCCTGTAGCCATATCGGGCCTGCCCCAGACTCTGGAAGAGGCACTTGAGTTGGCATCCAATAAGAATCCAGGACTTAAGGCGGCAGAGGCCGAGCTCGAAGCTGCCGTTGCGGCGCGCAAACAAGCCAGGGGCAGTTTTCACCCCCGGTTTGATTTGGAATTGGGTGCGACGCGAAACGATGACACCGATGGTAGTGAAGGCGCGAATGATGATGAAACGGCGGTGGTGCGCGTAACCTACAACGTGTTCAGAGGTGGAGCGGACCGAGCACGCTTGAATGAAGCCGAGGCGAGGGAATTTGGAGCAAGGGAAACGCTTAGAAGTACTCACCTAGCGATAGAAGAAGATGTGACGCTTATCTGGAATGAACTAGAAGATATTCTAGTACGGCTTGAATATCTTGAAGCACATGTCAAATCGACGGAAGAAGTTTTGAAGGTTTACAACGAGCAATTAACACTTGGAAAGCGAACCTTACTTGACTTGTTGGATGTTCAGAACGAGTTGCTTAGAGCAAGAATCGCTTTTATCTCGGGGCAATACACAGCTACGCTTGCCCGCTACAGAGTACTGACCAGCACTGGGCTGCTACTCGAAACTATGGGGGTTACATCCGAGTAGTTAACATCCCGGGTCACCCTTAACTCGAACCCGTTAAAAATTACCTGGGCTAGGCACAGGCGTATGAATATGCGTTAATGGTCAGCTAAAAAATTCAACATGACCTATAAAGCCTATATAAATCAGCAGCTTATGATCGGCGTTGGTATAGATTTCGGGACCTCAAACTCTGCGGCAGCCTGGTACGATGGTGAATCGGTACACCTTGTTCAGCTTGAACCAGATGACATCATCATGCCTACAGCAACCCACCTGAACAGGGAGTTGGCCACAAAGACCGGGCAAGAGGCGGTCTTTCAATATATCGAAGAAAACCGAGACAGGATTGTCGAACTGACACCAGAGATCATTGGAAAAAGTGCCCTACTTACGGCTGAAACTGCCACCGATGACCCTCATAGTGAGGCTGAGGTTGCGACCGCAAACGTATATGGCCACTCCTGGATTGATCGTGGTATGCCGGGCCGACTCTTTCGCGGTATCAAGAGGTTGCTTGGCAATTCATCCGTAAAGAGGCTGCTTGTATTCAGTCACCCTTTTCGTATTGTTGCACTTGTTACGCCGATTCTTCTTCATATTCGTAAAACCATCGAGCAGTATTTACCCGGTCCATTTGAAGCTGTTCACTTTGGCCACCCGGTAGTGTTTGAAGGCAGCGAACATCATCGCAACGAACTTGCTTTTGCCCGGCTAACGGAAGCCTGCATGTATGCCGGTATACGAAACCTTTCTTTCTATGCAGAGCCAGTGGCGGCAACCTTGAGCTACCTGAATGATGTGAGGGCTCCTTCAAGCGGGCGTGTCTTGACGTTGGATTTTGGTGGTGGGACTTTAGATTTGAGCGTCATCGAATTTGATGGTATCGATTTCGAAGTACTTTCTACGGCCGGGCTCTCTCTTGGTGGTGACCATATTGACCAGCTGATATTTAGTGAATTGGTGTTTCCGCTGCTGGGCAAAGGAGAAATCTGGTCGAGGGTAAGTGACGGAAAGCTGATCGAAACTGAATTTCCATTTGAGGATTTTGAAGAAAAGCTCTTGAACTGGGCGGTAACCTATATCCTGAATCAGAATCAGTATCGCGCGAAGGTCGCAGACTGTATTAAGAATGGTGGCCCTGCAGCGGTAAAATTTGAGCGTCTGGACGACCTTATCTCACATAATTACAGTTACCTGGTTTTCCAGGCGATTAAGGATGCAAAGGCACGATTGTCTGATGTAGAGCAAACGATGCTGGATATTCCTGAACTGGATATAGTAATTCCATTTTCACGCAGTCAGTTCGAGTCCATGATGAGCAGTATGTTGCAGCAGATTGATGGAATACTTGTCAGGGTTCTTGGTGATGCTGATTGCAGCGCAAATGATATCGATGTGGTGATCAGAACAGGTGGCTCCAGCCAGATCGCTGCCGTTAAGCACAAACTTGAACATTGGTTTCCAGGACGGGTCACGGAGCATGATCCCTTCACCAGCGTAGCGGCGGGTTTGGCCATTGCCAGCTACCACGGGTACAAGTTTGATGCTGATGCAGGTATTCAAGAAGAGCCTGCCGCTGGCTCGCAATTGGGCTCATAGTCAAAGCGTTAACAGGTCAGATGAAGGAAAAAAAGATGGGTACAGAAAAAAGAGCGATCAGCAGATTTTCAGTTCCCCGGCTGGACGAGTTACCAGAGGATATCCGGGAACGTATCGAAGAAGTTAACGAGAAATCAGGGTTTGTACCCAATGTCTTTCTGGTGCTGGCGAGACGGCCGGAGGAGTTTCGTGCTTTTTTTGCTTACCATGATGCTCTTATGAATCGTAAATCAGGGCTTTCCAAGGCAGAAAAGGAAATGATTGTCGTGGCTACATCGGCCAGCAATGACTGCCAGTACTGCGTTGTTGCGCACGGGGCAATATTGAGGATCCGGACAGGGAATCCGTTGATAGCAGATCAAGTCGCCATTAACTACCTGAAAGCAGATTTGACGGAGCGCCAGTCGGCCATGCTCAAACTGGCACTGAAAGTTGCTTCACGTTCTGGCGAAGTGACTAGTGCGGATCTCGAGGAGGCAGAAGCAGCTGGGTTTGATAAAGAGGATATCTGGGACATCGGGGCCATAACGGCTTTCTTTGCCCTTAGCAACCGGATAGCTAATTTTTCCAGCATGCGGCCCAATGGTGAGTTTTTTGCCATGGGAAGGGGATTGTCAGATTCAAGTTAGCACGCCTGCTGTCTAAGACTTATAGCGCTTATCGACGCTTAATGCCTGCCCCTCCGCCGTATAGTTCGCTATCATGTTGATATATATGGTTTTTATATTCGCCTTCTATCTTTATATACGCTCCTATTCACGCGCATACTTGAATTTCTGGCTAATTGGAATGGTGGTTCCTTTGACCTAGGTTCCATAATTCAGATGACTGAACGCTATGCTCACCTTGCACCTGAACACAAAGCTAGTGCTGTTGAGAAGCTGGTGGGCTAAACGCGAATTCTGCTGCAAGAAACATTGCCTTTTGCGCCAATAGCGAATATAGATGTTGACCTGTTTAAAACTGGCAGTTACACAGAATC
>MDTC01038345.1_pt1 | contig 41834 bp, 47 predicted proteins | sample 811181 | NCBI WGS metagenome assembly MDTC01 (sample SAMN05326644, study PRJNA326480) | marine metagenome | isolation source: seawater | place: Pacific Ocean: North | collected 2011
CGACTATTTATACGATGATATTGTTGCACATGTTTCTACAACCAGTCAGATATTTTGGATATCTACAGCGTCGTTTTCTTTTATATTTTGTATTTTAATGATTTGTGCAGGAGAAAAATTATTTCGTCCAGCCTCTGCTTTAATCGCGGGATTAGTGGGTTTGGTATTAGGTTATATGATAACTACTGAAATGGGAGATGTAAAATGTTACATAAAACTTATTGTTGCCAGTGTTTTTGCACTTGTGCTTTCTATTTCGGTATCATGTCTTCTCAAAGCTGGATTGTTTTTACTTGGAGGTGCCGCATTCGGAGCTGTTGCTCATTATTCATTCGAAATAATACCTGGAGATGTATTGCCAAATATATTTGCTTTCCAAAACAAAAATGGGTTGTACTGGATAGTGGTTGGTTGTTCTGGATTGATAGGTGCAATACTGTCTCTCGTATATAAGAAAAAGTTTATGAGACTAGCTACTTCTATGATAGGTGGCTCTGGTATATCTTTGTCTATTTATATATTATGTTTTGAAATATTAAATCCACCTATATACATTCATCCTGGTGTGCTCCTTGGAATAACTATAGTATTATCTATTTTTGGGTATTTATTTCAAAGACATTTATCTAAAAGACGTAATAATAAAAGTACAAACGGTATAAAAAAAGAAATTGAGGATATTAAAAATATTAACAAAAACAAAATAGATAAAAGGTATGTTGCGGAGTTGTTAAGACAGACACAAAGAGATGCTCAAATAGAAGCGCGTGAATCTGCTAGAATAGAAGTAATGCGTGAGATGCAAAGAAATAAATTCATTAAAAATAATAGAGTTATGGACCCTTAGGTTTTTTATTTTTTTTAATAAAATGGAAAAAAATCAAACTTGTGATAAACTAAGATTTATGCAAAAAGATTTTTGCAAAAAAAATCAGAATACAAATCTTTGTAAAGAGTTGGAAAATACAATAGAAAAAGAAGACTGCCCTAAATGTGAAGTGTTAAAAAACAATAGTTATAATATTAAAAACTATCCACAGAATGGTTGTGGTATAGGAATTTTTGTTGTAAAAGATTAAGTTTAATAACAGTTATTATTTGGTTCAAGTAGAGAAAATCTAGAGTTTAAAAACTCGACATTTTCAATTGTCATATAAGATCGTGTACTTGTATTCGTATTTGTTAAAAAGTATAAATCATAAGTTAACGATGTAAGTTGTTCGTTTATAAAACTAAAATAGTTGTTATTATTACCATCTACAAAATGACGATTTGCGTAAACAGAACTGTTTATATTTTTTAGTGCTAGTGTTAAATAATTTTCACTATTTCTATCTATTGAGTTACCAACAATGTCATAAAATCCTTTTACTCTTATATACGTTGTACCTGGTGGTATAAAAAACGTATCCGTTTTTAGTTGGATTTCACCAGGAGTATACCAGGTTTTTATACAACAACTCCAAGAGTCACTTTTCTTTAAAGACACATGTGTGTAAAAACAATCTTTAATACATTTATAATAAACAAGTTGGAAGTTGTTAAAAGATTCCCACATGTTGCTAGAATTTACAGAACAATAACATTGATCGGTAATACTATTACAATTAGAAGAAAATGATATTGCCCTATTTGAAAGTGCCATATCTTCACATTGTTTATTTGTTGATGCATTTATTCCTAACATGTCTTCTCGTAGTATATTATTATAAAATGAAATAAATTTGTCACTATGCACAGGAGTAGGGAGTGTATTTGGGAACACCCAATACCGGTTCCATTCTGAAAAATTATTAAAAAAACTTGAACTATCTTCATTGATATTGGTCCACCCAGTTGGGAATGAATTTGAAGTATGCTCACTCATATTGTAAATAATACAACTTTCTGTATAGTTGCATCTTGTGCCACAATCACCACAATCAGAACCGTAAGTGCAATAATCAAACTCAGCGCCTATACCACCGTCATCACAATAACCATCATCAATATATAAACAATTGCTTTTATTATTTTTACACACAAAGTTTCCACCTTCACAGTAAATTTGTGGAGGCGGACTTGGAGGAGTGTATTGTTTTACACAAGAACCTCTTCCACAATCTAGACAGTCTGTTCCTGGATCACAATTCCTATTCGTAACACTATAAAAACTGTCACCTACAGTTCTCAAAGTATTACAGTAAGACGCGTCGTTTGTTCGTTCTGCATTTCTATTTATTTCGTCACAACACTGATCATTTGTTACACTTATATTCGATTTTCCATTACTTATATATCCTGTATTTAAAGAATCAAAAGTTTCAACATTTAGGAGACATGTGTTTTCACATTTATAAATTTCTCCGATTGCACAACCTTGTGATGGTGGTGGTGAGAATGTTGAGAGAGGAATAGGTGGATTAAGAGGTGGAGAAGTAGGAAGAGGAGGAGAAAATGGTGGAGGAGGAGAAAATGGTGGAGGAGGAGAAAAACTCTCACAACGAGGTCCACAGTCTGCACAATCGGAACCTATCAAACAACTAGTATTGCTGTCTGAATATAATGATCTTGGTCCACCGTCTTGACATATTCCGTTGTTACTACTTGCTTTTTTGTATTCAAAATAATTGGGATACGGGAAATTATATTCTAATTGTTCATCACAAGTATTTTGACATATAGTACTAGAAGGACAATTTTCATATAATTCCGCATTCAGAGATACATTTATATTTACAGTAAAGTTTGTGAAACAAAATGCTTTTAGATTCAAGTTTTGATTGTTTTGAAAACTGAAAAATCGTTCGTTTTGGTTAAAACCGATACTTTTAAATACTGATACAGTATTTGGACTTCCTATGATTGTTTCATCAATAATTTCAAAGCTTTTACCTTTTCTTAGTTCAGTTATCAGTCTTTTTACTCTATTTATTTGAATTTCGAACGGTGTTGGTGGAAGGAAAATATTAGTTGTTTCCAAATAGTACAAAACGTTGTCGTCAACATCGTCAGGCCGATTCGTTATCGGTGGAAGGCACGAGTAAATAGAGTTTAAGTTATATCCAGAAATATACGTTTTATTAATATTAGATAATACAAACATTTTATTTAGAATATCAGACTTATATGGACATGCAATACCTGAATACATTGTTTCACAATAATTGGCTGCATCTTCAAATGTTTGAAACGTATCGTTTGTAAGTATTATATCAAATCCAGTATTATTTGTATCTATTTGAGAACTAGGAGAAGGTGGTGGTGGTGAGGGCGGTGGTGGAGAAGGTGGTGGCGGTGAAGGAGGTGGTGGACTTGGTGATGGTATTTGTGGTGGCGATGGTATTTGTGGTGGTTGCGGCGGAAAAAATGGAGGAAAACTCGGATAAATGCCCGGTTGTGGTGAAAAGTTTGAAAAGAATGCCAAATAGACAATTCCTACAGAACTGGGTATTAATAAAGCTGGAATCGTACGCCTTACCGTTGGAAAAAATGTTTTCCTTATTCTTGTAAAAAAACTTTCAACTTGATTGTTTGGATTCGTGTATACAATATTTTTAAATTTTCTAATATCAGAACTCATTTATAGATAAAAATTTTATTTTATAGATATTGTTATATTTATAATTATTGTTGTTTTTAATGTATATATCTATACTTTTTTTTAAGTCATAAAAAAAACGGATTTGTGTTATAAAATGGAGGAATACAATGAGACCCACAACAGTGACTGTTCAATATGTTTTAACACTACTAATAATGTAGTGGCGCCGTGTAGACACACTATTTGTGAATCGTGTATGAATAAATGGTACAAGAGGAAACAATGTCTAAAGTGCCCTGTTTGTCGTCAAACTTTGCATTCTTTTACCGAAAACATGATTCACGACGCAGATTTGATAATGTTTTGTGGTGAAAATAATCATTATGGACTAACTTTGAAATCATGTGCAGAAGGTGTTGAGGTTGTGGATGTCAATAAAAAAGATTGTGCATATAACTCAGGACTGAAAAAAAAAACAAAGATTACACACATTAACGGAATACCTGTTAACAATCATGAAAACGCGATAAAAATACTAGATTCTACAAGATTACACAAATGCTCAGTTTACATGAATATTATTAAGGATAAAAAACGTATATTATTCTTCGATAAATACTTCCGCTTCAAACCATGGTGAATTTTCATCATCGTTAAGAAGAATGTAATCGCTCGGTATATAAACGAAGCCAGGATTTTGTGGATCACCTACCCACTTTTCCGTTTTTACTTTACAATTATTTCCAGTGGTTGTCACACAAGACATATCGTCTGGAAAAGAAACGGGAACTTCTTTTTCTCCCCATGAGTTTCTTGCAATCCAATATTTTTTCCCGTGTTTATATATCCATCCTACGACACTCACTGCATGGTTGGCTTTCATAACTTTTGTTCCGTCTACAAAACCGTTTTTATCTATATTTTTTAACAACGCACCCGATATGGAGAGGACTACCGGTCCATGATTTAGTATTCTTTCTTCCACATTCCTTGTAGGAACAATTCTTTTAGAATTTTTGACAGTTATTTTAATGTTTGTTTCTTTGACATGGTCAATTTCTCTTGGATGTCCAAACCATTCTTCGTTTTTAGAAAATATAAGAGGACATTTTTGAGTTTCTATCGCGTTCAACAAGTTAAGTGGTATACCACCTTTACATGCATTCCATCCTCTGCTATACGGTGCTTTGTACAATTGATAATGATCGAGCATAGATTGAAGATCAAATACTAACCACGGAAACATTCTTGTTTTATTTTTTTTCCCCAATTTTACATGAATTCTGTCTTGAATCATTTGTAAAACAGATACCATGTAACAGCACCCACACCATGATGACTTGTGTTGGTTTATAGGTAGGCTTGTATAACATCCAGAACTTATTTCGATTCCACTTATTTTTCTATATTCGTTTGAATCTACTTTTTGCCACGTAAAGTTTTGTTGTTCTAGTAAATGAACATTCATTGATTTTACATATTTTGAATTATGATAAAATGTTTTTTTTCGTTTTCTTGATAAAATATACAGCAATGTTATAATAATAATAATAGTATAATTAATACACATTTTATAGAACAAATATAATTTTAAACAATACTTTATTTTGGATAAATGTTTTTATGACGACAGTAAAAACAATAAGCGCAATTTTTTAAAAAACATACACTTATCTTATGTTCTCCTATCCATAAATGGCATTTTTTGCAATATTTTTTATCCAGATATTTCATTATGATATCATTAAAAACATCGTCGCATATCAAGTTATTTTTTTTTGAATAAAGTTCAAATATTTTTATTGGTGATTCCATTTATAAAATGAACACAAAAAGAATTATTACAACATTATTAAAATTAAACATACAAATCAAGTGGAGCATTTGATGGAGACATTTCCACAACTTCTTCATCGAGTAGCATCCCACCAGTGTAAGGTTGCATTGCCACCTTGTAAACTGCAGACGCGAATTCATCAGGATTTCTTCCATTTGTAAACGCATTCTTAGAAAATCCTTTTTCCTCTAATAGTTTTGTGGCCGATGTTGCAATTGTTCTTTTGGGCCATAATGTGTTTGCTCTTACTTTATTTGAAACTCCAATTGTTGCAAGTGTCATCGAGTATTTTGAAATTGTATAAGATGGGGTATTTCCGATCCAATCTACATTTTCTAAATTTATAGGTGGTGAAATAGTTACAATACTTCCATCATTTTCTTCAAGAGATTCTAGACACTTTTCTATACAAATCATAGTTGCACGTGCATTAATGTTGTGTACATTGTCCCTTTCTTTTAAAGAAGGATTCTGGTTCAACATTAACATAGAAGCATTGTTTACAAGTACGTCTACTCCGCCCATTCTTTTTAAAACGCTATCAACTGTTTTTTCTAGCTCTTTACCATTTTTAATATTGCACTGGAAAGGGTATGCGGTGCTTCCTTTTTTCTCTACTTGGTCAGCAACATCTAACAGTGATCCTTTTAGTTTTGAATGGGAAGGTGTGTCTAGACTTCTTGCCAAAAGTGCAATTTGACAGTTTGCTTTAGAAGCAAAAAAATTAGCAATGGATGCACCTATTCCTCTGGACGCACCGGTGATAAGTACTCTCATTTTTCTTTTAAAAAAAATTATCGAAAACTGATTAATTATTTTTTTTTTCCAACGCAAGAAAAAATGAGATACTTTATAGATTTTAGATCTTCAGGAAAACGACCTATTGAAAAAGAAGAGGAATTGGAAGAAAAAGAAGAAGAAATCGAAACTATTTTCGAAAAAAGAATGAAGTATTTGGAAAAAAGAAAAAGTCCATCACCATCAAAACGTCTCAGTAGACTTGCTAAAAGTCCTTCTTCAAGATCTAGAGCTGAAAACAGAAACAAGATATGTTATCAATATGCTGCTATACATTTGTTTGAAAACTTTATAGACATTATGGGATATAATCATGAAGAATTTATGGAAAAACTAAATCTTGATTTGGTAGACGAAAAATATATGGAATCGTTCCAAAAACCTATATATTTAAAATTATACCACGACCCTGATGAGGTTTTGTATGAAGGTATAAGTTCGGTTCCATTTAATGATAATGATGATGAATATTTAGTCGTAAAATCAAATTTAAAAGAAATACATGAAAACGCCATAACTATTTATTATTATCATCCGAACGATTCTACAAAAGAAATAAAATATATGACAATAAAACGTGAAGATGATAATGAACATATTTTTGAAGAATTATTACGGGTGGGATCTGCTTACGACTACATCGATAGCATATTAGATGTTCTTTCCGAAGCAAATTTAATACACTACAATATTGTTCTATCAAGAGAAGAAGATAAACAAAATACAACCAATAAATTAGGAACCTTACTAAGTGTAGTTACACGTGTTAACAAAAGAAGACATGTACTTTCTATTGTAAGTGTAAATGAACACGAACACAATCTCGTTGATAATAATGAAAAGTATACTTTTTCAACGATTGAAGACTTGCGAACACACATAAATAAAGATTATGATATAGTAAATGTGCAAGATGTCTATATAGTGGAAATAGATATGGATGATATTGATTAACTTTTATAAAGTCTTTTATAGTTTTCTTGTGCAAGTTTAGTTTTTACACTTACAAGTTCTTTTAACAATGCTTTGTTTTCATTTGTTAGAAACTTTAAAGTAGTGCAAAACGTATCTTTGTATCTCATATACTCCTTCCATCTTGTCAAAATTTTTGTTTTATTGGATATCTCATCTATAATCATTGTATTAGAAACAATTTTCCAGTAATTGAAATAACCCGTAACTAGTAAAAAAACAGATGTATTTAAAACTTTTGATATGATATTTGTTTTAAAGATTTTTTCTAATTCATTCATTTCTTTTTGTTTTTCAGATAATTGATCCCAAATTCTATTTATTATTTTGTCTTTGGGTTGACACTGAACAAGTCTTAGTTTTACACTATCTTTTTCTATAGTTGTTTCAGCTTTCACAACTACTTTTTCTTTGGTTTTAAGTGGTTTTTCCCACGATACTTGATCAGTTTTTACATTCCAATAGTAAATACGTCCGTATTCATCTTCTATTTCTTCCCACATTTTTTTTAAGTTTTATAATTTATGTACAAGTGTAAATTTAACGATTTTATTACACTTTCTATAATACGTACTTATATAAATATATTTATTTTGGCGTAGATCAAACAGTCGTGTAAATCAAATGCCCCCACGACGGTTACTGCATGTATATTGTAAACGATATATCATTTCTCGTGTTGTATTTACTTTTGGCTCTGTTGATACCGGAGTCATCGACGACCCAATAACTCTGTTTTCGATTGCTTCCAATATACAAGTTGATGAAGATACTATTGCAATCGCTCTTACTAATATCGACGAAAACAATGACGTTTACGTACTTTTAATTCCCCTTAAAATCGCAGTTGATATAAAAAAAGAAGCAGAACAATATAAAAAAGACAATATTTGTTTTCATTATATTGACAATATGCATAAAAATTTTATAGTTACATACGTAGAACCTAATTTTTCATGGAAAGTTTTAGGTCCTTCCTCTACAACTATCTCATCATACTTGTTTGATTATTTGATGGAACCTTCCTCGAAAAAAAATGTTCTCCACAATTTGGATAGTATTTCGCAAATAAAAACTTAAAAATCGTGGAAGTATTTCCATTTTATGATGGCCATGTGTTCACTTTATGTGGGTCTACATGTACAAGATCTGTCATCTCTAAAACTACAGCGGTGTTCTTCATCAAGAAGAAAAACATTCTTAGCATGTTCAAAGCATTGTTGTTCAACATCACAGTCGTCGTGTATAATACAATACTTATCACTATGTGCAGAAAATTGCGAATCGCTCATATAAGACATGCATCGTCGGTATCGTTCGGCGCCCTGACGGCGATCGTAGTTGTGCAGAAGATACTTACAATCTTTGTGAGTAAAAGCTTTCTTTAACATACGTTCAACATTAGGCAGTTCACTTGTTTTGGCATACAGACTAAGATCGGGCAGTTCACTTGTTTTGGCATACAGACTAAGATCGGGCAGTTCACTTGTTTTCACATACTTTGTAAAATCGGGAAGTTCATTTGTTTTCACATACTTTGTAAAATCGGGAAGTTCATTTGTTTTCGCATACTTTGTAAAATCGGGAAGTTCATTTGTTTTCGCATACTTTGTAAAATCGGGAAGTTCGCTCTTTGACACATAATTATTAACGGTTTCTGACATTTCATCTTTGGTTACATATATTCTTAAATCCGGAGTAAAAAATGGATTTGAAGTATAAGGCATTTAATATATAACTACAAAAAAATTATGCAAAGTTATTTTGGAAAGCTTTTGTTTTAAAATAATAAAATGAAAGTAGCTGTAAAAAATAACCCGAAACTTTGGGAAACCTCAAAAAAATATGACAAATAAAATAGTTTAGATATAAATTCAAAATATATTTTGTGTAATATATTAAAATATAAATAATAGATTTATTTATGGTTACATCTAATCATTAAATATTAAAATGTTTGTAACTCTCCATGTAGCACTTAAAATAAATGAAAAGAGAAGACTTACAATTTGTTGATTGCTACAGTTAAACCCATCATTCAGTATAGCGATTGTTGTCCACCACGCCACATATGTACCAACTACATTCATTGTTATAACTACAAAATAATCATGTCGTTTTTGCGCGATATTTTCTACCCAAACCAACAATATCCATATAGGGTAACAGAAAAACGCAACCCTTAGTTGTGATGCTGTAAAATTTATATTGCAAAATCCTTTTATATTTAGCTTGTTAAATCTAAGTATATCTCTTCCGAAATATATTATAGCTAAAAATGTTATGGGCAATATAGCAAGTCTTTCATTCTCAGTTGTCATTTGTTAATGTAAATAAATATTTTTATCTTCTTTGATACTGAAGTTTTTTTAGACTATGTAGCGTTTTAATGGTACCTTTTCTTGTAGATTTTTCACGATTCAAAGTAAATTTTTTATTTCTAATTATATTGTTATTATTAGAATTTCTCAAATCATATCCGTGACTACTTGATTTTTTACTGTTTATACTTTTATAAGTACACGTTTCTTCATTAAAAGATTCCACATCAATTGTCCATTGAGCTATTCTTACTACTTTTTTAGTTCCACTTATCATAACAACACTTCCATTCTCTAGAGGAACAATAACTCTCTGTGGTGCCAGTGTACAAATGACGGAAGGTAACAAAACACCTTTTAGTTCAAGTACTATAGCATCATTTGATATAACAAAAGTGTTGGATTTTGTACCTTCTACTTTTGAGTCAATCGCATATTGTGATATGTTAGCTATTATCTCATCACCATTTTCTTCATTTTTTACGGATTCATCTTTTACAGATTCATCTTTTACGGATTCATCTTTTACGGATTCATCTTTTACAGATTCATATTTGCTGTTTTCATTAGTTTCTAGTTGTAGTTTATTTGTTGATTTTTGATGGTCAACAGCTTCTTGAAGCCATGATGGTTCGTCTTCTTCATTCATATCTTCATTCATAGATTCCCTTCTTTTTAATATTATCTCATTAATACTTGTATTTTGTTCTATAATTTGTGGAGGTAAGTCTTCTTCTTCTTCTTCTTCTTCTCCTTCTTCTCCTTCTTCTCTTCCTTCTTCTTCACCTCCTTCTTCTTCTCCTTTTTTATCTAAACTAGAGAACAAGTTAATTATATCTGCTCTTTTACTTACGTCAATTTCGTTTTTTGTGTACACAAAATCAACTGGTGAAACTGTACCACTTATCTCTATTCCATTCATTAGTACAATAGTGTCTACATCGTTTTCTATTTTTTCGCAAATACTTTTTAAATTTTTTATAGCAAGTATTTTTGCTGCAATGTCCATTTCATTAGAATAGTCATCAGGTAAACATTGTATAGAACCTGGTGGTACAAATGAATCATCATTTTCTATTTCTAGCTGTTTCATATTCGAAAAATAACTATCTGTAACTTGTTTTTTCAACCACACTGGCCATTTCTGAATAATGACAATCTTCATCTCTTTTAAAAAAAAAAATATAATTTTATTTAAAAATAAACATTTACTCGTTAAGATCATCTACATTATTTTTTATTCGTTCAGCCAATTCTTTTTTGTTTCCAACATTCGAAAGATTTTGTTTTGTGCACATTTCTCTCAATTGTTTTAGAGAATATCTTCGTGTATAATCTTCAACCGATAAATTTTCACTTTCATCAACACCCGTAACGATTGTTATTTCTGTATTCTCACAGTGGTTATCGTCGCAGCATGAAAAGTCTTCTGAATTTGTTACGTCACAATCTTTTTCACATGGCATCAATGCAGGAATAAGTGATACAGGAGTTTCCATTTTTATTATTGCGTTCAAAAATTTTTTTTTACTTGAACGTATAATACAGAGGTTGAAAAAAAATTTGTATACAAGATTTAAAAGAATGAGCGAAACTGACAAAATTTGGTCACAACTCAACAAAAAGTATGGAAGCACAGCAACTTACAGAAGTTCATTTTTACCAGAAAGAGAAACAATCACAAAAGTGCTAGGATTGTTGGCATTGCTCATGTGTGCAAAAGCGTTGTACGACAAGTATCAGGAATTCGAATCCAATGGTGAAGATATGTCTGAAATGTTAGGTGATACTTCTTTAGAAGCAATCTTAAAATCAAGTATTTTTGGGTTTGTATTTGTATGTGTTTTGAAAGCACTTTCGGAAAAAGTTGTAACTTTAACTGAAGATGTCAAAACAAAAATAGAAAACGCTACACCTATCAGTAACCTACCAATACCAACAACAAGCATGCCATTGATTGCCGCTCTATTGGTCGGTGAAGCTGCAGAACTTGTTCTCGACGCCCAATTCTCGGACGATGTTGGTACATTCAACTTGGGTCATTTGACGGGTATACTATCGGGTATTGCTGTGTGTGGCTTCCTTGATATCTAAGTTTAAAACAAACTTATGAATTATAATATTTATTTTCACTTTTCTAATATTTTTTTTGATTGTTTTGCTTCATTAACATTTACTGTGCTTTCTGCCAAACCTTCTATTTTTTTTTATAATTTAAAGTTATAATAAAATGAATGAGTTGTACTCACAAAACTTCCCTGCCACTGTAAACAAAGGATATTCACAAAACTTCCCTGCTACTGTAAACAAAGGATATTCACAAAACTTCCCTGCCACTGTAAACAAAGGATATTCACAAAACTTCCCGCCTAATAAAAAAGGGTATTATCAAAATGATTCTATGTATTCTGATATAAAAAAAAACTTACCCTCAAATGAAACTGTATCAAATATACTGGATACAGCGTCTGATGCTGTTTGTTATGTAAATGCTTTTTACAGTGGTTTAGTTGCAATTGGACTTTTAGTAGTAACACTTTTGATAGCTTATTTTACAAGTGGAGCCGAGAATCTTGACGATATAACAGGTATTATAGAAGAAGTTGAGGATTCTCATGTAATGGAAGATGTTACTGTTGATAAAATCGAGGCGGATCGTTGGAACTCACTAGGAACTGCATTACCTGGTACTGCAAAGACAATGTCTGATCACATTGAAAGAAAGCGCCCAGATGGATCTGTACAACATATTACAAAGTACAGATGTAATGGTCCTACGCTAGAATATGTAAAAGAAGACGGAAAAAAAGATACATTGCCTTGTGGTGAAAGAAGTGGTGAATGTTCCACATCAACAGCATATGTGAGTACCTTTAAAAATGGAAAAAGAAATTGCGTGTTTCACACACCCAATATTCATTGCACAATAAACAATAGTAAAACTCCTTGTCACTATAAGGAATTATGTCCCAAGTTGGGCAGTACCATAAAAATGGCAAGATCTCTCAAAGACAATTCTTTCTCGTGCTTGCAGGGAAATTGGAATAGCTGCAATGTTAAAATAAGTTATGTTTCACCATCGGGAAAAGAACGTGAACAAACATTTACGATTCCCATGGATAAACCAGGGAAAAATTCGTACAAAAAAGGTTCTGAAATACCAGTATATTATTCAAATAAAAATATGAAAATATCACTTTCGGATTCGAATATGGCGTCTGTTGCAAGTTCTTTTGTATCTTTGTTTGGATTCATCACATTTATTGCCACGTTGAACTCTTTGAGTTATCTTAATAAAACAATATGTATGGTGCGCATTGGGCTTCGTGTCGCTGACAAATTGGATGACAAACTTGGACTTGATATTATATAAAGACTTAGACTTTTAAAATAGTTACATCCATGACCCAGACATAACTTCTTTTAATTTCAAAAGCTCTTGACTCTTTTTAGAAGTTGGAAGTAAAAAATCTATTAAAGAATGCACATCGTATGAAGAGTTCATCAAGTCTTTTTGGGCCGTTGTAATATCCCGTATACACTAAGGAGGTAATCCTTCTTCGTCTTCACTGTCTTCTTCAATTTGTTGACTTCTACTCGGAACAGAAGTTCTACGAGGACCTCGATTGTCGTATATTTTTTTGCTCATTTTTTGTTTAAAATGATACATTCCCATAGACGCCACAAGAGAAGCAGTTATGTCAAGTTCCGGACTACTTGTTCCCGTTCGTCTCCAGTACTTTCTGTAAATTCTTGACAAGTTTGCATCATGTTTCCCTAAATCTTTACACACTTCAGAAGACCATCCTTCTAAATCTAACAAGCCAATTCGGTTGTTTAACATTTCGATTCCTGTACACACAAAACGCAACCCATCTCTCATTGTCTGTACATTTGCCATTTCATCCATGTGTAAAGTGTGTCTTCTTATTTCAAGAGTCATATCTTCCAATTTATCATGAATACTCCACTCTTTAGAAAGTTGTATTCCTTGAAGTTTAAGCCTTTGTAAATCAAGCAATAAAGACTGTTTTTCAAGTGTTTCGGACTCTATGTCTCGTGTAGTTTCTTCCGCTTCTCTCAAAAAATGTTCTGGATATTCTGTGCGTGATATGTTTGGAGGTTTGAACATATTATCAGTATCCAAATTTTCACTTTCTTCGTCATCTGATCTATACCTTTCATGTCTTTGTCTATCTTCATCATCCGAAGACTCTTCAGATCTCGACTTCCTTGATCTTCTAGAGTGTTCGGAACCTGAACGCTCAGATCTCCTTGATCTATCTGAATCACGTGATCCAGTACTTCTTCTATCTTCTTCTATTCTTGGTAATGTACTTTCATTTTTTTCTTTTGCTAAAGCGGAATCTACTTTTGAAGGATTCGCTAGTGTTGCAAACACCATAAGAGCGGCATCTGAAGGTGCTTCCGAAGCAACATCGCTTGACATTTTTTGTAAACATATTTTATTTTACATTTAAACTGACCGCAAAATATTTTTTTACGTTTAGCGTTTTTACAGATACATTTTATGGAATCAGTGACTTGGTTTCTTCGATTACTTTTTTGACGTCAGCAATGTCGGGTTTTCCATCTTTGCTCATCACCGCAAGAACATGAAGTGCCCATTGTGTATTGAATGTTTGATCTCGAAGATGAGTATTTTTCTTAAACTCTGGGATAAGATTGTGTCGCATTGCTCTCGCTACAATTTGATTTCCCTTCTTCACTTGATCACGAGTTGCAGGCATCGTTGAAGGAGGGACTTTGTTGTGCGCGGGGGGTGAGACTCTGAGACTCTGTTAGTCGAACTGTTTGATTCATATTTGTTTCACTGAAGTCGGCAATGGACAGATCAATAATTAATAACTATAAAATTTGTTATAATAAAAACATGGAAACACATTCCATATTTTTCATATGTAAATTTTTTTTAGAGTTATTAAAAATGTTGGAAGATATACTTGTTATTTTGATTATTGCGTTACTTGTAAAAAACTTGAACATTGTGACTGGAGTTTTATGCTTGATAGTAGCTTATAATTATATAAATGACAAACTAAACACTAAACTGAAATTTCACATTGTGAATGATGAACATGGAATGAATGAATCTATAATTTTAGAAGCGAAACTAAATAACAAATATAATACATTGTTTATGCTGGATACAGGTTATGCGGGACCTCCAGTATTATCATCTACTTATCTTTCTATACAAAACAAATGTGTGTATGGAACTATTTTGCAAAGATACAGATCATCACTCAAATATATTAAACAAGGAGTTACGGATGATGAACGTCATCACGCAATAGATTTATTATTACAGGACGGTAGGTGTCAAGCATTTACATCTGGTTGTACAATGAAACTGGTGGGTATAGGAAGTGTTGTAGAGCAACAAGCTGATATGTTGTTGTGCCCTATGGTTTCTTTTAAAAATTGTTTTGGTTTTTTTGTAAAGACGAAAAACTCATACAAAGTAGATGCTGATGTATTAGTTACAAATCCACTTCCATCAAGTGTCAATATTCTTACGTGTGATTATCTCACTCATTCACTCCCTACTATGATAGACATGTACAACCAAAACTTGTGCTTAAATATGAGTAATCTTCAAACAATGTCGGTAGAAGGAACATTTTCAAAAGTTCCAATAAAGTTGGTGGGTGGCGCGTTTGTTGTTCCTATAAAAATAGGTGATATAGAAGTAGAAGTTACTGTTGACACAGGTGCTCCTGGTCCTGTTTGTTTAGGTAAGAATGCTGCATCTAAACTGGAAAAATATTGGAAAGGAGAAACACCAAGGAAAATATTACAAAAAGGTGTAAATGGAGAAGAAATTTGTTCCGACATTCTATTTTCTTCTTTAGATATCGCAGGAATAGAGTTTGAAGAAGTAGGAGTTTTTTTAAACAATAAGAATGTAGAAGATGTTGATGGATATATAGGTTTAGGCGTTTTAAAAGCACTTGATATACTGATGCTTTCGACAAGCATAGGTTTTAGAAAATCGGGAATCCCACCCAGAACAGATTTTAGTTTTGCTTCCAAAGGTGAATGTAGTAAATAATAAACTTTTTAATAGAAGAAACTAGATCATGTGGCTTTCAAAAAGTTTCAGGCACTGGTCGTTTTAATTTCCAATGGAAGTTCGGCGGGAAGAAGTTTCAACATAGCTTCTGAATCGTGATGAATGTATAGTTCCGACGGTATTCCACAAGGTCTCTCATTTTTTGTACTCTAAGACTTTGTAAATCGCGTAAATTTTTTGTGTGAAATGATTGATCCTACAACATCTGTTCACGACAGTGCCTCATGCAAAAAAAATACAGTAAATAATTTAAGTAAAATAATAGGAGAAGACATGTACTTAGTTGTAGGGTATAGTGACAATTCCTCATCAACATATAAAGAAATGAAATTGTTTGGACTTTACAACAGTTCGTGGGCTGCAAAACAAAGGATTTATAACATAACTGGAAAACAATCTGAAAACTTGTGTCGAGGAAACTACTTTTGTTGCTGGATAAATAAAATAAATATGGGAGAATTTTATAAATCTCCAAACTCTGGTGCTTATGATACTTATTAGTATTATTAAATTACTTTTTTATTGTAAACTCCCTCACACCATATTCAGTTTTAATTTTATTGTCAATATCGTGTGCGAGTAATAAAGCAGTTGACCTCTGTCTGGTACGTTTTCCCTCTTTTCTCATTTCTTGTATTTTCTTTTTAAAAAACTTATAGTTCCATTCATTATCAGCATTCGCATTTATAATTACATAAAACCATTCCTTTAAACCTCTTTTGTCGTTAACAACTATTATAAGATTATTTCTTGACATTTTTTTTGTTATGTAAATATAAAGATGTCGCACATAAATTCTGATTCAATAAACGCAGACGTTGTAATGATTGGGAGTCACTACAGCGAACATTATGAAGATTCTAATAATGCATTAGAAACACCTAGCACAGAATATATTGAAGACATGCTAAATTTTTTAGACAAACAAAGGGAAATAATTTTGGAAAGTTACAACAATATTTTTAAAAATCAAAAGTTTATTGAAAAAAAACCTCCTACATTGATTTATGAAATAAATATCCCGGACCAACCTATAATAATATATAAATCTTGCGGTATTTGTGCACTTGTATTATTATTTTTACTTGCGACATTATGTTCTACATTTTTATTTTCAATATGCAAAAAAAATAAAAAAAATGTTAACGTTATTACAACAGAGCCTTTAACTATAAAGCCAGTTGAAATAAATAAGAGTTATGTTTAACTCAATGCAGCATTTTTATCACATTCATTCCATAGTTTTCCAATGTAAACGTACAGATCTGAAGAAATGTAGTAAGTACCCACAACATTTACTTGGTATTTTTCGTCAGGTGTTTTATTTAAAAAAGGATTCTCAGTATTGTTGTTAATATACGATACTAAATCAAAAAGACTATGTTCTTCCATATAACCATTAAGCTTGTTATAAAGTTTAACTCTTACAGCGTTCTTAGCCCATATTTTTTTACCATGATGTGTGCTTTCACCTTTCATTTTTGCAATGGTGACAACAGCTTGAGCCTTTTTGTTAAGGTTAGCGATCCACCATTCTGCATACTTTTTATTATTTTCACCAACTTTACTGTTTTGTTCTTCTTGATCGCTCCAAAGTTTTGTCTTGGGAGCGTAATTCGTATTCTTTTCGGTTGTTGTCTTTTCTGTGGAAGTCATTTTCTTTTTTTTAAAAAGAAGTTAAAAAAATCTGATTTGACAAACGTATTTAAAAATAAAAATAATTAAAAAATGGAAAAAGAATATTCAATCGAATATACTAGAAACAAAAATAAAAACACCCAAAACAAATCATGGAATGCCGAAAAACAATTAAAGAAAATAGACAAACTAGTCTGAGGATTACAAAAAAATGCAAACAACTCTTTAAACAATTGGAATATAAACAAAAAAAGAAGAAAGTTATGATAAACGTATAAATAATGCAAAAAAAAACCACAAACACTTGCATGACTACAATAACTCAAATCTATTAAAATAATTATTGAAAGTTTTTGTATGAGAAAAAAGTGTTTAAAAAACTACACTGGAGAGTCTGGTCTAAATTTAACTCTCTTTCTCATAGGACTACAAGGTTCTTCATTTGAATTTGTGAATGGAAGCATATCTGTCTCGTCACATTCCATGCACTCTTCAAATGGTGTTTGGACTGTATTTGAAATAACTGGTTCTTTCCTATCATCGTAAACATATTCTATATTTTCAATAGGATAAACATCTGTATGAGATCTCACTGTAGATTTTAATATTTTTTTCTGTCGTGGTTTGACTTTTACCTCTACGTCTCTAAAGTTTACATTTTCTGAATTGAAAAGAACATCACATGTTCCTGTTCCGATGTTTGCAAGTTGTCCTGTCATGATAGAGGAACTTACACCATTTGCATTATCGATTTCTCCAAATACTGCAGCCTCACATAGTACATCAGGTGTTTCTTCAAATGAGCATTTCCCAAGAGGACCTGAATAATTTCTATTTATGCCATGTCTGTTTAATGCCATTATTTGTCCACTTCTACACATTGTATTTACTAGCATTGTAAGATGTCGAGGGTCAATGTAAGTACCATCGAAACTTACAACGGTATTTAACTGTTCGTAAAGTTGCGCACAAGTAGCTTCAAGACCTTTAATCTTTATTATTTCTGTAATATCATTTGATGTTGTTCTGTACCAGTCAACACACGGTGAAGAACAAATATCAGAAAGACAACACCCTAATGTGTTTATTATATATTCTTTTTCTGTTATAACATCACCCTTGCTATCTATATACTGATATTCTGATTCCATACAAGAAGCTGTTTGAACTTTAGGATGACCTGAAATTGCCATTGTTTCTATTAGTGAGCTTGTAACACGGTGACATAATACAATTTCTCTGTCTGATGTCATACTCACTGCTTTCATCATTTCTGCAACTCTTGCGAATCTTATTCTTACTACCCAATCAATACAGTTTATTTCCGAACTCAAAATTTGTGCTCGTGATCCAAGACGCTGCTTTAAAAGATCTCTTATTATAGGAGGAGTAAGAAACCTTGTTTTCATAATGGTTTGGTTTAGAGTTAGTCTTACAATGTAAGAAGATGAGTTTTCATCAACGTTTTCACCACATAATATGTTTGTAGATTCTACCATCCATTCATCATCTTTTATGACAGTTTTGTAAAATTCTGGGTCATACAAAATTTCCGTATTTGAAATCAAATCTCCAAGTCTTATCAAAGGTAGAGTATTCGCAAAGTATGTGACGAATTCTTCCGACTTTGAAAATGGTTTCTTAAACCTTATGATAGTACTCGGTGTCTTTGAATTTTTTGAAACATCTAGTAGTTCCTTTAGACGTGGTATCCCAAGAGTAACATTTTTGAATCCGATTCCTGCTGAATGAAATGTATTTAACGTCATTTGTGTCGCTGGCTCACCTACGGATTGTGCAGCAATCGATCCCACCATTTCACCTGCATTTATTTGAGCATTTTCTATACGTTTGTTTATAGTTTCAAATAAGGTCTTAAAACTATCCTTTTGCACTTTTGCCATAGCTTTCGAGTTAAACGAATCGACTACTGCTATTCTCAATGTGTTCGTATTACAGACAAATATTAGTTTAATAAGTTCATCACTTGCAACTTTTTCACCTATTTGTTCTGATTCATCTTCTGTGTATACTAATCTTTGTTTAAGACGTTTTGGATTGAAAGGAAGCAATACTCTAGAGTCTAAAGAAGGCATTATTGGAAGCAATCTTGTAGACAGAAGATTATTTCTTGCATTCATAAAAGTATTGAATTCCACATCGTTAAGTCTTTTTCTAATAGAATCTACTTTTTCAGTGAAGACGTTTAGTTTAACTCTTTCCAACTTGGAAGAATCCAATCCGTCTCCACCCCAAAAAAAATCAACAACACCATCCATAGAATCTCTTACAGTTCCATCGTACGCAACTTTGTTGTCTTCCATAGATTTTATTTGCCTTCTTTGAATATAACCAGTTACTGACGTTTTCACAGCAGTATCTACTAAACCTTCACGACCACCCATCGCATGGTAGAAAAATTCAGACGGCGTAAGACCAAGTGCATATGAATTATGTACAAAACCAGTTGATGTAAGAGTGTTCTCATTAGGACGAAAGCACGAAAGAGTCCTTGAACCTTTTTCAGCATGAATTCTACTTCCCTCTACGGACTGTTGTCCCACAGTTCCGCAGATTTGAGACAAATTTATAGGTGTTCCTTTACTCATGCATGTAACCATTGATTTAATGGCATTTTCTGACATGCATTCGTTAACAATACTTCCTGTCTGCATTAACGTCTTAGAAAGAATTCTCATAATTGTTGACTCTGCATTTTGTTTTACTTCCGATGGTGTGTCTTTTCTGTTAACTTCTCTCATAATTTCTTCACATAAATTTGTCGCTTTCTCTAATCTTTCATTAACTCGCTGATGTCCTTCTTGTGATAGAATACAATCTGAAATTCCAACTGAAAAACCTTTTAACAACAAAAATGAATTTGTCATTCTCTGTTCGTCGCTCATAAATTTAGAAGCAACATTGTTTCCAAACTCTCTGCAACATACATCAATTATACCACCGGCGGCTGTTCCCAACATTTTTTTTGTCAATATTCCATAGTGCAATTTTCCGTTTCTTATTACGACGTCATATTTATCATCATAATTGATGTCTTTTATGCCAGAGTTATCTATAATAAGACTATCTGGAAGAATAATAGAAATCAACTGTTTTCCAGTCCAATATTTTTTACCATTTACAATGACCGAAGGCTTTCCAATTTTTTTAGGGGTGTGTTTTAAACTCCCGCATATTTGACAAGCATGCTTATGGTTCAATAGAACATCATCCTGTGAAAGAAGATGACCACCCAACAAACTATCTTGAACAATTCCAATGACTGGCTTATTAGATTGCGGTGAGATTATCTGCTGGGTTACAGTCATTAACATTGCTGCATCTGCAATCGCTGCCGAACTTTGTGGAACATGAAGGTTCATCTCATCTCCATCAAAGTCTGCATTGTAACTTCCAGTGCAAACTAAGTTGAGTCTAAATGTAAGACCTTTTACAATTCGTACTCTGTGTGCCATCATTCCCATTTTATGCAAACTTGGTTGCCTATTAAAAACCACTGTATCATTATCTTTTAAAAATCTTTCAACAATATCACCTGGTTTAAGTACTATTTCATCCAAGTTTTTACAATACTGTAACTGTATAACTGCGTTTTCTTTGGTTATAACCGTTTCTGCACCGTTTATATTTTTTGAACCATTCTTTACCCGTTTTGACAAGGACTCTATATTATATTTCGTGACTCTTTCAGGAACTGTCAATTGCATAGCAATTTTTTCAGGAACTCCTACGCAATCTATATCCATATATGGGCAAGGTGATATGACACTTCTGCTAGAAAAGTCTACACGTTTTCCCATCAAATTTCCTCGTATTCTACCATCTTTTCCTTTGATTCTATCGACAATTGCCTTTATAGGTGCACCACTTCTTTGAGTCGACTGTTTTTGTCCTCTTACTGAATTGTTTACAACAGTAAATACTTCTAGCTGAAGTTTATTTAATTTTTCTTGAAGATCAGATGTAATTTTTTCTGTTTTCCAATCGCTTATTATAGATCGTAAATCTATACATTTTTTAGAAATATCTTGTAGTTTCAGTGTTAAATCGTTTTGACCTCTAGACCTGCTACCTTCACTTTGCATAATGGCTGGTCTAGTAATTGGTGGTGGAACGACAATAACAGTTAAAATCATGTTTTTAGGATGAGAAATATCTGGATCGAATCCCATCGCTCGGTAATCTTCATCTGGAACATGTGTTAATATAGATAAAGCTTCTCTTGCGGTAAACGGAAGATTACAGTATTGTTTTTCTTCAGGAGACTCCCAAACAGTATCTGATGGCCAATCTATTTTTATACTCAATGTTTGTCTAGTATAATTGGGAATCACCATACCGCAATGAGGACATTTCTTTTTAGTCTTTGAATTATTGTATACTGTGTTAAATAGATTTTTCCTTTCTTCAGCATTTAAATTACCATGATTTGTATCGTCCGTATTTACACATCGTGCACATGAAAAGCATGTGATTCTTAAAATCTTTAAAACAGTATCAAAGAAACTAATGTGATACATAGGATAAGGAAGTTCTATGTGGCCAATATGACCTTGGCACAACTTTACATCTTTCATACAAGTTCCACATAACAATCTTCTATCAACTGTTCCCATTAATGCATCGTTTATTCCACCTGAATTCGGAAGACCTCTGTAATAAATTGTAGATTCTTTTATAGATACAACAGACATCTTTCTTATTTCTTCAGGAGAAAGAATAGAAAACTTTACTCTTTTCGGTTTTACAGGTGGACAATATGAAGGATGATATGTGATCATGATTTTCTCTTAAAAAAATGTTAAAGATTATACAAATCTGATGGTAAATAAAATATATTATTTATCCAAATAATATAATCGGGCAATTTTCCATCTATCGTCTACTGTATTCATCATACATATTTTTTGGTCTGTTTTCGTAAGTGCTTTCACTAACAATGAACCAGAACTATCGTCTTTACAAGAAATGTCCCAAACACAAATTTTATTATTTATTTTTTCCATGAGTATGAGTGCTTTTAAAGAGTTTGTATTCATAATTCCAATACATCCGATGTTTTGGGAAGGATTGAAGTCGTAATATTTTAAAGAAGTTTTGAATGTATTTGCGGTTGCAATATCATCGTTTGCATAAGCTTCATACGTCCATTTGTTCAACACTTTTTTGGCGGTTTGAAAAGGTAACGGTATAATGCGTGGCATAAGTGAAACTATAAATAAATAAAATATCATATTTATTATAATTATTTAAAATAATAATATAATTATTCAAAGAATGAATGAATATGTGTTTAAAATGTTTCAAGATAAAAATGTAAATCTAAACAGTAGTATAAAAGAGTTCAAGGGAATCGGCGATTATCTGTACAACCGCCTAAAAGATACTTTAAAAATAAATGGGACGATTACTGTAACTAAATTTTTGAAAAAGTTTGAAAACAAATCATCAAATGAAATAATAAAAATTTTAAAGCTGGCTCTTCAAAATAAAAGAAGAAACCAATGTGTTTCTGTGAAATACAATTCAAGTTCACATAAGAAATATCACACAAGAGACGTGAACAAACGAGGTTACAACATTTGCATTTCTATATTACGGTATGGCAAAAAATATACAAATAAAAACTTGACATTCGGAAGACTGAATAACGCCATTGTACAACAAGAAGATTCAAAACATTGTGGTTGTATGACACAAACACAATGTAATCGAAGTCCAATTTGTGAATATAAAAAACGATACTGTGTTCCCAAAAATAAAAATACAAGAGGGTTTGAAGGTGTTGGTCAAGTTGGTCAGAGACACTTGTTTACATCACCAAGACAAAAAAGAAGACTCTTGGACTCTGTAAATATTAAAAAAGATTCCAAGTTTTATTCAGACCCAGATACTGTGAGTGATGATTTACTCTCATATATTTCTCCAAAATATATTGAAGACGGTAATAACTTGTGGAGAAAAAGCGGTCAAACATTGCGGAATCCAAGATAGAGTTTATAAATTTAATAAATCAGAGTTAAAATTATATTTATATTAAATTATAATGTCCGAATCAACATTTACTGACAGTTACTCGGAAACTTCTGATTCGGCTTCAGAAGTTTCAGAAGGTGATGTGGTGGAAACTAGTAATGATAAAGTTGAGATTCCCAATAGTAATATATGTTGCATATGTTTAGACGAAGTAAGTGCTGACACAAGTTACAAGCTTGAACAGTGTGGACATTTGTTTCATACAAATTGCATAGTTAGAAATATTCAACAAGGGAACATATCGTGTCCATGTTGTCGAAAACTTCCACTTTTTGTATCAAATGTATGTGACTCTTATGATTTGAGAGAAGATCTTATAGATGAGTATAATGAAGAACAAAAGAGGAAAATTTTTAAAAAAGCAACACGACTAGTTACAACCGGTGATTCTTCAAAAGGTTTGACAAGAGTAGTTATGAGTTATAAAAAAGTTTACGATAAAATTCAGTTATTGAAACAAAAAAATAAAGAAATTAAAAAGACTTATTCAGAAATGAACAAAGAAACGAGAGCTTTAGAGTGTGAAGAAGAAAAAGAGTATAGAGATGTAAGAAAAAAGTACAATATAAAACGTAAAGAAATAAAAAAACGTTTCAAATGTAGAAAAATGTATAGAATAAATAATAGAAGTTTAAATGAAGCTTTTGAAAATGTTATAAAGTATATGGGATATCGTCCAGTCGAGTATTAATGATTTGTTTCATGTCATTACTCCATATATTCCAAAAAAGTTTAAGTATTTTAACATCGGTGTCATTGATGTGAACAAGTTTGTGCAAGTTAAAGTTGTTGGGAGTTATATTATGGATTGGATATTTTTTTTTATTAATTTTTTTTTCTAGAAACATGACATTACAAAAAATGTCAGAATTCTTTATGAATACTTTTTTTTCTTGAAGGCTTCCTTGTGAATATGTACCATCACTTCTTTTCACATAAAATTGTTTTGAAACGTCTTCTATGAATGGATAGGAGTTTTCTTGTTCCATTGACAAACAAAATGAATTTAAAGAACACGAAAAACATGAAAATAAGTCACAATAGTACAATATTCTTGGGGGGTAACAATCCGGATAAACTATGACATGTATTTTATTTTTAGTTTCCCGACATGTCATACAATTATTTTGTTTTATAAATGTTCGTCTTGGATAAGTCTTTTCTGTATTCTTTACATATAAACAAAATCCATTGTTTGTACTTTTACAAACATTTTTTAGATTTAATGCGTCTTTTGTATACTTTATGAAATTAAACACACTGTACCAAACATCTTCATTCATTTGTATTTTTATTTAAAAATTAATTTTACTGTGTACACTAAACGTTTTAAAGGATTTTATATAATACAGAAAAACACCGATAAACTAAAAAATATTTTGGAAAATATTTTTTAATTTACAAAAAAATGTGTGTTTATAAAATTATTTGACATCACTTAGGATCTTCCAAGGTATCTGTGAGGAAAAAACAGGTGTATTGTCCACCAAGTCTAAAAGTGGTACAAATGGAAGACATGCATCAGATCTTTTTATTCCATCTTCTATAGATTTTCTAGAAATTTTTACTGTATTTTGCTTGGCAAGGCGTATTACATACGATATCCTTGGTTTTCCTTTTGTGACAGAATGCAGACGCATATTGTCAAAACAATTCCCGACTCCTTTTCTGTTTGAATGTTTTTTACCAAAAAAGTAAAAAAGTGGTGTAAAAATAGTATTTGCAAAAATATGAAAAATGCTAAATATTCCAAACCACACAATTATGATGTTGTATAAATAAGACAGGTATTTCCAATCTAATGTAACGAGAGAGCCACCATCTTCGGTAATATTAAAATGAATGCTCACAAAGTCTGAATTATTTATAGACTTGTAGTTACTTTCTATTATAAATGGCCCCAAACTTTCATAGTCACAGTGCCAGTCTGTACATATACCAGAAGATTCGAAAACTACGTCAAACAAAATATTATAAGAATCTAATTTTGATTGTATAAGATGTTGTAACTGTTCAAACTCTGGACGGAATATATTCATAGGTGCATATTGTCTTTTTTTCCATACTTGTTGATGAGCCTGTTTTTGTGTCTCATTTTCAAAGTTTGATAATATAATACTAATTTGATTTGAATTTAATATCATACTTTTTAATTTTGTGTATATTATTTTTTTTGTTTTTTAATAATGTACAATAATTTTAAAAGTAAAAAAAATGAAAAAAGTAATGTGAATGTATTTAAACAAAAAAGAACAAAAGTCGAAGAGATTTCATCTGATAACTTTTCTTCGGAAACGAGTTTCAAAGAAAATACTATATTATCTGATAACGAAGGAAATACAAATAAAAATAAAGTGATAGTTGATAAAACGACTAAACCAATAATTACTAAAAATTTATCGTCAAACGAAATATCTAAACCATCTTTAGTTTTTAAAAAAGTTGGTGACAGAACCACCAAATTATCTTCTTTTAAAACAGCGGAGAACAAAGATATTGTACAAGTAAACAAAAATACTAATAAACAATCACTATCGACTAAAACAGTCGATAGCAAAGCTACTAACCAATCTTTAACTTTAGCCCCTCAAAAAGTTGATAGTTTAACAGGTGAACGATGTGCAACACAAAAAAGAAATATAATATTAGAGAATTCAAGAAAAATAGTAAACAAATTTATTAAAAGCAAAACTATAAAAACTGTGAGTTTTGTAACTGTTGGAATATCATCGGTAGCTGCGATAGCAACTGTGTTTACAACTGTTAACGATGTAATAGTTCCATCACCTTTGATCTCTCCACTACCAAATTCACCACCACCATATATACCACCACCATCTACACCACCACCACATTTACCGCCATTGCTCCCTGGTGGTAAATATATTCCCGTTGTGACTTTGAATGCAACTATAACTGGTGACGTATCTACGTTCAATGCAGGTTCTCCGTCACCACGCGAAAATATGATTAACAATCTTGCGAGTTTGTTCTATGTCTCACTATCTTACATACAATTGTCAGTCACGGGTGGAAGTATAAATGTCATTGCTGAAATCATTGCAGCAAATGCAACCGCAGCTGATTCGGCAATTAGTACTCTGGAAAGCGCAAATATATCCACCCTCAGTGCCATTACGGGAGTGGCTATCGAGAATGTCAGGGTCACAGTAGAAAACCGTGAATTCAGCGCACCTTCTTCGCCTCCACCACCTCCTCCTCCACCACCTCCTCCACCACCTTCACCACCACTTCCTCCAGTCCCAGGTTTTCCTCGGCATCCTCCTCCTCCTATACTACCATCACCTTCATCACCTCCATCATCTCCACCTCCACCACCACCTCCACTACCTCCTGCTCCTGGCAACAGATAATTATTAGTTAATAACTCAACAGATATACTTTAACAATAAAAATAAACACAATATTAAATGAATGTTCTGGAGTTTGGAACATATCTAGCGGGGCCGTTACTTGGAAAATACCTTTCGGACATAGGATACAATGTTACACGTGTTGTAAGACCAAGTGATTCTAAAGGTGCAAGAGAAGAAAAAGAGTTTGTCCAACTTTTTGACTATGATTTGAATTTAAACAAAAACATTATCGATCTAGATTTACCCAAAGAAAATTCAAAGCTAATAAATATATTAAAAAATACAGATATTGTAATAGAAAATTTTGGAAATGGAGTTTCACAGAAAAGAGGTTTTGATTTTGAATCTTGTAAAAAAATAAATCCAAATATAATATACATAAGTGTTCCTGGTTATTGCCGTGATGACTCGTCTTATAATAACGTCAAAGCATGGGATGCAATTATAATGGCTTCGTCAGGAGTATTTTGTGACATGGGGCTTAATCGAAAATTGTTGGGGATAAAAGCCAGTTATTCTTCACTTCCTTTAGCATCTGTTTATGGATCTATATTTGGTTTGTTTGTACTTTTATGTGTAGTGAGAGCGAATAAAAAAGGAGAATATTTTGAGGTACCTCTTGCTTCTTCATTAATGGAAGCACTTGTGCATAATTCTATAGATTTTCCTTTAGACGAGTGTTACATGAGTTCTAGAAAGAAGGAAATAATTAAAAAAAAATATCCTATAAGTGATGAAAAACTTGATGAATTATTTGATCCTTTTTTTAGGAAATATTTTTGTAAAGACAGGAAACCTTTTTATTTAGTTTGTCCAGCTCATATAGAACATCATAAAAGGGTGTTGAAAATTTTGGAGATTGAAGATGAAATATTTGAAATTATACAACCAGTAAACGTATATTCTAAAAATTTTAGATACGGTTTAGGATGTGGAAATATTCACAAAGATCATGCTAAAATAATATATCCAATAATGAAACGCGCGTTTTTAAAAAAGGATTCTAATGTTTGGGAAGAAATATTTGGAAAAGAATGTGTTCCAGCAATAGCACATAAAACATGCGGTGAGTGGATGAAAACTTCTCATGCAGTAAGTTCTGGTTTAGTAACGAAAAATGATATAGGAGGAATACATATTGGGCCTTTGGGATGGTTGCATTCCAAACATTATGTCGAGAAAAGTCCGGTTACCGGATATTTACAAAAGTGTTTGTACGGTATAAAAGTATTGGACCTAACGAATGTGATTGCAGGTCCCACAGTTGGTGCAATGTTTTCTAGAATGGGTGCAGATGTTTTAAAAATAGATCCACCAAAACCTTTTTACGCACCTGACATATCCGTAATATATGGAATTCCATCAAATGTCGGTAAAAAATCACTACTCTTAGATATAAAAAGTCCCAAGGGAAGAATAATACTTGATAATTTGATAAAAGAGTACGATATTTTATTAATAAACTGTACAAAAGAAGCTTTGAAAAGATTAAACTTGACAGATACTGATCTTAAACAAATAAATCCTGCAATTATACTTGTTCATTTTGACGCATGGAGCGGTTCAAACGAGTGTGGTGATTATTCAGAGTATATAGGATACGATGACAATGTTCAAGCGGGTATAGGAATTATGTCTAGATTTGGAGGAAGTTTGAATAATTCGGAAGAACATGCTCACGTAGGAACAATTGACGTAATTGCAGGTGTGGCATGTGCTGCTTTCGCGGTTCATGCAATAACACGCAGAGAAAATGAAGGTCTTGTATCTGTAGTAAGAACTTCTTTAGTTTCAGTTGGTCAATATGTTCAGTATCCTCTTATGTTCAAAGAAAATGATACAATTGGAAAGGGTTTTGAATGTCGTGGAGAACACCCATTTTATTCTTGTTATGAAGCAAGTGATGGATGGTTTTTTATGGCAAAGAACCCAAACGAAAATATTTGTTATGAAGAAAAACACAAAAAATATAACGAGTTGAAGGATTTATTTAAAACAATGAGTTACGAACATGTTTTAGAACATTTTAATGACAAAAAAATAAGTTTTCAAAGACTAGAAACAATGGAGTCTGTAAGAAAACTTAATATTGTTGATAAATATTTAAAAAATGGAAAAACATATCAATTTTTGATTCATTATGACCACCCAGTAGGTGTACTTACAATGATAGCACCAATCGCGACAAGATTTGATTTACCTGATCTGACACATAGTCCAAAGTACGGGAAAGATACAAAGTTTATTTTAAAAAAATATGGTTTTGAAAACTATACATTGGATCGTTGTGTGTCATGTTCATGGAGTCGTTATTACATGCCATATTCAATGCCTTGTGAAATGTGTCATAAAAATGGACGAAAACTTTTTACATTGACATGCGGTCATAAAATGTGCTTTTACTGCATGGGACTTGCTGAAAATAAATGCAATGTATGTGGTTTAAAACATGAAACAAGTATCGAAAAATTGGATGATATTTTGAAAAAATGGAAAGCTGGATACAAACAATGGAGAAAAGGATTAAAAAATGGTTCTTCGGATATGGAAAACTTGTTTGTTCCTGAATAATCTAATTGCGAACACGCTTACAGTACTTCCCACTGTTGCATTCTACACAACCCGGTACTTTTTTCATGAGATATGTGTCGAAAAAGAATCCATTCGAGCAGACTGAAGAATCTTCCTCGATTTCACCTTCTTCAAGATCATCTCTTTTTCTTTTTTTGTTTTCTTTATCAGAGACTGTCAGAACTAGGAAGTCCGCTTCCTCCCAAAAGAGGACGTCGTCGTCTGGAGAAAGAATCTCTTCAAGAAGACTCATGATGCTTGTGTCTGGTGTTTGATCCGACAAGAAACGACAGTTTTTTCTTGGTTCAGAATCATAACAAACAACAAGTTGATTCATGTCTGTAATTCCATCCCATTTTTTTTTCATATTTTTCGGAATATAATAATATAGCGTAAACAGTTTATAAAATAAATAGTTATTCAATAAAAGAATGTTGTTATTTTTTATAACAGAAGTTGCATTGTTTCCAAAAATTGCATCAACTCCTCGTGAAGCGTTTCATATTACAAAACGATATGGTGCGGCATTATTAAAACTTAATTCATACAACTCTGAAAGCGTTCTCGACACCGCACGTGAGTTTATAGGACCTAGTCTTTTAGCACTACACAAACCTAAATTTATAGGAAGCGAAGACAACGCAGTCGGACGAGAAGAATCTAAAGTCACAGTACCACACCATTGTGACAGTATAGGTGAATACAGATCATATGTAAATGATAGTGTGTATGTGGAGGAAGCGCCCGACTATATGATTTTGTGTGGAAATAACCCAGATTCAGACGGTGGCGGTGAAACTTTTCTCGCGGATTTAAAAGTTGCAATGGACAGAATGCCGTATTATTACAAAAAACACTTGTACGACATGAACATTGTTAACAATGGTAAGTTGGAACGCCTTGTTATATCAAATCCCAAAAATCCTGTTCATACGTGTCATCGTATAGGACAAGGTCTAATGAACTCTTTTTCGAAAAACGCCACAAGAGAATTGATATACAATACAGAAGTAGTTCCCAAATGGAAATATGATCCAAAGAGTTCTTCTATACAACCGTCACCCTACTCTAAAAATCCTTTAAAAGATATGAATGCTATTGAAGAATATCTGAACTCGATAGCATATGTGAGTTCTGTATCTCGGAGATTTTTGCTCACTCCGGGAATGTGTGTCACAATAGACAACTTTAGAATCACGCACGGAAGAGAGCCTTTCAGTGATCCTACTCGATCTTTGTGGCAAGTATGGTTGTGGAGTAACGAATCTATTAGTACTCCAAGTAATGCGGGGGAGGGTAGAGCTTGGGCTTAAAATAAGTTACAATTTTTTTAAACACATGTGTGGTATTTGATATATTAAAACTTTTTGTAAACTAAAAAATAATAACAAATGTGTATACAGTTTACATAAAATGTATTATATTTATTTTTTTTGTTTTTTTATAAATCTGAATGTAAGTCGAAATCTCGGTGTTGGTTCTTGATGTGTTTGTGGTGTTGTTTCAACATTTTCAATAATGTCGTATGTATCGTCTACTAGTTCAGGTTCTTCTTCTTCTTCTTCTTCTATTTCTGGTTCAGGTTGATAGTCGAATGCTGAAGGCGGAGGTTCAAAAATCTCGGATTCTTCAATCGTTACGGGTGAATACGAATATGTTTGAGAATAACATACACCCATTTCTTTCATGTACAAATTTATTTTGAGTATGTGTTATTTTTACATAAAATGTTTAACAAACTTGATCGAAAAATTTCATACATTCTTTCATACGGTATCGTCCTGAAGGTCCATTGAAATGCAGTATAAAAGGGCGTTTTCTTGTTTTTAACAAATAAGGTGGTAAATTATGTTCATCCAAGTATGAATGCTTGCATGCTTCTTCCGAGTAAAAATTTTTGTTATAATTGTAGTGAGATAAGAACAATTCACTTTCTGAGTCTACTACAATATTTGGGTTTTCAACTTGACACAAGCCAAGAATAGCTTGGTCTTCAAACTGCCCTTTTTTCATATGGTGTTCGTAACATTGACCTAGTTTTTTTAACGCAATTCCACTTCCCATAAAAGTTCCGGAATTAAGATACTTCCACAGACCGTTATTCGATTCAAAATGTGCGCACATATTGTTTGCTTCTATTGTTTTTTTGTTTTGCAAAACAATCGTTTTATTTTTCATATATTGCATAGATACTCCACGAGTTTTAGAGTCTGTTTTTTTAGGCCAAGGCCAGCAGTTTTGCTCACCCATGACGACAATTCCTTCTGATTTAGGAATACCTCTTGTGTTCAAAAACAATTTGAATTCATTCTTCAGTTTATGCAAGGATTGTTGAACAATTACATCAAAACCATCCACATATACATAAAAATCGTATTTGTTGATAGAGTGTGTGAAATTTAAAAAAGCATGTGCTTTCTTACCTTTTGTTTCAATCACCTTGTAAAAATTGCTATTGGACTCTGAAAATAACAAAGAACTTCCTCCGAAATTGTGAACACATTTCTGTAACAGTTTCAGTTCATCCGTACTTTTTGTGGCGAATGTAAAGACATGAATATTTTCTTCTTTGAAAAATTCAGTACAAGTGTATATAAAGTATATTGCATAAATTATAAGTGGGGAAATCAAAATATTAATTCTCATTTTATAAAAATAAATTTATTGTTTTAATAGTTTAAAAGTATAAATAATACAACGCATTATTTGGAAGTGATTTGTGTTTGATCCAAAATGTGCTCACGAAAACGCAAATGCCATACAACGGAGAACTAAATCGTGCAAAGAGTAACAAAAACCAACGACGGTGACCCTTTGCTACGCGCAAACTCTTGCTATTCAAAAGTTTGAAAGATCATGGCCGCTCTGTACGACAGTTCTTTTTGTCTCGCATACCAAGACTTTTTTTCGATTTGTGAACCCTCGTCGTATGTTGCCGTTTCTTATTCACATCCCGTTATTGATTATTGCATAGAAAATGAAGTGTTAATGGCATGTGATGCAAATCACGAAGTTGGTGCTTTCGACAATCCTTTTTACGCGTCATTACATAACTGGTTTGTGCCTACCGACATTTGGAACAAATTTCAACAACTGGTGGCAATACCCGCGGATAAGCCAAAAAAAAACGAACTAATAGACAGAAGAAGAAACAATATCACATATGAAAAAAGAAGATATATTAGAAAACATGCAAAACGTGTTAAAAAAGCTTTAGAAGAAAGTAATGAGAAATTGAATGTAGTAAAATATGAAAAAAATATATAAAAGTTATTCAAATAAGATTGTAACATGACATGCTACAAAAATGCCAGTGTAATATATTTGTATAGGATATTTTTAACGCATGACACGTATGGCATTTTACCAACAAGTGTCTTATAATTTCCGAGGAAATATCGTAGTTAAATAAATTCCTTATTACAACCCATACATATTTTGTTTGATCATAATACTGTGGCATTTTTTATTTTGAGTTCAAAAATTATACTTTTTATATAATGTACAAAAAATGGAAGATACAGAATACTTTTCTTGTTCCGGTGGCGGAACAAAAGGACTAATGTTTGCTGGACTTTTAGATGCATTTGAAGACTATTTTTGTAGACTTGGAATTCCTTATGAAGACTGGAGAAGAAGATTAAAAGGTCTTTCTGGAACTTCGGCAGGTACAATTTGTTGTTTGACAATTATACTTGGACTGGATAAAATAAAAAGAAAAAAAATAATATTTGACATATTTAGCGATTTGCGAAACATTATTCCGTGTCCAGACATTGCGCTGTTAGTTTCTTCGTATGGATTAGAAAGTGGAAATTCTTTCAAAAATTATATAAAGCAAATACTTACAGATTCGGGTCTTAATGAAGACACAACATTGGGAGATATAAAAAGATTGTTTGGAAAAGAGTTTGTTTGTGTTGCTTCTGATCTTACAACTCAAAAACCAATTTATTTTTCAGGATCGGATACACCGGAAATAAAAATATACGATGCAATATACATGTCTTGTTCTATTCCATTTATGTTTGCACCTGTAAAATATAAAGATAAACATATTGTAGATGGATCTTTGACAGAAGATGTTCCATTTTTCTTCAAAAATAAAAAAACGATGTATGTTACGATTCCGAAATTAGGCTACGGTAACGAGATTTCGTCTTGGCCAGACTACATACAATGTTTGCTAAGTTTTCCTATAGCGTTTCAGGAAAACGACTCAAAGTTAAAAAATGAATGTCATATCAGTATCGAAGGAAAAAAATACAAGAAAAAGTTTCCAGATTTTGATTTACATTTGAATGATATGATGACGACTGAACTCATATCTTATGGATATATGATTGTCATGGACACAATTTTTGACAATAACATTTCAAAATACATGGGAACTCTCGTAATAATATTTATCAAAATTTTGGAAACGGAATTCATGGATTATGAGCATTTGTAAGTTTTTTTAAAAAAATCCGTGTCTGGACTTGAACCAGAGATCGCAAGCTCATTTATTAACCGTTCAGCACACTCTTTAAAAAATCCATTTATATCATAATTTATTTTTTGATTATTTTTTAAACAAGATCAAATTTTAAATACTTTTTCTTTTAGAAAGTATGTCGTACTGTGATAAAAAAAAAGTAGAAAAATATTTGATCCGAAAGGATGCAAGAAATGGCGTAAATAGAAAAAATAGAGAAAAAACATTTAAAAATATATGTTTTAAAAAATGTTTTTTTTTTAAAAAATATACGTCGTTTAATTATACCTAAACTTTTACAATTTTTAGCATTGACAGGACAAAGTGTTGAAATAGGTGTATGGCTTGGTGACTACAGTAAAACTATTATAAACAATTGGAAATTGGGCGACTTACACACAATGATTGATCCGTATATTAATTATCCTTGTCCTAAAAATGGATATAGTGATAAACAATGTACGGTACCGCAACTCAAGTTTGATCATATATTCAAAGATGTAGAAGAAGAAATGAGAAAATCATTCGGTAATAGAACAAAAATGATGAGAAATTTTTCTGTAACTTCCGCTTCTAAGTTTGAAGACTCATCACTTTCATTTATATATATTGACGCAAGACATGATTATGATGCAGTTAGGGAAGACCTGCACACATGGTGGCCTAAACTTAAAGTTGGAGGTATTTTTTCTGGTCACGATTTTACATATTTGCCTCTAGCACATGCAGTCGTACAATTTATGGAAAACAAAACCGGAACAATTTATGTAACTTCGGAACATCCGGCTTCATGGTTTGTTTTGAAATGTGTACTATAGTTTCACAATTGGATTTGAACCAATGACTAGACACGCTCTAGCAACTGAGCTACACGGATTTTTTGACATACCAACTTCAGTCAAACGTATTAACACTCAATATATTTAAGAATTATGCAAATGGGTGTGACATGTGACGTTTATTTGTAATGTTATAATTAAGACGGTCCACATACAATATCATTATTCCAAACAGTATTCCAATCATAATCATATAAGTAGAACATCTTTTTGCTTGTTCTCTTCGTAGTTCGTGTATTTCCAACAAAAGTGCATTCATACTTTTCAACAATTCTTCATTTGGAGTATTTTTAGAAACTGTATCGTCATTTTCATTTGATACTTTTGCCGAAACTTTCGGTAAAAAATTTTCATATTCTTCCCAAACATCTGAAAGAGACGACATTAATATTTATTCTACAACTTAAAAAAAATAAAGAATTTTTTTTTAGAATATATTATAAATGTCGGTTGCAATTGATTTTGAAAGAACGCTCTTGCAATTATTGAAAGATGATAAAAATAACAAAGAAAACAAAGAAAACAAAGAAAAAAAAAATTATAGTTGAGAATACTACTAATAAAAATGATGAGAGTTCCCAAAAATGTGACTATGAAGAGTATAAATACAGGAATGATTTTTACGAACAAGGTTTTACGATTGCACCTGCTGTATCATTATTTGCAGGAATATGTATTGGAGTTGGGTTGGCATCACACTCTTTAATTACGCAATGGAGGTAGTAATAAATTTAATTAGTTTTTCACAGTCCAAGTTCATTGGTTTACCGTATTTGTCAGATCCTACAAGAATAATTGTTCCCTTTACATATTCTTCGAAATACGCTCCGTTAGTACAAAAAGGATTTAATTCTTGTTGTGAAGGTTCTAAAGAACCTATTGCAAATGCTTCAAACTCAGGTATTGCACCTACAAATGTTATTTTTCCTAAAATATCTTCAAGTTTTTCATGATCTAAATCTTTTATTTCATATGTGTTGTTACTATTCAACAGTAAGCATTTGTGCATTTTTTACTTCACCAAAAAAAAAATAATTTTTTATAAACAAACATAAATGATTGATTCTATTTGTTCAATCGTGAACGGTGCATTGCAAAGTGAATTATTACGTTCTGAATCTCTTAGAGCTCTTGAAAGTGCAAAATCATTTACTACTTGTAATGCAAGAGAATGTTTTGAAGAATTACAAATGCCTTACTCTGTCAACAAAGAAGTCCCTTTTGAATTTTTTGTATTTCCTATAATCGTAGCCGGACTACTATTGACTCGTCCTAAAAAAAGTTTAACCAAGTAAATTAATATTTTTTATAATAGCTAACAAAAAAGCCACAACTGTAACTAAAGGGGCATTGTTTATAAAATACAGAAAATACCAGCCTTTTAGAGAGTCTTGAAGTCGTAAAACTCTTTGAACAAAAAATATAAAAAATTTTGTTCCAATTTTTTCAAAACTACTTTTTTTTTCATTTATTCCCCATTCTTTCATATTTTCGGTATCTTCAAAATATTGAACAATAATAGGTTTGTAATACGTATATTTTAAATTATTTTTTGACAAAAAGCTAGCATCTATATGATTTAAATTGGTTATATCGGAATCCAATAAGTTTTCCCTTATACTTTTAGTGTATACAATTGCTTGTGCAAAACCCATAAAACCTAAAAATCTTTGATGAAAAATTTCATTTGTCGGCACTGTGAAACCTAAAGATCCTAATGAGTATACATTAAATTCGTTTCGGCCTATAAAAGAATCTATATTTTTTAAAGATTTTTCTATATCTGAATAATTTTTATTAATGAAAACCGCATCATCTTCTAGTACAAGTATATTATTGTATATTTCTGCATTGTAAAATATATTTCGACAAGCATGTAATATATCCTTACATGTAGTGTCAACATTTATTTTTTTGTACTTTTTAAAACCTTTATTCACTTGAATAAAAGTTTTTTTTGAAAGAGTAAACATGTATGGATCCATCTTTGCGATTCTGTCGCTATTTTCTAGCGTTAAAATATAGGTGGCATCTATATTTTCGAAAACTGGATTCTTACATTCTTTAGTTTCATAAAATGTGTATGCATCAGATTCTTCCATTATGTTATTTTTATTAACAATATAAATTATATATGAAATAAAACGAAATATGAGATTCAACTATGACAAAACTTTCAAAATTATGGAACTTAGAAAACTGAGAAGGACGATAGAAGGAACCATAGATAGTAATGATACAAAACCTTTTGTTTTATTTATAAGTTTTTCAATATTTTTATATGGACTTTCTAATATTATTTGGAAAGAAAATGCTCCGATACCTTCAAACTTTGATCATAAAACAAACATCGCAGTTTTTGTATTGGGAACTATTTCATTAATACTTTCATACGTTCAATATACTGTAAAACGAATAATACCTGTACTCGTTTCAGGATTTATTATTTCTATAACAGTTACAGTCTTTTCCTCAATAAATGAAAACGTTGACAAATATTTTGCAAACTTTTTTATAACGATTGGTATTTCAGTTATTTTGATATTACAATATGTTTTGAAAGTTGCAAGAAAAACATTGTACAAAATTTTTGGAAAAATGGTGTACAAAATAAATAATATTGATTTATGGTTTGGTATACATTATGATGAAGACGTTTACATTTTCAATAGTTTTTTGAACAGGTACCGTTCAAAATATAAAAGATATTTTATGTATGATGGAGAACTGAACGACGATGGTAGACCTGACGGCTATGGAACATGGAGAAGTGTTGGATATAATTCAGAAGAGTTGGTAGGGTTTTGGAAAGATGGAATACCCGTCGGTCCTTTTGTTTCAACAGTTTATCCATGTGGATATATAACAAAATCTGTACAAATATTTTATATAAAAAATAGAGAAGAACCGATAAATGAATATTGGTACAGTACAAGATATGATCCATGTGGGATACAATGGGGGACATGCAATGTTGAATGCTCGACTGCCGGAAAATTTTACAGACATTTACCGTGTGTGACTGTCGAAAATACAGGTTACGAAAAAGATGCAGATTGGTGTATACAAAACGTAAAGACTTTAAAAAATAACAACAATGTATTATTTATAACAAAAGATTCTGAAAATATAATTGTAAACGGTGTGAACACAAAAAAATCTGAAATTAAAATATCTATAGATGATAGTATACTTGATACTATTGACAATAAAAAAGAGGTTGCCATATTTCTGCATGGATTTAATACTCATTTGGAATATATGATAGAAAGAGTTGCACAATTATGGACGCTTGGAGATCTTTCTGAACACGTTATTCCGTTTGTTCATAGCTGGCCAACTTCAAAATCATGTTGTTACTTTAGAGCTTTGAGAAGAGTATGGGACCATGATACTGTTTATGATATAGTCGAGTTGATAAAATCTTTGAAAAAAGCAGGAGTAAAAAATGTAAATTTTATTTGTCATTCGATGGGTGTTGCAATGCTAATACAACTTTCTGACTTTTTCCCAGAACTTTTTGATGAATCTGAATTAAACATTTCTTCAATAATTATAATAAATCCCGATGTAAAAATAGAAACATTTGAACATAAATATCTTAGTAATATTTCAAGATTTTGCGATTTTACAACAATTTATGCAGATGAATCCGACAATGCTCTTTGGTATTCTGAATTCTTCAACAAATACAAAGTTGTAGGTAAACATCCATTGGATCCTAAATTAAACTCTTTACCTCTAGAAATTGTCGATGTATCTTGGATGGACACAAATATGCATGACATGAGACACAACTTTTTTGATATAAATAAGTTGATGGTAGAAGATTTGAGTGATATACTAACAAAAAAACAAAGAGCGTGTTCACGTTCCAGGCTTGTGAAACGGGAACAAAATGTATGGTCGTTTGCCACTGCACCAAGGTATGTTGTAAATAAATAATTTTTAATTGTTTTAAAATACTAAAAATTCTATTCGTTTAAAAAAAATGATTTTTTTTACTAACAAGAATAAGAAAACAAATAGGGGGTGGTGGATCAGAAAAAAAACTGTTGTAGAAGGTATTTGATACTTCCTATCACATGTCGTACAAGGAACAGCTGGGTTAGCTCAGTTGGTTAGAGCGTCGGTCTTATGAGCCGAAAGTCACGGGTTCGAGCCCCGTACTCAGCATTCAGCCAGGTTGCCCGAGTCGGTCCAAGGGGTCAGACTTAAGATCTGATGTGGTAACACGCGTGGGTTCGAACCCCACACCTGGCATTTATATTTTTTTTGTAATATATATATATTTTTAATATGTTATAAAAAATGTCTACATGGGAAACTGAATTGTTCGACTGTTTCAGCGTAAAAGATTGTGGCCCATTATGTTGTTTCAACCACTGTTGTTGTGGTCTTTGTATATGGACAGACTCTTTAGTGAAAGCAGAAGTCCCAGACGCGAAAAAATATGGAGTTAACATGCTTTTGGGAAGCTTGCTAAGTTCTGCTGGATCTGCATCGGATAGCTCTATTTTACAGGGTATTGGAAATGCACAATCGACGACGACTGCTGTAAGTGGCAGAAATGCTTTGGCTAAAAAGTATGGTATTGAAGAATCTACATTCAACTCGATATTTGCAAAATGTTGTTGTCCTCTATGCGGACAAATTCAAGAAGTAAATACTGTCATGGTTCGTGAAGGATACAACTATGGGTGTATAAGTCTAGTTCCTGATCCCAAATTCGTTAAAAAAACAAAATCCAGTAAAAAGAGTGCAACAAACGGGCGTAACCCAATAGTCTCTAAAACTATTTCAAGAATGTAAAGTTTTAGAGTCACAAAGTCTTAAAGACTTATTGTGCCTTAAAAATTGGTATATAATTTGAGGAAAAAGTCAAAGAATATGGAAAACAACACAACATAGATTCGTTAAGATCTCCCTTGAAAACGACTCCTCGCCGATTTTTTTGATCAAAGTTTTATCATTTTAATAAATAATATTAAAATATGTATATTTTAAGGTTACCACAAAGGGTAACTGAAACCGTCGAAAACGCGAATAGAAGCATTAGTGAACTTCGTTTTAGTGTGACTTCGTTGTTATTACCCGTAAAACTGTTGTTGTGGTTTTGTATAGTGATTGTCTTCTTAGACTTATTTTTCAACAAGTCGGTTAATCAATCGTTTGCTTATAGAACGATATGTGGAATAATGGATCAGTTATGGTATGTGATATTTTACTTTTCTATTCCTTGTTTATGGCAAAATGTCAAAAAAAAAGCAAATGTTTTTATAAATTATAATGACTGGGTACTTGTAAATGAGATGGAGGAACTGGATGGTGACTGGGTGATTGTAACCAATGGATGAAATATTAAAATTATAACCTTGACAACAAAATCAGAATAACTGTTTTTTATTTAATACTTACACGAAAATGTTTTTAATAGATTATAATGATAGTTTTTCAAGTTTCCACTTTTCAGAATCATTGCACAAAAGTGGATTCGCATTTTTGAAAAACCACCCTGTAAAATTGGAACTAATAAATAGGGTATATGATAAATGGTCTTATTTTTTTGATTCCGGAATAGACGAAAAAAACAAATACATATTTGATGAAACAAATCATGATGGATTCGTATCACAAGATCGTTCTGAAACTGCAAAAGGATTCAGTGAAAAGGATGAAAAAGAATTTTACCATGTTTATAATTGGGGAAGATGTCCAGAACATCTCCAAGATGAAACAATCAACTTATTCGAAGAAATGCACAATTTGGCAACGATACTTGTAAAATGGTTGGATATTCCTAACAAAGATAATGTTATAGAGCTAAATAATAGCTTGTTGAGACCAATATACTATCCACCTACAAAATCTTTTGTTCGTGCACAAGAACATGGTGACATAAACATTTTAACACTTTTACCTGCTACGAAAGAGGGTGGATTGCAAATAAAAATAAACAATACATGGATTGATGCACCTGTAGACCCATCTGTTATGATCATAAATTCTGGTGACATGTTGAACTTACTCACAAACGGTCATTACCCATCCGGGATTCACAGGGTACTTGGATCAAATGAAAAAAGAATATCATTACCATTTTTTTCACATCCTTACGACGAATTAAAGTTGTCTGAAATCCATACCGCACTTTCTTTTAAAAATGAACGATTTAAAGATATAGGATTTAAAAGAAATAAAGATGAAACGTGATTATAAAACATATTTTTAATGTTTCAAAATTCTTTTTCATGTATCATAAAATGATAAGTGTTTATATTTCACTTTCACTTGCACATGTTCCAAGTTATGGGTGTGTACAAAATTGTTGTCAATTGAGACATGACTACAAGGTAAGTCAAGCATTTTATTTGAAAGACTCAGGAGGAGTTGAAATACATTTGAATACACTCGATTTTACAAAACAAGATCACATAGATATTGATGCGGTATTCCGTGATGAAGTAGATACCTCAACATTTGATTTGTACATTGGTTGTGGTGGCTGTGCACCAGACGACCCATTTGTAGAACAACCATACAGTTTGGGTAATTATTTGACACCGGAAATAGAACCGTTTACACAAACCGTTTATAGAAGTATTATACCAAAACTTGACCGAAAAATAAACTTTACTACTTTGGAAGCGTGTAGAAGTCTGGATCCTCATTTCACAATTCGTCTTCACAAGTATGAGAATGCAAGCACAATTTTTTGGAGTCCGGTGATTGGTATGGGAGAACAATTTACATTTTTAGAACTCTTGTCATTTCCAATATACATTCGGAGAAATCACGGAAGCTATTGGAACGAAGCAGACTATTATTACATATGGCTTCTAGTTGTTTCGCCTGTTTTGTTTTATGTGATTGGAGTATCGAATATACTAAAATGTAATAAAAAGTTTATTATAACTATACTCAATCGAATTAAAAACTATAAAAACGTGTTTTTTATAGATACATACAATAGTTCAAGTGGTTTGGTTTATATTGACGCATTGTTTTATGATGTTTCAAGAATAGGATTTTTGTCTTCTTTGATAGACAAGTTTTTTAGCATCGTTTATGTGCAGTCGAAAATAGACTATACCCACAGTTTTTGGCCGTCTTTTTTACTGGTAGTAGTGCTTCCTGAAACACTTGCATTCAGTCTGGCAACGGTTCTTTACAAGAATAAAAAGTGTGATTACGCGGGTATATTTTCTATAATGACAGGATTAGTCTCGTTTTTGTTTTTAGGGGTTGGATATTTTATCGGTCCTGCATTCGTAACGCTTGCAGGAGTTTATCGTTTATACTTTAGTGTTTTTTATAACAGATGAAA
>MDTC01072410.1_pt1 | contig 41814 bp, 41 predicted proteins | sample 811181 | NCBI WGS metagenome assembly MDTC01 (sample SAMN05326644, study PRJNA326480) | marine metagenome | isolation source: seawater | place: Pacific Ocean: North | collected 2011
CGCTCTGACACAGCCGCTCTGACACAGCCGCTCTGACACAGCCGCTCTGACACAGCCGCTCTGACACAGCGGTCTGAGTGGCTACCTGAACCCAAACAGATACCAGCCCCAACAAAAAACCGCCCCGGCCGATAACCACCTGAAGCATACTGAATAGTCAAAAAACACCCATATTTGACATCAATATGGCATCAATCAATCAAGCGAATTCACGATAAACACAATGTAAACAACAACGCTGATTTACCCTTAAGTTTTAAAGGGATTAATAACAACCGCCAACACCCGACAATGATGACATTCTTATCATCTCAGCGCTGGCAGGAATGATCAGCCCTGCGCCGCAACAGGACTGATTCTCGCCTCCGGCTTGTGCTAGAATGCGCCGCTTTCCGGACATCCGCCGCAGGCAGTTACCCTACTCCCGGGCGTTTACCGATCCGATTAAGAACAACAGATAAACGATCCGCATACAGCAGGCAGAAACGACTGCAAAGCCAGACCGGCGAGGCAGAATCGGACACCCTGAGCAGACGTTATGACAACGAGGAAAAGCAGATGACCGTTAAGGTTGGAATCATCATGGGCTCGAAAAGCGACTGGCCCACCATGCAACACGCCGCCGACATGCTGGACAAGCTGGGCGTTGCTTATGAAGTGAAGGTGGTTTCCGCACACCGTACACCGGATCTGCTGTTCGACTATGCCAAAAGCGCGCAGGAACGTGGCCTGAAAGTGATCATCGCCGGTGCCGGCGGTGCTGCACACCTGCCAGGCATGTGTGCCTCCCAAACCTCATTACCAGTACTTGGTGTTCCGGTGAAATCCCGTGCCCTGAGCGGCCTTGATTCCCTGCTGTCGATTGTACAGATGCCCGGTGGTGTCGCCGTCGGCACTCTGGCCATTGGCGATGCCGGTGCCAAAAATGCCGGCCTGCTGGCCGCTCAGATTCTGGCCACGGCTGACGATGCGCTGATGAGCAAGATCGACGAATTCCGTCAGACCCAGACCGACACCGTACTGTCAGAACCAGATCCACGCACCGCGCTGTAAGCGCAGCAACCCGTATTAAAGAGAGTAACACGCACATGAAAATCGGAATTCTGGGTAACGGCCAGCTTGGTCAGATGGCCATGGACAGCATTCAGGACCTCACAGATCTTGAAGTCTCACTGTACGATCTGCGCAATCACAGTGATGAAGCTCTGGATGCATTTATCGCCAGTGTTGACCGTGTGTCCTATGAGACGGAAAACATTCCGGCGCATATCGTCGCCCGCCTCGAAGGCGTTGCCGATAAGCTGTACCCAAGCCTGAAAGCGCTGAAAACATTCCAGAACCGTTTACTGGAAAAGAACGCTCTGCGTGCTGCCGGTATCGCCACCGCTGACTTCTGTGCTGTTAACTCTCTGGAAGACGTTAAAAACGCCGTTGCACAGCTGGGCCTGCCCATCGTGCTGAAAACCACCACCGAAGGTTACGACGGTAAAGGTCAGTTTGTGCTGCGTTCTGCCGCTGATGCCGAACCTGCATGGCAGGCCATCGGTAACCGTGAACTGATTGCTGAAGCTTTCGTTACCTTTACCCGCGAAACTTCCGTGATTGCCAGCCGCGACGTAAACGGCAATATGGTCATCTGGCCGATGACAGAAAACGTGCATCACGAAGGCATTCTGCGTTACTCCCTCTACCCTTGTGCGGGTCTGAGTGAAGCCAAAGCGCAGCAGGCGCAGAATTATATCCGCCAGCTGGCTGACAGCCTGGACTACGTCGGCACGATAACTCTGGAATTGTTTGAAACCGCCGATGGCCTGGTGGCCAACGAAGTGGCGCCACGCGTACACAACTCCGGTCACTGGTCGATTGAAGGCGCTGAAACCAGCCAGTTCCGCAATCATATGCTGGCCATCTCCGGCCGCGAACTGGGTGCCACAACAGCCAAATACAATGCCGTGGCCATGATCAACGTGATCAGTGACGAAACGCCTGCGGAAAAAGCTGAAGGCATCAGCAATGCTTACCGCCACTCCTATGGCAAAGAAGCCCGTCCGGCGCGTAAGCTCGGCCACGTGACCGTAGTTGCCGACGGCACTGAACAGCGTGATGCAACCGTTACCGAACTGTCAGGATTAATTCCTGACGGCGTCTGGAAAGCCTGAGTCAGAAAAGGAAACCAACATGGCAAAGTCTCTTCAGGAACAATTACTGGCCGCCGGTCTGATCGATAAGAAAAAGGCCAAAAAAGCCGCCAAAGATATGAAGCATCAGGATCACCTGCAGCGTACCGGGCAGGATAATGATCTCGACAGCGCAAAAGAAAAAGCGGAAGCCGCACGCAAAGAAAAAGCAGCGCGCGACCGTGAGCTGAATCGCCAGAAAGAAACCGAAGCGCAGAAAAAAGCCATTAAGGCGCAGATCCGCCAGCTGATTCTGACCAATGCGATCACCAGCGAACAGGCGGATATTAAATACCAGTTTGTCGATGGTAAAAAAGTGAAACAGCTGTACGTTGACCAGGCAATCTGGGACCGTTTAAGCCGCGGCCAGCTGGCCATTATCACGGTAGATAAAGTACCGGGACAAAAAGGCTACGACGTCATTCCTCTGCCGGTTGCGGAAAAAATCCGCCAGCGTGACGCCGACTACTTTATGGTGATCGCCGAAAAAACCCACGGCGAGATGGAAGAAGACGATCCGTATGCAGCCTATCAGATCCCGGATGATCTGATGTGGTGATATAAATAAACACCCGGGTTGCTGTTCTTACCGCAGCCCGGTCTGTTTATCCTATCTGACACCTGAGTTATCATCTGTCGCCATTATCGGCTACCGATATCAACTAGCGATATTTCACTCTGTTTCAATAAAGGATTATTGAATGAAAACCTGCTTTAAACCGCTGATCTCCTCTCTCCTGCTGTCCGCTTTTCTTCTGCCGCTGACGGCAAACAGCAATACCTGTGATTCTGACCAGAACTGTCAGTCCATCAGCACGACTTCAGCTGCATTACACAATACAGCGCAAGCGCCAGCTGATGCTCTGCCTGCGTGGATGGAGCAGATAATCACAGAAACACCGGAAGATATCATTCTGGTTGATATTGAAAAGCTTGATCCGCGCATACGCATCACCCTGCGGGCGAACTCCGCCGCCGACATCAGCCGTTATATGCAACAAATTAAAGAGACGTCCGGCGGACATGATGTATCCATAATGGGTATGAAGCGGATTGAAGGCGCTACCCAGGCGATTATTGAAGTTGAGCAATAACGGTCGAGTAATAACGGTCGAGTAATAACGGTCGAGAGATAAAGACCGGCCGTTATGTGCTTCAGCTTTGGGCAGTCATCACTGCCCGCAGCCTGCACAGTAAGGACTCTCTGATTCGTTCTGCCAGGTCTTTCACCCAGCTTTCTTTAACGACGCTGAGGCTCTTCTTTCTTCGAGCCGGAAATGCGGGCAAACGCTAAAGCTCCGAGGGTCAGCAGGATATAAATCACCAGCATAAAAATCATCTGCTCAGGATTATCGCTGTATTCGTATTTCAGAATCAGCACCCCACCACCGGCTAAACCGACGATGGATAAGAGCGTAAGAATCAGTGACGACTGCGTCAGATGGCGGATACGGAAATTCGCATAAGCCATTAACAGTGACACCAGTAAAAAGGTCACGCTGCCGAATTCCAGTATCACCTTCAGACCACCGGCCAGAATCAATACCATGGAGAGCAGCGCCATCATCACGATGGCGGCTACCGGAATATTATGACTGCGATGCGCCAGAGACAACGGAAAAAAGCGGTCTTCGGCAATCACTGCCACTTGCCTGGAAGCACCAAACAACGTGCTGTTAATCGCACTGCTGGTTGCCAGCACAGCACCAAGAATCACAATATCGCTGCCCACACTGCCCAATACATCGCCGGCACCGGCCGCCAGAGCATACTCTTCATTGGCGATAATATCGGCAAACGGGATCGCCAGAATCGCCGCCAGTGCAATCACCACATATATAAGAATCGCCAGCGCAATGGCAGAATAAATCGCCCGGGGAATGTTTTTATCCGGGTTATCCATTTCTTTAACCGCATTAATAACCAGCTGAAAGCCTTCATAAGCAACAAATGTCACGGCTGCCACGGTCAGCACATTCATCCATGAGAACACGCTCTCCTGCTGCGCAAACAGCTGCGGTAGGCTGGTATTACGATGCATCAGCAGCACCACGGCAATAATGCTCAGCAGACCTACCTTGGTGTACACCATCAGATCTTCGATCTTACCCATGCCTTTAACGCTCCAGATATTCACCAGCGCAAACACGGCAATAATTCCGCAGGCTACCGCTTTACGGATACCGTCGTTACTGCCCCATTCAAAACCGCTGAGCGCGTACGAGGAGAAGGTATAGGCGTATAGCGCAATGGTCGCGATGTAGCCGAAAATCACGTACCAGCCGATTAAGGCAGCGGCCACCGGCGAGGACGGAAAGGTGCGCTTGAAGAAGCCGTAGGTCGCCCCTTCATCGCGGTAATAGACACCCAGTTTCACGTAAGAATACGCCGCCAGTGCGGCAATCATACCGCCGGCAAATATCGCCAGCGGCGTGTATGGGCCGATCATGGCCACAGATATTCCGAGAATGGTAAAAATACCGCCGCCGATCATGCCGCCCAGAGCAATGGCAATCAGCTCAGGTAAGCCCAGCGCTTTTTCAGATCCTTTGGCTACAGCAGATTCTTTCAACGTCTTTACTCTCATGTGCGTCCTTTCACTCTGCCATTTTCCGGACTGTGTGCGGGTCCTTCGATCAGGCAATATCAGACGCGATTAATCAGCGGCGTACTTTCAGGCGATTGTTGTTGTCACGACTGGCTCGGATGAGTTCACCGGCGCTTTTATCCGTTGCCAGCCCGAGCTTAGCTGTTCTGTCGTACAGCACCACGTTGACCGTGGCCGCCAGATTCATGCAGCCCACCGTCGGTACGTATACCACTTCGTCGGCGACATCCACTACCGGCTGCGGCAAATTGCCATCCTCCGGACCAAAGACGTACAGCGCATCCTGCGGATGTTTAAAATCCGGCAGCGCCGTTGCCCCTTCGACCAGCTCCACCGCAATCACCTGGGTGGATTCCGGCAGTTTGGCAATGGCCTCCGGGATCGCCGCTACATGCTCTACATGAGTGGTTTCGTGGGCCGCATTGGTATCAGTACGATAGCGGCGCGCGGTTTCATAGCGGTTGCCGGTATAAAACAGCCCATCGGCCTGATAACAGCCAATGGCTCTCAGAGCAGAACCAACATTAGTAACATCTTTGGGGTTAATCAGTGCGATATGAATCATGGTATTGCTGAAATCCGGGATAACAGCCGGCAGTTTACCACGTAGGTGTGCAGCTGCGCAGAAAGGAAGGGACAGACATATTGCCAGCCACTGATTAACAGCGTTCCGGTTCTCTGATCAGCGGCTCCATAACGATTACAACCAGACGGGTATAAAACAGACGGAAATAAAAAGGCCTTCTGCACCGAAAGTCATCCCAACAGCGGCACCCCACCCACAAGGTTGTCCGTCCATTAAACTTTATGCAGCCAACAGAATGGAAATATTGGCACCGATACAAAAGGCAAAAGCGAAAATAAAAAACCCTTTAACCAGACTCCCACCACCGGTACCGACAGCTCAGCTGGCACCTACGGCTTCGACCGTGCTTGGTTAAAGGGAAAAGCGGATGCCGGAATCCCTCCCGGCGGGCTAACTGAGTTCGTTATGATCCGGCAGCTCTGCCACAGCCGGACCCCAGCAATTAACGGGCAACGGCCTTTGGCTCGGCCAGTTCATTTTTCCGTTTAACCGCATCGTAATAGCTGGCATAGGCCGGACGGTTAAAGTACACACCATCACCGGCTTTACCGATCACTTCACCATCTTTGTACACGACTTTACCGTTCACCAACGTTGCTGCCGGAATACCGGTAACCGTCATGCCTTCAAAAATATTGAAGTCGATTTTTGATTTATGAGTACCGGCAGACAGCGTTTTGCTGGCATTCGGGTCCCACACCACGATATCGGCATCAGAACCTACGGCGATGGTGCCTTTGCGCGGATACACGTTAAAGATCTGTGCCGCATTGGTGGAGGTGATGGCCACAAATTCGTTTGGCGTCATACGGCCGGAATTCACGCCCTTCTCCCAGATCACCGACATACGCTCTTCCACACCGGCAGTACCGTTTGGAATTTTGGTAAAGTCATCTTTACCAGCCGCTTTCTGCTCGGCACAGAAGGCACAGTGGTCCGTTGCTGTGGTGTGCAGAGTTCCGGACTGTAAACCGTTCCACAAAGCCTCCTGATGGCCTTTAGGACGGAACGGAGGGCTCATAACGTGTGCTGCTGCAGCGCCCCAGTCCTTGTCGCGGTATACGCTGTCGTCCAGTACCAGGTGACCTGCCAGACATTCGCCATAAACACGCTGACCTTTGCTCTGCGCATAACGGATAGCATCCACCGTCTGCTCAGCAGACACGTGAACGATATAAATCGGGGCGCCCAGAGTATCAGCAACGGTGATGGCACGGTGTGCCGCTTCACTTTCCACAATCGGTGGACGTGACATCGGATGCGCTTCCGGCCCGGTCAGGCCTTTTTCCAGCAATTCGTTCTGCAGGTGATAAACCAGCTCGCCGTTTTCCGCATGAACGGTCGGCATTGCACCCAGTTCCAGACAACGGCTGAAACTGGACACCAGAATTTCGTCAGTACACATAATGGAGTTTTTGTACGCCATAAAGTGCTTAAAGCTGTTAACGCCATAATTTTCCACGAGATCGCCCATATCTTTATGAACGCTGTCATCCCACCAGGTGATGGCTACGTGGAAGCTGTAGTTCGCCACAGAATTTTCCGCCCAGCCACGCCATTTTTTATAGGCGTCCATTAACGGTTCCTGCGGTGATGGAATCACGAAGTCAATAATCGACGTGGTACCACCGGCAACTGCAGCAGAAGTACCGGACTCAAAATCATCAATGGTCACGGTGCCCATGAATGGGAAATTCATGTGCGTGTGTGGATCGATACCACCTGGCATAACGTACTGTCCGTCTGCTTCAACGATTTCAGTACCGGCAGGAATATCCAGGTTATCTCCGATGGCGACGATTTTTCCGCCATCACACAACACGTCTGCTTTATAGCTCAGTTCATGTGTGACAACGGTTCCGCCTTTAATCAGCGTCGGCATAATTTCTCTCCGCGATTATAAATTCAGGGTTAACCCGGCAAACCTCTGCCGGGTTAAAGTGAAGCTGCTACTGTGCTGTTACTGTGCTGTTACTGTGCTGTAGCCACCTGAGGCTGAGACTGCATAACTTTGGCTGCAAAGTAGTACACGATGGCACCAGAAATAGCGCCAGTGAACCAGCCATAGCTGTAGAACCAGCTCATAAAGCCAGTGGTAATAGCAATGATGGTCAGCACAACCGGCACACCGAAGGCGATAAAACCAGCCCAGTTAACCATTGGGTATTCGCCACCTTCTTTGTACAGGGACACCAGATCCAGGTTCTGATTTTTGATCAGGAAGTAATCGACCATCATGATGCCGGCAATCGGGCCCAGCAGACTGGAGTAGCCCAGCAGCCAGTTTGAATACATGCTTTCAACACTTACGTCAGATTCCAGCAGGCCGGCTTTTTTCAGCAGCTCCCAACCCATCAGCAGCACACCGACCAGACCAGTCAGCAGTACGCCGCGGGTATTGTTGATGTATTTCGGTGCAATGTTCTGGAAATCGTTGGTTGGAGAAACCACGTTGGCAGCGGTGTTAGTGGATACAGTCGCAATGATGATCAGTACCATGGCGATAAATACCCAGAACGGGCTGTCGATTTTACCGATCAGAGAAATTGGATCTGCAACGGTTTCACCAACCAGAGCAGGAGACGCTGCGGTCATGATCACGCCCAGAGCGGCAAACAGGAACATGGTTACCGGCAGACCAACAATCTGACCAACAACCTGGTCTTTCTGAGATTTTGCATAACGGCTGAAGTCAGGAATGTTCAGCGACAGAGTTGCCCAGAAACCCACCATAGCAGTCAGACCACCCATGAAGTAGCCAAAGAAACCAGCATCTTCAGGACGGTTAGCCGGAGTTGCCAGAACTTCAGATACAGACACTTTACCGGTTGCCCACAGCAGCAGACCCAGGCCAACTGCCAGCAGCAGAGGTGCTGCCAGAGTTTCCATCCATTTGATGGATTCAGAACCTTTAATAACCACGGCAATGTTCAGCGCCCAGAAAATAAAGAAGCCAATCACTTCACCCACGCCGCCCAGACTTGCCCAGCCATCGGACACGGCTGACAACATCAGGTGAATGGCCAGACCACCGAACATGGTCTGAATACCAAACCAGCCACAGGCCACCAGACCACGGATCAGACAGGGAACGTTGGAACCGACGATACCAAAAGAGGAACGCAGCAGAACCGGAAATGGCACACCGTATTTGGTGCCCGGAAATGCGTTCAGAGTCAAAGGCAACAGCAGAACAATATTCGCCAGCAAAATGGTAATAAGTGCTTCGGTCACGGACAGACCAAAGTAAGCTGTCAGTACACCACCTAAGGTATAGGTTGGTACACAGATAGACATACCCACCCACAGAGCAGCAATGTTAAGTTTAGACCAGGTACGTTCCTTGATTTTGGTTGGTGCCAGGTCGTCATTATAAAAGCTTGAAGTCTCCAGATCGGAGCCAACTTCGAGTTCGTAGAACTCTTCTACCTTGACGGGTTTACTGGTCGTCATATCAGCCTCTCGTATTTCAGGTTATTAGTATCGTTAACTTATTTTTAAAACCCGGACCAGTCCGGGTTAATTCCCCACACGCGTTGCATTTACCTTGACGTAAATTATCGTTATTTAAATCTGTTATTGCTTATTTACCTTTTGCGATACGGTCACTGGCAGACAGCATGGCGTGCAGCAGAACATTGGCTCCTGCTTCACACTGCTCCGGCGAAGTACGTTCTGCCGGGTTATGACTGATGCCTTTTTCACACGGTGTGAAAATCATACCGGCGGGCATAATGTCGGACATATAACAGGCGTCGTGACCGGCACCGGCATAAATATCCATGTGCGAATAGCCGAGTTCAGAGGCGGCTTTTTCCACGTCATCAGACAGCTTGAATTCCACCGGTGCAAAGTACCAGTAGTTGTCTACTTCAATTTCCAGATCACGTTCGGCGGCCACTTTTTCACAAAAAGCGACCAGTTCATCGTTCATGGCTTTCAGGGTATCGGCATCCGGGTTACGCAGATCGACACCAAAATCAATGCGGCCAGGAATCACGTTACGGGAATTCGGGAATACCTTCATAAAACCAACGGTGCCGAGACCATTGGTATGACGGTGCGCAATTTTTTCTACTTCCTGAGTAATCAGCGCTGCGGCCACCATAGTATCTTTACGCAGATGCATAGGTGTCGTACCGGAATGCTGTGAACGGCCTTTAACCGTAACATCGTACCAGCGGATACCCTGCCCCAGACGCACAACACCAATGGTTTTATTTTCGTCTTCGAGGATAGGACCCTGCTCGATATGGGCTTCAAAAAATGCACCCATATTACGGCTGCCCGGCTCGGCTTCACCGATATAACCGATACGTTCAAGTTCATCGCCTAAACGGATACCGTCAACGTCAGTTTTATCCAGTTCTTCCTGCAGATCAAAACGGCCAACGTAAACGCCGGAGCCCTGCATGGCAGGTTTAAAACGTGAACCTTCTTCGTTGGTCCATACAGACACTTCAATCGGCGTTGGTGTTTCAACATTGTTTTCATGCAGCGTGCGCAGCACTTCCACACCCGCCAGCACACCGAAAACACCGTCGTATTTACCACCGGTTGGCTGAGTATCAAGGTGACTGCCGGTACACACCGCAGGTAAATCATTATTCTTGCCAGGACGGCGGGCAAACATGTTGCCGAATTTATCAAAACTTACGGATTCGCAACCCGCTGCCAGACACCATTCAGTAAACAGATCACGGGCCTGTTTATCGAGGTCGGTACCGACCAGACGTGCACAACCACCATCGGGAGTACCACCAAATTCGCCCATCTCTTCCAGGCTGTCCCACAAACGTTTACCGTTGACGCGTAAATCTTTCATGATGTCTTTGTCCTCTTTCGGGCGGTTACTGTTATGCAACTGCAATTGCTTCAAACGGCTTTTGGTTCAGGTGATGTATTTTCGGGTTCACCCTGGTTGGCGTCAGTGTCGTTGTTCTTACTCAAAAACATTTACCAAATGGTAAAAACAACAGGCAAAAAATTTTGCGCCAAGGCCGCAATCTTTCTTTTAACGCTTTATTTGTAATCAAGCACTGTGCCAATCAACGCCGATATCACCATCAAGTTTTTACAACCGTAAAAATTTTTACTAAAACCCAGTAAATACGCGGCCTGCAGCCAATCAGAGATATGCAGAAAAAGACGATTGTCAGCTTTGCATACCGGTAAATTTACCAACAGCAATACGCAGCAATATCAAAGAAAGCGATATTGCTTTTTCATGGCACGGTTTAAGTGCATCGATATTTTATTGTGAAATATAAGCGTGCAATCTGCCGATATACTGTTTAACGGAAGAACCTGGATATGCTGATTAAGCCATCAGCCAAAGCACACGGATCGCAATTATTTCGGGCTGTCGCCTACTGTATTTTTGCGTCCGGCAAACACGACGCCCAGCACTGTTCAGCGCCTTTTACATCAATCGGTTTTGCACAATTGCAGGTCATGGCTATTTACCAGCACATAAACCGCTGAGGAAATCACAGATTAAATCCTGACTATAAGCGTCAGGATTTCTCCCTGCGACAATAGATAAAAAAGACACGAACGAAGATATAAGCAGAAGAAAAAAGCATACAGAGAACAGGCAGCAAACCGCCCGGAAACTCACGACAACTCACGACAACAACAGCCAGGCATAAAAAAAGCCGGTGATTTTCATCACCGGCTTTTACTCTTCTTAGCCTGATCAGCTCGGGAAGGTATAGGTTACGCCTTCACGAACACCGCTGGCAGGCCAGCGCTGAGTAATAGTCTTACGCTTGGTGTAGAAACGGATGGAATCCGGACCGTAGGCATGCAGATCACCGAACAGTGAACGCTTCCAGCCACCAAAGCTGTGGTAAGAGACCGGCACTGGCAGTGGGACGTTAACACCAACCATACCCACCAGAACGTTATCAGTGAAGTAACGCGCCGCTTCACCGTCACGGGTAAACAGACAGGTGCCGTTACCGTATTCGTGAGCGTTGATCAGGTCGATACCTTCCTGCATGGTTTTAACGCGTACAATCACCAGCACAGGGCCGAAGATTTCTTCCTGATAAATGGTCATTTCAGGGGTTACTTTATCAAACAGAGTACCGCCCACGAAGAAACCATTTTCATGACCCGCTACAACCAGATCACGACCATCAACCACCAGTTCTGCGCCCTGCTCCACACCGCTGTTGATGTAGCCAACCACTTTGTCGCGGGCGGCAGCAGTGATCAGAGGACCCATTTCATTGCTGTTATCCAGGCCAGAACCCACTTTCAGGGTTTTCAGCTGCGCCTGCAGACGCTTGGACAGCTCATCAGCAACTTCATCGCCAACGGCAACAGCGACAGAGATCGCCATACAACGTTCACCACAGGAACCATAAGCTGCACCCATCAGTGCGTTTACTGCGTTATCCAGGTCGGCATCCGGCATCACGATGGCGTGGTTTTTCGCGCCACCCAGAGCCTGACAACGCTTGCCGTGGGCATTCGCTGTGCTGTAGATGTATTCCGCAATCGGAGTAGAACCAACAAAGCTTACCGCCTGAACATCAGGAGAGGTCAGCAGCACGTCAACCGCTTCTTTATCACCGTTAACCACGTTCAGAATACCGGCCGGCAGACCTGCTTCCATCGCCAGTTTGGCAATGTACAGTACGCTGGACGGATCACGCTCAGAAGGCTTCAGCACAAACGCGTTGCCGCACATAACAGCGGAGGGCCACATCCACAGAGGTACCATGGCCGGGAAGTTGAACGGTGTAATACCGGCAACGACACCTAATGGCTGAAATTCGCTCCAGCTGTCGATGGCCGGGCCAGCGTTTTTGCTGTGCTCGCCTTTCAGCAGTTCAGGAATACCACAGGCATATTCAACGTTTTCGATACCACGCTGCAGTTCACCACGGGCATCATGCAGAACTTTACCGTGCTCACGGCTGATCAGCTGACAGATTTCATCGGCTTTTTCTTCCAGCAGCATCTTAAAACGGAACATAACCTGTGCACGTTTTGCTGGCGGAGTATCACGCCATACCGGGTAAGCAGCTTTTGCATTGGCAATAGCCTGCTCAACGGTAGCAACCGGTGCGAGTTCAACTTCGCCACACTGCTCACCGGTGGATGGGTTAAAAATGGCCTGGGTACGGCTACCGGCGATGATGTCTTCACCACCAATAAAATGTCCGACTGTGGTCACAGGGAAACCTCCAAAAATCGTTTCTGTGCAAATGTAATTGTTAAAATTAATCCAGTTCGCTGATGGATTCGCCTAAGACGTTCACCAGCGTATCAATGTGTTCTTTTTCGAAAATAAACGGAATCCCCAGCTGGATAGTGTCGCCGCCGTAACGTACGTAAACACCTTTTTCCAGACACTTCATGGCAATCTGATAAGGACGCAGGCTTGGGTCACCGGCACTCTCGATGCTGAAGCCCGCAGCAAAACCGCAGTTGCGGATATCGCTGATGTATTTCAGACCTTTGAGGCTGTGCACAGCTTCTTCAAAGTATGGCGCCAGTTCCGCAACGCGTGGAATCAGCTTGTCTTTTTCCAGCAGATCCAGTGTTGCCATGGCGGCGGCACAGGCTACCGGGTGACCGGAATAGGTGTAACCGTGTGGCAGTTCAACGGCGTGCTCAGCACCACCGGCATTCATGTAGGTATCGTAAATTTCGTCTTTGGCAATCACACCACCCATCGGAATCGCACCGTTGGTGATCTGCTTGGCGAAGTTGATCATGTCCGGTACCACATCAAACGCTTCGGCACCAAAGGTTGCGCCTGCACGGCCAAAACCTGTGATCACTTCATCAAAAATCAGCAGAATGTTGTGCTTGGTACAGATTTCACGCAGACGCTTCAGGTAACCCTGTGGCGGTACGATCACACCGGCAGAACCTGAGAATGGCTCAACAATTACCGCCGCGATGTTCGATGCATCGTGCAGAGCAACCAGATCTTCCAGTTCATCAGCCAGGTAAGCACCGTGCTCCGGCAGACCTTTTACAAATTTGTTTTCTGGCAGCAGCGTGTGGCTCAGATGATCGGATTCCATCGCCTGACCCCAGATCTTACGGTTGCCACCGATACCACCAAAGCTGATACCACCCCAGCTGGCACCGTGATACCCCTTGGCACGGCCAATAATACGGGTTTTGGTTGCCATGCCTTTCTGACGCCAGTAACCACGGGCAATCTTGGTCGCGGTGTCGGCTGCTTCAGAACCTGAGTTAGCAAAGAACACCTTATTCAGATCCGCTGGTGCCATGTTAGCGATACGCTCAGCCAACTGGAACACCAGTGGGTGGCCGTACTGGAACGCCGGAGCGTAATCCAGGGTTTTCAGCTGTTTAGCCACGGCTTCAGCGATCTCAGGACGGTTGTGACCAGCGCCACAGGTCCACAGACCAGACAGACCGTCGAGAATCTTGCGGCCTTTATCGTCAATCAGGTAAGCACCGTCTGCGCCGGTGATCATACGTGGGTTCTGTTTAAACTCACGGTTAGAGGTATACGGCATCCAGTGAGCATCTAATTGGCTCTGGGTTACGCCGGCAGACAATGAATCGTTCATGATGCACTCGTTTACTTTGGTTTGGATGAATGCACTGTATGGCGGTTTTTATGTTTGATAAATCGCAACATATCGAATTAAACTTTCATGATCATGAAACTTTATAGGCCATAACCTGCTATGAAAGCCCTGCTAGGTAACCTGTCTGACGCCGATATCCGCCTGCTGCGCATCTTTATGGCCGTTGCCCGCTGCGGTGGCCTGAGTGCCGCCGAGCTGGAGCTGAACATCGGCCGCTCGACCATAAGCCGCCACCTCAAGGATCTGGAGATCCGCCTCGGTCTCACCCTGTGCCACCGGGGTCGTGGCGGCTTTTCCCTGACCCAGGAAGGCAACCGCATCTTTGAAGCGGCACAGCGCCTGCTCAGCTCCATTGAGGACTTCCGCAATCAGGTCAATGATGTGCACCATTCTTTGCAGGGGCGCATCTCCATTGCCATCTTCGATAAAACCGTCACCAACCAGGCGTGCAACATCTATCAGGCCATTTCGGATTATCTGCAACAGGCACCCGACGTCTTTATTGATGTGCATATTGTGCCGGTGAACAAAATCGAGAAAGGTGTGCTCGACGGCCGTTATCAGGTCGGTGTCATTCCGACCCACCGCTCCTCCACATCACTGGAATACATTCCCCTGTTCGGCGAACAGATGTATCTGTACTGTGGCCGCAGTCATCCGCTGTTCTCGCAGACCGAAAGCATCACTGAAGAAACTATTTCACGTCAGCGCTATGCCGGACTGGACTTCCACAGCCCGAATATGGATGTCAGCCACCAACTGGGTCTGAACAAAGTAGCCACAGCCAATGACCAGGAAGGTATCGCTACCCTGATCAAAAGCGGCGCCTTTATCGGCTTTTTACCGGAACACTACGCCAGAAGCTTTGTGCACAGCGGCGATATGAAACGGATTCCCAGCCCGGATTATGAATATTATTGTCAGTTCGCTGCACTGTATCGAAAGTCCCCCCAGCCAACCCGACTGGTGGAACATTTCCTCGAAGCGTTAAGTGCATGTCACCCTCAATAACGCGGACTACAAGGTATCATCAGCCTTCTGATCCGCCCTGAAACAGGCCGTAGAACAGGTCGTGGAATAGATAGAGACACCGGAATCTCTGTGCTAAATTAATTGACTGAAAAACTGACGGACACCATCGTGATCTACAAAAAGCCAGAAAAAAATCAGCGCAAGCCGAATGCGCAGCGGGCACAACTGGAAGCCCGCATCATAACGGCAGCAGAACATGCATTTGCCCGCACTGGCTTCAGTGGAACCTCCATGGAGTCAATCGCCGAAGACGTCGGCATATCCAAACAGAATCTGATTTATTACTACCCCAATAAAGAGAACCTTTACCGCCGGGTATTACAGAACACTCTGGATATGTGGCTGGAAAAAATGGCCTTTACCGAAGACGAAGCGACCACACCGGCAGAAATTATCCGTCACTACATTGAAGGCAAGCTGCAGCTTTCTTACGAAAATCCGGAAGGCTCAAAAGTATTCGCCCATGAAATTATGAATGGCGCACCGATCCTGAAAGATTACCTGCTCAGCCATCTGCAGCCACAATTTGAAAAAGACATCGCCCTGATGAAGAAATGGGCCGCCGCCGGCGAGATTAAAAACATCGAGCCAGAACATTTCTTCTTCACCATCTGGGCTGCCACTCAGACTTATGCTGACTTCGCCTCACAGATCAGCCTGATGCTGGGTAAAAAGAAACTGGCGCGCAAAGATTTCGATAACGCCGCAAACTTCCTCACCGACATGGTATTAAATGGCATTGTTGCCAATTCAGGTAAATAAGTCCGCCCATTAAAAGTGCAGAATTCGTCCGGATTACTGCACTTTCCTCCTCATACACTTCCCGATACCTTCCTGACTCAGTAGTTGCACAGCACGACAAAAGCAACGGAACTATTCTCTGCAGAGTGCATGATTGCTGAATTTTACCGGCAAGTCTGGCGCAAATTTACGCCCTGATAAATGGCTATCTTTTGCACACTTGTGATCCTTCCTGCACCACAAATGCACCAAAAAATCCTTCCGCCCAACTGTTTACCAGCCGGTAAAAACAATGATATTTGTAGTTTTACCAATTGGTAAAAACAAATTGCAGGCAGCCTTTCTGCCTGACAGCCGCCCAAGACGACAGAACGATAGTAATAAATAACGAGGAGTCAGACGGATGATTAACCGCGACGAAGCCCTGAAGCTTGAAAGTGCGACTGGCCCGGATCTGCACGCGCTGTGCGTACAGGCGTCTTATATCCGTGACCACCAGTACGGCAACACCCTGACTTACTCACCAAAAGTTTTTATTCCGCTGACCAATATGTGTCGTGATGTCTGCGGCTACTGCACATTTTATAAAACACCTGATTCCGGCGCTGCCAATCTGATGACACCCGACGAGGTGATGGCCACCGTGCGTCAGGGCGAAGCGTTAAACTGCAAAGAAGCGCTGTTCAGCCTCGGTGAAAAGCCGGAACAGAAATACACCTACGCCCAGGAAAAACTCGCTGAGCTTGGCTACAAAAGCACCCTGCACTATCTGCACGATATGGCTGAGCAGGTATTGGAGAACTCTTCTCTGCTGCCTCATGTGAACCCAGGCACATTAACCAAAGCCGAATTAAGCTGGCTCAAACCGGTCGCTGCCAGCATGGGCATGATGCTCGAATCCACCAGTTACCGCCTGCTGAAAAAAGGCGGAGCACATCACGCCTGCCCGGATAAAGTGCCCAAAGTACGCATGCAGACACTGGAAGCGGCCGGCGAGCTGGATATCCCGTTCACCACCGGCATTCTTATCGGCATCGGCGAAACCTGGGAAGAACGCATAGACAGCTTGATTGCCATTAACCAGCTGCACATGCAGTACGGCCATATTCAGGAAGTTATCGTACAGAATTTCCGCGCCAAAGCCGGTACACCAATGGCCGGCTGTCAGGAACCGGACCTCGATGATATGCGCCGCACGCTGGCCGTTGCCCGTCTGCTGTTACATCCGTCCATCAGCCTGCAGGCCCCCCCGAATCTGGAAGAACATTACGGCAGCTATATTTCCGCCGGCATTAATGACTGGGGTGGCATTTCCCCGGTAACCAAAGATTTTATCAACCCTGAACGCGCCTGGCCGCAGATCAGTAGTCTGCAGGCCGCCTGTAACGGTCTGGGTTATGAACTGAATGAACGCCTGACTGTGTATCCGCAATACCTGAAAAAACCGGAACGCTATCTGGCAGGCAACCTCAATCAACTGATCTGTTCGCGCTCTGCCCTGAACAGCCAACAGTTACTGCAATCCATCTGACGAACGGAGAAGTTATATGAACGCATTTACCAAGATTAACGGTCATCCATCTGAAGAAATTGACCTGGACGCTGTTCTTGCCAAGGCCTCTCCCGACGTTCGCACCATTCTGAAAAAAGCATTGGCAGGTGGTGAATTAACTCAGGCTGAAGGAGTTGTACTGTTTGAAACCGAGGGCGCTGATTACAGCGCGGTATTAAAAACCGCCGATGCTGTACGTCAGCAACGCTGTGGTAATGAAGGCTCATTTATTATTACCCGCAACATCAACTTTACTAACGTCTGCTACATGGGCTGCAGCTTCTGCAATTTCTCTGTAGCCAAAGACGATGCCACGGCAGAATTCATTTCCTTCGATGAAATTGCAGACCGTGCACAGGAAGCATGGGACCGCGGTGCCACCGAAGTCTGTGTTCAGGGTGGCCTGCACCCGGATATCGATAAAGATTTTTACCGCAACGTGCTGATCTCCATTAAAAACCGTGTGCCGGAAATGCACATCCATGCCTTCTCACCATTTGAAATCTGGTATGGCGCACGCAAAGCACGCATGTCTCCGGAAGATTTTCTGCGCGACCTGAAAGCTCATGGTCTGGGCTCAATGCCAGGTACAGCCGCTGAAATTCTGGCCCCGGAAGTCCGCAAAATTCTGACCAAAGACAAATTAAAAACCGACGAGTGGGTACGCATTATTAAAGCCGCCCACACTGTGGGTGTACCGACAACGGCCACCATTATGTATGGCCACGTGGACGGCCCTGCTGACTGGGCTTACCACCTGGATCTGCTGCGTACTATTCAGAAAGAAACCGGCGGCTTTACTGAATTCGTACCACTGGGCTTTATTCACTATGAAACGCCACTGTACAAAGCCAACCCTGAATCTGTCCGTACTGGCCCGACCCGCGCTGAGCATTTCAAAATGCACGCCATTGCCCGTCTGATGCTGCAGGGTCATATCGATAACATCCAGGCATCCTGGGTAAAAATGGGTCCGGAAACTGCCGCACAAATGCTACGTGCTGGTGCCAATGATCTCGGCGGCACGCTGATGAATGAAAGTATTTCCACCGCAGCAGGCGGCCAGCACGGTCAGGAAGTGATGCCGGAAGACATGGTGAACAATATCCACCGTGCCGGCCTGCACGCCCTGCAACGCAATACGCTGTACAAAACCGTAGAAGATTTCGGACCGGCAGTCACTGCGCAACCGCAACTCGCAGATCCTGCATTACTGATTGCTGCAGGAGGCTGATATGAAATCATCACCAAGAATCACCCTGCTGGCCGGAGGCGTCGGCGGCGCCAAGGCCGCTCTGGGACTCTATTTAAGTGAGCATAAAGCCAATCTGTCAGTGATTGGAAATATTGCTGACGATGAAGAATTTCATGGTCTGTGGGTATCGCCGGATATCGACACTCTGACCTATACCCTGGCTGGCCGTATTAACCAGCAACAGGGATGGGGCCTGGAAAATGAAACACATCAGGTTCTGGACGGTTTAAACCAGCTGGGCAGCGATACCTGGATGTTCCTCGGTGATCAGGATTTTGCTACCCATATTTACCGTACCGAACAGCGTAAAAAAGGTATTCGCCCATCGGCGATTGCCCAGGACATCGCCTGGAAAAATGGCGTGGATATTCCCCTGCTGCTGCCCACTGACGATGTTATGCAAACCCGTGTACTGACCAACAAAGGCAGCCTGAGCTTTCAGGAATATTTTGTGCGCGAACAATGCAAGGTGGAAATCACAGCCATTGCTATTGAAGGTGCTGAACAGGCAACGGCCACAGCCGAAGCACTGGAAGCCATTAAAAACAGCGATCTGATTATTATTGCACCGAGCAACCCTGTGGTCAGCATTGGTGCGATTCTGGCTGTTTCCGAAATTCGCCGTGCGCTGGAAGAAACCAGCGCCACCCGCGTAGCCATCTCTCCTTTTATTGGCGGCAAAACCGTCAAAGGCCCGGCCGATCAGATGATGCAGGCCATTGGTATGGACAGCTCTCCTGCCAGTGTTGCAGAACTCTATCAGGGCTGCCTGGACGCCATGGTGATTGATCATGAGGACGCAGAAAGCGAAGCCTCTCTGCTCAACAGCGGCCTTGAAGTTTTTATCACCAACACTCTGATGAAAACCGATGATGAAAAAACTCAGCTGATGCAGGTCTGTGTCGGATTTGCTGAGGAGGTTGCGCAACAGAAACGTCTGTCGACAGCAGCCCAATTAACTCAGGAGGCCTGCTGATGAATAACAAGCCTTTGTTAACACAGCCCTGCTCTGTTGCAGATAACGGCTCCTCTTCAGATAACGGCTCCTCTTCAGATAACGGCTCTTTTTCAGATAACAGCGTGGCAGAAACCTGCATAGCGCAAACCTGTGTCGTGGTACCGATGAAAAACCCGCTGCAGTCCAAGCAGCGTTTACATCCGTTACTGAGCCGTCCACAGCGTACTGATCTGGCAATCACACTGTACCGTCAGACTCTGGAGTTCTTTAAACGTGAATTTCCCACGCTGACATTACTGGTGGTGACACCTTCCGGCCAGATTGCGCAGATGGCAAAGGATCACGGTCATCAGGCATTACTGGAACAAAAATCAAAAGGCCTGAACCGTGCACTCGAACGCGCCGCCCAATGGACCCTGTTACAGGGTTTCCGTCGCCAGCTGGTTATTCCGGCAGATATCGCCGAGCTCGATCGCAATGAAATCTGCAATATGCTCAGCCGCATTACCACAGGTAATGGTGTAGCCATTGCCCGCGCCAAAGACGGTGGCACCAACGCCCTGCTGTGTGCACCGGCCAATGCTATCCCTTTCTGTTTTGGCAATAACTCCGCACACCGTCATGCGCAACTGACCCGCCTCAGTGACCTGACCTGTGAGGTAGTCGATCTGGAAAAGCTGTCTGCGGATATTGATGTCCCGGAAGATCTGAATACCAGCCTGTTTGCCGACATTGCCTTCGGCAGCAAAGAGCGTGAAGGAGCTTTCCAATATGCCTGATTTTATGCAGATGCTGGCCCCCAAAGGTCTGCCGGATTTTAAGCCCGGAAATAATCTCGCAGTGAGCATTGCCCAAACGCTGGAGCAACAGAATATCCGTCTGCAGGACGGCGATATTCTCGTCATTGCCCATAAAGCTGTATCGAAATGCGAAGGTGATGTTTACCGGGCTGAAGACATTATTCCTTCTGATGAAGCCCGCGCTCTGGCGAAAGAAGTGAATAAAGACCCGCGTAAAGTGGAATTAATTTTAAGCCAGTCGTCACGGATTATCCGCGCCATTAAACGCCCGGGCCAGGATGAAGGTATTTTAATCGCACAACACAAACTGGGGTTTATCTGCGCCAACGCCGCGGTGGATGAATCCAATGCCGACAACGGTGAAATGATCACCCTGCCCAAAGATCCGGACGCCAGTGCCCGGGGTATCTGCTCATCACTGGAACAGCATTTCGGCTGCAACCTGGGTGTAGTCATCAGCGACACCTTCGGCCGCCCATGGCGTCTTGGTCAGGTTAATGTGGCCGTCGGCCTCGCCAATGTGCCTGCCGTCGTTACCCAATACGGCGACAAGGATGCCTGGGGACGCGAATTAAAAGTGACCGCACCGGCCTTTGCCGACGAACTCGCTGCCGCCTCAGGATTACTGATGGCCAAAGACGGTAAATGCCCCGTCATTATTTTCCGCGGTCTGGACTGGAATCCGGACAGCACAACACAAGCCTCAAACATACTCAGACCAGAAAAAGAGGATTTATTTAAATGACAATCGCCATCATCGGAGGCACTGGGCCTCAGGGTAAAGGCCTCGCCCTCAGATTTGCCAAAGCCGGTATGCCGGTCGTGATTGGTTCCCGTGACGGGGCCAAAGCGGCTGAAAGCGCTGCTGAGCTGAATAAACTCCTGCCACAAGGTTCTGCCGAAATCACTGGCTGCGGTAATACCGAAGCCACGGAGAAAGCCTCCCGCCTGGTTATTCTGGCGGTCCCTTTCAGCGCGCACAACCTGACACTGGAAAGCCTGAAGCCGGTTCTGGCTGACAAAATTCTGGTCGATATTGTAGTACCACTGGCCGAAGGCAATCCCAAAGCCGTTGCTATGCCACCGGAAGGTTCCGCTACCGAAGCCGCACAGGCCTTACTGGGTGAAGAATTTGCCGTGGTCGGCGCCCTGCATAATGTGTCTGCCGTTACGCTGAACAAACTCGATCAGAAAATTAACTGCGACATTCTGGTGTGTGGCAACAGCCTCGAAGCCAAAAATGAAGTCATGGAAGCACTGCAGCTGCTGGATGTTAAACCCTACAACGCCGGCCTGGCCGACAGTGCACGCTGTATTGAAGCCATTACACCGATCCTGATCCGTCTGAATATTTCCAAGGCTGTGCCCTTCTCACATGCCGGTATCTGTATTCAGCCGCCGGAACACTGATTATTCCGGGTAAAAAAACGAACCAATGCAAGCCAATTAATCCCGATTTAAAACAGACATAAACACAACATTGCTTTAAACAACAGGAGAGACTTATGGAATTTGGTATTACTTTTAAAGGCTTTGTCAGTCCGAACCGCGCCCGTAATCTGGTTCGTCAGGCAGAAGAAGCCGGTTTTACCCAATGCTGGTTCTACGATTCCCATATTCTGTGGCGTGAATCCATGGTGGCTATGGCCATGTGTATGGAACACACCACTAAAATGAAATTTGCACCATGCGTAACCAGCCCGGACGTTCGTGACTGGTCCCATGCGGCAAGTACCTTCGGTAGCCTGGCACTGCAGAGCGAAGGCCGTTTTGAAATCGGCCTGGGTCGTGGTGACTCAGCTAACCGTGTTATGGGCAAAAAGCCTGCAACCCTTGCCCGTCTGGCGGAATTTTCGCAAAAAGTAAAAGCCATGATCCGTGGCGAAGAAGTGACCTACGACGGCTGTGCCGTACCGGTTAAATTCCCGTGGGCGGTTGGCTATGAACTGCCGGTTCATATTGCCGCTTACGGTCCGAAAGCGCTGGCGACTGCTGGTCAGTACGGCGATGGTCTGATTCTGCAGATCGGTGATCCGGATCTGGTTAAATGGTTTACCGATCAGGCTCTGGTTGCCGGTAAAGAAGCTGGCCGTGATATGTCCAACTTTAAAGTTGTGGCAGCAGCACCGGCTTATTTCGGCACTAAAGAATACATGATCGAGAAAACCAAATGGTTCCCGGCCATGGTCGGTAACCACGTGGCGGATATCGTTGAAAAATACGGTACCGATTCTGGTCTGGTACCTAAGAGTCTGACTGACTACATCGAAAAACGTCGTGGTTACGATTACTCAAAACACGGCCAGAGTGATAACCCATTCCTCGACTTTATCACTGACGACATCGTAGAAAGCTTCTGTGTTCTGGGTGACGACGATGCGCACATCGCTAAAGTGAAAAAACTGCAGGAAGCCGGTGCGACTCAGTTCAACATCTATCTGGACAGCGGCGATGAAGAAGAAATCATTGCTCACTACGGTAACAAGGTTATTCCTGCGTTCCGTTAAGCAACAGATAAGCACACACGATAGCTGAAAGAAAAAGCCGGAGGTAAAACTCCGGCTTCTTTGTTTTCAGGAGGGGGCACAGGACGGTTCAAAGCGCCCTGTTCTGAGAGCTTCAGGCAACAGACACATTGCCATCAGTGCCGACCGTTAATAATGGCTGAGTTTTCAGCGCCTGACGCAGCAGCTCACGATTGGAGCTGGCACCCAGTGGATAAAAGCTGAAACCAGCGCTCCAGCGGATATCCAGACCATTGGCGCTTGGCAACCCGGCAGCAGAGAATAATTCTGTGATGTGCTGTCTCGCATCCAGAGCCGACGGCTCCTGCGTAACAATACAGAAGCGGTTACCGGAATAGCGGGCAAGATAACTACGCTTTGTCAGCGACAACTTAATCTGCTCACTCAGCAGGCGTAAATTCTGCTTCATGTCCGCCGCAGACATAGAGGCTTCCAGTTCGCGCAGATTGGTCATTTCCAGAATCAGCACGGCAAACTGCTTACGCGTTGCCTGATTCTCAGCAATAGTCTGCGCCAGATACTGTTCAAGACCCGCACGGTTGGGCAGGCCGGAAACACCATCGGAAAACGCTTTGTCTTCTGCCCACTCTTCTGCCCGTTTTTTCTCCAGGCGTTCATTCTCCTGCTGAGCGATACGAGCACGGATATCGGTGTAAACCGTAATAAGTGCCACCAGTACAAACACCACGGCAGCCAGTACCACAGGCACACCCAGTTCATTCTCGCCGAGTTGATTCGCAGGGTCTGGCATGGAACCCGGCGGAAATATAACGGCCGCCATACCCGAGTAGTGCATGCCACAGATTGCGGCACCCATGACCAGAGCAGCAATTCCCTGAAAAACTGCAGCCTTAGTTCCCACCAGAGTCTGAGTGTAACGACAGATCGCCATCGCCGCGGCCGAGGCAACAATGGCAATCACAATAGAAATTGAGAACCAGACTGGTTCGTAGCTGACTTCCGGCGTCATCTTCATCGCCGCCATTCCAAGATAATGCATGATGGCGATACCCACGCCCATCACGATACTGCCCGGCGCCAGCATCACCCAACCCAGATCCATACGGCTGATAAGGTACAGCGCCAGCCCTGAAGACAACACCGCAGCGATGCATGACACCAGAGTCATGGTCAGGTCATAGCTCATCGGCATGTGCATTTTGTACGCGCCCATACCAATGAAGTGCATGCTCCAGATACCCAGGCCCATAGACATAGCCCCCAGCGACAGCCACAGATAACGTTTGTTACCTGAAATCGCTGACAGCTGCGTGGCGAAGTAGAGAGCACAATAGGAAGCGAGAATGGCCACCACGTAGGAGACCCCAACCATTGATAAATCGTAAGTGCCGTCCATGAAAAGATACCCGAGTAATTAAATCAGGCTTTAATGATACGGATTTTTCGTTAAAGTTAGGACTACGGATTACAAAAATTAACAATGACTGAGCGATAGTCTTTCAACGCATTCAAACTATAGATATAACTATCACTAAAATACAAAACGTTGGTGCAATTTCTTTCCAAAAAATCGTCAGACAAAAAAGCTTACTCATTGAAAACGTTATCAAAAACCCGCTGTTGTGGAGCCGGAAAATGGCCCGCTGTCAGCGTCAGAAAGTGCCGGAAAGCATCCACTTTGACAGGTGATTGCGACACAAATCAGGTAAACTTCCGCTACCGGACCAGCACCGCAAGCCGTTTAACACCAGGGAAGACATAATGAGAGTTGAGGACCACAGCACACTGCACCAGCTGATAGAAGGCTACACCCGCCATTCTGAAGATCTGCAGAAAGATAAAGAACAACAGATCTGGCAGGCTTTCGGCACCACAGGCGCAGTGCTGATCACCGATATGAGCGGCTTCTCCGCCATCACCAAACAACACGGCATTGTTTATTACCTGTCGCTGATTATGCACATGCAGCAGATCGTTGAAGACTGCATCCGCCACTATGATGGCCTCCTGATCAAGTACGTCGCCGACGATGCCTTTGTTCTCTTCCCGGATACCGCCTCTGCCCTGCTGGCCGTGCGCGACATCTTCACCCGCCTGCAAGCACTGAATGATGAGTTAACCGACTGCCACGATATCAAGCTGGCCATCGGTATCGCCTACGGTGAGTTGCTCAATTTTAATAATCAGGAAATTTTTGGTGACCCGGTGAATGAGGCCAGCAAACTGGGCGAAGATACCGCCAGCGCCTGGGAAATATTATTGACTGAAAAAGCCTATCAGAACCTGCCAGCAGAACTGCAGCAGGCGAAAGATCAGCAGGACATTACCATTGGGAAAGTGACGTACCCGACGTACTTTCTGTGAGTGTCTGAGCGCTTTCAGACATCACGGAAGACGATACTTTTCTTACCTTCCCACAGAGTGGAAACACCAATTTCCCGTAATTTATCAAGATCAGACGTAATGGTTGCAAAGTGATTGCCGGCTAATACACCGGCTTTCGATGCAAACTGAACACAACCATAAGCGATCAGGATTTCCGTCTCGCTCTTACCCCTGGGGTAAAGCAGAATCTGCCCCGGTGCCGGGTATGAAGTTGCGTCTTCGTACCCGACTTCAAAATCCCGGTCGCCGAGCGGTATCCAAATCCCTTCACCGCTCCAGCGGACATGCACAACCTCGCCATGGAAAGGCATTGCTTTACGGAAGGCATTACAGGTATCAGGGGATTTATCTTCTTCAAATACCGCTTCAAAGCTGTGGCCGTCGATTTCTACGATCATGTTTATACCTGGAGTTTGTTGTTTACTTAGCGAGGTGGTCGGGGTTATGGCGCCGCCAGCGAGGTTACGATGCGTCCTGCTGACTGGTCTGATTTTTGTATTCTTTTGCATTTTTCCTGCGCACTGAAAGCCAGCAATATACTGGCGCTGTTACGATGAACATACAACTCTGAGCCAGGATAAGAAATGGTAAGAAAAATCCTTCATGTGGAGCGTAAAATACGAAAAAGGTAATTACCAGCAACAGGAATAAAGTGTAGTAGTTCATGACTTTTTCTTACCGCTGAAATAGAACCCGGTAATTGCTCCAGTTAATGTACCAACGAATGCTAATACTTCACTAAAGTGCTCTTTTTGCCCGACAAATACTATTGCTATAGCCGTAACCATAATATAGAGCGCCAACAGAGGGCCAGTGCGATTTTTAATACGGGATGACATTGGCTCAATCATACAATGGCCTTTACACACTGAGCATACAAGGCCATGTGCAGGTTTGTGCTTGAGTAGAAAATTTCGTCTCGCACAAATGGCGCAAGATGCGCCGTCTATTCCTGTAGAGCATGTTCCTTCACCTTTGCAGTGCTTGCAGTCGTGATAAGTTTCCATCTTAATTCCTGATCAAGTCATAACGCTTGGTTCAGGTGCGCCGCAGGCGTCACCTGGAACCACTTGCTATGTGGTTATTGATGAATATCAAGAACAAACTGATTATGCCTCATATATAACTTAAGAACTTCAATGTTCTTTCTGTTGCATATTTTTCGGATAGAATCTTCGTTGTTTGAAGATATTTTGGCGCCTAAGATTACACACTTTGGCTTTGGCATACGATAAGGCATTTCTTGTTGTATAAGCATATTCCCAAACACAAGCCTCCACTCTTTTTCATAAGACCATTCGGTACTTTTCATAAGTGCAACTTGATTAAGGTAGAGTATGTTATTTACATTTTTAGGTGAGCCAAAAACACCTGTAGCATTAAACATTTCATCAGAATAAACAACAGGATAAATTGATCTAGTCCTTACGTCCTCATTTCCTAACTCATGAAAGTCATATCCAATGCAGAACCCTGTATGATAGTTCGCATAGTGCGACCACATTAGTATGGATTTTGGGTTTTCTGAGAAACAGCAGATTTTAAACATCTGCTTAAAACCCTCGGATGTTTCTCGACTCAAAGCAGTGGCACGTTCTTTCATTACATGGCTTAGAGCCTCACCGCATGAACGACCAAAGTCAGGTTTATCAGGATAACTGAGTTCAAGTAGCTTAACCATAGGGTTTTCACTTTCCCTAACTGCTTGAATTTGTTCCTCAGTTAACCCATCTACCAAGCTATGTTTAAAGGCTATCGATAAAACTGAATCTGCACTGTCAGGATCTATTTCTACCTCATGATGAAATGAGCAATCGTAGGGATCATTGAAATTTTTTGGGTCAGAAAGCCAAATTGAGTCATCCTCCAAGTTTTTCAGAGAATATTCGTTAATAGAGCGGTATTTATAAAGCATGTTTGGAATATGCTCATACTTCAAAGAAATAGCCCTATCTATATTTTCTAAAGATGTGCTCTCTGAAAAAACTAACATTTTATATTCTTGAAACCAATCCATGATTTTAACTCTAACTCCAATTTGACCACATAACGTTCAAAGCAGGGGCGGCGAAGCCGTCCCAGCCTGCCTTTGCTTGTTGTACAGGATTCAATCATACATATATGGCAGTTTTCCCGCCAAAAGTAAGATCAGATCACGCTCATTCATTTCCAAGTAGTCAAAACCGCCGTCAATCTTCATTATGGCGAATGCTTGAGCATTATCAGGGTTTGACGACTCGCCGATCCGTTCTAAATAGCTTTTATACTCATCTTTAATTTTCGACTTCTTTTTCGCATCCCAATAGAGATCATTATGAGATTTCTTAGTAGCCATCGGATGTCCCTATATCTGTACAACGCCAAGCTAAGCGGCGCGCGTTAGCGCGTCCTTGCTTGAGCGCTTTGTTATAACGCTTTTAATTGAGTTCATAGTTAACAAAATTATTCCATTCATCAATGGCATCACTTGCTGCTTGCTGATGTCTTTGAGCTGCCTCGTTTTGTTCATCAACGAAATCTGATATGCATCGCTTGAACCTTTGGACCTCATCATTGAAATTATCTAATTCCCATTGAGAATTGAACTGGTATGGCTTATAAGGCTTAGAGCAAGAATGACTTGGTGTAAACATATCAGCCATTACTGGAATTGCTATTGCCAGCATTGTTGCGCCGATTAAAGTAGCTTTGTTAATTCTCATATGTGAAGTTCCATTGCGTTATAACGCTTAAAGCATGGGCTAGCGTTAGCGAGTCCCATGCCTTTATTTGTTAGTGGTTTTCCGGTAATCATCTTTTATACCTTCTTGAAGTTGATAAAGGTAATGTGCAATCTCATCCGGATCTATACTATCTTGAAAAAATGCATCTTCAGTCGTAGATAGTACCGAGTCTCTCGATTTAGTCTCTAATTCAGAACGAACAAACTGGATATAATCATCCTCACTCTTCCTTGGAGTAATGGAGTCTTTGATCTTTCCCTGGAGGATGAGTAAGTTTCCACCAAGCGTATCATCTATATAAACCTTTATAGTGCTAGCCAACGCTGTCAATTCGTAACTTTGAACTCCAAAATCAAGGTATGACTTCTCCGCTTTAATTTGAAACTCTCTATATTGCTTACTATTAGATTCCGAGTTATTAAGTTTATATAGTGCTAAGTAAATATTTCTATGGTGCGCGTATATTCTATGGTGAATAGCATCACTACCAAATTTATTTAGCTTTACAATTACCTTTTCAAGAATCTCATGCTTAATTTTAAACTCTTCATATAAGCGACCCTTTTCGTATTGTAATTCCCACAATCTATTCTTGTAGTCTTCTAATTTTTCGGAATAATTTAGTTTTACGTCCTCAATCCTTTCGGTGATCCCAGAAATATCTTCTTTTGTAGCTAAATTCCTTCCCTTCCATGAGACATATTGAACTATAAACGATGTTATTAATGATACTGCTACTGAAACAATTGTATAAATCACGAGCAAATCCCATTGCATATCAAACTCCAATATCTCACTAACAGTTTTATTCATACGCACGCTCACTTTGCCACCGCCCCACTCCTCTCATCCTCACCAACAACCCATTGATTCCAGTAAGAAAATCCATACTTCTTATACAAACCTTGTCGGCAAAAACGCGCATGCACATAAACACACCGATCACCGGCACACTAACTCCGGCGTACAAAAAATAATCTTTTCAAAATCATGGGATTACATGGAGCAGCAATAACAAAGCGTGCGATACAAAAAGCAAAGCGTGCACGGTTTTCCTGCACATGGGAAATATACTGTATGACATTGACTAATGAGTCAATGAGCTGTGTCCTGCTGGCCTTCAACACCAGACAACACAGGTCAGAACAGAAAGGAAAGATCAGGAGAAATAAGTTGGTCGGGAAGGGTTTGATCACGGCCGGTTGGTCTTCGACACCAAACAATACAGGCCAAATAGGGAAATTAAGTTGGTCGGGATGAGAGGATTGGATCGCGGACGGCCAGTTCTCCGCCACTTGCAAAGACAGGCGATAATAAAAAAGGAATTGGTCGGGATGAGAGGATTTGAACCTCCGACCACCTGCACCCCATACAGGTGCGCTACCAGGCTGCGCTACATCCCGACTCAAGGTTCAGACGTACATCTGAGAGCCACAAAGTATACCTAAGCTACTGAAAAGTTAAAGTTTTTTAAACTTACAGCGGAGCGCCCGGCTTCAGCATTTCCTCAAGCTCTTTCAGCTCATTGATCATGCTTTTGATCAGGGCTTTATCCATCGCGACCGCGTTGGAATCACCTTCTTCCGAGAGGCGCTGACGGGCACCGCCAATGGTGTAGCCTTCGTGATACAGCAAGGCGCGGATTTCGCGCACCAGAATCACATCCTGACGTTGATAATAACGGCGGTTGCCACGGCGCTTTACCGGGCTGAGTTGCGGGAATTCCTGTTCCCAGTAACGCAGGACGTGCGGTTTGACGTCGCAAAGCTCGCTGACTTCACCAATGGTGAAGTAGCGCTTTGCGGGAATCGGAGGGAGTTCGTTATTGTGGCTGGGTTCCAGCATAAGCTTCTACGCGCACTTTGAGTTTCTGCCCTGGTTTGAACGTAACAACACGACGCGCCGAAATCGGGATTTCTTCCCCGGTTTTCGGGTTCCGTCCCGGACGTTGACGTTTGTCACGCAGATCGAAGTTGCCGAATCCCGACAACTTCACCTGCTCATTACGGCTCAGACTTTCGCGGATCTCATCAAAGAAGAGATCCACCATGTCTTTTGCCTCGCGTTTGTTAAGACCGAGGTCTTCAAACAGTTTTTCAGCCAGTTCAGCTTTGGTCAAAGCGGTCATGCTTAACCTCTCAGCGTTGCTCCCAGGCTCTCTTCAAGATGAGCCAGCACATTCGAAACCGAATCGTTTACTTCTTCATCAGTTAATGTGCGGGAAGGATGCTGCCAGGTCAAGCCCAAAGCCAGACTTTTTCTATCTGGATCAATACCTTTGCCGACATACACATCAAACAGGTTGAGCTTTGTGAGGTAATCCCCTGCTTTTGCACGGATTGCTTCCAGCACCTGATCAACCGGTGCTTCACTGGCAACAACCAGCGCCAGATCGCGGCGCATTTCAGGGTATTTTGACAGCTCACTGAAATCAGGAATCGCGGTTTCACGCACGGCTTCCAGATCCAGCTGAACCAGAATGATGCTCTGCTTGGTACCCACGGTCTTGTACAGACTTGGGTGCAGCGCACCAATCACACCAACCGTTGCCCATTGACCGTTTTCGTCAGCTTTCTCGATGATCGCAGTCTGTCCAGGGTGCAGTGCCGGATGCTGACCAGCAACGAAGCGATACTGCTTCAGGGTGCCGGTACGCGCCAGCAGCGCTTCCACATCACCTTTCACATCGAAGAAGTCGACATCAGCAGCAGGTTCTGCCCAACCCTGAGCCTGACGGCTGCCGGTCGCGGCAAAGGCCAGCGTCGGAATCTGAGCCAGTTTGTCGCCGTCCGGAATAAAGCGCAGACCGGTTTCAAACAGACGCACACGCGGCTGCTGACGCTTGAGGTTGTAGCTCACCGCCTGCACCAGACCAGCCAGCAGATCAGTACGCATCACGGACATCTCAGTGGAGATCGGGTTCAGCAGTGCAATCGGTGCATTGGCCGGATCCATGGCTTTCTGAATCTGTGGATCAACAAAGCTGTAAGTAATGGCTTCCTGATAACCACGAGCCACCATCTGGCGACGCAGATCGCCCATTGGCAGACGATTTTCCGGCAGACGCGCCAGCGGCGATGCGGCGGTAGGAATGCGTACCGGCAGGTTTTCATAGCCGTGAATACGGGCCAGCTCTTCAATCAGATCCGGCTCAATGGCCATATCAAAACGGTAGCTTGGCGCAATCACATCCCAGCCGTCTTCGGTCGCAGTTACCTGCATACCCAGACGGGTCAGAATGTCTTCAATTTCGCTGTCTTCCAGCTTAATGCCAAGAATCAGCTCTGCACGGGCACGACGCAGATGAATCTGAGCCTGCTTTGGCAGGTTTTCTTCTGCAGATACTTCCACCACAGGGCCAGGCTGGCCGCCGCAGATATCCAGAATCAGCGCGGTGGCACGTTCCATGGCTTTGGCTGCCAGGTTGTAGTCCACACCACGCTCAAAACGGTGGGAAGAATCTGTGTGCAGACCGTAGTTACGGGCACGACCGGCAATCGCCAGTGGGCTGAAGAAAGCCGCTTCCAACAGCAGATCCTGAGTATTTTCAGACACACCTGAGTGTTCACCACCCATTATGCCACCCATGGCCAGCGGCTTGGCGTGGTCGGCGATCACAACGGTATCGCTGTTCAGAGCAACTTCCTGACCATCCAGCAGAGTGAGCTTCTCGCCCTCTTCTGCCATGCGTACGCGGATGCCACCTTCGATCTGTGCCAGGTCAAATGCGTGCATCGGCTGACCCAGTTCGAGCAGCACGAAGTTAGTGATGTCGACCACCGGGTCGATTGAGCGGATACCACCACGACGCAGTTTTTCCACCATCCACAGCGGCGTCGCCGCTGTTACGTTTACGCCTTTAACGATACGACCCATGTAGCGCGGGCACTGTTCAGGAGCCAGCACTTCAATGCTGGCTTTATCGTCGATGGCCGGTGCTACGGCGTCGATCTTCAGTTCGGTCAGATCGGCTTTATTCAGTACGCCCACTTCGCGCGCCAGACCCGCCATGCTCAGGCAGTCTGCACGGTTTGGCGTCAGATCCACTTCGATGATGGCATCATCGAGGTTCATGTATTTGCGGAAGTCTTCACCTACTGGAGCGTCGGCAGGCAATTCCATCAGACCATCGTTGGCATCAGAAATACCGAGTTCTTTCTCCGCACACAGCATGCCGAAGGATTCGACGCCACGCAGTTTGGCTTTCTTGATTTTAAAATCGCCTGGCAGAACGGCGCCAATTTTGGCAAACGGAATCTTCAGACCTTCACGCACGTTGGGTGCGCCACAGACGATCTGGAAGGTCTCAGTACCATCCGATACCTGACACAGGCTGAGTTTATCGGCATCCGGGTGCTGCTCGCGCTTCACCACTTCACCAACAACCACGCCGCTGAATTCACCAGCAACGGCTTCAATACCATCAACTTCTAAACCGGCCATGGTTACCTGATGGGCCAGTTGTTCGGTGCTCACCTGTTCACCGGATTTAGTCTTGGGTTGCACCCATTCGCGTAACCACTGTTCGCTGAATTTCATGTTTTGCTTAATCCTGTTGTGAACAATTAACGGAACTGCTGCAGGAAGCGCAGATCATTTTCGAAGAATAAACGCAGGTCGTTAACGCCGTACCGCAGCATGGCCATACGCTCCATACCCATACCAAAAGCGAAGCCTGTGTATTCTTCCGGATCAATGCCCACATGGCGGAATACTTCCGGATGAACCATGCCGCAGCCGCCGATTTCCAGCCAGCGCGTTTTGGTACCTTCCGGTGTTTCGATAACCCATTCAATGTCGATCTCAGCGGATGGCTCAGTGAACGGGAAGTAAGACGGACGCAGACGGACTTCGATATCTTTCTCGAAGAAAGCTGACATAAATTCTTTCAGAATACCTTTCAGGTCAGCGAAGCTGACGCCTTTATCGACCAGCAGGCCTTCCATCTGATGGAACATCGGCGAATGCGTCTGATCGTAATCGCAGCGGTAAACACGCCCCGGGCAGATAATGCGCAGCGGTGGCTGTTGGTTTTCCATGGTACGCACCTGCACCGGTGAGGTGTGAGTACGCAGCAGACGTCCGGCATCAAAATAGAAAGTATCGTGCATAGCACGGGCCGGATGGTGCGATGGAATGTTCAGCGCTTCGAAGTTGTGGAATTCGTCTTCGATTTCCGGGCCTTCCATCAACTGGAAGCCAGCACCGGCAAAAAAGGATTCGATACGCTCAATGGTGCGTGTTACAGGGTGCAGACTGCCTTCCTGTACGCCACGCCCGGGCAGGGTCACATCAATAGTTTCCGCCGCCAGTTTGGCATTCAGCGCAGCACTTTCCAGCGCCAGCTTACGGTCATTGATTGCATTCTGTACCTGGTCTTTGGCTTCGTTGATTACCGCGCCGATTTTCGGACGATCTTCCGGCGCCACAGAGCCGAGGTTTTTCATCAGGGAAGTGATTTCCCCTTTTTTACCCAGAAACTGAACCCGTACCTGATCCAGCGCCGCAACATCCTGCGCTTCATTAACTGCGGCCAGGGCTTGCTGAGTCAGGGCCTCAAGGTTTTCCATCGTTGGTATCCATCGTTAACTGCTGAGAGCCGCCCGTTGCAGCCCTCTGAAATTTGGTCAAAAAAATAGGGGAATCGCCCAGCATTACCTAAGCTCATCCCCTATTTCGCGGATCTGTCACCGGAGTGTCAGATCCATTTCCGGCAATGCGGTGAAATTACAGGCTGGACTTGGCTTTTTCAACCAGAGCCGCAAACGCTGCTTTTTCATTCACGGCCAGGTCAGCCAGTACCTTACGGTCGATTTCAACCATGGCTTTTTTCAGGCCATTGATGAATTTGCTGTAAGACAGACCATTCTGACGCGCACCAGCATTAATACGTGCAATCCACAGCTGACGGAACTGACGCTTACGCTGACGACGGTCGCGGTAAGCATACTGACCAGCTTTGATCACAGCCTGCTTAGCTACACGGAACACACGACTACGTGCGCCATAGTAACCTTTAGCCTGCTTCAGAATTTTTTTGTGACGACGACGAGCGATCACACCACGTTTTACACGAGCCATAGTTTATCTCCTGAGCGATTAAAGGTTAGGCAACATACGAATAACCAGCTTTTTGTCTGAAGCAGACAGCTGGGACATACCACGCAGGTGGCGTTTACGTTTGGTGCTCTTCTTAGTCAGGATGTGACTACGGTAAGCGTTACGGAATTTGAAACCGTTCGCAGTCTTTTTGAAGCGCTTCGCAGCGCCGCTCTTAGTTTTGATTTTAGGCATTTTAGTACTCCAAAAGTGATTGGCGCGTACAGAAACTAAGACCCTGTACAACACCTGCCGTAGTAACAGAAGCCAATGCTTCTGCAGCGTCTGGCAGAACGTAGAAACCCCGGCTGATACTTTTCAGGACCGGCCAGGGTTCAATGTCCGTTTGAAAACCAGACTACTTCTTTTTGCTCGGGGCAATAACCATAATCATCTGGCGTCCTTCAAGCTTCGGACGCTGTTCAACCGAGCCCAGATCCTCAAGATCTTTCTCAACACGGTTCATCACTTCCATACCCAGATTCTGGTGGGCCATTTCACGGCCACGGAAGCGGATGGAGATTTTGGCTTTATCACCACCTTCGAGGAAACGACGCAGATTACGCAGTTTGATCTGGTAGTCGCCCTCTTCAGTGCCCGGACGGAATTTAATTTCCTTAATCTGGACCTGATGCTGTCGTTTTTTGGCCTCAGCTTTCTGCTTTTTCTCTTCGTAAAGCTTCTTGCCGAAGTCCATTACCTTACAGACAATCGGGTCGCCGTCTGAGATCTGAACCAGATCCAGTTCGGCTTCCTCTGCGATGCGCAGCGCCTCGTCTATACCAACAATGCCAACCTGGCCCCCATCTGCTCCGATCAGGCGTACTTCGGTTGCACGGATCTGATCGTTGATGGCGGCACGGTTGTCTTGGCGGCCGCCTCTTCTGTTATCGCGTCTGATATTCAGTTCTCCATTCCAAACCGACCGAGCTGTGCTATGCCGCCTTCCAGCAGTTCTGTAAAGGCTTCAATGCTCATAGTACCCAGGTCTTCACCGGTACGGGTACGCACAGCGACGGTGTTTGTTTCAACTTCTTTATCCCCTACCACGAGCAGGTAAGGGACCTTGTGTAATGTGTGCTCGCGGATTTTAAAGCCGATCTTCTCGTTTCTCAAGTCCGCTTGTGCTCTAAACCCTTTTGAATTCAGGGTTTTGGCCAATTTTTCGCAATATTCTGCCTGATTGTCAGTAATATTCAGGATTGAAGCCTGCTTTGGCGCCAGCCATGGTGGCATTGCACCAGCGTAGTGCTCGATCAGAATACCAACAAAACGCTCAAACGAGCCCAGAATAGCACGGTGCAGCATCACTGGTGTTTTACGTTCGCCATCTTCATCGACGAACTGGGCACCAAGACGTCCTGGCAGCATAAAGTCGAGCTGCAGGGTACCGCACTGCCATACACGGCCGATACAGTCGCGCAGGGAGAATTCGATCTTAGGACCGTAGAAGGCACCTTCGCCTGGCTGCAGCTCCCACTCCAGACCCGCTTCATTCAGCGCATCTTCCAGTGCCGCTTCGGCCAGATCCCATTGGGCATCATCACCGATACGGCCTTCCGGACGGGTAGACAGCTTCATTTCCACCGCGTCGAAACCGAAGTCTTTGTACACATCCAGCGTCAGCTTGATGAAATCAGAGGCTTCCTGACGGATCTGCTTCTCAGTAGCGAAGATGTGCGCGTCATCCTGGGTGAAGCCACGCACACGCATAATGCCGTGCAGCGCACCTGATGGCTCGTTACGGTGACAGGAGCCAAACTCCGCCAGACGCATTGGCAGTTCACGGTAGCTCTTCAGCCCCTGGTTAAACACCTGGATATGACATGGGCAGTTCATCGGCTTCACGGCGTAGTGGCGTTTTTCCGATTCGGTGGTGAACATGGCGTCCTGGTAATGTTCCCAGTGGCCGGATTTCTCCCACAGTGTACGGTCAACAACCTGAGGCGTTTTGATCTCAAGGTAACCGGCATCACGCTGTACTTTACGCATGTACTGCTCAAGCACCTGATACATGGTCCAGCCATTCGGGTGCCAGAACACCATACCTGGCGCTTCTTCCTGCAGGTGGAACAGGTCCAACTGCTTTGCCAGCTTACGGTGATCGCGTTTTTCCGCTTCTTCGATGCGGGTAATATAGTCCTTCAGATCCTTCTTATCGTTCCATGCAGTACCGTAAATACGCTGCAACTGTTTGTTCTGCGAATCACCGCGCCAGTAGGCACCGGATACACGCTGCAGTTTGAATATGCGCATAACACGGGTATTCGGAACGTGAGGACCACGACACATGTCGATGTATTCTTCGTGGTGGTACAGGCCCACCGCCTCTTCGCCCTTCTCGATCAGATCATCGATCAGTTCGACTTTGTAATCTTCACCACGGTCTACGAAGACACGACGCGCGTCTTTAATCGGCGTCATTTCTTTTACAACGTCGTAGTCTTTCTTGATCAGCTCTTTTACGCGTTTTTCAATCGCGGCGACATCTTCCGGTGTAAATGGACGTTCAAAATCGATGTCGTAATAAAAGCCGTCGTCGATCACCGGGCCAATAGCCATCTTAGCGGTTGGGTACAGCTGCTTAACAGCATGACCAACCAGGTGAGCGAAAGAGTGACGGATAACTTCCAGACCTTCCTGATCACGACCGGTGATCAGGGTAATTTCGGAGTCTTCCGTGATCAGTTCACAGGCATCAACCAGCTTGCCGTTGATACGGCCACATACCGTCGCTTTCGCCAGACCAGGGCCGATGTCTTCGGCAACCTGCATCAGGGTTACGGGTTGAGCAAATTCGCGTTTGGAACCATCAGGAAGGGTAATAACAGGCATATCATATCCTTGTCAGTGGTGGCCCCCACGACAGGCCACATGAATGAAAAGAGGCACGTACTGTACAGAGCGAAATGGCCCGTGTAAACCGCCGTAACCAAAGGAAAGATAAAGGATATCAGCCGCGCTGACCTTTTACCCAGACACCAGGTGGTAATTCTGTGTTCTGTTTAAAGGCACGGTTAAAAGCGCTTTGTTCGGAGTACCCTAAGAGCAGTGCAATTTCGCTTTGCGTCAGCCGCCCTTCCAGCAGATATTCCTTCGCCAGTTGCATGCGTGCCTGGGTCATAATATCGCTGAATACCAGCCCCGCCGCTTTCAGCCGCCGGAACAGCGTGCGCTCAGAAAGATGCAGCGTACGGGCTACACACCCGATATCCGGCTGCCCCTGACGGATAGCGATCAGTAGTGCATGCTTAAGATTCAGCGTAAACGGATCTTCCGCCGGCAGAATGCCCATCAGCGCCTGTGCCTGCTGATCGAGCAAAGCGTGCGTGCCCGGATTACTCTGCTGAACCGGCAACAGCATATCCGCCGGTTTAAAGTACAGTGCTGTGGTTTTCTGACTGAAGCGCACGTTGCAGCCACAGGCATCCGCAAGCTCTGCTGATTCCGCAGGCTCTGCAAAGGTGAAATCCACCATGGCCGGCGCCAGAGCATCATCGGCCGTCAGGGTACGGATAAAATGAATCACGCCCACCACCAGCACTTCATCTGATAAGCGTGATGATGCGCCATAATCTGTCGTCCAGCTCATACAGATCCATCCATCTTTCGCGCTTATCTGTGCCCGATCACCATCGTGTAACAGGCGCTGGTAACGCTGAAAGCCCTGCAATGCGTCGTTCAGATGCTCACTGGACAGCAACAGATGGCCGAGCACGCCGACATAGTCGGCACGAATCCGCTTGCCCAATGCAATACCAACCGGCTCATCCGTACACAACGCCTGCAACTCATCCAGCACCCGCCACCACTGCCTGAACGCCATACGATCATTGGCCGAAAGCCCGGAAAGATAACGGTATAAATCAGAATCAGTCAGCTGTCGGCCAAGCATATATTCCTTAACCAGCCCGGCCAGATCCCCGCTGACCTGCAGATTTGCCAACAACCCCATGATCGCTCCCATTTAATCTCAACTGACTCAGACCTCTGGACCCATCCCTCTGACTTTCCGGCAGCCAGAAACAGCCTGCGTCGCTTCTGGCAGAGATTGTCAAAATGATGGCATGAAATGTCAATCGAAGTTAATACAGGCAGGCTAAGCTGGGTGCAGATAACAAGAGCTCAACCAGCAACCTTTAAAACGACGCCCTAAAAACAACAGAAGCACAACCGAAACACCACAAAAATAACAACTATCTGACGAGGTCAGCATGCAGGATATCTGGCACGCCCTGCTGTTTATTGCAGCATTCGGCATCATTTTCAGCAGCGTTATGGTCGCTGAGCACCTGTACGCTCAGTACAAACAGCGCGGACAGATTTATTACTTCAAAGAAACTGCCGCCAATCTGGTAATCGGCGCGTCCTATAAAGTCGTGGACGGTATTGCCATCGCCCTTTTTATTCAGGCGTTTTATCTTTGGGTGTATGACTTCGGCCTGCAGTGGAACCCGGAGCTCTCGGTGTGGAGTGTTCTGGCACTGGTGGTTTTTATCGATCTGTGTTTTTACATCAACCATGTGTTGATGCACAAAGTGCGCTGGTTCTGGAACGTACACGTCACCCATCACTCTTCTGAGCACATGAATTTCTCCACGGCATTGCGCCAGAATTTTACTTTCGCTTTATCCGGCGCCTGGTTTTTCTGGTGGATTCCGGCGGCACTGGTCGGTTTCGATAAAGACTGGGTACTGATCGCGATCGAAGCCAATCTGGTGTATCAGTTCTTCCTGCATACCGAACAGGTTGGTCGTCTGGGCTGGCTGGAAAAAATATTGAATACACCGTCGCACCACCGCGTGCATCACGGCAGCAACCCTGAACAGATCGACCGTAATTTCGGTGGCATTTTTATTATCTGGGATCACCTGTTCGGCACTTTCCGCGATGAACGCGACGCCGGTGAAATAAAATACGGTGTTACGCGCATGCCGGCTCAGCCCTACAATGCCTGGCATCTGCAGATTCACGACTGGGTTGCCATGTTCCGCGATGTCAGGCGCTACCGCGATCTGCGTATTCTGTATAAACACCCGGACTGGGTCATTGAGGTATACGGCGACAGGGAGAAATCCGGTAACAGCTCATCACACTAAGATGAAAAGGCGAAGATTAAAAAACGAAGATTAAAAAACGAAGATTAAAAGACGCAAACAAAAAAGCCGGAGCAATCTCCGGCTTTCCTGTGTTTCTTCCTTCCTGCGCTTGCTGATGCTGCCAATGATCAGGCGTAAGCCAGCATCCCCTGACCCACTTCACGGGACTTTTCCGGACCGCAAAGCTTACCGACCAATACTAAAGCAAACATAACCGCTGTTGCCGGACCACGACTGGTGACGATGTTTTCATCAACAACAACGCCTTCCGTTAATGCCATGGTGGCAGACTCCAGCAGCAGCTCTTCAAAGCCCGGATAACAGGTGGCTTTCTTGCCCTTCAGCATACCGTGTTTTGCCATGACAACCGCCGGTGAGGCACAGATAGCCGCTGCCACTTTGCCTGCAGCCAGCTGCTTATTCATCAGCGCAATAAAGGTTTCATCCGCTGACAGATGTTCAGCACCCGGCATACCGCCCGGCGCAATCACCGCATCCCACTCAGTATCTGTGCAATCTGCGATCATCGCATCGGCGGTAATTTTTGTGCCGTTGGCACAGGTAATGGTCAGATTATCCATAACCGACGCCACCGTGACGTCAACACCACCACGACGCAAAGTATCGATAATGCTCACCGCTTCAATATCTTCGCTGCCGTCGGCAATCCCTACTAACGCTTTAACCATATCCATTCTCCTGAAAGTTATCTGTTTACTGCAGACGCCGCTAATCTGGCACTAATGATGCCCAAAAACTGTGAAGTTATTCTACAGAATTTAAACGGAATAACGCCGGCAGCAGGTTATGTGAAGTACCGGCGTACTATAAGGGATCAGATTCTCAAACCTAACACATAATCCTGTTTTTAAAGGTAATCTGCCTCGCTTTCATTAATAAAGCTCAAGTGCCGGACTGAGGTCAAAAAGTAAACGAAACCCGCGGTTCACACTTATTCTGCCGCCGGCAGCTGACAATAAGATGCATCCGGCACTTTGCGCATGACCAGCAGCACCTGCCCCACTTCTATACCGAATTTGGTCATTGTGGTTTCGTTGACCACCAGATCTTCCGCCACCATATACATACGGTCATCCATGGACAGATCAATGGTATCCCCCGGCTCACCGTATCTGAGGGTGTAGCCCATAGAAATGGTATTGCCCGCATAGCGCATCAGCGTTGGCTCAGGCACATCCGTAGCACTGGCCAGATAACCATCATCGGCTGGGTTCAGTGTCCATACCCGGGGTTCGCGCACCGGCGCTTTGCCTGGCTCATCGTAAAAATAGAAAACCTCGTCCAGTGTGCCCGTACCCGTGGCGGACCAGGACGCTTCAATAACCGCATTAAACTGACGCAGCTGCTCACCGCTGAAACCGTTCACCACACCATCAGCGCAGAGGGTCCCATCAAAAAACCCCTGTGGTGTCAGCCGTGGCTGACGCCAGCCCTGCTGCTCAATAGCGGGAGTGGAACAGCCAGACAGTGTCAGCAGCAGAAACGCCACACTGCCCTGTAAAGATTTATTCGCCATCGTGCTGTCTCCTTCTTATTAGCCTGTGCCTGCACACAAGCATGCAAGCATCTGTACCCGTTTGCAGTGTGGCTATGCAGTGCGACTATGAGTGCCGCCACCTGCGTCAATGGATAGCCACCTACGTTTATAGGGCAGCTATATAGTGCAGCTATGAGTGTAGTGGCCCACCCATAAAGTTATACAATACCTATTCAAAGCTATACAAAGCAAGTCATGCCTGCTGTCACTTTGCCGCAACAGAAATCCGGCAACATGCATCTGCACTGAACGATTTCCCGAAATAGTCTTCCGCAACTGAGGCGCAGCCACACCGATACCGCCGGGATAATACAATGCCGGGAATGCGCCTATTGCTGGCCGATAAAAACCGGGTACACTGGCACCTTTCTGATTTAACAGGATTTTTTGTTATGCCCCGCCTGGAAGTGTTTGAACAGGATCATCTGCAAATGGCCTACGGCATTTATATGCTGACGGCGAAAAGTCCGGTAGTCAGAAAGCTGAAGCGTATTGCCCAACCCAATATTCACGGCCACAAGACCTGGTCTTCCAGCTTCCTGATCATGGACTACCTGCAGGATAACAAGCTGAAGAAAAATACCCGTCTGCTGGAATTAGGATGCGGCTGGGGCCCGGCCTCTGTTTACTGCGCCAGTCAGCAGAAAGCCAAAGTTACCGGACTGGATCTGGACGAGAACGTATTCCCTTACCTCGAAGTCATGGCAGCCGCCAACGACTGCAAAGTAAAACCTCTGCAGGCGTCATTCAGTGATATGAAAGGCAAAGACCTGGCGGAATTCGACGTCGTAATTGGCGCAGATATCTGTTTCTGGGATGCTCTGGTGGACGATCTGTTTAAATTATTCAAACGGGCGAAACGTGCCGGCGTGAAGAAAATTATCCTCGCCGATCCGGGCCGTTCCACCTTTGATGAATTATGTGAAAAATGCGAGAAAGCCTGGCCAGGTTCCTATACCCATGAATTCTGGTACGCGCTGGAACCAAAACGTTTTGAAGGCCGCTTGTTGATTCTGGATTTTGACTGAGCGTCTGCAACGCAGTAAAGCAGATATAAAGAAACCGGCAGATGCCACTGCTGTCCCACAGTTTAAAACGGATCTTTTTATAAACGGCTTTTAATGCCGCAAAGCCTTATGCCTCCTGGGGGAACTTATCCCCCGGGCC
>MDTC01125141.1_pt1 | contig 41813 bp, 42 predicted proteins | sample 811181 | NCBI WGS metagenome assembly MDTC01 (sample SAMN05326644, study PRJNA326480) | marine metagenome | isolation source: seawater | place: Pacific Ocean: North | collected 2011
GATCCTTACTTCCCACGTAACAAGATTCTTATCGGTTACAAAGGTGGATCTTACCTTGAAACTGGTTACGTCTATGCTCCATACGTACCTCTGATCGTAACTCCAACAATCTTTGCTCCTGAGGACTTCACTCCTCGTAAGGGTGTAATGACTCGTTACGGTAAGAAAATGGTTCGTTCGGACTTCTACGGAACTGTAACTTGTTTGGATATGAACATTATCTAATCTGATTAGAGTGTTCTAAACAGCGGGGCGGCGTGTCTTTTGACCGCCGCCCTTTTTTATTAAAGGTGCAAAATGAAAATATCAAAAAGACAACTTAAAAGAATTATTAGAGAAGAAAAGGCCCGAATCCTTGAAGAAACCAAGTCCTTTGACCGATCGGACGCTCACTACGTTGGCGGCGTAAAAATGACTGGACCAGGCGCTGATACTATTTTTGGCACAAAAAAGCGTGACGATAGATCGATCGAAAACAAGATCATGAGTATGGGCCCAGAACAACACCGCGATCTGATTGCTTTTATCTTTGAAAAAGCGCAATATACCTTAGGGCTTGACGGATTAGAGGATGCGATTGCAGAAGCTATGGATAAATTACGATAAGAGTTAGAAAGTGAAAATTACAAGAAAACAGTTACGGTATATTATCAAAGAAGCTACTCGAAAAGGAAAATCTAAAAAGAGAGGTTTCAAGATAAAATTTGATATGGGTGATAAACTAGTGTGTCCTCACAGTCCAGAATCAATGCCAGCTGGTTTCGCTCATCCTCAAGGTCTTTCTGGTGTTATAAAACGAAAAGAAGTCTCGCGGGGTAAAGGTATCATGTACTATAAGCTTATCATCGGTGGAAAGACTTTTGAGGGCGAGTTTAGTGGTTATGGATATGCTTCACGCGGTATTGACGATTTTGGTCCATTTTCCATGAGACTTAAACAAGAACACCGAAACATTCCAATGCCGTTGCATGAACCTCAAATAGTATTCGCCTGGGCAAATGGTGATTTAAAAATTTTTGATGTATAGTGAGAAAAATAATGAAAATTACAAAAAGACAACTTAAAAAAATTATTAAAGAAGAATACTCGCGGTTAAAGCAACAGGGTCTGATTACAGAAACGAGGATGTCATCAGGCAGATTAATTGTTAGTCAAGTTAATCAGCTTAAGCAAGCATATTTTATTCTAGATCCTGAAAGAAATTACGATCGGCAGTCTATAATAGAACAACAAAAAGTAGTTGAAAGACTTAAATCAGAAATGAATCCACGAGATTTTAAAATTGCATCACGGATGGCAGATATATATGTTGAATACTTAGGAACTGATTTTGGAGGCGGTGGCAGGATGACGCCATACGAAGAGGCGTTGTTTGACGAGGCCGAAGCGCTTGGATCTAAGATTGGTGTATCTGCTCAAGTATTATTCAGGTAAGGACACCAAAATGAAAATTACAAAAAGACAGTTAAGACAGATTATCAAAGAAGCTACAAGCAAGGACCGGCTTGATTACGAGGCAGGTATTGACATGGGTTTTTCTGATTACAATAGAGATATTAGAGATCGTGATTTATCAAAGCATAGTGAATCATTTCGCAAAGGCTATAGATATGGCTATAGCCAAGCAATGCGAATGGCTCAAGACTTTGATGATGGTAATCCGTACTAAGAGACTTTCGTGAAAATTACAAGACGTCAGATTAGACATGTTATCATGGAAGCATTACAACCAAAAATGTTACCTGATGGTTGGAAAATGCAGATACATGCTGGTGATTCTCTAAGTGCTGAGGGTCATTCTTTACTAGTGGTCCTTCTAAACAGTAACGGAAGAACTATAGGAAAAGTCGGCGCTGATAGGCATTGGACCGATAACCGTTGTATTGCAGACGTGTTTGAGGTTACAGGATCTGAAGTTCGTGGTGGTTATGGACCAACACTATATGATGTTGCAATAGAGTGGGCAACACTGAATGGTCTTGGATTGGTAGCAGACCGCTCAGGTGTGTCTGCAGAAGCAGAAAGAGTATGGCAAAAATATCTTACAGCCAGGCCCGATGTATCAGCTCACCGGTTACCTGATGGATATTGTGTTGGGCCCGAGGCAGAGTATGGCGGCGGAGAATGGTATCTTCACAGATACACAAAAGAGGAAAACCTAATTCCTGCTATGGCTAGATTTGGTCAGCTAGAAATAATATATGACGATGAAATTGAGGACATGAATCTGTACATGTAGTCCTTAAATTAATTTATAAAAACAAAATATATTTGGTATAATGTCTGCGTAACCAATAATTATGATTAAGCCCCTAGCATGGACATAAGGCGGACCCCACACGCTCGCTAGGGAATCATGTGGACAAGTAATCTCAAACAAACTTTAAGGAGAAAAATTATGCCAAAAGTAATCGTAACCGATACCAAGGGACTTCATCAAGTTACCGGTACAGGTGTTGAAGGCTTGGAAGCCATTAAATTTAGTAGCAAAATTGCAGTTGGAGTTACCCAAACAAATTATGATACAGCAGCAATTTCAATTCCTGCGAATGCTCTGATCACTGATTTGGGTTATATTTGTGTCGACGCGCTTGATGCAAATACATCCACAACATTGACTTTCTCATTTGGTACCGCAGCTGGAGGCGCTCAGTTAGTGACCGCAACACAGCTTAACCAAACAAATACTGATATCGCTGCAGGCGTTACACAGTCAATTCAGCTTGGAAACATACCTCACGCATCAGGTGCGGCGATTCCTTATAAGGCTGGTGCTGCATATTTTAGCGCAACTGCAAGAGACATATTCATGCGTGTAACCGTTGGTGGCGCTAACATGTCGAATGCCGGATCAGTTATTGCTTTTGTTAAATACTGTATAGTGCCAAGCGCATCATTGTAATAGAACAATAAAGTAACAACATGCCACCCTTCCTTGATTGGTTGGGTGGTTTTTGTTAGATTTTATAAAAGTAAAACATACTTATAAAAGATAGCGTTTAATATACTCAGAACAGGAGAGAGAAATGGCTACATCAAAAAAGACAACTAAGGCTGAGACCGTTGCTGCTCACGGACACGCTGAGCTCGAAGCAAAAGTCGCTGGATTAGAAAAGTTAGTTGCAGAACTTAAAAAAGAATTAAAAGAGCATTGCGCAAAATCCGAAAAAGAACATAAGGCTTTAGCTGACAAGTGTGATGCATGCTGCGAAGCAAAAGTTTCTGCTAGTGCTGCTGATCCGCGGGTTGATGCAATGTGGAAATGGCTGAGAAAAGACCGAATTTTCCGCTCAGAAAACTAATAATAATCACCAGCCATGTGTAAACAATACAGGATATCGGCCATAATGGCCGATATTTTTTTTTATTTTTTTTAATTTAGGTTAATGGCGTGTGGCGTGTAAGTTTTATTGGTGAAAGTTTATCCTAATAGAAACTAGTTCAAGGTTGTTTGGGTTTTATACACATAATTATAAACGAACATGAACGGAGATAAAGCGTGGCCACATTTACAAACACAGTAGATCCAACTCCTTTTGGGATATTTGATTCTGATACAGATTTTCAATCCGATGCAGATTCAATGATTACATTTGTAAAAAGAAAGCTAGGTGATGACGTCCTAAGCGTTGAGTTGACCTCCAAGCAAATATGGATGTGTTTTGAGGAATCTGTTTTCGAATACAGCAAATACATAAACGAGTATATGACTAAGTCGCAGCTTGGTAATCTTATGGGAATGGCAACCGGCTCTCTTTCCGGTTCAGAAAATAAATTACCTCGAGAGACATTAGAGTTTCTTATGCGAAAAGCCGAACCGTATGCTTCGCACGCGGCACTCGGAGGGTCTCACAACATAATCTCCGGATCTATTACGTTAACAGGATCCCAGCAAGACTATGATATCCATACAGATCTTCTTAATGGAGACGGCGATTCAATATATTCCGCACAATCCGCTGGCTCAAAAACAAAACTTCGTATATTTGACATTTATCATTTTTCAGCTCAGGCAGCTTATAGATTTTTTGATACAACGTCTGCTATAAATTACTTGAATAACGAGTTTTCTTTTGAGTCTTTTACTCCGGAAACTGTGTTCTATGTCCTGCCTGTATTTGAGGATGTATTACGACAACAGCAGATGGATACATCTAACAGAGTGCGAAGATCACAGTATACCTACGAACTGATAGGCACAAAACTACGCATATTTCCAAAGCCAACTGCACGAGTTAATGGCCAAAAGCTTTGGGTGCGCGTAGGATATGCTATGGATGGTCTAAATCCAGCATATCAAGATGATACTATTTTTGGGGTATCGGGACCACAAAACGTACCATTTGGAAATATTGAATATGCAAAAATTAATTCAATGGGCAAACAGTGGATCCGCCAGTTTACTTGCGCATTGGCAAAAGAAGTGCTAGGGCAGGTTAGAGGAAAATTCGGATCTGTGCCAATACCCAATGGCGACGTATCGTTAAACGGTGGCGACCTAAAATCAGAGTCTTCAAGCGAACAAGAACGATTACGCACGGAGTTAAAAGAAATGTTAGATGGTCTCACGTACGACAAGCTGCTTGAAGCACAAGCAAATGAAGCTGAGACATTGACAAGATTGTTAAAGTTAGTTCCTATTCCATTCGGTAAGTCAATAATGATAGGATAGGAGACTATACATGGCAAGATTATTTATAACAGCAAGAGAAATCGATTTTATTTCTGACATAACAAAAGAACTTACAAAAGATATAATCGGTCAAGTGATATACTACTACAAACCTCGTGTAGATTTATCAAATTCCAACAACGTATATGATGAAATGACGGAAAGGGTGTTTGACCCACCAGTAGAAATAGATTGTACGGTTCAATGGAATCCATCGGAAAAAACAACGGATCGATATGGCCACCAGTCGCTTTCATCAATTGAAATATATCTACACTATCGAGATTTATTAGACCGTGGACTAGTCGTTGAGGAGGGTGATTTCTTTCAATTCGGCGACACATTCTACGAAATGACGACCGTCAATCGTGATAAGATTATGTTTGGACAAGTTGAACATATAACCGGTTACAAAATAGTTGCCAAGCAAGCAAGAAAAGGACTGATTGATAAACCTGTTAACGGACCAACCGGTGAGCAATTTACAGATGCCGGATCCGTGCAAGATACATTCGCACAACAGCGCGGTGACGTATCTAAAGGTGACAAAAGACAACTGGTGTCTGATGGTGTACTAGATAGCCCGATCGGAAACGCTCAGACGGTACGAAAGGACGGTAGTGCAAAGTCTTCATTCTATGGAGATGAATCATGATATACAAGAATCAAAAAATAGACGCAGCATTATACAATGTCGAAGACTTTCAAGAACTTCCATCTTGTGGTGTTGAAGATCTAGATAAGGCCGTATACGATTTGTTTGCAAATAAGCTTCCATTTTATTATCGAACAAAAGATACTCAGAAAAGAATGCCGGCAATATTTGCTTCTGGTGAACGTGCGGTCATGTTAAAAAAGAGGCGTGCACTAAGAGATAACACAGGGGCTTTAATCTTACCGGTTATATCCGTGCTTAGAACAGGCTTAGAGCAGGATCCTGAGGGATACGGACTTACTCCAACCGGCGATGAAATTATTATTAAGAAAAAAATATATAAAAATAACGCTGAATATAAAAGAGAAAAAAACTTTGAGGGATTGCGAAACGCTGACTATACTATAAAAGAAGAGGTTTTAAACGGTCATTTTTCTAAAAGAGAATATTACCTTGGAGACAGTTATCCATCCATCAGAAAGAATACAAATAATATATGTGAATATTACACAATGCCTGTACCCAGGTTTTTTAAATGTACATACGAAATTACTTTCTGGTGTCAGTTTCAAACACAGTTGAACAATGCCTTAGAAGCTTTGATGGATTTCTATAACACTCCTGCACGCGCATTTATGCTGGAGTCAGAAAAAGGATACAAGTTTACAGCAAACATCGATGGTGCGATAAGCCAAGATAACAATACCGACTCTTTGACTGACACAGAAAGAATTGTAAAAGCATCAATCACTCTCAACAGTTATGGGTACATAATTAATCCGGATTACCCAGGTTCTGTTTCTTCTATAAAGAGATACGTCACGCAGCCAAAAGTTGTTTTTGAGACAAATATAGGCACAGTACCCACTATTTTAAAATCTTCTGGGTTAACGAGCAATGATCCTAATAATTATGTAGAGGAAGATTGGGCCAATGAATTTGACAATTTACCAGGCTCAGGACTAGGTACCACGGTTTTGAACACAGAAAATGAGGCGGATGTGACAATAGGAACCACTAATAAATTAGTTACAAATCGATACGTGTTAGAAACAAAAGATCCAAATACAGGAAAAGTTACAACCGAAGAATATATTATCAAAGATGTTAATAAAAGAAACGGTGAAATTGTGTTAAGACAAATAAGGGTTTTATAGTCCAGAAAACATATTTAATAAAGAACAATAGGAGATTATTCAAATGGCTGAACAAACATTCAAAAGTGCAGGTTTTTTCGATTTCGAAACAGAAATAAGCCGGTCGACGTCAGCAGCATCAGGAGTTCCGCTCGCTGTTATCGGTACTGCAGAAAAAGGCCCTGCTTTCAACCCTGTTTATTTTGGTTTGCCCGCTGGCGCTTCAACAGTTGGAGAGCAGCTGCGCAACTTTACCGAAAAATTTGGAAGTATCAGTCCCACACAATTTGGTCCATATGCTGTTAAAGCTTGGTTCGAACAGGGAGTGAGTTTTTCAAACATTACTAAATCTTGTCAATACCTTCGTGTTCTTGGTGCCGGTGCTAACTCACAGCCTGGCGACTTCACAAACACCGGAACATACGGAATAGTTAAGTCTGCCGGGTTTAAGGTTAATCACCCTAATCCTTTTGCGTTGCTCGACGGTGCAGGAGGGCCATCAGTTAGTGGCGATCACCGTATTACTCACGGTGGCCAAAGATCAGTTCCAGGTACAACATATTTCTTGGCAGCAAGACATGAAGTACCAGCTACATCGGACACAGCGCTTCCACACTTTACTGATAACGATTCATTTAAGGGCGTTTCGTCCTCTGGTGCAGATGACGTTAACCTCATTAGAGCAATGATTTTCACGCCAACTGGATCTGCATTATTAGTGGCTGACTATGATTCCGTTAATATTGAAACTCCAACAAATGGTATTGGCGCAGGAATTTTTGCAGCTGGACAAGCTGGTTTGGCTTCTGGATCGGTTTCAACTAAATCAACTAGTTTATTTAAGCTGCTTGTTTCATCATCTGACGGAGCTACATTTGCTACAACCGATGGAAATGCTGGAGTTAAAATATTTACATGCTCATTAAATCCAGATGAAGATGAATATATCGGAAACGTTTTGAATACGGATCCACTTCTCATGGCTTCTCAAGGACATTATCTATACATTGATTGGCCTGTAACAAACGTTGTTGCTCCGGTAAAAACTGATATCTCTACGATTGCTTTATTGTCAGGATCTTCAGAAGATCCAGGTGTTGGACTGTCAGCAGCTGATGATGTACCGGCAACGTTGTTAAACCAGTATCAAAACATGTTTGGAAGATTTGATACAAGATACAGTACTGCAAAAACACCGTACATCATTTCACAACCATTTGGAAAAACAGAGCATAACTTGTTTTACTTTGAAAATCTTTCTGACGGTGCCGCTGGAAACACAAACTATTATATATCGATAGAAAACGTAAAAGCATCAACAGACCCAGCCAATTTGTATGGAACGTTTGACGTTGTTCTTCACTCATTTCCCGATACTGCTGGAGCAACATCAATTCTAGAACGTTACTCTAGAGTAAGCCTAAATCCGGATGCTAAAAACTATATCGGTAAAGCAATCGGCGATTTCAAATCAACATACAACTTTGATACTACTGTAGATAAAAGAAGATTCTCTAACTCTGGTGCAAATCCATTAAAATCTAACAGAATCCGAGTTGTCGTTGCTGAGAGTGTAAAAAGAAAATTGATTCCACCGATTGCATTGCCATTTGGTTTCCGTGGTATTCCTACAATTAAGACATCGCCATCCATAAGAGATTGTGGTTCAGCCTCAGACGCTGAAGCGGCTGTTACAGAAAACATCGCCTTGGGTGACGTACCAAGGCTTGCACCGTTCTTTACCGGTTCGATTGCTGATTTTGCTGCCAATGATATAAAGGTAAAAGCCGGTCTGACCGGTTCGATTGTGCCTCCATTGCCTTTCCGGTTTAAGCAAGCTAAAACAGGTGACCTTAAGTCATCTCCTTCGTTTATTGGTCAGCCTGGTCCTCAAACTGCGACAGATGCAACATTGAACTGGGGCGTGCAATTTGAAAACCAAAGATCTGAGACAAAACCTTGGGAAGCAGGCAGTGCTGACTTGGATCGAACAAACGGTATTATCAAATCATATGCTAAGTTTCAGGGTATCTCAAAGCTAAACACCGTTTATACCGGATCAGCTGTAGATAAATTTAATAACAATAAGTTTACGTTAGCAAGAGTTGCGCTAGTAAATCAGTTAAATGCTACTAACCCGTTACAAGACATCACCGGTTCGGCTTCCGATCATATCAAAGATGCAGCATACATTCGTAACGGCGTGGTCGATGGTGCTGACTATACTGTATATGACAGGGTGCTCGATGGTGATCGTATATCACTTGCAACGCTGTTAGCAAAAGATAAAAAGAAATACAACAAGTTTTCTTCATATGCCAAGTTCAATACTATATTTTATGGTGGATTTGATGGTTTAAATATTTTTGACCGCGACGCGTATGAAATGAACGATAAAGCTAGCTCAACAGAGGCTGGCGGCTTTGCTCGTGACATTGTCGGAGGAACCGGAATCACAGGTTCTGATAACGGCACTCTTATGGGTAAGGGAATAAACAACAGTATTATTCAGTCATACCGTTCAGCAATCGATATTATTAATGATCGATATCAGTCAATACACCACATATTGAACATTCCAGGTATACGTGAACCATTAATCACCGATTACGCTTCTGAAAGAACAGAAGATTATCAAATGGCCATGTATGTAATGGATATTCCAAACTACGATGAATCTGGTAACCGACTATTTATTGACAGTACCGTTGTTCCATCTGTTGTTAAAACTGTAAGCAAGTTTGAGGCAAGAGACTTAGACAATAGTTATACTGCGACATATTTCCCAGATGTAATAATCGACGATCCAATTAACGGTAATCGAAGAACAGAAGTTCCGGCATCGATCGCCGCTGTGACTGCATACTCCTACAGTGATTCATCAAAAGGTGGCTCTGTATGGTTTGCACCAGCTGGTTTTGACAGAGGTTCTTTGAGCCCGGTTAAAAATACAACAGTACGCCTGACGACACTAGACCGTGACGATTTGTATGAAGCAAAGATCAATCCAATCGCAAACTTCCCCGTTGTAAATCCAGGTTTTGTCGAGTATAAAATTTGGGGCCAAAAAACATTGCAACTTAGACAATCCGCGTTGGACAGAGTAAACGTGAGAAGAATGTTACTTGAAGTAAAAAGACAAATCCTTCAGATATCACGTCGACTCTTGTTTAAGCGCAACAACCCGCAGCTTCGCACAAGATTCATCAGTGCTCTTTCGCCAAAATTATCTTTTATACAATTGAATCAGGGAATTGAGTCGTTTAGAATAATTATGGATGATAGTAACAATACTGCGTTAGACCAAAAAAATTACAAACTAAACGGAAAGGTAATCATTGTGCCAACAAGAACGATTGAATTTGTTAGTATTGATTTTATTATTGATCCAGACGGCGTAACATTTCAATAAGAATAACAGGAGAAACTTAAATGCTTATTAACATTAATGAAGTTGATAATTCAAGTCCAACAGTCGTTGAGACGTTTGCTGGAATTCCGGCTGCAATTATAGGCACTTCACAAACTGGTCCGGCTTTTGTACCGCAGCTAGTTAATTCAGAAGAGACCTTCATCGAAACGTTTGGAAACATTTCTTCGGAACATTTTGGCTCTGTTGCTGTAAGAGCTTGGTACAGTGAAGCTCAAGCAAATGCCGGCTTAGTGTATCTTCGCGTTCTTGGCGTTGGTGACGGAAAAAAACGTACAACAAACAGCCGAGTAGCAAATGCTGGATTCGTGGTTGGTGCAAACAATGTTCGAACCGAAGCTGAAAAAGCGCTATATTCATCAGTGACAGTTGGATCTTTACAAAACAACCCATACGCTAACGAAACAGCCGCTTCTGACGGCGGTGCCGAAGCAACAGTCGTGCTTGCAGATCCTGTCTCACCAGATACCCATAACCAAACACTTATAGTCACCGTTGGCGGATCTGTAGTATTGACGATCACTACTGATGATGGTACGCCATATACGGCAACTCCAACACTATCTGGTGCGACCCACACGCTCGGTATTGCCGGAACGCAAAACGCAACATCCATATTTGCTGCTTTGGCACACTTACTCAACCAGCTGGATGGTTTCTCAGCTACAGCAAACGGAGCAACAGATGTTACTGTAACTGCAGACGCCAAAGCGGATCTTACTAGCGATATAACGCTGACTGGTACATATATTTCTGGTGGACATTTTAGTTCTACATCAACTCTAGGTCGCCGAGCTCGCGTCGCACCTGCAGCGCCTGGTCGAATGTATTTCTTATCAACAATCATGTCTCAGTCTGATGGCTCAACCTATCTTACTGATGCGGGCCTTACGGGGTATCGCGATCCTATTTTAAGAGCCGTGCTTCTTGTAGCATCAGGTGTGCAATTACAAGTGTCTGGTTGGCGCCCTGGAGACTCTGGCGAACAAGACCTTTCAGGATCTTCTGTCGCTCAGGACTTCCTTAGTGGTAATCTTGGGCAAGATGCTGGTAACTGGATTGGCGCGTCTAGAGGCAACGGTGCTGTACAGCTTATTCTAAACGGTCTTAAAGACGTTGATTCAAGAGTTATTAACTTTAATTTAGACCCAGATACTTCGGGTTATTTAGATGGTATTAATACAGAGCCAGATCGATTTGATGAACTTGGCCATTATTTATACGCTCACTACCCTGTACCTAGTGCATTGGCTATAGCAGCAACCGCTTCTCTTGGCCCTAATACCGCTCATGGATCAATTCACAGCTTTGTTCAAGGTGGAGAAACATACTACCATAATGTTCTTTTGACGACTGGATCTGCAGCTCGTAACACATATGGAGAAAGTGGATATAAACCAAATTACGAAGGCTGGGAAGATAGATTTTCTACACCGTTTACACCATGGGTCATTTCACAACCGGTTGGTGGTGTTGAAACAAAGTTGTTTAGATTACATGCGTTAGACGACGGTCAAGGAACAGAAGATCAGTTCTTTGCTGAAATAAGTAACATTATTTATCCGGCAGACTCAGCTGACTATGCTACTTTTGATTTAACTGTTCGCGGCTATGGCGACAACGTATTGAACACTGACACTACTCAGGCTAGCCCTACTGATAACAACAGATTTATACAGAGCTACCAGGGTCTGTCTCTCGATCCAAATGCTGACAACTATATTGCAAGAGAAATTGGTGACTATCATCGTTATTACAATTTCGATGTAAATACCAATGAACAGAAATTAGTGTTAGCTGGAATGTACGAAAATCAGAATCGTTACTTTAGGGTAGAGGTTACTGACGATGTTGCAAATGGTAAGATTTCAAAATCTCTTGTACCTTTCGGATTCCAAGGAATGCATCACTTAGTGACGTCTGGATCTAATGCGATGCTTTCGGACATCGAACTTGGACATACTTGGAATAATGCTTATACTCACACAACCGCTCTCGAGGGCGCAAATGCAATCGGGATTCTTTCTGGCAACATGGCTGGAATAGGAATGGGTATGATTGTTCCTCCGGTTCCGTTGAGAACAAAAAATAAAAATGACGCAAATTCCACAACAGTTTATCCATGGGGAGTTCGTTTCGATCGCCCGGGCAAAGGATTCTTATATACCGATACGGGAGACTCGGTGGCAAAGAGTTTAACAGGAAACACGCAGGGATCTGTTGCGGATCAATACGTAAACAACTCGAACAATCTTTGGGCTTCTGGTAAAAATCTGGACTTAGTAAGACAACTAAATAAATTCTATCCATCCTATTCAACTTCTCCAATGTGGGTTGGAGATAACGCCGGCGTTGCAAACTCTTCTGAAGGAGCTGTATTGGATTCAAATGAATTTAATAGAAACAAGTTTACTCTTGGAAGAGTCTATGTAGCAACAAAAACAGTCAATTCAGTCGTCCAACCTGATGATACAAGATGGCACCAGGCGCATTACATTCGTGACGGAGTCGATCCATCAACGGCTGGATTTAGATTTTTAAAAGCCACTGATCTTAAAGAAACATTTGCAACACAAAATTATACATCGTTCGTGCTGCCGTTTCAGGGTGGATTTGATGGTTTAAATATATTCAGTGATAACAAATACAAAATGAATCATTGGGCTGCGCACTTTGAGCAAAAGAATTCAAGCACTCAAGGCGGATTACTAGGATCAACTGTTGCTGCGTATAGAAAGGGTATTGAAATCATTGCAGAAAAAACTGATGTTGATATCAATGCATTGGCAATTCCTGGACAGAGATCAACATTTATTACAGATCATGCTGCAAACAAAATGGAAGAGCGTTTTGATGCGATTTACCTTATGGATATTGAACTTTGTGATCAATATGGAAACGGCGATGATCAGATAATGTTCGATGGTAATCCAGGAGAGAGTCTAGATGTTTCTAGGGTTGTCAATACGCAAAGAACAATCGAGAGATTTTCGGGTCGTGGATTAAGCAACTCTTTTGCAGCTGCATATTATCCAAACGTTTCATTGGCATTTCCTGAGCAAGGAGCTTTTGGAGGGCCTGGTCCTGTTAACTCATATGATCAGATGCCGCCTTCCATTGCAGCATTAGCGGCTTTTGCAAGAACTGATAGACTTGAAGGTGCATGGGGTACTCCTGCAGGATATGACAACGGTCGACCTTCTGCGATTACAAATACACAGACCCAACTAGTTGCAAGTGACACAAAAGAGTTATCTGTTAACTCAATCAACCCAATCGTTATTTATAACGATCAGGTAGCTCCTGTACTTTTGTCACCAACTGATCTCGGCGTACAGGGAACAGCAATTATTGCCGGCCAAAGAACGTTGTTAAATAAAAATTCTGCATTATCCAGGCTTGATGTACGAAAGTTGATGGTCTATATCAGACGAAAAACTCGAGACATTGCTTACAACTACATATTTGAACCGAACCAAAGCTCTGTTCTTACTAAATTCTCTCAGGAAGTTGAAAGCTTGCTAGAGACTTTGGCAACAGCTGGTGCAGTTCAGCAGTTTAGAGTTGTGATTGATGAAACAACGACTTCACAAGCTGACATAGAAAACAATACAGTTCGTGGTAAAGTTTTTGTTCAACCTTATAAGAGTACTGAAATAATTGCAATAGATCTTAACATAAATAATACCGATCAGGCATAATTAGAAATATACCAAACACTTAGGAGAAAATCAAATGGCTGAAACATTAGACGTCGCGAGCATGCTTCCCAGGAAGTTCGAGCCAAAATACAATAATAGATGGGTTTTTGCCCTCGAAGGAATAGACGCTTACCTTATAAAGTCTGCAAATAGACCTTCAATTTCAATTTCACCTGTCACTATTGACTATATCAATTCACAAAGACACGTTGCTGGAAAAGCAACTTTTGGTGATCTTTCTGTCACGCTTCATGATCCTATCGCTCCATCTGGCGCACAACAGGTCATGGAATGGTGTCGGACACACTTTGAATCAGTTTCAGGTCGTGCCGGTTACGCAGATTTCTATAAGAGAGATGCTCAGCTTAAGCTTATCGATCCGATCGGTACCGTCATCGAACTATGGGACATGAAAGGATGTTTCTTGACATCTGCTGATTTTGGTGGTGTGAGCTATGGTGGTCAAGACCCAATGGAAATATCATTGAGTATGAAATTTGACAATTGTGTTTTACAATACTAATTTCCACTATTAATTTATACAATATAGGCATTCCTTGTATTATATATCAGGGAATGTCCTATAGACATGTAAACATATTAGTGAGGAAATAATGAGTCAAAGAAAAGGTAACGATGTATTTGCTGGCCAAGGCGCTGACGGCAAAATAGGTCAAGGTTGGCAGGGCGAATCGCATGATATTTTAAAGGACACTTTTGGCCTTACGATTCCAACTGAGTTAGCTCCGCTTCCGTCCAAGGGCATTGTGTATCCCGAAGGTCATCCATTGCATATGAAAGAAGCAATTGAGATACGTGCTATGACAGCGCGAGAAGAAGATATTCTAACAAACCGTGCATACATCAAACAGAAATCTGTTATCAATGAATTGATTAGGTCTTGCCTTATTGACAAACGTATAAATCCAGAGGATATGATTGCCGGTGATAGAAATGCTGTCATGACATCTCTAAGAATTACAGGGTACGGTCCCGATTACAGCGTTGAAGTCGATTGTCCTAACTGTGGTGAGAGATCAAAGCAAGAGTTTGATCTTTCCGGCTTACCAATCAAAAATTTCAACGAGCCGCCAATCGCCGTTGGTTCGAACGCGTTCGAATTTGAATTGCCCATTACGAAAGCGACTGTTAGATTTAAATACTTGAACGGACACGAAGAGAAAGAGATAAGCATCACTGAGGAAAGATTAAAGAAAAAAGGTATCAACCGGAAAAACTTGGTGACACAAAAGTATCAATATCAATGCGTCGCAATTAACAACATTGAAGATAAAGTAAAGGTACAAAAGTTTTGTCAGAATATGCCGGCAAGAGATTCACTAGCTTTAAGAAAGTTTATGGATTCGAACGAGCCTGGTATTGAAATGAAATCACACATGGTTTGCCCTCATTGTTACGAGGAGTCGGAGGTGCGCCTTCCTATTGGCGCAAGCTTTTTTTGGCCTGACGCATAACGATAAAGAAATATATTTAGAGCCGATATTTTATTTGGTTTATTATATGGGTATGACCTATGGAGAAGCATACAATCTGCCTATATGGAAAAGAAATTGGTATTTAGAGAGAGTAGTAACAGAGATTAAAAAAGCTAATGGTGATTCAAAGAATACCTCAAATGAGCATCGTGGATTATCAAATAAATTGCGTCCAGCAGGACCGCAGAGAACAAAAAGATTTACATAATTGATTATTAACTAGTTTGGAGTAAACTAACTAATTTTGTTTCCGGGTGTTAGTGTAATAAAGCATTTAACAAAAATTATATCTAAAAGGCCTAAGGTGAACAACGCGTATACCCGGAAGTCGCGTTTAGTAACCACTCTTTTTCTTGGCGGTATATCATGAATAAAAATAACGAAGTGATCGAAGGGCTCGTGGTTTTGGAATATCTTAATATAGGCATAATGCCTTTCTATCCAGGTCAACCAGGTATAACAACCGCCGACAGAAAGACTAAAAGAAAGTTTCGAAAAATGTGGCGAAAAGTTGCAACGCTATATAATTCAATCGAGTACTATTCTCTGTTAGAAGGCAAGAAATATCCTTCCAAGTCTAAAATGTACAAAAGAAAAATGATTGTGCATACTTACATTACAACCCAAGTTAAAAAGAAATACGGTCTTTATTAATTTTGTAGTTTTCAAATTTTCTTACTATAATGATATAGATAGGAGATTATATGAAGTACCAATGTAGATTTAAACCTGGTGATAGAATAGCTGTTTGGGTTACACACAGACAAGATGTGTATGAGGGCGATTTCGGAACTGTTATTGAAACAATTCCACCTGTTACAAAAAACTCAAACGTTTGGCTAGTCACCGCAATTCTAGATACCGGAATAAAACTATCGGAATACCACGAAGGCGTATTTGTTCATGAACGAAATTACGATCCCAACATACCGTTCTAGGAGTATCTATGATTGATTCTATGGAAGCTTCCATCGATGATTGTTGTTACTACTTATTGCGCAATGAAAAGCGTCCTAGGTTTGGTACAATCGTCAGAGTAATAAAAAGGGAATCAGCTGTTGTTGTAGTCGATGCACACAGTGGCGGCACTTACGTAGTGTGGGAAAAAAATGCAGCCTGGGACGAGAAAGAATTAAAAGGGCAGAAATGGGAAAAGCCGCATAATTATATTCGTGAAATACCTGAGGAGGAGCAAGATGAAAAAGAGCCTGCTAAAAGAGTCAGTAATGTTCGTGACGGGAAGAAGAAAACAACTAAACGTAAACGGACCAAAAGAAAAGGTACAAGCGTTTCTAAACGTTCTAGTCGCAAGTCGTGATCTGTATGAAGCATTACATCAGGAAAATATTACCTTGACAGAAATAAAAGAGCTTTCCGCAAACAAGGATGAGCTAGCCAAAAGATATAAAGACCAAACAGGGAAAGTTTGGCCACTGTAAATTTTATGTTTTAAGATACTTATACTATATTAAAGTTGGAGTATCTAACGTATGGCACTTACACCCGAAGAATTAGAATCGCAGATAGCCCTGCAAGATAGATTAAACGAATCTATCGCACGTAACGTTGAGTTGAAGAGACAACTCAATGAAACAACAGAGACCCAGTCTGAAGTGCAGGCTAATTTTTTTGCAGCTTTCGAGGAAGGCTCTGAAAAAACAACGAAGGCTGCAAGTAGCCAGGAAGATTTAGCCGGCGCGCTTGATGAAGTTGCCAACAAACAAAAAGACGTTGGCGATTCTACTAGTTTTATGGACAAGGCAATGATGTTTTTAAATAAAACGGTAATGTCTGCCAAAGCCGGCTTTCGAAGCCTTATGGGTGTTTTAAAGCCATTGTATAGTTTCATAACACTTAATCCTGTTTTTGAAATACTAGGTAACAATCTGCAAAATGTATCAGCCGCTCAAACCGGCGCATTTGAAGCCGCTCAGCAATTTAAAGAGACTCTTGGCACGTTGCCGGCTACGATTGATAAATTTAATAAATTTGTAGAGGCATCGGGAAGAACGATAGCCAAAACGGGAAGATCACTTTCATCGATTGCTGGTATTGAATATGGTGATATTACCAAAAAGTTTCTTGGGTATGCCAGTGAAATGGGTATCGGGTTTGATCACTTTGTTGATCATGCCAAAAACGCAGCTGGTGAAATAATATTATTCAAGGAAGGTCTTCAAATGTCAATTGACACTTTAGAAGATTTGACTTTTAGATTTGGAGAAGACTCTTTTGGAGATTTTGCAAAACAAATAGTTGGAGGATCGGACAAACTCGGACTAAGTCTACAAAACGTGTCAAAGAACTTTCAGGCGGGTATTAAGGACGCAAGCAACTTTGGATATATGACAAGAAAAGAATTATCTGCAACCTCATTGTTTGCAACAAAGCTTGGCATGGAAATGTCTGAACTTACCTCGTTTGCTGACGGATTTGATACTTTTGAAGGTGCTGCTGAAAAAGTAGGAAAATTAAGTGCGGCCTTCGGTATTCAGCTCGATACCATGGATTTAGTGATGGAAGATAATCCTGCTAAAAAGCTGGATATGGTACGTGAGGCTCTCGAGAAAAGTGGACAATCGATCGAGAACATTCTTGGGGATCGAAGACAAGCTAAATATCTAGCGGACACTTTAAATTTACCTATCGAACAACTAGAAAAGCTTTCATCAATATCAACTGATGAATTTGGATTTTCTGACGCGTTTGATGCTGCAGCCGAATCTCAAGAAGAACTAACTGAAATGGACGCGTTAAAGACGATATCAGACCAAATGCGCGAACTAAACAATGCATTGAATCCAATGCAAAATTCCGCAAAAACGTTTTTTGGCTCCTTCATACAGGGTTTCACAACCGCAGCTGAAAAAGGTGGTATATTTAAAGAACTGACAGTGGCATTCAAGGAACCTCTCGATAAGTTCTTTGCGGTTGGATCTAAGGTTTATAATCTTATTTCTGACCTGTTTAAAGCAGGTGATGAAGCTGGCGAAGGTGCAGGTCCATTAAGAGGTATGGTTGAGCCGTTTTTTACATATTTTAATCAAATGTCAGACGTGGCTGATAAACTGATAGGAGATGACGAGAATCCTGGTATTCTTACAAAAGTTTTCGACAATATTAAAGCATTTTTGAGTGGCGACGACGAAGCATTTAAAGATGGAAATATATTTACTATGCTGTTTGAGCCTTTCAAAGAGGTCGATAAACCAACAATATTTACTGAGGGTATTCAAAAGGGTCTAATAAGATTAGCTGAATTGACAATGGATTCACTGGCGCAGGCTTTTAGGTTTGTGGGATCACAATCAGTATCTTGGGTTTCTTCGCTTATAGACCGATCGACGGATGATGTTGCAGGCGGAAAAGGCGGTACAGAATCTTCGTTTATGAAGTTTGGCAAAGAGATTTTTTCTTCTATAGGAGATATGTTTACCGATCTCATGGAAGCCGGAGCGGGACTATCTGCATATCTGGTGGGAGGAACTTTTCAGGGAAAAACCATTCCATATGAAGAGTCACTTATTGGAAAAATGTTTGGCGATACCACTGAGACTTTAGACGAAGGTTCGCCATTTCAAGATTTGCTAGGTAGCTTGCTTGGTGGATTAATGAAAATGTTTGGCGACTCACAGTTAGGAGACGCATTCCAGGCTGGAGGCACGGATCTATCTTCAAAGTTTGATCTTTTAATACTCAAGTTAAAAGCTGGTTTTTATGTTGCTATGGAATCTTTAAGTAGAGAACTTGCAAGCTTTGGTGAAGACGGCCTAGCGCAATTCGGAGATGTTGGCGTCATGGATGAGTTAAATCCGTCTGTGATATTGTATAAATCACTTGCCAAATTGGGTACCTCCCCGGCATCGAAAGGACTAACGGGAATGTTAGCTAGAAAAGGAGCCCAGGCACGAAAGGAATTAAAAAAGGCTTACGCAGAGATAGAAAACGCCCAATCTATGTTTGACGTTCTTGGAGACAAAGGAAAGTCTGGATTTTTTGTTTTAGATCCTTCAAAAGAGGATCCAACAAAAACATTATCATTTAACATGATGGAAGGTCTGAAAGAGGGTGTCGATGCCGGTACGCCACTGGTAGTGGGTGCCATGGAAGAAGCAATGGAAAAAACCAACCAAGCAGGTAAAGACACAGCTGGAGTCAAATCACCGTCCGTGATTTACGAAGAAATGGGTCGACATATGGCCGATGGATTGATTGCTGGTTTCTTCGGCGACGAAACATTAATTCAAGGATCGGGACCAAAAGGTTTTGTTCGAAGATTCGAACAAAGAATGATTCAAGTACAACAAGATATTGAGAAGCAATATCAGGATATAAGCAACTCTGCGGTCATAGCAATTGAACAAAAACTTGGTCGGGTAGGTGAGATATTATCTGGTGAAAAACCATTGTCAGTTGTTGTTGATAATAAAAAGCTTCAAATTGCAATTGCTCTAGACGTTAAGATGGATACTCATACTGTAGCGACTAGCATAGCCAAGGCCCCGGGCGGATCATATTTCTATGTTAACATGCAAAGAAAAGACGATGGATCAGACGCTTACCAAACCCTTGAATCTAACGGAGGATTTTTACCAACGCCATGAGTGATAAAAAAATTAAAAATTCTGAAAAGACAGAAAAAACGTTTGAGGAAAAGGTTCTTGATAATTTTCCGGAAGATTTTAAGCCAGATTACAAACCACAGAGTTTTGATCCGCTCAATGATTCCGGAAAAAAAATAATTGAGCAAACCGGTGCCAAGGATATATTTAAAAAATTAATGATCGAGGAAAGTGACAAAGTTGGATTTGATCTATTTTGGGATGCATTAGTAGACAAGAAAGCAAAAGACTTTGAAAGATTGCGTGAAACGCTGCTTGATGATAACATTCGGCGTGAGCTTTTAAAAAAAATCATAGAGGTAGCTAAACATGGCAAATAAAAATACATCAAGCCCAACACGCGACTCTACTGGAAAAGTTAAAATGCCAGGCGCAGATTTAAATCCCGAAAGAAAGCGTACCATTGGCGATTACCTAAAAAACCTAACTGCAGGTACTCCAGATCCAGAAAAGCCTAATTCGCAAACTATCGATACAAGTTTTAAAAACAATTTTCCTATCGATAACAATGCACAAACTCAAGAGGTTGATGCGGCGTTTGTTGATAACCTTCCAAATCAATCAAAATTTTTTGATAACTTATCTAATGAGGCAACTACTATTTACAACGATATTAGTTCCGGAGCGTTTTTTGATATCGATCCAAACACGGGCGGAAACCAATTAGAAACAATTGCAGGTGAAATCGGCACAGATGGCATTGATCAACAAGGATTAAAAAATGACCAGGTTTTTGGACACGAAATAGCAAAAGACCGCGTTGTGCGCACAATCTCTCAGCAGGTATCTAAGGTACTAACCAATAATAGATTTTCGCCTAGATTTTCTATCGAAGGCGAACAAAGTGGCGCCGACCGCGATTTCGACCGAAACGTTGGAAGATTCAGAAGCACAGCGACAAACGAGACTCTCGAGGGATTTGAAGAAAGAAACGAAGAAATAAAAGAGCAGGTGTATTTTTCAAACAGCAACATCGGTGGTATAGCAAGAAACTCAGACTCGCCACTAGACAACAGGGAACGTCTACAAAGACTTGGAGCAGAGGCTGTTATTGCAGCAAGTGGCTATGTCGGCAATCCTCCAGAGCCAGGTGCAAAACTTGATGCAGATGACAACGAAATTAGTACAGGGTTGCCGGGTATATGGGCATCTACATTTGCCGCCTTTGACTTAGGGTCGCTTACTATTGAAAATGTTGGTGGTACTGGTTATGGTCTGAAAGCTGGTGTTAATGACGGTTTGACAGACGGAACAAGAAGAATTTCAGAACGATCTACAAACCCAACTAGAGAATGGCTCGAGCGACGCCGAGATCCAGACCGCAAGCCAGCAATAAATCTTGAGTATATTGATAGCCAAGGCAGACCTAGCCAAGCAGTTGATCAAGAACAGGGTAGTCTAGAAAACCATTCTTATACCGTTATGAACTCTATGATTGCTCAATTTATACAAAAGGGATTATTTTCAAATCCTCAATATATAAATAGTCTGACTTTTGCCGCGGCTATATTTGTCGAAAACTTACTACTTGCAGCAGTGTTCGATGCTTTATTGGCAGCTGAGTTTGCCGCACAAAGGGATCAAAGAAGAAATCTTAAAGCCCAATATAACAAAGACACACCGTTGTTGTCAAAAGGTAAAGCGCGAGGAAACGCTGTTGATCTCACCGAATTTCTTGGCGATGGTGCGCAAAAAACCGGCGATATATTGGAGCTTCTTGGGATTCCTAACGTACAAGATTTATTATCTGGTCCACGTTTGGTTGAATTTGTAATGAATTTTATGGGCATAAACAAACCAATACAGACAAAAACAAATTTCACAGTAAAAGACTTTAAGGTCGGGGATATAGTATCTTTTGTTCCATCATATCTCATTGGTTCTTTGCAGACAACTATTTCTGCTCTTAAAGATCCAATGTCTGCTGGGTTCTTTTTTAATCTTTATCGACAGATAGCTCGAAAATCTGCCCTTTCTGCAGCTCCTGATCCAACCGGAGAAGGTGAACTAGCGTTCATAGAGTATTTTATGGAACTACGGCACCAAGCTAACTTTAGGTTTTTTATTACTATGGTGAATCTTGGCGATAATGCAATTGGTCAGTTTACTATGAAAATGCAGCACTCCGGTGGACCTGCAATATTCAACAAAACTCGTGCTGAGTGGGGTGGTCTTTCGATGAATCCTGGCTCTGTGCGCTTTTCTCCATCCATGTTTTTGATTCCAAAGTCTTTTCGAAATTTCCGAAAGCAAATTGGCGAGCCAGACGTGTTTATATCGGGCGTGTCCGAGACTGCAGCCGGTGGAGCAGATCAATTTCAAGGAGCAGATAGAAAACTAACCAACGCACAAGCCGCACAAGTGGAGGCAGTGCTCGAGCAAGAATATATGCCGTTCTACATTAAAGATATGCGCACAAATGAAATTATCTCATTTCATGCGTTTCTTGATACATTAAGTGACGGCTTCACCGCGACTTACGGTTCTACCACCGGCCTAGGAAGAATCGAGCCGGTAAAAACATATGAGTCATCATCTAGATCGATTGGTGTTTCTTTCACAATGATTGCGTTTTCTAAAGAAGATATGGATATGCTTTACTGGAAATTAAACAAGCTTGTTACTCTTATGTATCCACAGTTTTCCAAGGGTACCCAACTTATTAACGGTGAAGATAAATTTTATATGCCGTTTTCACAGATACAAACAGCGTCTCCAATGGTAAGAATGAGGATAGGTGATATTCTTACTAACAACTATTCTAACGCCTCTGCGGCTAGATTGATAGGCGTTGGATTTGATGATGGGTTTGATATAAACGCAGATTCTAGTGCAGAAGCTGTAAAGACCAAACAAATCGATCCGACTTGGAGAGATACGTTGACCCCAACAGATGATGGTGGGTTTTCTAGACCAATGACTCTTTCCTTTCAAACAAACGCAGCTGTGTTATCCCAGGGAGATATTATAGAAATAAGCCCAGGTCGGATTTCTAGTTTTGGTAAAATCGCTACACCCGGAACAAAAGTTATTCCACCCACGATAAAAAAGACAAAGCATATTATCGGCGTCCCGGCAAAACCTCAGTTTTTAAACCAGGAAGTCTTTACAACACGCTCGACAATTAGAGAAGATCGTGAAGAGGAAACTATAACAGATACTATCGTAACCGGTGATACATTTAAAATTATTGGATTCGAAGCCTCTGAAAAATGGCAAGAATCCGGAAAAATAAAAGTAAGTGGAGTACGTGTTTGGGTAGTCAAAGAAAGTATTGGTAATAGGATTTCATTCATGACCCTGAAGCAGGGTATTAACGATATGGGAGTATCGCGCAATACTGGTACCACCAGTTCCATGGAGCTTCCTGATACAGAAGAAAGGCAAGCGACTAAAGAAAAATTACTAAAACCATCTAAAAATGCCCCCGGGGGGATATGTTTTGCCATAAGATTGTCTGAAATTGAAAAAATAGTAACAGCATCACCCGATGCACCGTTTGAAAAACTTGATTTTATAAAAGGCAACACTGTAACGCGTGCATTCCATAACAATTCTGGTGAAGGTATGGCCGGATTTATCGATAATCTGCAGATTGATTGGCAGTTAGGCACGTATAACTGGGATATTACTCCTGGATCACGCGCGCCTATGGGATGCAAAATTACACTTGGTTTTAATCCAATACACGATATTACTCCTGGTATTGATGCTGATGGATTCAATCGTGCACCGGTATATAAAGTAGGTAATCTTTCTCGATCTGTCCATGACGGCGGATTATTAGACGAATAACTAGAGTTGTAAAATGAGATATAGAAACGATAGAACAATCAAAGGCGGAAGCACAAAAGAGACAAACAAGGCCGCAATAAGACTTCGTCGTGCTTTTGATGAAGGCAGAATTTCAGTTCGGGTTATTGTCATTGGAAGTTCATTACGGCTTGATCAAGTTGCTTTTCAATACATGGGTGAGCCTAGTTTATGGTGGGCAATAGCAGCATTGTCTGATATAGGTTGGGGAATGCAATTGCCAGAGGGGACAAGACTAGTTGTGCCGACTAATCTACAGCAAATCGAGGAGTTGTTTTAATGGCAAACAACAGAGATAAATTGATAGGCTTGATGAATAAAATTAGAAAATATCACGATCTGAATGATCGATCAAACATTCATAAGCTTATCATTGGAGAAGAAAATCTTCCGGACGATGATGCTCTTGAAGACATTGATCTTATTTACGATAATATAGTTCAGCGTTCAGATGCTTTGTTGCCGTGGGCAAGTTATGCCAAAGAAGATGGTACAGCAGTTTCTGGTTATGCAATTAATTTAAATGAAAACTTACCTGACGACACGCCCGACCATATAAAAAATGCGTTTAAATATTGCGGCAATTGGACCGGTGATCGAGTAAAGCATGCAGATGTACCAAAGCTTTTAAATGGTGGGTTTTTATATAACAAGGCAGTAAGTTTACATTCAATTATTTATGGAGTGCATACTCCTGATGATCTTGAGAAAGATCAGATAGACTGCAAGGGACCAATTAGTAAGACAAACCCAGTCGTTAACATTGTAGAGGCTAAAGCAGAGTGGTTGCAACCAGGTGTAACCGACACGAATCTTGTCAAGTTTTTTGCGCAAGGTATACCATCAGTAGAAATGTCGCAAGCCGTACCGTATTTTGATTTAAAGATTATTGATATCACAAAAGACTCGGTCATTACCAGAGGCAACCAATCTTTTGCTGGCGAAGGAATGTCCGTGGTTAAATTCATTAAAGGGTTTGGCGCTATAAATAATGTTGATAAAAAGCTGCTAGAAGCTCAGTTACCGGTTGATGAAAACAAAAACCGAAATGAAAAAACTAAAGAAAATGACCCCTCGTTTACCCCATCTGTTGCGGGAATGGAACTGTTTTGCCTTCCACAGACATATCAAGGCCCATCGGCTAGATATATTGACTCAAATCAAGCTGGACTTAGAGATCCAAACAGAAAAAATTCAATAATCGATCCTTTTCGGCCGTTGATGACGGTTCAAAGTTTTACCTACAATGTAGACACCACATATGTAACAATGCCAACAATTAGAGGATCGCTTCAAATCGTATTGCATGATCGATCCAGACTGCATGAAATAGCACCGTTGATTCGGCCAGACGCTAATGGCGATCAAGAATTTTTAATAGAATTTGGTTGGTCACACCCAAATAAAGATAGCGTATACGGACAGTTTTTAAATGCGTGTCGACAAACTAGAAAATTTATTGCATATTCATCATCTTATACCTTTGACACAAATGGTCATGTCAACATAGATCTCAAATTGATATCTAAGGGAGGAACAACTTTCGCAAACGAATTAGCATCTGCAGCACCGGGTAGCGGTGCGGTTGATATTTACAGAGAACTTGAATCATCAATTAAGGTTTTAAGAGAAAGATTAGCGAAGATAGAAAATAGAGACACCTTAGAAAGTTTAAATCAAAGATTTGCATTAGGAAAGTTTACTCAAGCCGGCGATACGGTAACCATAAGTCAAAAAGATTTGGATACTATTCAAGCAAGTATTACAAAATATAAAGCTGCAGCCCCAAATGCAAGTGAGGCGCTATCAGACGTCCTTACTGCTATTGACGAAGCAACCAAAAAAGTCGAAAGCTATCGCGACAAAGTGGATGAAGCATTTGAAGATTTCAAAACACTAGTAAATGCAAAAATTACTAAGAGCTATGATAAAGATTTTAAAAAAGGTTCCAGAGACGCACATGATCCATGGGCTGAATGTTGGCCAGAAGTTCTAAAAGATATCGGCGATGCAAAAGGCACTGCCAAAGTTGCCGGCTTCTCTACTGACGATCACATAAGTGTTGGTCGACTTTTGTCAATTGTATGTCTGCCCGTGTTAATGAAACAAAAAAAATGGGAGGCTATCGATTTTGTTTATTATCCCTGCAATAAAGATTCCTATGGTTTCAGCAAATTTCCAACAATTGCATCCTTACCGGTAAAAAAAGCCGAGTTTTTAAAGCAATTTAAGCTATATAGGCAGACAACTGCAGCAAACCCACCGTTGTTGTCTGTAGTGAGCTTTATTTTAAAATTTGTTGTCGATTACAAAGCCAACGATAGCGGCTGGGGATTAGGAGGAGCGTTGTCTGCGACCGTTGATAAAAACGGAAAAGTAAGAACAAAATACGGAGGTAACGACAAAAAAGTATATACTGACAGAATGACCGCAGCAGCCATGGCACTGTATGGTGAACCAAGAAAAGTAAAAGCTCCATCGTTCAAACTTGACGTGGAAACGGTTGCGTTTAAAGGTGATGAGACAAAATCAATTCTTCGCATATCAATAACCGATGCGGCAAAAGACTGTTATAGAACATATACTGACTTAGTTAGGTCAATAACTAGTGACAGCGTAGGAATCATATCCGCAGCTATCAAAGAATCAGAGAGTGAGGCTGGGAGAAGCCCTACAGAGATAACTGCCGTCAAAAACGCAATTGATAAGCTAGATAGTTTACAATTTATTAAAAAAATTGAAAAAGTCAGTACTGCGACCGATGCCAACGCTTTGCTACTTAATGGAGACAGGTATGTTGTTACAGCCGGCGCTGGGCAGGTAAAACATTTTCTTTCAACCATTATGCCGACATTTAAATTTGGTACTGAGTTTTCAATTATCAAATCAGTAGCCGTTTCATCAAATACCGATGCCGCATTAGGAATGATTAACTTAAAACGCAGCATACAAGATGCTGATCGTCCCGAAGGAACAGATGGTGAAGGTGATGTGATATTTGAAGTGCTACCTAGCACCTTAGGTTTACAGACAATTGGCTGTCCGTTCTATCGCCACATGCAGCAATATTTTTTCGACTACCAAACAAATACAACCATTGACAATGTATACATCGTTACAGGAGTTGAACACAGTCTGTCACCGGGAAGCTATGAGTCGAGTTTAAAGCTAGCCAAAGTAGACTTTTATGGTACTTTCGAAAATCTTGCCACCAAGCTATCTGATTTGCAGCATGCCGCGCAAGCAGCAATAGATGCGAATAAATAAATTATAAAAAGCGCCTGAGCGGCATATTATTACTACATGATAGTATTTACAAACAAATTATTTGGGACAGCAAATCACTTGATATATCGCGATGGTTACGAGTGGATTGATGATATCCCCACCGGCGCATTCGTTTATGACGGTATGCATAAATATTCAGTTTCAGAGTGGTTTAGTATCACAGGTAGCGCAGTGCCACTACTGGTCGACGAAAAATATAAAAAAATGGCTGATGAGCTAAATTTAGAAAACCCATGTTGGCATAAACTTTTAGGCAACGCATTTAAGAACAGTTTAAAATCAGTATCTGAATCAACAGCTAGAATGATTGAAAATTGTAGTTATAAAGATTATGAACAAACTTGGCGTGAGTGTCAAGATTTCATGTGGTCTATGAAGCCCGTAAAAATAAACAGGGCAAGATACGCATCATTAAAAGCGTTAAACGTTAACTTACCAGGATTCAATCCTGTCACCGGTTCTCTTGATCCTGTACTGTATGACAGAAAAACAAAGACTGGACGTCTAAGAGTAATCCAGGGTCCTTCGGTTTTAACAATAAAGTCTGAACATCGAAACATAATAAAAGGATGTCGGCAGATAGATTTTAAAAACATGGAACCGCGATTGTTGTTGGCTTTTCTAGGTAAAGAGATAGAGGGTGACCTGTACAGCAAAATACAAAAGGATCTGAACCTGAAAGGTGATCGATCGTATGTAAAAGTATCAATTATTTCTTCTTTATATGGTTCTCGTGTAGTACCTGAAATATCAAAATATTTTGCTATACCATTTTGGATAGAAGAGCTTGAAAAAGATATAAACGACGGTTGGATAAGAAATTACTTTGGTCGACCCATCAATGTCGAGAATGTAACTGGCCATCATCTTTTAGCTCTTTGGTTACAATCTTCGGCCGCTGACGCAGCACTATTAGCGTTCAGTAAATTTTTCAAATCACGTCCGGACTTAACTCCCCATTGGCTTATTCACGATGCATGTATATTTAGTGGCGATGGCGATATACCAGAATACTTATATATAAACGACGATATAAAACTACCAATTGATTGTACGGTGATAAAATGACACTTCTTGATTTACTAGTTGAAAAAAGTTCAAAGAAAAAAGACGGCTATCGAGTTGTCCCGGGCCCGGCAAGGGCACTATTAGCAGGTCGGCCAAGTAAAAACATTAAAGATTTAAAGTTGCGTGTTGCATCAGACCCAAGTGGACTGCTAGACGATTTAGGAATCGAACCCAACTCTATAAGTGAAAACGACGATTCAATTTTATTTTTACATGAAGCGTTTGAGCAAATGATATCAAATGCGACCGGTAACGAAAAAGCACGGCTACTGCAAGATTTATTTGATCAGCCGGAATTAGTTCAGTCTCGGCTTACGGGAAGAAAAGCAATTTTAATAAAGTTATCGGGTGAAGGCATCAGGTTAGCGCAAGCTGATGCACGTCGTTTTTTGCGGACATACGCCTTCTGGTTTTCTTCTACGACAGAAGCACTTCAAATTACAAATAGCCAGCTAAATCTTAATCTTACTGTTAACGTAAAATTCCAATACATAGAGGGCGAAAACGCTATCTTAGTATTTAAATCACGAAGAGCGTGGACCAGCTTGTAAATAATATTACGTCGGGATATAATACAAATACATAAGGAGGTATTATGTCTGATATTGAAATATTACAAAAAAACTACGAAACATTTACAACAGTACTACAAAAACTTGAGAACAAAGGCTTGATCGATTTTGTTGAAGAACTTGGCGATGACTTGGTCATGTCTCCGGCTGCAGCCCAAAAAGATGAATATGGATGTTTTTCCGGCGGCATCATCGATATGGCGCTTAAACTTTCGCAAAGTATGCGAAAATTAGATATGGTTGCCGGATACAATGCCAATGTTGAAAGCATTTATAAAGTTGCGTTTTTGAGAGCAATTGCAGAGTGTGGCGATTCAAAAGAAAGAATGTTTGAACCACATGACTCAGATTGGCATATTGAGAAACTTGGTCTTTTATATAAAAGAAACCCAAAGTTGAACGGTACAACGTGGACAACAAGAGCAATTGAAATTGCAACAGTCAAACAAATCAACCTAAATAGTGAAGAAGTTATGGCACTACTAACGGCTGCCAATGAGCATCCATACAATGATTTGGCAAGATTATTAAAATCTGCAAATACTTTACTGGTTAAGTAGCATAATTATAACTGATAAACTGTAGTAAGATCAAGGAGAAACTAATGTTGCTAACAGAATCCAGTTTAAGAAGAATCATTCGCCGGGCATTGATTGAAGCCAAAGATCAAAACTCCGATGGAAAAAACGATTTTAGAGACGTCAAGATTGCTCGAATGAAAGCATCAGGAATGTCACAAAAACAAATCAAGGCAAAGCATGCTGATTTGTATGAAGACGAAGAAGAAGTCGATTTAGAAGACGATGCTTTATTAGTTGAACCGGACATGACATCTGAAGATGAGCGTAATCAAGAGGTTGATGAAATGTCAACGTTGGCTGGTGGTGCAATCAGAGGTTTTCAAGCTCCTCTTGGTTACGACAACAAAAAAATGAAAGGTTATTAGTTTACAAAAATTTAAAAGACTGATAATTTTTAATACGTCAATAAAGACGTAACACACAACTCATTACACACAGGAGAAAAACAATGAGTAACAATCCATATTCATTACGCGCGGGCTTACTGAAACAAGCTGAGGGTATTCTTATGCAAAGATGGCAGACTGAAAACGACAGAGTTCGTGAATCTTTGCATTTAAAGAGAGATGCAGATCCATCTTTCAATATTGACACAGTTACTTTCCCCAAGTTTCCAACAACTGATGAAATTATTGCAGAGGCAGAAAAGCTATATAGTTTTGTCCAAAAGAAATAAATGTTTGTACATTTTGATTAATCGATGTAGATTAACAGTGTTGGCAACCTGCCGACAAAAATCAATAATAAAACATTTAAACATTTGGAGTAATAATCATGGCTATTGATTTTGATGCAATTCGCAAAAAACTAAACGCTCTTTCCGGCGCTAACTCGAAACGACGAGTAATGTGGCGTCCACCAGAAGGAGAAACTGTCAACGTACGTATTATCGGATTTACAGATAATGACGGTAATCCTTTTAAGGAACGTTGGTTTTACTACAACATCGGCAATAATCCAGGTCTTCTTACTCCTCACCAATTTGGCAAGCCAGATCCTATTCAAGAGTTGATTCAAAACTTGAAATCAGAAGGCACCAAGGAATCTTACGAAATGGCTAAAAAGCTGTATCCTAAGATGCGTACATATGCTGCAGTTATTGTACGCGGAGAGGAAAGTGAAGGAGTTCGACTTTGGGCATTCGGTAAAACTGTTTATCAGTCATTACTAAATATCATGCTCGATCCGGATTATGGCGATATTACAGATATCCATGAAGGTCACGATATTAAGGTAACATGTACAAAGCAACCTGGAAAAATGTTTGCAATGACTGACGTAATGCCGAGACCAAAGGCAACTGCGTTAGGTACAAAAGATCAAATCAAAAATTGGACTTCTGATATTCCAAACTTAGATGACATCTACAGCCTTAAAACATACGAGCAACTTGAAAACATTATTAACGCCTGGTTAAATGGCGACAATGAAGAAGATGGCGACGACGAACCAACTCAACGAGAGCAGGTAAAAACTTCAACGCCACCTAAATCAAAAACTCGTGGGCCAACAAACAAGAGCTACGGAGATAATATCGACGATGCTTTTGCAGATCTAGATCAAGACCTAGGCTTCTAAGATCAAAGGCTATAGTGACCGCATGAAAGGGAGATTTATTCTCCCTTTCTTTGTAAATAGAGCTTTGTATGAGTAATATAGTTATACTAAAATTAGATTAAGGAGATTAGTTATGGCAAAAAAGAACAAGGAACAAGATTTTACTTCGGACCTTATTAAATCTTTGAATAAAGACCACGGCGCACGCGTTGCATACAATTTATCTGTTGATGATTCGCCAACACATGTTGATCGATGGGTATCGACAGGTTGTCATCAGCTTGACTACATTGTTTCTGGTCGACCAAACGGTGGATTGCCAGTAGGTAGAATTGTTGAAATCTTTGGTCCACCATCAATTGGAAAATCACACATCGCAATACAAATTGCAAAACACACGCAGGAAATGGGCGGGATCGTAGTATATATTGATACTGAAAACGCAACATCAGTCGATAATTTGGCGTTGTTAGGAGTTGATATTTCGAAGAGATTCGTATACGTCGACACCCATTGTACGGAAGAGGTACTAAGTATTGCAGAAAAAACTATTGTGAAAGCAAAAGCACTGCAAAAAGATGTACCTATTACGATTATTTGGGACTCCGTTGCTGCTACATCACCAAAAGATGAGTTGTTAGGAGACTACGACAAGCAAACTATAGGACTGAATGCCCGCGTTATCTCAAAGGGAATGAGAAAAATTACAGGAATCATTGCAAATGAAAAAGTTTTATTTATTTGCTTAAATCAAATCAGAACTAAAGTTGGAGTTATGTATGGAGATCCTACTACTACACCCGGGGGTAAGGCAATCCCTTTTCACTCGTCTGTACGAATCAAATTGGGAGCAGGACAACAAATCAAAGACAAAAAGGGTAACATTATTGGGATTAATGTTTCGGCGAAAACGATAAAAAATAAAGTAGCTCCTCCGTTTCGTACTGTTAATTTCGAAATTCATTTCGGAAAAGGCGTATATGAACACGAGCAAGCCTTTGATGTTCTTCGTAGATTCTGTAAAGACAATGGGCCAGTTTCCTTTGGTCCATATCAAATCACTGTTGAAGGAACTGGAGCTTGGAAGACATTAATTGTCGTAGAAGAAAAGACCGGTGAAACCAAAATAGAGAAAAAGTTTTATAAGACTGATTTTGGCGAAGTATGGCAAGACGATCAGTATAAGCCTTATGTAAACGCAGTATTTTGCGCCGCATATGCAGATATAGTCGGAGATTCATTTAAATCTGCGGATATTAGTGCTGATTCGTACGAAGAAATGCGACAGATATCAATGGATCTTGGCGATGACTTTGTAGATCCGGAATAAAGCAAATTTATAATTCACATTACTGTGTGAATCCATAAAAAACTTATTAAATTATAATATAACTAGTTTCCTGGGGGGAAAATGACTGATGGACCTATTCTTTTAATCGATGCTTACAATGTTTTTGCACGCGCGTACTGTGTTGTGCCACTGATGTCGTCACACGGGCATCATTTGGGCGGAACAATTGGATTTATGAAATCATTATCAATGTATATTGAAAAATTTAAGCCTTCTCGCGTAATTGTGTGTTGGGAAGGAGGCGGTTCAGCCAGAAGAAGACAAATTCTTCCAGAATACAAACTGAATCGTAAACCCATTAAGTTAAACCGATCGGATATCTATGAGGATATACCAGATACGGCCGAAAATTTTAATTATCAAGTTGCTTTACTCACGAATCTGTTAAAACACATTCCAGTTCAACAAGTTTACGTCGGAGAATGTGAAGCTGATGATATTATCGGATATATTTGCCGATATGAGGTACCAGACCAAGAAAAGATCATTGTTTCTATGGATCAAGATCTTCATCAGCTGTTATCTCACAACGTTGTGCAATATTCTCCGGCATCTAAAAAAATGTTAGACCAGAATTATGTTCTAGAAAGATATGGAGTAAGTACAGAAAATTTTATTACTGCAAGATGCTTTATTGGTGATAGTTCTGACGGTATATCAGGCATAAAAGGTTGTGGTTTTAAGTCATTAGTAAAACGTTTTCCAGAACTAAAAAGTCCGGAGTTTGTTAGCGTCGACGACATAATTAAATTGTGCGAAACAAGAAACGAACAGAAAAGCTACAGTATGTTTCGAAACATTCTTGCTCAACCTGACATACCTAGAAGAAACTGGAAACTCATGTACTTAGACAATTCGAATCTATCAGCAGAACATGTAAAAAAACTTAAATATTCTGTACAAAACTATGAATTGAGTAAAAATAAGTTTAATCTTATAAAGGATCTAGTTTCTGAAGGTCTAGACATGCCACGCGGATTTGACGTGGACAGACTATATCTTCGCATTAATTCTTGTATCAAATAACCAGAGGTAAAAATGGGTAGTGTAAAAGTTGCTGCAGCAGTGGCAAATACCAACTTTAGTATGATCGGCTATGGAAAGGCCTTTCAAGAAAAAATATTTCAAGGCATGGCAACAGATAAAGAATGGGCTCAGCAAATGCATGAGGTGATGAGTCCGGAATATTTTGATTTAAAATATCTGCAATATCTAACTAGTCATTATTTCAAGTATTTCGATGATTACAGATGTTTTCCCACCATGCAGCTTCTTATTCAGATAGTAAGGGACGAACTTGCCAGCGATACGGCTGATCAAATGCTCAAAGATCAGATCGTTGCTTTCCTTCAAAGAATGAGAATGAATCAGCATCCGGAAGATCTGCCTTATGTAAAAGAAAAATCTTTACAGTTTTGCAAAAGACAAGCTTTTAAAGAAGCGTTAACTAATGCTGTTGAGCTAGTCCAGGGAGAACAGTTCGAGGAAGTAGTCGATTTGATGCGAACCGCTGTTTCTGTTGGAATGCCTCAGTCGATCGGTCACGAGTTCTTTAACGATGTTGAAGCTAGATTCCAGGAGATAACAAGGATCACAACGCCAACTGGAATCCCGGAGCTAGATCAGAAAGATGTCCTAGATGGTGGCCTTGGCCGCGGAGAGCTTGGTGTAGTAGTTGCACCAACCGGTGTTGGGAAATCACACTGGCTTGTAAATATGGGAGCCGAAGCATTGCGTCGAGGAAAGACTGTTGTTCATTATACTTTTGAACTCTCAGAAACACTAACCGGTAAAAGATATGATGCTAACATTACTGACATTCCAGTCTCTGACTTGATTGACAAAAAAGAAGAAGTTCTTAGGCACTATGAAGATAACGAATATGGAAATTTGATTATCAAGTATTATCCTTGCAGATCTGCAAGCGTCAATACAATTAGAAACCACCTAGAAAAACTAAAATTGCGAAACTACACTCCTTCAGTCGTAATAATCGATTATGCCGACGTCATGAAATCAACAAAGTCTTACGATGCTTTGCGATTAGAATTACAACTTATCTATGAAGAGTTAAGACAACTGGCGGCTGATTTTAACGTACCTGTTTGGACAGCTTCTCAATCTAATCGATCAGGCGCTAACGCAGACATGGTTGGTTTAGAAAACATGGGAGAGTCTTATGGTAAAGCGCAAGTGTCAGACGTCGTGCTTGGATTGAGCAGAAAACCTGAGGAAAAAGCGACTGGCTATGCAAGACTTTTTGTTGCCAAAAATAGAGCTGGAATGGATGGCATTAATATGGTCATCAAAATCGACACAGCGAAGTCAACCTTTAAGACCGTCTCGGCAGACGAAAAAGAAGAATATGATATATTGACGAATCCAAAAGAAAAAATGAAACAAATATGGAATAAAGTCCAGACAGCAAAAAAGGAGTTAAACAATGGCCAGACGACGTGATGAATACACGCACGATGATGTATATGCAGCAACACTTGATTATTTCAATGGTGACACCCTAGCTACAAGCGTTTTTGTAAACAAGTACGCGTTGCAAGATGAAGACGGAAATTTTAAAGAATTATCACCAAATGACATGCATAAACGTTTGGCAACCGAATTTGCAAGGATTGAATCCAAATATCCTAATTCAATGTCTAGACATGAAATATTTGGATTGTTTAAAGATTTTAAATATGTAGTGCCGCAAGGTTCACCCATGAGCGGAATTGGAAATGAAGCAAAAATACAATCTTTATCGAACTGCTTTGTTGTTGAATCCCCCGCTGATTCTTACGCGGGAATTCTTAAGACAGATCAAGAGCAAGTTCAAATTATGAAACGTAGAGGCGGTGTTGGATTTGACATTTCCACCATCCGTCCTAAAGGCATGCCAACCTCAAATGCTGCCAAAACTACCGATGGCATCGAAGTATTTATGGATCGATTCTCTAACTCTTGCCGTGAGGTTGCGCAAGGAGGTCGTAGAGGAGCTTTGATGCTTTCCATATCAGTTCATCATCCTCAAGTTATGGACTTCATTAGGATTAAAAGAGATCTTAAAAAAGTGACAGGCGCAAATATATCCGTTCGAGTTTCTGATGAGTTCATGAATGCTGTAAAGAACAACGAGTCATATGTACAACGATGGCCTGTTGATTCTAAAGATCCTGAAATTAAGAGCACTGCTGATGCCACCGAAGTTTGGAACGAACTAATTGAAGGCGCACATGCATCAGCGGAGCCGGGTGTTCTTTTTTGGGACACTGCGACACGTATGACTCCATCAGACGCATATACTGATGACGGATTTGGTTCTGTGTCGACCAATCCCTGTGGAGAGATTATTCTTTCTCCATACGACAGCTGTCGACTAATGTTGGTAAATCTTACTTCGTTTGTAAAAGATCCATGGACTGAAAATGCCGAGTTTGATTATGGGCATTTTCGATCAATTGCCAGAAAGGCTCAGCGTCTTATGGATGATATGATCGATTTAGAGGTTGAGCAAATCGATAAAATCCTGGCAAAAATTGATAAGGACCCTGAGACTGATGAAGTAAAGTATTACGAAAGAAGTTTGTGGCACCAGATTAGACAAGTTGCTTTAAAGGGAAGAAGAACAGGTCTAGGAGTTACGGGCCTTGGTGATGCCATTGCAATGCTTGGTGAAACCTATGGAGATGAGAAAAGTATTAAAACTACAGAGCAAATCTACAAATGGCTTTCTCTTGCTTCATATGAAGAGTCAATCCAGCTTGCAAAAGAACGCGGCGCGTTTGAGATATTTGATCATGAAAAAGAGATTGGTCACGAATTTTTAACTCGGGTTATTGATGAATTGACTCCAGAGGTACAAGACGATTATCGTGTATATGGTCGACGCAACATTGCGAACACAACAACAGCTCCTGCAGGTTCAGTCTCCTGCCTCACTCAAACAACATCTGGAATTGAGCCGGCTTTTATGCTTCATTACACGCGTCGTAAGAAAGTGCAGAACGATGAAGAAGTAATGTTTGTTGATGACTTGGGTGATGAGTGGACAGAGTTTACTGTTTATCACCATGGATTTAAACAATGGATAGACGCCTCGGAAGATCCTAATATTGAACAGATCAGTACTGAAAACTTGGTACAGATGAGCCCTTATGCAGGTGCTACAGCCAATGAAATAGATTGGCGAGCAAAAGTAAAACTGCAGTCAGTTGCACAAAAGTGGATCTGTCATGCCATCTCAAACACTACAAATCTTCCAAGTGACATTGACGTAGACACAGTGAAAGATATCTACATGATGGGTTGGGAGTTAGGCTGTAAAGGAGTGACGGTTTATCGCGATGGGTCTAGATCTGGAGTTCTTATTTCGGACGACGATAAAAAAGAACAAAAGCCTAAACTTGAGGATGGTAGACACGCGCCAAAAAGGCCTGAGACTCTAGAGTGTGAAATACATAACACATCAGTAAAAGGCGAACGTTGGGTGATTTTAGTCGGGTTATTAGATGGTAAGCCATATGAAGTGATTGGCGGACAAGCAGATATGATCGAAATACCAAAAAAATACACAAGCGGTAAACTAACAAAGAGGTGTTTTAAAACTCAGCCAAACAAATACGATTTAGCATTTGGAGAAGAGGGAGACGAAGTAATTGTTAAGGACGTAGTTTCAGTTTTTGATAATCCAAATTATGCAGGATACACACGCACCATATCTCTAGCGTTACGCCATGGGGTTCAAGTCCAATACTTGGTAGAGCAAATGCAAAAGGATAAAGAAATGGATATGTTTTCATTTTCAAAATCTATTGCGCGTTGTCTTAAAAAATACATTGCCGACGGTTCAAAAGCAACGGTAAGTGTTTGTACAAACTGCGGTGCAGAGAATACAATAATATACCAAGAAGGTTGCCAAACTTGCACTTCATGCGGCTTTGGCGTTTGCGGATAATCAATAAACAAAGGATATAAAAATGCATTGGACAACCAACATCGATCCAAAAGTAAGAGAACTAGAATTACGACACAACCCTGTGATGATACGAGTTAATAAATTCACAGAGGAAAGCGCCGCTGAATTTGCAACAAAAATGGCTATGGCACATAACACTGGACAATCTGTTATCCCGGTCGTTATTGATTCATATGGCGGACAGGTATACAGTCTTATGAGTATGATAAGTTCTATAAATGCCTCAGAAATCCCGGTAGCAACTATTGTAGAAGGAAAAGCAATGTCCTGTGGAGTAATATTGTTTTCATGCGGCCACGAAGGATTAAGATTTGTCACTCCAGAAGCTACTTTGATGATTCACGATGTATCTTCGGGTGCGTTCGGAAAAAACGAGGAAATTCAAGCATCCGCAAAAGAAACAAACCGACTCAATAAAATGATTTATACTATTCTTGCTGATAACTGCAAAAAACCACGTGATTATTTTACGAAAGAAGTAAAAAGAAGAGGCCGCGCGGATTGGTATGTAACTCCAAACAAAGCTGTGAAAATGGGTTTAGCAGATCACGTGGGGCTTCCTAAACTTCAAATTGACGTCGACGTACAAATTAATTTAGCAATCCCAGATAAAGATGCATAATTAATAACAATGGAGTTATTCGTATGTCGACATCAATTTTAAAATGGGTTCACATGCACAAAGCATACGTGGAGTGGTTTCACTCCGCGCACTTGTTATCAAAGGGATCAAGTTTTGCTGGTGACCATGTAAATCTTTATGGAAAAATATACCAAGAAGCTTTTGAGCAATACGACGGTATTATAGAACGTGTGATTGGTATTACAAACAACGAAGATTGCGCCTGTCCATCTAGTATCAATATGGGTGCATTGGGTATTTTACAAAAGTACCCATCTCCATCAAACGTTCCTGCCTTGAATATTGCTACGTCTGCATTGCAGCTCAACAAAGACTATTGTCATTTTTTGAATGACCTTGTTTTAAATCTTAGGCAATCAGGAAAAATTACTTTGGGAACAGAAGATTTAATCGCTGGAACATGTAATACTATTGAAGGGTATACTTATTTGTTGCAGCAACGCGTCAAAGAATCAATTGGAGTTTAAAATGAAAATATCAAAAAGACAACTTAAGAGAATCATCAGAGAAGAATACTCACGCCTCAAGAGTCAAGGACTTATCAACGAAATGTCGGGTGTTGCATTTCCAGATCCGGAATTAGAGCAAGATACTCCGTATGATCGACTTATGGATGGTGCAGAAAATGAACCATACGATGGATACGTAGAAAAAATGGCACTTGCCCATGTTGAGAGCCAAGCTGGTAGATTAAACTTTGATGAATATGCAGACTTTGCTTGGGATTATGGATACCGAACTGATGACGACTTAGATCAACTTGAAGAATGGTGGGAAGCAGCAATCGAGGAAAGTCGTGGTTATTCCTTCCGCGATTCTTTTGGCGATGGATATGGCCCTGGAGAGCGAAGACCGACAAGGCGAAGATAATGAAAATTACAAGAAGAAAATTAAAGCAGATTATCGAATCCGTTATGAACGAAGCTGTTCAAGATCCAGAATATGACAGAGAATATGACCTTGTTCAAAATAACATTAAAACACAACGTGGTTTTCTAGGATTTGCAATGCGAAGTTTGGAATCTAGTTATGGAAATCGATTTTATAATCATGGAAGGGGCAACATTGGAATATATCTTACACTTATAGGACAACACGTAAGAGATGGACAAGACTCAAGAGGTGGCACCGTCGAAGGTCATATCGCATCAATAGAAGGCAAGCTCGCAGAATATCCCGATCTTCTCACACCAGCAGGGCGAGGACGACTGGATGCGTTGCTGGACCACTTAAAACAAAACTATTAATCAGGGGAAAACGAATGAAAATTACAAGAGCAAAATTAAAGCGGATTATTCGTGAAGAAAAAGCACGCATTTTCGAGATGCATCACGGGCGTCCTCATGGAGATTTGGATAGTCTCGTTGAAGACACTCTTGAATATATTTCAGATGGTGCCTTTTCTAATGGTATGCAGATAGTACAATATGTTCGAGATGCAGGTCGCGATTATGGCCTTTCTGCAAGTGATCAGGATAAAGCAATTGCAAGAATTATTAACGGTATGATGGCTGGCCCAAGATTTTAGGAAAATAAAATGAAAATATCAAAAAGACAGCTTAAGAAGATAATACAAGAAGAATACATCGCCTTGAAAAGACAGGGTTTAATTACTGAATACGGTCTTGGCGATGAGTTTGACGGAATGCGCAATCCAGGCAGACGTGCACAAGATAGATCTATACCCGGAAGTATTGCTCGGGTTGATTGGATTAAACTCCACCATGACCCTTATTATGATAATAACCCACCAGAATGGCTCGGAAACCCAAAAGAAGAGTTGGATGCATTCCTTGACTTAATAATTTCTGCCGAGCTTGAGAATGTACTGGATGGCTTAGGAATGTCAGAACTATATAGACCAGCGATGGATGAGATCGACTACGAAGGAATTTTCCACGGCGGCAAAACAATCATGAAAATACTTGAAAATGTTTTTCCTTATTCTGATGGTTCATATTTATACAGAGCCTTAGAAAGATGGGCTGCTGAGCATACAAGTTCAGGAAAAATACATTCTGGCGAAATCCGGTATACCCAGCCGCAGAGATGATAAACGTAATGAGCAAGATATTAACAAAAGCCTTTTGGGATTCTGTATGGAATTGGTGTAAGATCAACTGGAAATTTCTTGTTGGTTTTGCAATACCCTGTATTTTGCTGATTGCGGTTAATAGACGTAAGGCATTCAAGTTGCTTGAAAAAGGCATTGAGTTCCGTAATCAACAGTTAGATGTAGCACAGAGAGCTTCGGATCTCGAGTCCGATGGGAAGGTCAAGAACGCTAAGGAATTTGCTGATCGTGTAGAGGAGGTGACAACCAGACACGAGGAGGCTCTTCGCAAGCTTGGTGAAAACGTCCAAGACCGGCGTGAAGAATTGGGTGGGTCTGATGCTGCTGTTGTAACGGACGCTTTGGCGGATCGCTTTAATTTGAAGAATGGAGACAACAAGTGAATGCTAAAAAACTAAGAAAAATTATCGCTGAAGAGTTAGCGGTTATCTCAAAATCAGCAATTGACGACACTGTAATGAATATTCTAAGTGATGAAGGTGGCGCAGCTGGACTCGATCCAATCGAAAAAGCTTTAAAAGATTTAGAAAACGATCAGATGGAACTTCCGGAAGAAAGTATCGAAGAATTAATATCAAGTGTTGCAGGCGTTAAACGCCATCGCGATGGTGACTATATAGACACAACTCAACTTGAAGGAAAAGCATATTTTACAAAACGCAGATTAAATCAGATAGTCAAAGAAGAATACAAACGCTTAAAGGATGAGGGACTAATATCAGAAACCTTTAAAAGTAAGTCAACTTTTGGCGGCAGATCCCCAGAATATAAAATGCGAATGCCTAAGTTGTACGGTACACAAATGCAAGATGCAAGACGGGGTAACCGACTACCACCAGAAAGTTCAAATTGGTTTAGATTTGCAAAACATTTGGATATCGGTATACTAGATCTAGATGAAGTAGCACATGAACTTCGTTTTAAAAATTTTGAACACATGGACGCAGCTGTGTCACCACGTGGTCTAAATCAATCAGAAGCTGATCGAGTTGCTGATATAATGTATGATTTATACATGATTGAAGATATCGATGTATACGACGCTTTGGAGAAATAAAAAATGAGTATATCAAAAAGAGAAATCAGGCGAATAGTAGAAAAATCATCTTGTGGTCGGCGCCGTGTACGAGAAATGGACGATGCGGCACCTGGAATCGGTACGTCATACGAAGACGTTCGTGAACTAGCCAAGTATCACGCTCTTAATGGCGACAAAGACCAAATGCTTTATCGCGATAACCCTGATTACAAAGATGCATATGATGAAATGACAATGAAGGAATCTAAAATAAATTTACGACTTAGAACAAAAATTAGACGTCTTACCGAATCGATGAAAAACCTTTACGGTGACATACAGAATGAAATACTGTATATTGGCCAAGAGCAGGGCGGTGAAATAGTTGTGCAAGATGTCGTTGATTATTTGCAAAATTATGCAAATGACCCATTGGGAGATCCGCGAGCTGATTATGTTAGTAGCATGCCATATGAAGAAGTACGGCAAATAATGTTTGATATGGTTGACGCCGGAATGCTTACCGATGGCTATGAAGATTTCTTCTATGTCCATCCGGACTACATGTAATATGCGGCTGCAGGCCCGTTAGAGACTGCAAAATATAAAAGGAAATAAAAATGGCTGTTGACAAAGAGTTTTATAACGAAGCATCGGCTTCAAAGCTTGGCTGGGAACCTGAATGGTTTATTCCCGGCCATAATCTTTTTGATAAAAAATTAACAAAAGCTATCAAAGAATGGCAAACCACACGTGGTCTGTATGCTGACGGCATGTGCGGACCTGGTACGTTTCGACATATCAATGCTGAAATAGAATCACAGCGTGAGCTAGACGCTTTAGGTTGGGTATCAGATTCTTCAGATGTAATTTGGTGGGGAGATAAGCCCATAAAGATCGACTGGCCTTCTAACAAGGTACACACGTTTAAGGATGAAGGTTTTCCTTATCCTATTAGCAAGGGCGTTACAAAAAACTCTCGTAAAAGAAAGATTAATTCTTTCGTGACGCATTGGGACGTATGCCTTAGTTCCATGAGCTGCGCAAAAGTTCTAGCCAAGCGTAATGTATCCGTGCATTTCTGTATTGACAACGATGGCACGATCATTCAGCTTCACGATCTTAATGACTCTTGTTGGCATGCTGGCAACAGCAAAGTAAACC